>OGZB01000679.1_pt1 | contig 20832 bp, 16 predicted proteins | sample 1576691 | NCBI WGS metagenome assembly OGZB01 (sample SAMEA3541479, study PRJEB24748) | human gut metagenome | biome: human gut; feature: human-associated habitat; material: faeces | place: China | collected 2012
AACCCCCTCCTGCACAGGCGTAATACAGGATATGCTCCGCACAAATGCATCTGCGAAATAAAGTAATTTCGGTTTCTCCAGATAGGTAATCTGCGGCAGTCCTGTCACGTAATCCATCAGGGACTCCGGAACCAGAAGAATGGCATACGAAAACAGCAGCAGCGTCACACGAACTCCCTGCTCCTCCAGAAAAGCCAGGTCTCCCTGATACTGTACAATTACTTCCCATGTTTTGCTGTAAGAGTTATAACCTGCCGAAAGCTCCGGCACACGCCGCCGTTCGACTTCCGTTGCGGCCAGCGCAAGGTTCAACAGGTTTTCCCTTTTTTGATCAATCATTACAAAAACTCCGTCCAAAATGTTGTTAAAATCTATTCCGCTTTTCCTGGAAATATGATATAATCGCCATCGTACAATAGGGGTACAGATCTGCTTTTTGGAGTGCATCGAAAAATGGTTTTACGATGCCGCCTGGCGGGTCTTTACTATTTTACGCGAAATGCTTTTGCATTGAAGGGAGAGAACATGAAAATTATCATTGTGGGCTGCGGAAAAGTCGGAACCGCACTGACCGCCCAGCTGAGCCGCGAGGACAACCTTGTGACGGTCATTGACACAGACAGTATTGTCGTCCGCAACGTCTCCAACACCTACGACGTTATGGGAATTGTAGGAAACGGAGCAAGCTATCAGGTGCTTCAGGAGGCGGATATTGAGCATGCGGATCTGATGATTGCCGTAACCAAAAGTGATGAAATGAACCTGCTTTGCTGTGTCATCGCCAAACAGGCAGCAGACTGTCACACCATCGCCAGAGTTCGAAATCCGATGTATCGGGAGGAGAGAGAATTTATTCGTAAAAAGCTGGGTCTGTCCATGATCATCAACCCGGAGCACGCGGCCGCCATGGAAATGGCAAGACTGCTGCGGTTCCCATCTGCGATTGAGATCGACAGCTTTTCCCGCGGAAGAATCGAAATGCTGCGCTTTAAAGTGCCGGAAACATCGAAAATTGTCCATATGTCGCTGCGTGAGCTGGCCGGAGCGCTTCAGTACAGTCTGCTGGTCTGTGCTGTTGAGCGAAACGGCGAGGTTTACATACCGGATGGAAATTTTGTGATCCAGGCAAAAGACAGCCTTTCCATCATTACCACACCGCAGAACGCAGAGAGCCTGTTTAAGAAAATTGGTGTTCATACAAACAAGGTACACAGTACGATGATCGTCGGCGGCGGTGAAATTACGTATTATCTCGCAAAATCACTGGCAAATATGAACGTCGATGTCAAGATTATCGAGAAAAATAAGGATCGCTGTGAGGTTTTAAGCGAAGCACTGCCGGATGCAACCGTTATTTACGGTGACGGAAGTGACCAGGAGCTCTTAAAAGAGGAGCGCATCCAGAATATGGATTCCTTTGTGGCCTGCACCGATATGGATGAGGAAAACATCATTCTGTCGCTGTATGCGAAAGAGAAGGTATCCTCAAAGGTTGTAACGAAAATCAACCATCTGGAATTTAATGATGTTATCCACAGCCTGAACCTGGACAGCCTGATCTACCCGAAACACATCACCGCAGAGTACATTCTGCAGTATGTCCGGGCAATGAAAAACTCCATCGGAAGCAACGTTGAGACGCTGTATAAGCTGATGGAAGACCGTGTGGAGGCTCTTGAGTTTATCGTGAACCAGAATTGCCGTATGATCGGCATCCGTCTGCAGGATATGAAAACACGGCCAAACCTTCTGGTAGCAGCGATTAACAGACGGGGAAAGGTCATCATTCCGGGTGGACAGGATTCCTTTGAGGCAGGAGATTCCGTCATTATCGTAACAACGGAAACCGGTCTTCAGGATATCCATGAGATTCTGGCAGAGTAACGGGGGAAGCGGATTATGAACTATAAAATGATTCGTTTTGTCATCAGCTGGGTGCTGAAAGTGGAAGGTATGCTGATGCTGTTTCCGGCGCTGGTCGGAGCCATGTATCAGGAAAAGACAGGCTTTGCGTATCTTATCTGGGGACTGCTCTGCATTGCGGCCGGTCTGATCCTCTGCTTCAGAAAACCGTCCAATATGGAAATCTATTCCCGCGACGGATTTGTCTGCGTTTCGTTAAGCTGGGTTGTCCTTGGTGTTTTCGGAGCGGTGCCGTTTGTAATTACGGGGGAAATTCCGTTTTATATCAATGCGCTGTTTGAGATCGTTTCCGGTTTTACAACGACAGGAGCCAGCATTTTGAGTGATGTGGAAGCCCTTTCACACGCCAGCCTGTTCTGGAGAAGCTTTTCCCACTGGATTGGCGGTATGGGCGTTCTTGTGTTCATTCTTGCATTGCTTCCGATGAAGGGCGGTTCCGTCATGAACCTGATGAAGGCAGAGAGCCCGGGACCGACCGTTTCCAAATTTGTTCCGAGAGTGCGCGGAACCGCTAAAATTCTGTATCAGATTTATCTTGGCATGACACTTTTTACCATTGCTGCTCTGCTGCTTTCCGGCATGAAGACATTTGATTCTGTCACACTCGCCATGGGAGCTGCCGGAACAGGAGGCTTTGCCGTGTTGAACAGCGGTTGTGCAGTGTACACACCACTGCAGCAGTGGATTCTGACAATCGCCATGATTGCGTTCGGTGTGAATTTTAACTTTTATTATCTGATGCTTTGCAAAAAGGGAAAGGCCGCCATTTCGTCCCAGGAGGTAAGAGCGTATTTCCTGATTATCCTTCTGGCAGGAGGCGTGATTTCCTGGAATACCTATCCGATGTACCATTCCATCGGTGAGACAGTACGGACCGCCTTTTTCCAGGTCGGATCGATTATCACGACAACGGGTTATTCCACGACGGACTTTGACCTCTGGCCGGAGCTGTCAAAATGTATTCTGGTGATGCTGATGTTCATCGGAGCCTGCGCCGGTTCAACGGGAGGCGGAATCAAGGTTTCGCGAATCCTGATCCTCTTAAAAACCGTGAAAAAAGAGCTTGGTTCGATCGTACATCCGCGCAGTATCAAACGCATCCGTTTCGACGATCACCCGGTAGAGCATGAGGTTCTGCGGGCGATCAACGTATTTTTGATTGTTTATCTGGTGATCTACAGCTTTTCCATGCTGATCATCAGTGTGGATGGATTTTCCTTCGAGACAAACTTCACGGCAGTTGCCGCAACACTGAACAACATCGGACCGGGTCTTGACCAGGTAGGACCGACCAGTAACTTCTTCGGATACAGTCCGGTTTCCAAGCTGATTCTGATTTTCGATATGCTGGCAGGCCGTCTGGAACTGTTTCCGATGCTGATCCTTTTCTATCCGTCTACCTGGAAGAAGAGAGGATAAAGCGGTTCACCGGGAAGAAGAGGGACTTTGCGTCGGCGGGAAACTGCCGGGAGCAGAAGGAAAAGAAAAAATGGTTACGATTCACAGGGTTTTCCAAAAAAACAGAAAGACGGAATAAAGTCAGGGTGCATTTCCTGACCACAGGCAGAAAGGAAGGAACTTATGAGTAACTGGGAAAAGAATGTAAGAAAAGTTGTGCCGTATGTACCGGGCGAACAGCCGCATGAGGCTGACATGATTAAGCTGAATACGAATGAGAATCCGTATCCGCCGTCACCAAAAGCCGCAGAGGCGATCAGACGGGTAGCAGAAGAGGATACCCTCCGTCTCTATCCGGATCCAACCGCGGCAGAACTGGTGCAGGCGATCGCGGATGTCTACCACGTAAGCCCGAAGCAGGTTTTTGTCGGTGTCGGTTCGGATGATGTTCTGGCGATGGCGTTTATGACGTATTTTAACTCTGACAAACCGATTCTTTTCCCGGACATTACGTATTCCTTCTACGATGTCTGGGCGGAGGAATTCCGTATTCCGTACGAGCAGATCCCGCTCGATGAAAATTTCTGCATTGTGCCGGAGCAGTATTTTGCAGAGAACCATCCAAATGGCGGAATTGTGTTCCCGAACCCGAATGCACCGACCGGCATTCTGATGCCGCTTGATAAGATCGAGGACATCATCGTGCACAACCGCGACGTGATCGTTGTGGTGGACGAGGCGTATATTGATTTTGGAGGGGTGTCGGCGCTGCCGCTGATTGAAAAATATGACAATCTTCTGATCGTGCAGACATTTTCCAAATCGCGTTCCATGGCGGGAATGCGCATCGGATATGCGATGGGAAATGCGAAGCTGATCCGTTATATCAATGACGTGAAGTATTCGTTTAATTCTTATACGATGAACCGGACAGCGCTTGCACTTGGTGTGGAGGCGATCCGTGACCGTGCTTATTTTGAGGAGACCAGAAAAAAGATCATCGAGACGAGAGAGTGGACGAAAAAAGAGCTGCGGGCGTTAGGTTTTACGTTCGGGGATTCGATGAGCAATTTTATCTTTGCTTCGCACGAGCGCGTGCCGGCAACAGAACTGTTCGAGGCGCTGCGCAGGGAGCATATCTATGTGCGCCATTTTACGAAGGAACGCATCAACAACTACCTGCGCATCAGCATCGGAACGAGAGAAGAGATGGAGACGTTTATTCGGTTCCTGAAGGAATATCTGAAAGAGGCATAGCGGATGCGCGGCCGGCCATCTGAAGTCTTTGGATGCCGAAGTTAAAGACGACCAGACCGCCAACCGTCATGGCGATGCCGAACAGGAACCAGAAGATGAAGGCAAACGTCGTGTCACCGAACGGGATGAGCCCGGAGAGCACGGTTCCCCAGAAGTTAAACAGCATGTGCAAAAGGAGCGAGTAATAGATGCTGCCGCCGCGGTTGCAGACATAGCCTAAAACAAGTCCCAGACAGAATGCGTAGATGCCCTGGATCATGTTCATGTGGAAGATGCCAAAAAGCAGCGCCTGCAGCAGATTGGCTGCCCAGAAAGGCAGACATTTCTTTGCCTGATGCATGGTGACACCGCGGAAGACTAGTTCCTCGCAGAACGCCTGGAAGGATCTCTACGACAAGGGATATGCACCGAATGTGGGAGTTGGCGGCGATGCAGGTCTGACAGACTTCTCCGCAGGAAAAGCGGCGATTACGCTTGGCTCCACCGCTTCCTTAAAGCAGATCTTAAACGATGTCAATGGCACCTTTGAGGTGGGAACCTCATATTTTCCGGGCATCAAGGATACAGATCAGGGCGGCGTGTCTATCGGCGGAGCATCTCTTTGGGCAATCCAGAACCAGGATGACGTAAAGGCACAGGCGACCTGGAAGTTCGTGGAATATCTGGTGTCGGCAGAGTCCCAGCCATACTGGGCAACCCAGACAGGATATTTCCCGGTTACCAACGATGCGTACAATGAGGATGTATTCAAGCAGAACATCGAGCAGTACCCGCAGTTCCAGACCGCGATCGATCAGTTGAACGACACAAAGGGCGAGTACGCGGGAGCGCTTCTCTCTGTCTTCCCGGAAGCACGCCAGACGGTACAGACCGAGATCGAGAACACGTTAAATGACAAGGAGACACGGGAGGAGGCAGTGCAGAAGATGGCGGACACGATCAACGCTTCCATCGAGGACTACAATCTGCTGAACGAATAGTTTTTTAGTGGCAAGCACCGCCCAGCTCGATCATATCCTGCTTCTCGACAGAGCCGGGGAACGGGATATCCACTGCATACTGTTTGAAATCGGGGGTGCGCAGGTCACGCAGCAGCTTGCCGCCGTTTGCGTGCGGGTTGGCAGCCAGACGGCGGTCGCCGGTGGGAGCCAGTTCCTGCAGTTCGGGGATCAGAGTGCCGTTCTCATCGAACAGTTCCTCAGCATGGTAGCTGTGCAGCCATTCTTCGATCTGCTTCAGGTGCTCTTCCTGGTTCGGGGTGCCGACAGTGATGTCGATGGGCACCTGGTGTGCACGGAAGGTGCCCTCGATGGGCTTGCCGTCCACTACCTTCGGGCCAGTCCAGCCCTTCGGGGTGCGCAGAACGATCATAGGCCACTGGATATGGCCCATATCCTCACCAGCACGGGCGCGCTTCTGGATGTCGTGGATCTCTTCGATGACGGTATCCAGGGTCTCAGCCATCTTCTCGTGCATGGTCATCGGGTCGTCGCCTTCAACGAAGTACGGCTTCCAGGAGCAGCCACGGAAGAAGCTCTCCATCTCTTCATGGGTCATACGGCCAAAGATGGTGGGGTTGGAGATCTTGTAGCCATTCAGGTGCAGGATGGGTAGAACAGCGCCGTCACCCACGGGGTTCAGGAACTTGTTGGACTGCCAGCTGGTGGCCAGGGGGCCGGTCTCAGCTTCGCCGTCGCCAACGGTAACTGCGCAGATCAGATCCGGGTTATCGAACACAGCGCCAAATGCGTGTGCGATGGAGTAGCCCAGCTCGCCGCCTTCGTTGATGGAGCCCGGAGTTTCGGGTGCAACGTGGCTGGAGATGCCGCCGGGGAAGGAGAACTGCTTGAACAGCTTCTTCATGCCCTCTTCATCACGGCTGATGTTGGGGTAAACTTCAGAGTAGGTGCCATCCAGGTAAGCGTTGGCAACAAAGAAGTTTCCTCCGTGGCCCGGGCCGGAGATCAGGATCATATCCTGGTCGTACTTCTTGATGACACGGTTCAGGTGAACATAAACGAAGTTCTGGCCAGGCACGGTGCCCCAGTGGCCAACGATCTTCTTCTTCACGTCGTCACGGGTCAGCGGACGGCGCAGCATGGGGTTATCGAGCAGGTACAGCTGGCCTGCTGCCAGGTAGTTGCTGGCACGCCAATAGGCATCGATCTTTTTCAGTTCGGACGGATTCAGCATAATGTTCCTCCCTAGATTTTTGTTTTCTTACGGTTCTTCCCTACGCTTAACAGTATCGTGACTGTTACCGAAACAAAATAGTGGATTCCGTTCTTGTTGCTGGATTTTGGTTCAGCTTTTTATGCCAGATCAGGCAAACGGATTCTCGGTCGGGTACGGCAGGCTCTTGGGCTGGTTGTAAGCGATGTCCTGAATGCCCAGGAACTTGAGGACCTCAAACAGAATCTTGCCGTAATGGCCGAATGCAACGGCACCGTGGTGCGGGTAACGCTTCTGGACCAGAACATGGCGGTAGAAACGACCCATCTCATGGATGCCAAAGACTGCAATGCCGCCGAAGGAGCGGGTAGCAACAGGCAGGATCTCGCCCTCTGCAATGTAGGAGCGCAAGTTGCCCTCGCTGTCGCACTGCAGACGGTAGAAGGTGATGTCAGAAGGTGCAATGTCGCCTTCCAGGGTGCCGCGGGTGAAGTCGGGATCGCTGCCGACCGGCTCCAGCAGACGGTGCTGGATGAGCTGATACTTAACGGCACGGTCGTTGCACATCTTGCAGGCCGGGGTGTTGCCGCAGTGGAAGCCCATGAAGGTATCGGTCAGGCTGTAATCAAACTTGCCTGCGATGTCCTCATCGTAAATGTACTGGGGCACGCTGTTGTTGATGTCCAGCAGGGTAACGGTATCGCCGGAAGCGCACATGCCGATGTACTCGGACAGAGCGCCGTAGATATCAACTTCGCAGGAAACGGGGATGCCGCGGCTTACCAGGCGGGAGTTGACATAGCAGGGCTCAAAGCCGAACTGAGAGGGGAATGCAGGCCAGCACTTGTCAGCAAAAGCAACGTACTTCTTGCTGCCCTTGTGTGCATCTGCCCAGTCCAGCAGGGTCAGCTCAAACTGAGCCATGCGGGCCAGCAGGTCGGGATAGTAGTGGCCTTCGCCCATCTCGGCAGCCATATCCTTGCAGACATCCTCGATGCGCGGGTCATTTGCATGCTCTTTGTAGGAAACCAGCAGGTCCAGCTCGCTGTTCTCTTCCACTTCAACGCCCAGCTCGTACAGGCCCTTGATGGGTGCGTTGCAGGCAAAGAAGTCCTGCGGGCGGGGGCCGAAGGTGATGATCTTCAGATCACGCACACCCAGCAGGGTGCGGGCGATGGGAACGAACTCGATCATCTTGTCAGCGATCTCATCAGCAGTGCCGATGGGGTATTCGGGGATGTAGCCCTTCAGGTGGCGCATACCCAGGTTGTAGGAGCAGTTCAGCATACCGCAGTAAGCATCGCCGCGGCCGTTGATCATGTCACCGTCGCCTTCAGCAGCTGCAACAAACATGCAGGGGCCGTTGAAGAACTTTGCGATCAGGGTTTCCGGAGTTTCTGGGCCAAAGTTGCCCAAGAAAACGGTCAGAGCATTGCAGCCAGCCTCGGTAACCTCGGCAACAGCCTTCTCCATGTCCTTCTCGTTCTCAACAGTGGTCTTTGCCTCGTACAGGTCCAGACCCTTAGCCTGGCAGGCTGCCACGATAGCGGCGCGGCGCTTTTCGCTCAGCTGAATGGGGAAACAGTCACGGCTGACGGCAACAATGCCCAGCTTGACTTCAGGGATGTTGGTAGACTTCATAAGTTTGCCCTCCGTTTATTTTTTAATTTTGCTCTGCTCGTTATCAAGTTAGGAGGTAGGAGTTAGAAGTTAGGAGTTTATGGTGTGCGCTTACGCGCACATTGTAACTCCTAACTCCTCCTTTCTAACTCCTAACTATTTCACAGTTCGTCTGCGATGTCGATGTTCACGCCTTCCAAGCCGACATAAGCGCCTGCGGCAGCTTCGCTGCTCTCAACATGGGCCAGCAGCCACTTGTTGCAGGCCCACAGCTGGGCGTCGTCACCGCCGTCAGCCTTGATTTCCGGCTTGGCGGTGTTGGTACCCTGCGGCAGTGCAACCAGCACGCGGAAGCCCTTGGCCGGGTCCACATGGCAGGGTGCGTAATGCAGGGTGGTGGCGTAAACTTCCACCAGGGTGCCTGCCGGTGCGCGGAAAGCCTTGACCTTTGCGGTGTCCAGCTTGCCATCGGTGATGTCGTCCATCTTGGCCAGCAGCAGGATGAAATCCTCGGTGCCCAGGTTGAACTCACTGTCGCGGTGGTATTCCAGGCAGTTCAGTTTGGTGTTGTGGCCGTTGCACCAGCCCAGCTGGACCGGCATGCCGCCAAACAGATGCTCGGAAACTTCCACCATTGCGGGCAGCTCCTGCAGAACAGGCTCCTCGGCCACATAGTCGGTAGCTTCCGGCAGCGGGGTGGTTGCCAACGCCTGCAGGATCTCTGCCTTGGCAGCTTCCAGACCGGTTACCACACGGCCATAGGGCTTGAATTCGGGATCATTTACAGAATAGATCTTCATTGCAATGCCTCCATTTCTGCATACAGCGGCTTCAGGGCCGGGTACAGCTTGTGCCACAGCTCATAGCGGGCTGCATATTTCTTAACCAGCGCCGGATCCGGCTCCGTCACGCTCTTGATCTTGATCAGCTTATCCGCGCATTCCTGCACCGTGGCGTATTCGCCGCAGGCAACGGCTGCCAGCATGGCGCCGCCGTAACCGGGGCCCTGCTCAGTTTGGGGCAGCGCCAGGGGAATGCCCAGAATATTTGCCATGATCTCGCGCCACAGCGGGCTCTTGGCGCCGCCGCCGCACAGCGTGCTGGATGCGATCTCAACGCCCTGTGCACGAGCGATCTCGACACAATCCTTGATGGCAAAGGCAACGCCTTCCAGCACAGCCTGGGTCATATCGGCGCGGGTGGAATCCATACGCAGCCCGATGAAAGAACCGCGGGCTGCGGGATCGTTATGGGGGCTGCGCTCACCCATCAGGTAAGGCAGATAGTACACATCGTTTGCACCCAGCTTTTCAGCGGTGATGGGCTCCTGCTCCTTGCCGAAATCCTGGGTGTTCAGGATGTCTTCCATCCACCACTTGTTGCAGCTTGCAGCGGACAGGATGCAGCCCATCAGGTGGTAGCCGCCGTCTGCATGGTCAAAGCTGTGCAGGGCGTTCTGCTTGTCCACACCAAAGGTGCTGCTGGTGATGAACACGGTGCCGGAGGTGCCCAGCGAGATGTTGCACTTGCCGTTGCCCACAGCGCCGCAGCCAACAGCAGCGGCAGCATTGTCGCCGGCGCCGGCGCAGACCTTAACGCCTTCCGGCAGACCCAGCTTGGCAGCAGCTTCGGCGGTCAGGGTGCCAACCGGCTCCCAGCTTTCAAACAGCTTGGGCACCTGGGCTTCGCTAACGCCGCAGATATCCAGCATTTCTTTGCTCCAGCACTTGTGCTGCACATCCAGCAGCAGCATGCCGGAAGCATCGGAGTAATCGGTGCAGTGTACGCCGGTCAGTTTGTAGTTGATGTAGTCCTTCGGCAGCATGATCTTGCTGATCTTTGCAAAGTTCTCCGGCTCGGTATCGCGCATCCACAGCAGTTTGGGGGCGGTAAAGCCGGCAAATGCAATGTTTGCGGTGTACTTGCTCAGGTTTTCTTTGCCAATGACGTTGTTCAGGTATTCCACCTGCTTCTGGGTGCGGCCGTCATTCCACAAAATGCAGGGGCGGATCACTTTGTCCTGTGCATCCAGCACCACCAGGCCGTGCATCTGGCCGCCGGCACCAATACCGGCCACCTGCGAAGCATCAAAGCCGTTCAGCAGCTCCGGAATGCCTGCACAGACAGCGTCCCACCAGTCCGCGGGGTTCTGCTCGCTCCAGCCCGGATGCGGGAATGCAATGGGATATTCGCGGCTTACAATGTTGGCGATCTGCCCGTCGCCCTGCATCAGCAGCAGCTTGACTGCCGAGGTACCCAGATCGATACCAATGTAGTACATGAGCCATTCTCCTTTGCGTTGTGTTTTTTCTTGCGGTTCCCTCCGCTTTTTCTTTATTTTACCGAATTTTCCCTTGCAAGTGCAAGAAAGAGCGTATAAAATAATAGACAGAAGTTTGGGTGTTTTGGTGTTTTCACCCGGCCAAACTTTGTGTAACAAGAAAGTGAGGTTCCCCCGTATGCTGTTCTATGAGTCTGAGCGTTCTGACCAGCACAATTATTTGTACTGCCAGCGCGACCATAACTTTAATTTTCCGGCGCATCTGCACCACAGCTTTGAATTCCTGTGTGTGCAGTCCGGCACACTGGCCTGTACGCTGGAAACTGAGCAGTACGAAGTTCACCCCGGCGAAGCCCTGCTGGTGCTGCCGGACCAAATCCACAGCTACCGCACCATTGGCGAATCTCAGAGCGTGTTATGGGTGTTTTCTAACGACTGGGTGCCGGAATTTATTTCTCAGCTGGGCCAGCGGGAGTTTATCACCCCTGTGTTCCGCATGGAAGCTGCGCCCCTGATGGAGCTGCTCTGGCCGGGCGGCAACCGCTGCAAGCAGCTGGCCGGGCTTTACCTGATCTGCGGTACAGCGTTGGAACAGTGCTTTTTGCAGCCGCGCCCCGTGCCGGATGTGGATGCCCACCTTTCCTCCAAAATTATCGACTATGTGCAAAAGAATTACACCCACACCCTGACGCTGGAACAGATGGCACGCGATCTTGGATATAATTACACCTATCTTTCGGCCTACTTCAACCACAGCCTGCACACCGGCTTTCAGGATTTTATCAACCAGTACCGCATCAGCCACGCCGCCGCGCTGCTGCAGGGCAGCAGCCTGCCCATCACCCAGGTGGCCGAACAGTGCGGCTTTGGCACCATCCGCAGCTTTAACCGCGTGTTCCTAAAAGAAAAAGGCATGACCCCCAGCGCTTTCCGCAAGCAGAATGTGCTGTAGCCATACTTATTGACAGCCCCGCCGGGCATGTTATAGCGGTTAACCCTTTTAGGTTATCGAGTTCATTGAAGAACCGTCACCGGCCAGGGTGGCGGTTCTTGCTTTTTACCACTAAACCCAGCGTGATCGTCTTTCGGCCAACATGGAAAGTAAATGTAAAACGCATGGTTCTCACCTCCTCTCGGAAGTGGGGCCAACCGCCTGCCGTTGTGTGCAGTGCCTGCTGCAGATGCAGCTTAAAAAGCACATCACATTTTGTCACCCAGTGCAACAAACTACTGCAGCCGCACCATAAACTTTGGGCAATACCGCATAATTCTAAGTGCCGATACGGCGAGCAAGGTGCAGCAGCTGCTAAGCCAAAAGCGCAGATAATACTTTGTGTATTATCGAGCATTTTGGCAACGCAGATGCCGTGCCGCAGCCGCCGGAGCGGTGCTTAAGCCGTCAGGCGGGAATTGTGCGGTATTGCCTTTGTTTTCTTTTCTATCTTTATAGTCAAAAAGGCACCACCGGATGAAAAGTCCGGCGGTGCCTTTTTTGCTTATCAGGTCATCAATGTCCGCGCTTTCCCACAGCACGTTACGCCTTGTTTTCCGCTTTTCCACACGCAAACATCGTTTTCAACACCTTCGCGCACGGCTTTTCAATCAACAGCGTAATGAACGCTGCCCCCAGCAGGGACAGCCCAAAGCACAGCAGGGTATATTGCAGCTGCCACGGCTGCTCCCCTGCCCGGTTCGGTTCCGCGCTGACGGACGGTGGAACGCCCAGCCGTTTCAGGTGAACGGCCAGGTTCTGGTGCAGCAGGTAGTAGTTCATCGAAACCGCCGCCAGCCAGCCCATCACCCGGTTGCCCATCAAAAAGCGCAGCGGGCGCGCCGCAAACGGCAGGGTGAGCAGGATTCCCGCAATGGCCAGCCCCAGCAGCGGGCGGCGCATCATCTGCCCGGCCTGCAAAGCCGCCTGGCCGCTCTCCCCTGCCTGCACCCGGAAAATGCGCAGCATCCCCCAGGTGGAAAGCACGCACAGCAGCGTTGCGATCCCCTGCCATGCCATCGCTTTGCGTTTTTCCGCTGCCGGGTAGCACTGCACCAGCCAGACATACAGCAGTGCCGCCCCCATGCCCAGCGCGTATATGTCCAAAAAGTTTGCCAGCTGGTTGACCACCATATTGTATTCATCCAGCCGCCAGACGCACCACCCGCGGAAGGCGAACGTCCCCGCTGCCATTGTCATCAGGGTGCCAAGGGGATTTTTCATCGCCCACCGCGCCAGCAGCGGGAAGATCAAATACGCCTGCATCTCGATTGCAATGGTCCAGGAAGCCACCCCGATGGGGGTTGCAATATAGGTTGCCGGGTTAAACGTCTGGGTAAAGGTCAGGTGCATCACAACATCCCGCACCATATCGGAGCTGTTGTAGTACAGGTGCCAGGGCAGCGCCACGGCAAACAGCAGCGCCAGCGTGACAAAATAATAGCTGGGCACAATGCGCATGATGCGGCGCTGGTAAAACTGTTTTGTGTTCGGTACCGCCTCTCCCAGCAGCATGGCACGGGCATAGGGCAGGAACAGCAAAAAGCCAGAAAGCAAAATCGTTCCGTCCACTGGCATATACCCGGCGCGCAGCAGATAATCCAGAGAGTAACTGCCAATGCTCGGCGTCAGCCAGGATTGCTGCCAAAAGTGGTACCAGCTGACGATAAACACCAGCAGCACCCGCAGGCCGTTCAGTTCCGGTATTTTATAACAGTTTGGGCGGTATGGCTCCATGCCATCATCCCCCTCATTCCCACAAAATTTTCTTTACGCCAACGCGCAGGTTGACCAGTCTGTCCCAGGGGCCGTTGCGCTGCAGCATCATCAGCAGGCTGCTGCGGGTTGCAGGGTCGTTGGTGAACAGGGTTCCCAGCCAGCCATCCCAGCCGTATTCCCCCAGGTGCAGCGGCACCGGGCTTTCCTCCGGGGCAACGCAGACACTCATCAAATGGCCATAGCTCATACCAAGGCGCATGGTATCCTGCCCCACAAAAATCTTGCGTTGCTCTGCGTTCAGCAGCGGCTCCGCCATCGCCTGCACCGTTTCCGGTTTCAGCAGGCGGCAGCCGTTCCATTCGCCGCCGTTCATCAGCATGGTGGCAAAGTGGGCATAATCGTCAATGGTCGAAACCATGCCTGCCCCTCCGGAAAGGAACTCCGGCAGGCTTTTCATGTTCATCTGGATGCCAAGGCGGTTCACCACATTGGGCACCGCTGCGCCGGAATTGAAATCATACGCTTGGGCAAACCGGCCACGCTTGGCTTCCGGCACATAAAAATCCGTATCCACCATCTCCAGCGGGTCCAGCAGGTTCTGCTTCAAAAAATCGCGGTAGTTCATCCCGCTGGCGGCTTCCACCGCTGCGGCCAGGATATCCGCGCTGGCGCCATACCGCCAGCCCTTGCCGGGGCGGTACAGCAGCGGCAGCTTCGCCATTTCGGCAATCACCTGACGCGTGGTACGCTGCCCGCCTTTGGTAAAGGATTCCGAAATTTCATCATACAGCCTGCCCAACCCCGCCGACTGTACCGAATCGTTATCATTGTAGCCATACCCGGAGGTCATGCAGAGCAGCTGCCTGATTGTCAGGTTTGTATGCTCGGCATCCCCGAACTCCGGCAGATAGGCTGCCACCGGGGCGTCCAGGTCCAGTTTGCCGTCCTCCCATAGCTTCATCACCGCAAAGGCCGTGATGGGCTTGCTCATCGAAAACACCCGGCAGATGGTATCCCGCGCAAAGGGGATGCCCCGTTCCCGGTCCGCCATGCCCGCCTGTGCATAAGCCAGCTGTTTGCCATCCCGTAGGTAGAGCGCGCTGACACCGATAAAATCCCCCTGCCGGACCACTTGATCCAACAGGGCTTGCAATGCCTGTTCCTTTTCCATTGTTCTGCATCCCTTTCGCTGTTTCACTTTCTGCCAGTGTAGCACGAATTTTTTCTCTCTGCAATCCTGTTTTTGCCCGTTTGGCGTTGACGTACCGCCCGGCAGGTGGTATACTGGCAGCACTATCAACCAACTTATCAAGTTAAGTAATAGGTTTATTTTGCATAAACAGGAGGCCCGCTATGTCATATATTTCAAAGATTGACCTTTCCACAGCCCCGCAGGAGATCCGCGCCGCGGTGGATAACCACCTGGCCCAGGGCTACCAGCTGACCAACGAAAAGCTGACCCTGCTGCATAATGTAACGGCGTTCCATACGCTGGAAGAAAGCTCCTATGAGCTGGACCGTGAGCTGCAGCGGCTGATCGGCAAGCGCGCCGCAGATTTTTATGAGTACGCCATTTCGCTGCAAAATGACTGCCTGGTATGCAGCGCTTATTTTTCCCGCCTGCTGGAAAAGAACCATATTGACTTTGCCACCTTTGATTTTACCGATGATGAGCGCCTGCTGATCGAATATGGCCGCGCCATTGCCCGTGACCCCAAGCATGTGCCGGAGGACCTGATGCGCCTGATGCAGCAAACCTTTACTGAAGAGCAGCTTGTGGTAATTACCACAATGGGTGTTTTTATGATTGCCAACAACTATTTTAATGACATCCTGAACGTGGACCCCGCACCGGTGCAGGAATAATTCCAGCGCCAGCACGTATATGAATCATGATATAATAAAGAAGAGCTTCTCGGCCCATACCAGTCGCCAAGCTCTTCTCTTTTTATAGTTTATCGTTTTATAACAATTTTCAAAAATAAGGCGAATAGCCGCAGGAACGGAACCAGCCTGAGCAGTCAGAAGGCGAAACTGTCTGAAAAGCACATTGTATCGTGTTCGGAAGAGCATCCAGCGTCCTCGCCTTGAATTTAAGAAGGAAAGCCTTCACCGTCGACCAAAGTTTTTCAATGGTATTTACAGAAAAGCACTTTGCCAGTTCCTTTACGCTGATGCCCTTATCGTATCCTTCCAAAATCAACTTTCGAGCTTCGTTGTGCAGCATAGCACTCACCTTCTTTGATTCTGTTATATCACTTTTTCTCGAAAGTTAAAGTACTCTCTGCTGTATTATTGAAAATTGCTATAGTACAGCCGCCGCCCGCTGGAAAGGGTCAAAAATTGCTCTTTTTTCGGTGCTTAAAGTGGTCAGTGTCAGATCTCAATGCTTCGCCCGCCGGTGCGGTTGTACAGCCGGTGGCTGATGGAAACCACGGTGCGGTTCTGACCGGCGCGCTGCAAAGCATCCAGAACAGTCTGTTCTGTTCCGGCGTCCAGGTTTGCGGTAATTTCATCCAGCAGCAAGATTTGCGGCCCGGCTGCAATGGCGCGCGCGATGGAAAGCAGCTGCCACTGCCCCTGCGAGAAGATGCCCGGCGTACACGGGGTATCGTACCCTTCGGGCAGCGCCGCAATGGCATCATGCAGGCCCACGGTGCGGGCGGCATCCTCCGCCTGCTGCGGGGTGATGGCGGCATCAAACAGGGTGATCTGGTCCCGCACGGTGCCCGGCACACGGCGGAAGCTCTGCTCCACATAGCCAACCAGCGGGCGGCGGGCAGTATCCGGCAGTGTGGCGGCTTCCACGCCGTTCAGCATCACTTTGCCCTGCTGCGGGCGGTACAAGCCCAGCAGCAGCTTAAAGATGGTGCTCTTTCCCGCGCCGGTGCGGCCGGTCAGGGTGACCTGCTCGCCTTTCTGCACAGCAAAGCTCAGGCCGTGCAGCACTTCCTCATCGCTCTCATAGCCAAAATGCACGTTCTGCAGCTCCACGCTGGGGGCACCCGGCACGGCCTGCGGGGCGGTTTCAGCGGTGGGAATGCGCTCTGCCTGCGCCAAAAAGCCGTTGATGCGCCGCACACCGGCCACAGCGGATTGAATCGTCTCAATCTCCATGCCGATGCTTTCCAGTGGGGTGAACACCTGGGAAATATAGGCAATAACCGCCACAGCCGTGCCGACCGACATGCCAAAGAACGCCCTCACTTCCGGGCTGCCCGCTGCGGAAAGCAGCATGACCAGCGCCACCACCGCCGCGTTCATAATCAAAATCACAGGCGAATAGCAGGCATCGTAAAAATTGGTTCTCTCCACCGCGGCAAAGCTGTCGTCCAGCGCTTCGTCATAGGCTTTTTCCATGTAATTTTCCCGCCGCAGGGTGTGGATGGTGCGGATGCAGCGCAGCGTTTCCGGCACATGGGCGGAAGCCCGCGCCACAGCGGCACGGTTTTGCAGCTGCGCTTTCAACATCCGCTTTTGCACCACGCGGGTAAAGAGATACAGCAGCGGCAAAACCACCAGCAGGATCAACGCCAACCCGCGGTTCTCTGCAAAAATCACGGCCAGAATGCCGCACAGGCGGCAGGCATCCGCAAACATGCTGATGATGCCGGAGGTGAACAGCTCTTCCACCGTGTCAACATCACCCACAAAGCGGGAAACCGCCGCGCCGGATTCCTGGTTTACAAAGGCTTCCGCCGGGAGCTTGTCCAGCTTGGCGCACATGGCGCTGCGCAGGGCGTGGGTCATTTTCTGGCCAAACACGGTCAGCAGACTTTCCCGCAGGGAATCCAACCCGCCGGAAAGTGCCAGCAGCCCAAAGTACCCCAACGCCAGCGCAAAGGGCACCACCTGCCGGGCCGTCAGGCGGTCCACCACGCGGCCCAGTACCAGCGGCGGCAGCAGGCTTGCCGCCACCGCACCGGCCACGGCCAGCACCAGCGCGGTGCAAAGCAGCGGCTGGCGGCGCACGGTACCCAGCACAACGCTGCGCACGGTCTCATTTTTCCGGTTCATCCTGCTCGCCTCCTTCCTGGGCATTTACCAGCGCGGCATACTGCGGGTTCTGCGCCATCAGTTCCTCGTGGGCTGCACAGACTGCTTTACCGTCCTGTATCCACAACACGCCGTCCATCTGGGGGAACAGGTACAGCCGGTGGCTGATCAGCAGCACGGTGCTGCCCGCGGTCATTTTACGCAGGTTGGCAAAAACCTGTTCTTCTGTTTTGCGGTCCAGGGCCGAGAACGGGTCGTCCAGCACCAGCAGCGGGCGCGGGTGGGCCAGTGTGCGGGCCAGCGCCAAACGCTGCTGCTGCCCGCCGGACAGGCGCACGCCGCCATCACCCACGCGGGTATCTAGGCCGTTCGGCATGGCTTTTACTTCATCCTCCAGGCAGACGGCCCGCAGGTACTTCCAGGCATCATCGTCACTGCCCAGCAGGATGTTGTTGCGGATGCTGTCGCTCAGCAGCTCGGGGTCATGCCCCAGGTAGCCAACCACGCCGCAGCGCTCCGCGTCCGTCATGCCGGCCATCTCACGCCCGCCGTACTGGATGGAACCGGTATAGGGCAGCTCACACAAAAACGCTTTGCCCAGTGTGGATTTGCCGCAGGCCACCGCGCCGGTAATGCCAAAAATCCGGCCCGGCTGCGCGGTAAAGGTGATATCCTGCAAAACCGGTGCCCCGCCCCGGTAGGCAAAGCCAAGCTTGTTCACGGTCAGGGTTTCCGGCTTGGCCGGGATCTCTTCCGGCAGAGGGTCCGGCTGGCACATCAGCGGTTTGATGCGTCCCCAGGATACCTGGGCTTTCTGCACCGCGTTGAACAGCTTTGCCGCGTGGGAGGATTTGACCGCCAATTTGCCAAAGCAGGACAAGAACGTGGTGAACGCTGCAATATCCCAGGCGGCCCAGCCGGTGCCCGCCACATTGCGCGCGCCAAAGGTAAAGATGAACAGAACGCCGGTCATCGAGATGACCCCGTACAGCGGCGGCATGGCGGCCACCGGCAGCCCGGCTTTGACGGCGGTACGCTCGTAATCCTGCAGGCAGGCTTCATACGCGGCATCGCGCTGCGGCTCACAGCCATACACGCGGTAGGTCAGCGCGCCGGACACCCGGTCCAGTGTGGCGGCGCTCAGGCGGCCTGTGCTCTCCTTGTTGGTAGCGCCGGTGCGCTGCACCAGGGTTTTCATCTGCTCGGCAATATAATAGGAGATCGGCGCAAACACCAGGCAGAGCAGCGCCAGCCGCCAGTCGTACCCCAGCAGCATCACGGCATAGGCCAGCAGGGCAATGCCGGTATCAAAAATTTCCGTGGTGAACTTGCGCATGCCCTCGGCACAGGCGTCCACATCGGAAATAGCTTTGGTCATCAGGGTGCCGGTGCCGGCCTGTTCCAGTTCAACCTTGCCTTTCCGCACCAGATTGGCGTACAGCACCTGTTTCATGCTGCGGTTGATGTTGTTGGCAAACTTGCGCACATACAGCCGCTTGATGAACCGCGACCCCTGCACCACCGCAATGGCAATCAAATAGCCCGCACACAGCGCCGCCATGGCGGCAAAGGTTTCGTTCCCGTTCAAAATGCCCAGCAGGCATTGGGCCAGCTGGCCCTCAAACCAGGGGCCGACCACCAGACTCAGGTTATAGATCAGGCCCGATACCGTTACCACCGCCAGCACCGGCCTCTGGTTTTCGAAGTAGCTCAGCACCCGGTCCGGCTGGCGCACCGGGGCGCTTTCCGTGTTCTTCATCCTGCAATTCCTCCCCATTCATCTGCTGCACCCGCGCCGTCACATCCGGGAACCCTGCCCGCCGCTGGTTTTTGCTGCGCCAATACAGGGTTTCCAGCGTTTTGCAAAAGGCTTCCCGTTCAGCCTCCGGCAGTTCCTCCACCAGCCAGGCATAAAACACGGTTTCAATCGCAGCTTTGGAGTTTTTCAGTTCCTCGGCCTTGGGCGTGGCATACAGCAGCTGGCTGCGGCCATCGTCCGGGTTCGGTTTGCGCACCAGGTAGCCCTTGGCTTCCAGGCTGGCCGCACGGCGGGCGGCCGCCCCCTTATCAATCTTCAGGGCCGCACGCACATCCGCCTGGGTCATGCCGGGGTTGTGGCGTACCAGATGAATAAAATCAAACTCTGCCGTGCCAATGCCATCGGCTTTCATCATCTGTACGGTAAACTTGGCCGCTTCCCGCGCAATTTTAGTCATCTGCCGCTCGGTCGGGTCCTTGTTCTGTTCTGCCTGCATGTTTGGCCTCCTTTTCAAGTTGGATGTACCATCAACCATTTGGATGATACTGCATCTATCTAGTCCTGTCAATGCTTTTTGCCAGATTTTCTGCGGTGTGCTACAATAAAGGCAAAGCTTTGCAAAGGAGCGCCTTTTTGTATGCCGAACGTGATTGAAATTACTGATTTTGCCGCCCCGGAGCTGGACGTTTACGCCCGGCTGACCCAGGCTCAGCTGCGCAGCCGCCTGGAACCGGAAAAAGGCATTTTTATTGCCGAAAGCCCCAAGGTGATTGCCCGCGCACTGGACGCCGGGTATCAGCCTATCTCCTTTTTAATGGAGCGCAAGCAGATCACCGGCCCGGCCAGCGAGGTTCTGGCCCGCTGCGGGAACGCCCCGGTGTATACCGCTGACCGCACCATGCTGGCCCAGCTGACCGGCTTCGAGCTGACCCGCGGCGTGCTGTGCGCGATGCACCGTCCCCTGCTGCCCATGGTGGAGGAAGTTTGCCGCAATGCCCGCCGGGTGGCCGTGCTGGAAGGCATTGTGGATTCCACCAACATCGGGGCCATCTTCCGCAGTGCTGCCGCGTTGAACATGGACGCGGTGCTCGTCACTCCCTCCTGCTGCGATCCGCTGTGCCGCCGGGCCGTGCGGGTCAGCATGGGCACCGTGTTCCAGGTGCCCTGGACCCAGATCGGCTCCACCGCCGCCGACTGGCCGGAGCAGGGCATGCAGCAGCTGCACGCTCTCGGCTTCAAGACCGCCGCCATGGCGCTGACCGACCTTTCGGTTTCTATCGACGATGCCGCCCTGGCCGCCGAGCCGAAGCTGGCCATCGTGCTGGGCACCGAGGGCGATGGCCTTGCCCACACCACCATCGCCGCCTGCGATTACACGGTGCGCATCCCCATGTCCCACGGGGTCGATTCCCTCAACGTTGCCGCCGCCAGCGCCGTTGCGTTCTGGCAGCTGGGCAAACAGTAACATTCCTTTGGAGGTTCCCTATAAGCAGAACAAAACCTGTTATCCTTGGTATATTTCTTCTATCAGGATGATGGCAAGTGGAATGAGGTTCTGAAATAAACCGACCTGTATTTTGATAAAACGGAATTTAATGGGGCCAAACATGAAAATTGCAATTGTTGGATATAGCGGTTCCGGCAAATCGGCATTTGTAAAGGAGGTGCATATGCTATGCCAGGTATACTCGTGGTTGAAGATGATGAAAATTTAAA
>OGZB01000682.1_pt1 | contig 20770 bp, 13 predicted proteins | sample 1576691 | NCBI WGS metagenome assembly OGZB01 (sample SAMEA3541479, study PRJEB24748) | human gut metagenome | biome: human gut; feature: human-associated habitat; material: faeces | place: China | collected 2012
GCAATTCCGGCTCCTATAAGAATGAGGAGGCATTCCGATGAGCAACAAGCATTCCTCAACCAAAGTGGAAAGCCATGGCTTCCTGCATGACCAGAAGATCCGCCGCGTCACCGGCGACATCTTCGCCCACCTGTTCCTCGCCATCCTGGCCGTGATCTGGCTCGTGCCGATCGTGTGGGTGTTCGCGGAGTCCTTTAACAAGAACACCGCCCCGTACACCAGCTCCTTCTTCCCGAAGGAATGGACGCTGGACAACTACAAGGTGCTGTTCACCGACCGCAACGTACTGGACTTCCCGAAGATGTTCATGACCACGTTCATCATCGCCTGCTTCACCTGCGTGATCTCCGTGATCTTCGTGCTGTCGGTGGCGTACTGCATGAGCCGTATGCGCTTCCGCGTGCGTAAGACTTTCATGAACGTCGTGCTGATTCTCGGCATGTTCCCGGGCATCATGGCCGTCACCGCCATCTACTTCATTCTGAAGGCCTTGGGCCTGTCAAGCGGCGCTATGACCACCGTGGCGCTGATTCTTGTGTACTCCGCAGGTTCCGGCGCTGGATTCTACGTGATGAAGGGCTACATGGACACCATCCCAACCTCGTTGGATGAGGCCGCCCTGCTTGACGGCTGCACCCGTTTCCAGGTGTTCTACAAGATCATCATCCCGATCTGCAAGCCCATGATCGTCTATCAGGCCATCATCGGCTTCCTGACCCCGTGGCTCGACTTCGTCATGGCCAAGGTGATCTGCCGCACGCAGTCCAACTACACCGTGGCATTGGGCCTGTGGCTCATGCTGCAGAAGGAATACATCCAGAACTGGTACGCCCGCTTCGCCGCGGCCGCGGTCGTGATCTCCATCCCGATCGCCATCCTGTTCATCGTGATGCAGCGTTTCTATCAGGAGTCCATGTCAGGTTCTGTCAAGGGCTGATAACAGTTAGAAAAAGGGGAAGCAATGACGCTCGTAAACAGCCTCGAAAACAATTTCGAACAGCCGAATACGAGAGTCGCCGAACCGTTCCCGCTTTGTCTGGAACGGCCGCTGGGTGCCGTGGTTTCGCAATCCGGCACCCAGTTTGCCATTTGGGCCCCAACGGCCGAGAAAATAACGTTGAGGTTGTTCTCGCGCGGTTCCAAGGGGGAAGACGGCGACGCTTTAATTGGGCAGTTTTTGATGCGTCCCGAGGCCGATGGCTCTTGGACTTACGATTTTGCCGATAATAAACACGGCTTATATTACGATTTTTTGATTGAACGCGATTGCGGTTCCGTCGATCGCGTTGCCGATCCATGGGCGCACGCGGCTGGCGTGAACGGCCGTCGAAGCATGGTCGTCGACTTGCCTCGCACCGATCCCGAAGGTTGGGATGCCGATCGCATGCCGGAAGTGCCGATTGCGCAAACGGTTGTTTGGGAAACGCATGTCGGCGATTTCAGCAACGATCCCGCGGGAGGATTCCCCGAATCCCATCGTGGAAAATATCTTGCGTTCACCGACCTGGGAACGACGTTGGACGGTCATCCTGATTTTCCGACGGGATTGTCGTATCTCAAAAAGCTTGGCATTACCGCGGTGCAGCTGATGCCGATCTACGATTTCGGTTCCGTCGACGAAACGATCTGCAGCCGATACAACTGGGGTTACGATCCCGTCAATTACAACGTTCCTGAAGGATCGTACTCCACGAATCCGTATGACGGGTCCGTGCGCATCCGCGAGGTCAAGCAGATGGTGCAGGCGTTGCATAATGCCGGCATCAAAGTGATTATGGACGTGGTCTACAATCACATGTTCTCGCCCGACAACTGGTTCGAGCGCATCGTGCCCGAATACTTCCTGCGCCGCAAGCCGAACGGGGCGTTGTCGAACGGCTCCGGATGCGGATGCGATATGGCCACGGAACGTGCGATGTTCCGCCGTTTTGTGGTGGAATCCGTGGCGTATTGGGCGAGGGAATACCATCTTGACGGCTTCCGATTCGACCTGATGGGCCTGATCGACGTCGACACCATGAACGCCGTGCGCGCCGCTTTGGACGAAATCCCCGACCGTGGGCCGAGCGTTCTTATGTATGGCGAACCGTGGTCGGCCAGCGCTACCGCGGCTTTGCCGGGCACCGTGCTTGCCGACAAGGCCGGATTGCCGCAGCTTGATAATCGCATCGGGCATTTTTGCGACACCACGCGAGACGCCATCAAGGGGCATGTGTTCTTCTCGGACCGTCCCGGATACGTTAACGGGGGTATGCATGAGAATGCGGCCTCCGTGCGCGACGCGGTGAACGCCTGGCGTGCCAGCAAACAGCCGGAAGGTGTTGCGGGTCAAGTGATCCAGTATGTTTCCGCGCATGACGATCTGACCTTGTGGGACAAGCTTTGCGCAAGTCTTGCCGCGAAATCGCTGGGCAGCGCCGTTAGTGAAGGCGACAACGAGAATTCCGTGGACGTGCCGAAGGCGTTGTATGACGCCGATCTTTCGGAAGCTGGGCTCGCCTCGGCCGGTTCCGCGATTGCCGGGGCCATGGCCACGGTGATGGATGCGAATCGTATGGCGGCGGGCATTGTGCTCACTTCCGCGGGCATTCCGTTCATGCTGTCTGGCGAGGAGTTCGCGCGTACGAAATACGGCAATTCCGATTCGTACGATTCGGCGCGCGAGCTGAATTGGCTTGATTGGACTCGTGCCTGGCGCATGCGCGATCTGGTGGAGTATTACACGAAACTGATCGCCTTGCGTAAGAGCTCGGCGGAATGGTTTGACGGCGATCGTGTGATCGTCAGCGTGGAAGGCGACGAACTGGTGTTCCGGGTCGGCGACTACTTGGTGGCGGTGAATCCGGGACGTCATATTGGCGCGATTGACGTTGCCTCGACTGCGGTTGCGCCGGTTTCGGAGTCGTCTCGCGTGTGGTGCGGCATGGGTTCGTCCACAAACGCATCCGCGGCGTGCATCAGTGCGGGAGATGGCGATTATTTGATCGTGCCACCGCATACGTTTGCAATCTGGCGGTTGCGGTAACCTCGTGCATAACGCATGTAACGCATTGGTTTGCAAGGGCAGCGGCTGCAAAGTGGCAATCGCCGCCGCCGGTAAAGCGGCGACGATGCCGATGAAAGGACCTGCTATGGAAAACGTGACGCATACCCCTAAATACGAGGTTGTGTTCTTCGATCTGTATGGAACGCTTATTGACATACGTACCGACGAACAGTGCGACGCGGCCTGGCAGGCCTTGTATGACACCGCTTGCGAGCTTGGAGCGCAATACGATTCGGTTGAGGCACTGCGTGAACGTTTCGAAAAACTTGAGGCGCGCGAAATGCTGCATCAGTCGAATCATGCCATCGTTCGCAATGGGTGGGACGAGTTCGACGTGCTGCCGGTGTACCGCTCGCTGCTCATGAATCGCAACGACGAGGCGGAACGGTTGCTGGCGTTGCCGCAGGCCGCTCAAAAGGCCGCGTGGGCGTTCCGTCAGGGTAGCACCAGCATGATCCGCCTGTATCCGGGGGCGCTGGAAATGATCGAAAAACTGCAGGAAGCCGGCATTGTCGTGGCGCTGCTCAGCAACGCGCAATCCTGCTATACCCGTGCCGAGTTGGAAATGACGGGACTTGCCAGCGTACTTGACGACGTGATCATCTCCAGCGAGGAAAAGATTCGCAAGCCCGCGCGCGATTTGTATATGCTGGCGCTCGACCGTGAATTCGTTACCGCCAAGCATGCGCTGATGGTGGGCAATGACGAGAAGAACGATATTGTCGGTGCGCGTTCGGCGGGCATCGACGGCGTGTATTTCCGCACGGAGATTTCGCCGGCCGACGATCCGGATGCGTCGAGTTATGCGGTGCGTTCGTTTAAGGGTGCCGATTATGAAGGATTGCTGGATTACGTGCTGAACGCCTGATCTTTCGCATTGCGTGCGTACTGCTCGTGTATTGCGGGGCGTGCGTTGCGTTGCGCGTATTGCGCGGCGTGCGCCACGTTTACGGGGGTCACCTTTCGTAAAGCGTGTAAGGTATGTTGCATACATTTGCAGCATACGTTCGCAGGATTTTTGCAACAATGGCAAGATGATGCGAGTAAAGCTACGTGAAAGCACGAAAGACATAGTGTGAAACAATCGCGTGAAACATGTCGCACAGGGGTTACGTGAAAAACATATTGCGCGGAATGCTGTGCAAGCGCGTGAGACGCGAAGCTCCGCATATGGCAGCGATGCCGCAACGCGATACCGCGGCGTAATGTCGTGACGTGGCACAGTGTGCGCAGACGATTACGTGCGCGCATGATTGCTTGCGCGATGGAATCGAGGAAAACTCGAGGAGGACTTATGGAAGGCTACACCGAAAACGGCTCCGGAACCGACGTCACCGACCAGATCGGCTTTGCGGGCATGCGCCGCAAGAAAAAGCAGCGCCGCGGATTGAGCGTATTCCAGCTCAAGGTAATCGGCGCGGTGGCGCTGGTGCTTTCCGCCGGCAGTACCACGCTGGTGCCACTGATTTTCGGATCCGACACGAGCAACATGACGTCGCTTACGGCCATGGTGCTATGCGAAGTGGTGTCGTGGTTCGCCGCGCCGATCTACGCGTGGCTGCTGGTGCAAGGCTTCCAGCAGACGCGCAATCGCGTGGCATACGGCGTGCAGCTGCTGTTGCTGGCACTAATCGCCGAAGTGCCGTACGATCTCGCCACTTCGGGCAAGCCGTTCGATTTCGGCTCGCAGAATCCGGTGTTCGGCCTGTTCATCGCCTTCGCCATGCTCGCAGCAATGAAATGGGTGGCGCAGCGCTACCAAGGTGCCATGCTCGTGATCTCCGACATTGTGCTGGTAGTGGTTGCCGTATTGTGGGATCTGCTGTTGCGTGTCGGACTGCGCCAGCATCTGATGAGCCTGGGTGCGGTGACGCTTGGTTTCGTGCTGATTTTCTGGCTGATGCGCTCGCGTGAAAACACCATGATGTTCACGGCCGGTCTGTTCGGTGCGGTGATGATGATTGCGCCTGGCGTCGGTGTTGCATTCGTGCACTACTACAATGGCAAACTCGGATACAAACATTCATGGACTAAGTGGATGTTCTATGCCTTCTATCCGGTAATTTTGCTGATTTGCGCGGCTGTCGCATGAAATTTGATCATATTGCGAGAGTTTTGACAACGTTCGCACTATAATGAAAACAGATTGAGAGAGCGTCGTCGCTCCAAATACCACCCGTTCCACTGTTGGCAGGGGTGCGATGATGCTGTGAGCTGCAAAGGGGCTGACATGGACAAGGCTGGCATTCGTGAGGTGGCCAAGGCCGCAGGAGTGTCGATTTCGACGGTTTCGCGCGCGTTCACGCGTCCGGAGCTCGTTTCCGGGCGTACCAGGCGCAAGGTGCTCGACACCGCGGACCGGTTGGATTTTAATATCTCCCGTTCCGCGACGGCACTGAAGTCAGGGCAAACGTACCGTGTCGCCATGCTGATGAATGAGGAAATCACCAGCTGGTTCAATATGGAAGTATTCGCTGGAATCAATTCCGTCATGCATGATGCCGGATACGACATCTCTCTGTTCCAGCATGTCGATACCGGTGAGAACAGGCGTGACTTCTTTACGAATCTTCCGGTGCGACGCAACGTCGACGCCGTGTTCGTAACGTCGTTCGGCGTCGAACCGGAGGAAATCCAGCAGCTGCAGCGTATTCATGTGCCGATCATCGGCATCAACACGCCATCGCAGGAAGGCTTCGACGCAACGATCTCCATCGACGATGAAGACGGCATGTTCTCGTCCGCGCAGCATCTAATCAATCTTGGGCACAAAAACATTGTGTACGTGTGCTCCGATGCAGTCGATTCGATCAATTCGTCGATCGATGCGCGCGGGCAGGGCTTCATTCGCGCATGCAAGACCATGGAGAGCACGCACGATTTCAAGTGGCGCGTGCTTTCCGTGCCGCGCGGCAAAACGTTCGCCGATTCGGCGTTGACCGCGCTGCTTGCGTTGGATGAGTTCCCCGACGGCATTTGCTGCCAGACCGATATGATGGCGATTCCGCTCGTGCTGCGCCTTGACCGGTATGGGCATCGCACGCCGCGCGACTATTCGATCATCGGCTTCGACGATTCCGCATATGCCGACACCGTGAACCTGACGACCATGCGTCAGGATCCGTTCGCCATGGGTCGTGCCGCAGCGCGGAAGGCCGTGAAGCTGATTGCGGGGGAGACTCTCGAAAATCCGTATGAGGTGGTGCGTGCCCAGCTTGTGCTCCGCGGCACCGACTCCGTCTACGGCGGAGATCGCTGATTTTTCTGCCACTCTTCTTCATGCCTCCGTACTTGCCGTTTTAATTCACACCGACAATACGGGGGTATTTTGCATATACTGCCAGCTGCCGCCGTCTGCGCAACGCTGCTGGTGGTGTCTGCACAAGTTCCGTTGCGTGTCTTGGGCGTCGTAGACGACGGTGACTCGCTTTTTGCCGACCGCGTCGAGGTGCGATCCGGAGTGGATTTTCCGGTTTCGCTCGGGTACTTGCCGTCTTCGTAGGATGCGGGGCTTGCAACCATCATCATAGTTCATTTCGCAACCTTGGTTGTCACGGCTCGATCCCTTACGCGCCCTTGTCTCATATGTAGCTGTTGGAGAGTGTGCGAGCCCTGAAAATTTATCCCTGTGGTCGGAGGTTTTGCCGCCTGTTGCGAGGTTATGAGATTTCCATGGTTGATTTGTGATTGTTGATTGTAACGAGTGTGGATGGGCGGCGGGGGCGGGGAAATTGGGGTGTGGTACACGGGTGTACTAGGGGGTATTTTCATGAAAATTTCTGCAATGAATGAAACGGTTTGCAATCATTTGTTTCGCGACACGCCGTGGAGGGTATCGGTTGGATTAACAAAGACTGATCGCAGGGGTAACCTCGGCGTTTTTGCGAACGATTTCAAACTCCAGTTGGCAGAACGGATTAGACGCTTCGGTACTGGAAAACAAAGGTTTTACCACCTTTATATCGGGGGGGGTATTTTTGTTTCAGTGATTTTCATGAATGCAAAGGTTATCATTTTGAGCCGTACCCACAAGGTGCGGGAGAGAGAAAAAGGTTGAGTGGCGTAGTTGCCACTCCTGTAGATGGCATATTGCAAAGGATGTCGTGTTAGAGTCGGAATGTCTGAGGGGGGTCTGATTCGTGCAGTTAGGGGACATGATGAAGAGATTGCTCAGAGGCGGAGCGAGGAGCTCGGCGCCACAGCATTACTCGGGAGCGCGAGTGGTATCTGCCCGCGCCTTCTCTCATGCCCGCTCCCTGACCGCCGCCGCAGTCGCAGTTGCCATGATGGCCTCCGTAGCCGTCACCGCCTTCATCCCCACCTACAGCGCCAATGCCGATCAAAGCAAGGACGATGGCGCATTCGCCACGTCGAACACCATCCATATGGGCGACGGCTCTACTGACGTCAACGAGGCGGATACCGGTCTTGCCACATACGTAGGCAGAGATTTCTACGTTGGCGCGCCCACAGACGGTGAAACCGGCACTGCTGATGGCTCTATTCACGGTTCTTGGGCTGCGGAAATGGAAGGTCAGACCTTCATTCTCGGCAAGTACATGCAGCGCGCCCAAAAAGGCTTCTTCACCATCGGCACCGTAGCTTTCGGCGCACAGTACAAGCCTGCTGCTGGCAGTACTATTATCGCAGTCGAGGGTACCAACACGAATTTATCTGGTGCGAGTACCGCCCAAGCTTGGAAGTCGTCAGCAAGCGGCATCGACACGACGCAGGGCGCTGGCATCAGCGGCAATTACCAAGGCGTTGTCGGAGGCAATAAAACCACATTGTGGGGCATGCCTTCTTGTAGTAAGGTAACGTGCAGTTCCATCTACAAGTACGGCTCTGGCACCACGCCTGATAGCGATGTCACATGGAATTACGCGGACTGGAGCAATGTCAAGGACGGTCAGGGCAACACGATTGACAGCTTTGGCGACAAGTTCAAGTCCAATTCCAAGCAGCTGTCAACTCTGAAGGATACTGGCGGCGTCGAGTATGGCGATGCTCCAGCGCAGCAGAATTACGAACGCAAGAAGTATGACTGGAATAAGTATTCCGCGTATGACAACAATGATGTACATTCCGACTATCATTGGAACATTGATCATCCTTCGTCCGAGAAGAACTTCAGCACATACAAGTTGCAGATGAGCTTCAAAAGTGGTGATGAAAAGCTGATTACGTTCACTGGAGACAAGGAATCCAAGCTTCAGGTATTTACGGTTAAGGCTTCCGAGCTGAATACTGATAAGGGCATTGATTTTTGGTTCCGCAATATTCCGGACGATGCGTCCGTTGTGATCAACGTGGTGAACGAAAATGGCTCTAGCAATGAGATTCAGATGCGTACCGGCTGGCGCTTCTGGTGGGGCGGAGCGATCAACTACAATGATCCAATAAGCGCAGGAGCTGCTGATATCTCTAACGGCTACGTCATGGGTGGAACCACTGGCAACAACAACCAGATTACGTATGCTGGCGATGCTAGCGCGGACACCTATTCGAAGGTGGCCCAGAAGCTGATGTGGAACTTCCCCACGGCTCAGAAAGTCACCATCATGGGCGGCCGAGCCGATAATGCAACGGTGAAGAAGCTTCATGCCGATGGTACGAATTGGAGCCAGGCGAGTGTTACTTCGATTTCCAACTCTTCCGTGTCCGACGATCCTTCCGCAGCAATGCTCGGCAGCATTATGGTGCCGGACGGTAGCCTTGAATCGCATGTGACCACCAATGGTCGCGTGTATGTGGGTGACGATTTCATGATGTACAACCCCACTCAGGCGAAGCATAATGGCGGTGATATTAATTCTGCGTCCATCATCGATATGGATCAGGAACGTCACAACTTCCCGTGGAGTGGTGCACTCAACAACTCCGCATCCATCACTTGGAAGAAGGTTGCGGGCAATACCGCGACTCCGCTCGGCGGCACGACTTGGACAGTGTATGGAAATCTCCAAAATGCAATCAATAACAGCGGCGCTCTGATCACACTCACCGACAACGGCGGCAATGATTGGGATTCTGCTGACGGCACGTTGCAGGTCGATGGTCTGAAAACCAATGCAACTTACTATCTTCGCGAACAGGCGGCAGCCTCAGGATATGCGAAGAATACGAACATCTACCGCATTGATACTGCGGAAGGCGGAACCGACGCAACCACAATCGTCAAGGTGTATGACGCAAACGGTACGGAGATCACCGACAACAGCAAGAAACTGCTGACAACCGAAGGTGCCATCATCAACGAAACCGCCGGCACGGAACTCGCCTGGTCGAAGGTTGACGGCACGAGCAATAGCGGTGCCCTTGCCGGTTCCGAATGGCAGCTGACACGAACAGATACCGATCCGCAGCAAACGTGGAACATTACCGACAACACGACCACGCCTACCAGCGTTTCCCTGCTTGGTGCTGACGGCAACGCGATCGCCGACCTCACGTTGGACAAGGGCGGCGACACCGCTCCGATCACGGTGAAGGTCGATCCGAGCGATGCCAGCCAGCAGGTGAAGTGGACTGGTGCCGACGGTTATGAGAATGTGGCTCGTATTTCGTCCGCTGAAGGATCCGGCACATTCAACGTCATCGCAGTCGGCAAAGGCAGCACGACGTTCACCGTCTGCTCCGCGTCTGACAGCAAGGTGTGCAACACGCTGAACGTTACTGTCACCAACGATTCCGCAGCTTCCCTGACCCTGTACAAGGATGGCGATACGAACAAAACCAGTCTTGTCGATCAGACCGTGTCGCTCAAGTACAATGGCACGTTGCAGTTGGCTGCGGAAGTGCAGCCTGCAAACACGGCTTTGACTTGGGAAAGCTCCAATACTGGCATTGCCACGGTCAGCGACAATGGTCTTGTTACCGCAGTGAGCGCGGGCAATGCCGACATCACCGTAAAGGCGGGTAATCTGTCGCAAACCGTGCATATTACGGTGAAGCAGAAGTCCACTGTCGTGTATTACTATGCGACGGGTGTTCCGCAGATTCACTACGCGGTCGGCGACAACTGGAATACAAGCGATGTAAACAGTGACCCTGCTATGTCTTCCATTAGCGGATGCAACGACTGGTATTCATACGAGATTGCGAATCCGGATAGCAAGGAAGTCAAGGTTACTTTCCATTTCGGCAGCGGTGACTGGGACAACAATGGTGGTTCGAATAGTAGTTATGCTTCGGGCGGCTACGTTGAGGCGATGACCATTAATAAAGGAACGCTGACAACAACGGTTCCCGCCATCAGCGATTGCAATGTTTCCACGGTTGCGGCTCGCAATATCAACGCCCACGTGTACAGCGCGGTGCTGAAGAGCGGCGAAACGGACGGTATTGCAGCAAACTTCGCGAAGCCGATCGCCGATGAGGAAACGATCTCGACGAAGGCGGACCTGGATTCCGGCGTTGGCAAGTTCCGCGTCAGCCTGGATAACGGCAAATACACGCTGAAGGAAACCAAGGCACCTACCGGATATGTGCTTTCGGAAACGACATACACGATTGTGGTTCGCGATGGACAGATTGTGACGAACGAATCGAATCTTCCGACAGACAATAAGATTCCAAACGATCGCAAGAACGGCGTTGTGGTTTGGGATAAGAAAGACACCGGTGATGACGGCTCGTCCGCAACCAACGATGATTCGTTGCTTGGAGGCACGAGTTGGACGCTGACCCAGACTCAGGCTTGGAATGCTGAAACGGCTTCCATGGTTGCTGTGTCGGGCGATGACTATACGCATACGTTGACCGACAACGGTGGCGATGGCGTGTATGCCGACAAGGATTCCACTGCCGGTAAGTTCAGGTTTGAGGGGCTTCCGTGGGGCGTGTACACGCTGAAGGAGCAGAAGCGTGACGGCTTCGCCGCCAATAACACGACGTACGCGTTTGTAATCGACTCGAATTCGGTGAGCGAAGAAATTCACCTTACGATCGTCGATAGTGCTGAGAAGTCCAATGCGACTGCGGAAACCGTGTACAACAATCGTGAAACCGGCTCCGTAACGTGGGCGAAGGTTGCGGCGGGCACAAGCACGAAGCTTTCCGGATCGCAGTGGACACTGAAGCGTGTGAGCGTGTGGAACGGGACAGCATTCGCAGCCTTGAATTCCGCCGAAACCTGGAACATCACGGATTGCGATGCTACATGCACTCCGGCCAACGCCGGCGATCCATATGATTCCGACGCTACCGCAGGCCAGTTCAAGTTGGCGGGCCTGAAGTGGGGCGAGTATGAACTCGTGGAAACCGTGGCTCCCGACGGATACAACCTGGACACTACCGCACACAAGTTCACCATCGGTCCAAAGGATTCGACGGTTGTGCTTGAAGCCCAGCTCGGCAATATTGAGAATCAGCCGGGGGTGGTGTTGCCGGGGACGGGCGGCGACGGAAATATGAAGACTTTGGCTACGGGATTGCTTGTGGCCATGGCATCCGTTGCGACGGCCGGACTGGCCCTGAAAGTCAGGAGGCGTCGGCAATGAACACGTCTAGAAGAGGAGGGGATGGTCCGTAAAACAAACGACCACTGCCTTCTGGGCAATAACTCAATAACTGAAAAATAATTGAAAACGTTGGAAAACAACGAAGATTTCAACAAGTTTATGGAAAAGGAAAGAAAGGGAGAACAATGAATAAGGTTCTCAAAGGCCTCGTCGCTGTGGCAGCATCCGCAGCAATGGCCATCGCCGGAGTCGCCGGCGCCTCCACCGCCATGGCGGAGGAAAATACGACTGCCACCACCAATCCGACAATTACGTTCCCTACGGATACCAAGTATCAGGATCACACCTACGAGGTGTATCAGATCTTCACCGGTGATTTGTCCGACGGCGTGCTCTCCAACGTCAAGTACGGCGAGAACGGCGCCAAGACCAAGGGCACTGAGGTGACCGCCGCCGAGCTGAAGCAGCTCACCGATGTGAACGTCGAAGGCAAGACCGATCAGGACAAGCTCGACGTCATCAAGACGTTCGCCAAGCTCGACAGCACCCCGATTACCACACTGACCAAGACCAGCACGACCTACTCCGCTGCTCCGGGCTACTACCTCATTAAGGACAAGGACGGCTCCGTGAGCGGCAACGACGCCAACACCCTGTACATCACCAAGGTCGTCGGCGACGTGACCATCAGCCCGAAGAGCGATGTCCCCTCCTTCCAGAAGAAGGTCAAGGACACCAACGACACCACCGGCGAGACCGCCGGATGGCAGGACTCCGCCGACTACGACATCGGCGACAAGGTCCCGTTCCAGCTGAAGGCGACCCTGCCGAGCAACTACGCCGACTACAAGACCTACTACCTCGCCTTCCACGATATGGAGGAGACAGGCCTGTCCTTCAACGCTGATTCCGTCAAGGTCTACGTCGACAGCGCTCCTGTTGATTCTGACAAGTACACGGTCAAGACCACCGGTCTTACCGACGGCTGCACCTTCGAGGTTGTGTTCACCGATTTGAAGACCGCCGTGGCCGCCGCCAAGAACGGCTCCGTGATCACCGTCGACTACACCTCCACGCTCACCGAGCAGGCCGTGCTCGGCAACCAGGGCAACAAGAACGAGGCCAAGCTCCAGTTCTCCAACAACCCGAACTTCGAGCAGGGCGGCGAGAGCACCCCGACCGGCGAGACCCCGTGGGACAACGTCATCGTCTTCACCTATAAGGTCGTCGTGAACAAGGTCAACGAGAACAAGGAAGCTCTGAAGGGTGCCGCGTTCAAGCTCGAAAAGAAGATTAAGGACGCCGACAACCAGCTCGTCAAGGAGTTCACCGCGGGCAAGGACACCTCCTTCACCTTCTCCGGTCTCGATGACGGCGACTACATCCTGACCGAGACCACGACCCCGGCGGGCTACAACACCATCAAGCCGATCACCTTCACCGTGACCGCCGATCACAAGGTCAAGTGGACCACCGAAGAGCGTACGGATGTCCTGACCAGCCTGAACGGCAATGCGGCCTCCGGCGAGATCACCTTCGCCGCTGACGAGAGTGCCGGCTCTCTGACCGCCGACGTCGTCAACGTCAAGGGCTCCAACCTGCCATCCACTGGTGGCATGGGCACGGTGATGCTGTATGTGGCTGGCGTGGCAGTGTTCGTGCTCGCTGGCGCAACCCTGGTCATGGCGCTGCGTCGCCGCAACGCCTGATCTCACAGATCACAGTCAACATAACTGAAAATCAAAAACCATAACTGAAAATAACTACACATGAAACCGCTGTTGCCATGCACTTACCTCCGCATGGCAACAGCGGAATCATCACAATCAACATAATTTAAAAATAATTGAACAATAACTGAACCCACATATGTCAGGCTGGATTGCCTCAAATCCCTTGTAAACTGCCTAAACTAACGAGAATTCAGCCTGACTCCCTAATTTTTCCAAGTCGCAAGTTGGGGGCGACTTGATATTTCTAGTTTTCACAGAAAGAACCACAGAAGAGGGGCAGGCAATGAAGGAACACACGATCGCAAGCCGCATCGTCGCAACATGCTGCGCAGCTGCCGTCGCATGTGCCGCCGCAATCTGTGCACTCACCACTCGCGATGCGGTTGCGGCGCCAACAGACTCTGCCAGCGGCAGCATCGCCATTACGTATCAACACAAAAGCAATGACGGGGCTGACTCTAATGCGGGAGGCGCTTCCGATTCTGGAACCGCTGGAACGGGCGAGTTCGCCATTCCGGGAGCAACCTTCCGCCTATACAAAGTCGGGCAAGTCTCGTCCGGCGCAAACTTCGAACCCGTCGCACCATTCACCGACTCCACCGCATACCCGATCGACTGGTCGAAAGTAACCGGATATGACGCGCAAGTGTACCGCGACGTGGCCAACACGCTCGCCGGACTCATCGCGGCGAACGGGGCAAGCGAATCCGCAGCCGTGGACTCGGGCGAAACCGACAAAGCCGGGCGACTCACGTTCGCCGGCGTGGAAGACGGGCTGTATCTGGTCGTGTCCGATAGCGTGAAAGTCGAAGGCGCTGCTGGCGCGGCTGCTGTTGGCGGAACGCCCGACGAAGACTCCTACTGGCAGTGCGCTTCCGCCAACATGCTCGTCGCCATGCCGCAAGACGGCGTCTCCAACGGATCACGCGAACTCGCCATCGAACCAAAAACCGAATGCTCCACCCAACTCAAGCCGACCCTGGAACGCACCGTGCGCAAAGTGTGGAACGATCGCAATGACTCCGACGGCAAGCGCCCCGAAGCCATCACCGTGAAATTATTGCGTGACGGCGTGGTATTCGAAGAAGTGAAACTCAACGATTCCAACAAGTGGGCACATTCGTGGACGGGACTTTCCTCCGCACACCAGTGGGCGGTGGTCGAAGCTTCCGTACCCAGCGGGTACACCACCCTCTCTGACGTGGAAGGCGACACCACCACCATCACCAACACGCACACGCCACCCGAAACCCCGCCCGCGCACACCGGCTCGGCGGTGCAGAGCGTGGCCTGGATGGCAGCCGCCATCTGCGCCGCAGCATTGGTACTCTTAGGCGTAGTGAGGATTGCGAGAAAGCGGGAAGGCAAGCAGTAGCGTGAAACGGCGGTATAACGGAAGCGAATCGGGAGAACCGGACGCTGAAGCGCGCCGAAATGCCGCTGATACCTCTGCAGAGTTTTTTGAATCTTTTGAAATTTCGGAAGTTTCTGAATCTGCGGGAACTGCTGAATCTTCAGAATCATCTGAATCTTTGAAAACTTCAAAATCTTTAAAAACTGCAGAACAATCGAAGAAACCGAAGAAGAAGTCGAACGCGCTGCTCGACGTATTAATCGCAATATCCGCAATATTCATGATCGGCGCGATCTGCCTCATCGCATACCCAACATTTAGCGACTGGTGGAACCGCATGCACCAGTCGTACGCCGTGGCAAGCTACGTGGAACAAACCGAAGATCTCTCCGGCGAAGAAAAACAGCACATGCTCGACGCGGCGCACGCCTACAACGAGGCGCTCGCGGCGAACGGCGACCGCTGGCACCTTACCGACGAACAGCGGCAAACATACGAAAACACGCTCGACATAACCGGTACCGGCATCATGGGATACGTGACCATACCGCGCATCAAAGTGAAGCTGCCCGTCTACCATGGCACCAGCGAAGGCGTGCTGCAAATCGCGGCAGGGCATTTGGCGGGAACGTCACTGCCCGTAGGCGGCGAAACCACGCATGCGGTGATTTCCGGGCATACCGGACTGCCCAGCGCGAAACTGCTCACCGGTCTCGACGAACTGCAAAAAGGCGACACGTTCGCATTCCACGTGCTCGACGAAACCTACACGTACCAGGTTGACCAAATTTCCGTAGTGCTGCCGAGCGACATCAGCAAACTCAACATCGAATCCGGCAAAGACTATGCGACGCTGATCACATGCACGCCATACGGGGTGAACTCGCACAGGCTGCTCGTGCGCGGGCATCGCATACCGAACCCGAAGGTGCCGGACGCGACCACGTACGACGAGCCGGGGTATATGACGGCTGTGGCGGCTCTTGTGATTGGGCTGCTCGTGTCGATCATTGGATTCGCGTGCGTATGGCTGGCACGGCTGTGGCGGCGCGGGCGCATCGTGAAAGCCGATCGCGTGGCTGCCGGGCGCCACTCGTCCGGCAGACGGGCGTAGTTTCTCTTCTTCCTTCTCGTATTCTGCCGGTCTTGCGACGCTGCGATGTGTGGGAATGTACTATCGCAATTATCGCAAGATGAAGAAAGTGCGATGGTAGGGGAGAGATGAAGAAATCGGATATTTCCAATATTTCGAATGCTGAAAGTGTTGAACGCGCTGAAGAAAGTGTGCGATCGAGTGTGCAACCGAGCGGGAAATTCGGCGGGAAAGCGGATCGACTGTTTGGTGCGGATCCTGCGGGACTCGACGAATCCGCGCGAGGCATTGCGGTGCTGGTGATCGTCGGCGTGGCAGTAGGACTGCTGTCAGGCATGTTCGGCATCGGCGGCGGCACCGTGATCGTGCCCGCGCTGGTATGGCTCGGACTGACGCAACGCAATGCGGCGGCGACGTCAATGTTTGCGATCGTACCGACCTCGATTTCCGGCGTCATTTCGTACGCGACTTGCGGAAACGTGGACTGGCTCGCCGCGCTGCTGCTGTTTTGCGGCATGTTTGTGGGCGGGCAGATTGGCAGCTGGCTGCTTTCGCGCTTGCCGGAACTTGTGCTGCGATGGATTTTCGTAGTGTTTCTCGTGTTTGTGGTGGTGAACCAGATAAGTTTTGTGCCGTCGCGCGACCAGCACATTGCGATGAGTGCGCTGACCGGAGTTTGCCTGGTGCTGCTGGGCGTGGTGATTGGCATATTGGCGGGACTGCTGGGGATTGGCGGCGGGGCGCTCGCCGTGCCCGCGCTATCGATGCTGTTCGGCGCTTCCGATCTGATTGCGCGAGGCACGTCGCTGCTGGCCATGTTTCCGAACTCGATCACGACGAGCGTGGCAAACCTGAAACGAAGGCTGGTGCATGTGAAGGCCGCGCTGATTATTGGCTTGGTGGCTGCCGTTACCGCGCCATTCGGTACGTGGATAGCGGGCGCGGTCTCGCCCCGCGTCGGATCGATTCTGTTCGCCTGCTACCTGTGCGTGCTCCTGATTCGCAGCCTCTTCGTAGCCGTCAAGGCCACTCGTTCCGCCCGCGCCTCTTCCTGACGCGCCGCGCCCCTGCCTGACGCGCCGCACCCCTGCCTGACCGTTTGCCCTTCATGCGACAAAAGCATGAGTCATAATTCAGTATTTAGGGGGTGTTGGGAATGATGGTTGACGGAAAGAGGATTTGAGATAAGTGTTCACTTTGTGAAGACGAGAGTTCACGTTTTGTTCGTCCAAAACGCCTCGGAAGTTGGTTTGCGAAACCTGGCGTGGAGATTGCAATACAGCACAGGCTGAAGAAAGAAGAAAAAAGATGAGCAATCGAAAGGCTCTCAAAGGAGCGATTGCAGCAATCGCTTCCGTTGCAACGCTCGGCGCGCTTGCGGCACCGGCGCTCGCCGACGAAACTTCCACTTACAATCTGAACGGCAAGTCCGTTGCGGAACTGGCTCAGCACGGCGGCGCACAGCGCATTGCGGCCATCGGCAACGGCACCGCCAAGAACGTCATCCTGTTCATCGGTGACGGCATGGGCGATTCCGAAATCACCGTCGCCCGCGATTATCTCAAGGGTGCAAACGGCCACTTCGAAGGCCTTGACGCAGTCGGCCAGCCGGCAGAGCTCGGCGACACCAATGCCGGCACCGGCCAGTACACCACCCCGGCCGTGCTCGAATCGCACTCCACCGAGCGTGGCTGCTACGGCCCGCAAGGCAAGACCGACGGCAGCTCCAACGACGCGCTCAAGCGCTGCCTCGCCAGCCAGCTCAAGGAAAACGGCGGCATCGGTTCCATTTCCGAGCAGCTGCTCGATACCCGCGCTGACGTGACCATCGGCGGCGGCTCCAAGTACTTCCGCCAGACCGTGCAGGGCGGCGAATACGCTGGCAAGACCGTGTGGGAGCAGGCCAAGGAAATGGGCTACCAGACCGTCGAAAACGATTCGGCCGCAATGAACGCGCTCGAATACAAGGAGGGCCAACCGGTGCTCGCCCTGATGAGCGACGGCAACATGCCTACCAAGTTCAACCCGTCCAAGGCCACCGCGCAGGATCCGGCCAAGGACGCCAACCCGACCGTGTGCACTATGAACGACAAGTGGCTCGGCAACCAGGGCTCCTCGCTCAAGGACATGACCAAGAAGGCGCTCGATCTGCTCGAAGCCAACCCGGCCAGCGACGCGAATGGCTACTTCCTGCAGGTTGAGGGCGCTTCCATCGACAAGCAGGACCACGCTGGCAACGCTTGCGGCCAGATCGGTGAAACCGACGATTTCGATCAGGCCATCGCCTACGCCATGAAGAACGTTGACCTGACCAACACCCTCGTGATCGTCACCGCCGACCACGCCCACACTTCCCAGATCCTCAACGCTCAGCCGGCCTACGCACTCTCCACCGTGCTCAAGACCGCTGACGGCAACAATATGGTCGTCTCCTACGGCACCGCTGAAGTCGACTCCCGCGATGAGGACGGCGGCTACAACGGCGGCGACATGGCTCACACCGGCACCCAGCTGCGCATCGCCGCTTCCGGCCCTGGCGCCCAGCGCGTGATTGGCCTGACCGACCAGACCGACAACTTCTACACCATCGCCAACACCCTCGGCCTTGCCTCCACCTCCGACGATCAGAAGTCGCTCTCCAACGACGCCAAGACCGAAGTGAAGCTCACCGACGGCAAGTATGTGGCCGAATCCACCGGATTCAACGGCGACGCAGTGCTCTCCTATGAGCTTAAGGACAAGTCCGGCAACGTTCTCGCCGCTTCCGACAGCTCCACTCCGGTTTCCGGCGTGCGCGTCAAGACCGCTCAGACCACCAGCATCGCGCTCGACAAAGTTGCTGAAGGCAACGAGTACACGCTCACCGTCACCGGCCGCCGGTCCGGCAAGACCGTGACCGTCGACTTCCAAGCTCCGGCCCGCGATTCCTCAGATGAGAAGCCGGGTGACGGTAAGAATGACGTGATCGCTTCCGGCAAGGTGAGCAACAATCCGAAGTCCGGTGTGCTCGGCAACACCGGTGCCGCGATCACCATCGCCGCACTTGCGATCGCCATGCTGGCCGCAATCGCGATGATCGTCAAGACCGCCAAGATCAGCCGCTGAAAATCTGAAGAGATCTGAAGAGCGCAAATAAGATCCGGATCGCACGCATTGCAGTGTGGTCCGGATCTTTTGCTTCATCGCACGATTCAGGTTTGGTGACTTCACGATTTGTGGTCTGACCTCACGATTTCATTTTTTAAGCCTTTTTCCGAATCGTGAGGTCGCCAAATCGAAATCGTGAGGTCAATGCAGACAGGGCGGGCCGCAAATCCAAAATGAGATGGGTCATTCAACGCAACAAGCGTTGTGAGACAATATCCTTCGAGATGTCTATCTCGCAAACCGGGAGATTATCTCTCGACATCCAAAGTATTATCAACAAAGTATTACCAGCAAAGGAGCATTCGTGCGTATTTACAATCTGACGGATAATGACGATGCCGCAATTGTCGCGCAGCAGGGCATTTTCCAGGTCATGGAGTGGAAGCGCGATTTTTCCGTGACGTACGGCAGCGCCATGGACGCCTACTATGCGTCCGAAATGAACGTGCGCCGCCGTCAACTGGTCTGCAATCTCAATGGCAAGACCGGCGCGGTTGTGCAGGCGGGCGCCATGCAGTGGACCGTCGGCCATGTCGAAGTGACGACCGGTGTGAAGGGCGTTGGCGATTTCATCGGCAAGCTGGCGCGTGGCGCGGTCACCAACGAGTCCGCGGTCAAGCCGGAATACGTGGGCAATGGCGTGGTTGTGCTCGAACCGACCTACCGTCATGTGCTGCTGCTCGATCCGAGCCAGATGGGCGGCGCCATCACCGTGAACGACGGCCTGTTCTACGCTTGCGAAACCACGATTCAGCAGCATGCGGTTATGGTTTCGCGTCCGAGCGCGATGGTGGCCGGCGGCGAGGGCCTGTTCAACCTGTCGCTGATGGGCCAGGGAACGGTTGCGTTGGAGTCGCCGGTGCCCGCTTCCGAAATCGTGACCGTCGATTTGGAGAACGACGAGCTGAAGGTGGACGGCAATTTTGCGATCGCGTGGACGAACGGCCTGCAGTTCACGGTCGAGCGTTCCACGAAGACGCTGATCGGTTCGGCTGCGAGCGGCGAGGGCTTGGTCAACGTGTATCGCGGTACGGGTCGTGTGCTTCTCGCGCCGGTCGCCGCCAATCTGGCTAATCCGAACGCGGGTTCCGGTGCGGCCTGATTTGGCCGGTTGATTGCAGTTAATGGCGATTCGTCAACGAAAGGCAGTTGAAACGTTGACGGATTGCGTTCGCGCCCTGCTGATGGTGAGATGGCAGGTTTTGTTGAGATTGCGATTTGATTGATGTTCGATGGTGATCGCGCCTTGAAATCGTGTCTTGAGATTGTGTCTGATAAAAAGTTGAGCGAAGGGAGCTCAACTTTTTTGTAGATTTGGGAATAATCGCTTGCGATTCAAAGTTGAGTGGTGTAGGCTCAAGTTTTGGAAAGTCCGGGAGGCGGCAAACCGAAACTCGGGCGAAAGAACGAATAGAACAGAAAACGCATAGCGAACCTATCTACAAAGGAGACAAGTTATGGGACGCGCAGTTGGCATCGATCTGGGTACTACTAATTCCTGCATCGCAACTCTTGAAGGTGGCCAGCCCACCGTTATCGTGAACGCTGAAGGCGCTCGCACCACGCCGTCCGTCGTGGCATTCAGCAAGTCCGGCGAGATCCTCGTCGGCGAAGTCGCCAAGCGTCAGGCCGTGACCAACGTCGACCGCACCATCAGCTCCGTCAAGCGCCACATGGGCACCGACTGGACCGTTGAAATCGACGGCAAGAAGTGGACTCCGCAGGAGATCTCCGCACAGGTGCTGATGAAGCTGAAGCGCGACGCCGAAGCCTATCTCGGCGAACCGGTCACCGACGCCGTGATCACCTGCCCGGCATACTTCAACGACGCTCAGCGTCAGGCCACCAAGGACGCCGGCACCATCGCAGGCCTGAACGTGCTGCGTATCATCAACGAGCCGACCGCAGCCGCACTGGCCTACGGCCTTGAAAAGG
>OGZB01000684.1_pt1 | contig 20746 bp, 16 predicted proteins | sample 1576691 | NCBI WGS metagenome assembly OGZB01 (sample SAMEA3541479, study PRJEB24748) | human gut metagenome | biome: human gut; feature: human-associated habitat; material: faeces | place: China | collected 2012
GGCGTTGATTTTCCGTACGATGCGTTCCACTGCGATTCGTTGGTCGTTCACCACGGCCGTGCTGCTGCTGATTGCGCTGCTGTTTGTCTCGCATTTCACTGATCTTGCGCAGATTCTGCAGTCCAAGCGCATCGTTCATTTCCCTACGGAAGCGTTCCTGGCGTTGGTGTGGTGCATCAATCATCAGCGTCATATGGTCATTGCCATGGTGTTGGTGTTCATCATTCCGGTGGTCGCCAGCATTGTGATGGGCTTCAAAATCAAGCCGGAAGGCGCAAACGAGGCCATTGTGCGATCGCATATCGCGTTCCGTCGCCGTGCGAAGGCGGCCGGCGCATGGAGTCTTGTTGCGATGATCGGCATCACGTTCGCGCTCACGTATGGTGTGGCGCAAACGAAGAAGGTCATTACGCTGTCTCCGCCTGAGGATTATTCGCTGAGCGACGGCGTGGCCACCATCAAATTCAGTCAGATCAACGACGGTCACCTGCATCGCTTCCAATACAAGGCGAAAGATGGCACGGTAATGCGTTTCATCATCATCAAAAAGAATGGTGGAGCGTACGGTGTCGGTCTTGACGCATGCGATAACTGCGGTGACGCGGGCTATTACGAGAAGGATGGCAAGATCATCTGCAAGAAGTGCGATGTCGCCATCAACCTCGCCACTATCGGATTCAAGGGCGGCTGCAATCCTGTGCCGTTCGATTATCAGGTTGAATCCGGCAAAATCGTAATTCAAACTTCGACGCTCGACGCATTGTCGACGCATTTCCAGTGAGCGGAAAGAGGTAGTCATGTTCTTTTTTCGAATGATTTTCCGCTCGTTCAGCAGGCAGTTCAAACGCAGACTGCTGATCGCGGTCACCGTGTGCCTGTCGGCCACGGTCAGCGTGGCCATGCTGGGTGTGGTGTTCGACGTTGGAGACAAGCTGAACGCGGAACTGTCGACGTACGGTTCCAACATCACCGTGCAGCCCAAGGCCGATGCCGTCGTCAACGACCTGTACAACACGGGGGGTGACGCGAATAGCAACGCTTCCGGCACTTCCGAATCCGATCCGACCACATTTCTGAAGGAATCGGACGCACCGAAGATCAAAACCATCTTCTGGGCGTTCAACATCACGAATTTTGCCCCCGAACTTAATATCCATGCTGACGTGAACTGCGCGTCCAAATCGGTGGAATCCAGCTCCTGCAAGGCTTCCGGCGTGCCGATCGTGGGCACATGGTTCGCCAAGACCCTGCATATGGATTCCGGCGAATCCACCGTGGCGGGCATGAACGGCATGCGTTCGTGGTGGAAGCTTGACGGCTCCTGGCCGAAGGACGATAGCGCGCAAGGCCTGATCGGCACCACGCTCGCATCCAAACTCGGCGTAGGCAAGGGAGATACCGTAACCCTCTACAAAACCACCGTCGACGGCAGCCGCAACAAGCAGCGGATCACCATCACCGGCATTTACGATTCCGGCGATAGCGACAACAATGCGATGTACATTCCGTCATCCACCGTGCAGGTGCTTGCGAATCTGCCTGATTCCATCGACAAGATCGAAGTCAAGGCTCTGACCACGCCAGACAATGATTTGGCGCGTAAGGCGTCGAAGAATCCGAATGCGCTCACGCAAGATGAGTGGGAAACATGGTATTGCACTGCGTACCCTTCGTCCATCGCCTATCAGATCGAAGAGGTTATTCCCGGTTCCGTAGCCAAGCAGGTGCGTCAGGTGGCCGCATTACAGGGCGATGTACTGCAGAAAACGCAGGCGGTGATGGTGCTGATGACCGTGCTTTCGTTGGTTGCGGCCGCTATTGCAGTGGCGAATCTGATGGCCGCCTCGATTGGTGAGCGCGGTTCAGAATTGGCGTTGCTGAAGGCGATTGGTGCCACCGATGGTGCGGTTTCTCGCCTGATGCTCGCTGAGACGGCTGTGATTTCGTTGGTTGGTGCGATTGTCGGTGCGCTGTTGGGTTCCGGTGTTGCGCAGATTGTGGGACATGTGGTATTCGGTTCCGGCATTACGATGCGTCCAATGGTTTTTGTGCTGGTGTTCGTATTGTTGACGCTCACCGTGCTGATCGCCTCGTTCTCGTCGATCCGTTCGATTCTGGGACTCAAACCTGCGGAGGTGTTGCATGGCCGCTGATGTCAACTTGGGTTCCGTAAACTCGGCCGCGGCTGCGGCTTCGGTCACGAACGGCACACTGTGCTGTTCGTCCGCGGAGGTGTTGCATGGTAGGTGAGTTCAAGACAGTCCGTAAGGGGCATGAGATGACTAATCGCAAGATGTTCTTCACCATGCTGTGGGGCGCGGTGTTCCGCCGTCGTTCGCGGGCCGTTATGGCCGTGATCGCCTCCATGGTGGGCGCTGCCACGCTGTTCTGCCTTGCGGCAACGTGTATTGCCGTTCCACAGCAAATGAACGAGGAAATGCGTGCGTATGGCGCGAATCTTATCGTCACGCCGTCCGAATCAGCCGAAAAGTCCCACGGCATCGACACCGATACCGTCAAAGCGTTGAACCAGATGGTGAAAGGCTCGTACAGCGCCCGTTCCGCCGCTTACCGGTATGAAAGCGTGCGCATCAATTCTGCGCCATACACGCTGGCTGGCATCACAACCAAAGACGTGAAGGCGCTCAACCATCATTGGAATGTAACTGGCGATTGGCCCAGCAAAGGCAATGTGATGCTCGGCCGTGACGTGGCAGACGCGCTCGGTGTCTCCATCGGTTCGACCGTAACCATCGGCTACCGCGCATCCGACGATGCGCAGGATTCCGGCGCTCTCGGCCAAACCGAAGCGCAAGCCAAAGAAAACGGCCGCGTTTCGTCCGACATTATGGAGAACACCGGCACTGAATTTCGTGTCGGAGGCATCGTCGATACGGGCGGTAGCGAAGACGAAATCGTCTACGCAGTCAACGCTGACGTGGCCAAACTGGCCGGATCCAAACGCGGTGCGGACGTGATCGAATATTCCGTCAATGCGGTAGGTAGCGAACTCAACGATGTCGTCAAATCGATCAATGCGAATCCGTCAACCGGCGTGAAAGCGCAGACCGTCACCAAAATCACCTCATCCGACACTCGCATCATCGCTATGTTGCAAACCCTGTTCTGGATCGTGTCGCTGGTCGTGCTCGTGCTGACGTTTGTGGGCGTGGGCACCACCATTAGTTCCATCGTGTCTCAGCGACGCAACGAAATCGGCTTGCGCAAAGCGTTAGGCGCATCGTCGCAGGCCATCGGCATTGAATTCTATGTGGAATCCGCCATCTACGGACTGATTGGCGGCCTGATCGGCACTGCCATCGGCTACCTGCTGGCCCGCGTGCTGTGCGTGTCCGTATTCGAGCGTGCCATCGGCTTCAACTGGCTGTTGGGCGTCGCTTCGCTGCTGTTGAGCGTGCTCATCGCCGTCATCGCATCCATTCCGCCGGTTCGCCGCGCAACCCGTATCGACCCCGCCATCGTTTTGAGGGAGGAATAATCATGAGTTCCGAACATACGTTGAATACGTTGCTTGAATTGGATCATATTTCCAAGATTTACGGCGATTTGCGTGCCGTCGACGATTTGACTTTGACCGTTCCGCAAGGTGAATGGCTTGCGATTGTCGGTTCGTCGGGTTCCGGCAAAACCACGCTGATGAACATGATTGGCTGCATGGACACGCCTTCAAAGGGTTCCGTCATGCTGGAAGGCCGCAAGTTGGAGGATTTGAACGCCAAGCAGCTTGCCGACGTGCGCAAGAACATGATCGGATTGGTGTTCCAGAAGTTCTATCTGGTACCGCATCTGACGGCTGTGGAAAACGTGATGGTGGCACAGTACTACCATTCCGTAGTCAACGAGCAGCAGGCGTTGGAAGCATTGGAGCGCGTCGGTCTGAAGGAGCGTGCCCACCATCTGCCCGGACAGCTTTCCGGCGGCGAACAGCAGCGTGTGTGCATCGCACGTGCGCTCATCAACTGTCCGAAACTGATTCTTGCGGACGAACCGACCGGCAATTTGGATGAGAAGAACGAGAAAATCGTGCTTGACCTGTTCCGTCAGCTGCACGAGCAGGGCACTACCATCATCGTTGTGACCCATGATGCGCTCGTCGCATCTTGTGCCCAGCGCGAGATCATGCTCAACCATGGCGTGCTCGTCGGTGAGAAGTGGAATGATGAGGCCGCACGGAAGGTCTATGAGCAGGCGGGCGGCAAGCCGGCATACACCGGTTCCACTACGGAAGGCGCACAGAATGGCGAGACGGCCATCAGCTTCGCCGACCCGACCAAAGCCGCGAAAACCGGCGGTGAGGAATAAGCTGAAATCAGCCGAATAATCCAAGCCATAGCACTGACGAATCGTACGGAGCGAACATGAGCAACGAATCATCGAATGCGATCAAAGTGATCGCACTGTCTGCGGCAAGCCTTGCGCTGCTGTCGGCATGCGGCGAACCCACGGCGACACCGATGGACGATGAATATGCCGGAAATTCCGGCGAAAGCGTGCAATCGCAGGAAGAAAATTCGAAGAACAGCGGTAGCGCCACCGACTCCGGCGATTCTGCGGATTCGGACGACAAAAACCATGCCGACGATCCGAACAGCACCACATCCGACAAGCAAGACACCGGCAACTACGCCGACGGTACCTACTCGATCAACGGCCAGTACGGGCCGGTGGGCGAAGACACCATCGACGTGCATGTGACGGTCAAAGATCAGACCGTCACCAATGTGGAGGTTATCGGGCATCCGTTCACGTCCATCTCCAAAAAGCACCAGAATGCGTTCGCCGAAGCCATCAACGGCGTGGTGGACGGCAAGCCGCTCAAAGACCTCAAGGTAGACAAGGTGGCCGGTGCCAGCTGGACGTCGGAAGCGTTCAACAAGGCGTTGGACGTGGCCCGTCAGGAAGCGTCGATCCAGTAGGTCCAGTAGCGGCGAAAAGTCTGCAAACGTACAATGAGCGCCTCAGCTACAGCCTCACTCAAAGAGTGATTAAAGGCCGTAGCGGGGACGCTCATGAGTTTCAGATACTACTACGTGCAACTCTGCTCTGCAATGCCTTTCAGGCGGCCATAACGGGCCACAGAACAGCCGTCATGTTCTCAGGCCAAGGAATACTCGCGTCGCCATGCAACGCCTTACAGGCGAGCATGGAGCCGAGTATCGTGCTGAACAGGAATTGCGGATCCAATCCATTACGGAACACTTCGGCCTTCATGCCGCGCTCAACAAACTCAGAAAAACGCTTTTCCGCGGGAACGAGCACTTGATCGGCAATCGCATTCAACGAAGGATTATCGGAAGAAAGCACCACACCGACGGCTTTCAAACCAAGCTCACTGTCGAAAAAACAGCCCTGAATGCGTTGCAGTATCGTCAGCAGACCGTTTTTCGACAACTCGACATCGCTGAAATCCGGCAATCCCGCAACTTCCAACTGAACGCGGCGCAACAGATCGTCCGCATTCTTATAGCGACGGTAAATCGTGGTTTTCGCAACACCGGAACGACGGGCGACCTCTTCAATGGTCACCGCACCGACACCATCGGAAATCACAATCGCAAGCGTGGCCTTCATGATCTTATGATCGGTTTGCTCGCGAAGCTGCTCGCGCCGGCTCTGCGCCTTGCGAACGGCCTCATGCACGTCACTGACCGCGTCGGAAACCACATCGGAAACGGCTTCGGAAACCGCCTCATGCACTCCGGTAATCATGCGACCACCTTGGTGCTTTCCACCTTCGCCACATACCACTTATTGAATTTGACCAGCGGAATACGCAGCAGCAAGCCAATCAGCAGCAGCGGAATCAGGAACAGCAACAGCGAACCGATCGCATGCCAATAATCATTGTTGTAAATACCGGCAATGGCCGCACGCAATGCCGTAATCGCATGCGTGGCCGGCAGGAACGGGCTGATATCGCCGATGATCTTCGGCAGCACGGCAAGCGGATACGCGCCGTTCGCGCCGGAAATCTGCAACACCAGCGTCAGCACGCCAATGGCCTTGCCCACGTTGCCGAAGCTCGCCACCATCGTGTAGGTGAAGAACGAGAACACGAGGGAGGCCACCCAGCCGGTCAACATGAACAGCCACGGGTGCACTGCCTGAATGTGCAGGAACAGCAGGCCGCCGCCCAGCGAGAACGTGCTCTGCAACAGTGCGATCACGGCGAACACGCCATAATGGCCGAGGAACAGCTGATGCGGCTTCGGATTGTCGAGCTCCTCACGATTCTTGCGCGACACCGTGGTCTTGAGTGTTACGGCCATAAGCAGCGATCCCACGAACAACGGCAGAATCGTGTAGAACGGAGCCAGTTGTGAGCCGAAATTCTCCACAGGGAACACGGCCGTGCGCTTCACTTGGACGGGGGCCGCAAGAGCCGCCGCCAGCGAATCGGTGTTGTTGCCGAGCACGTCCTTGACGGTGTCCATATTGCCGCTGTTCAGCGCGTCGGAAAGCGTGCCATTGAACGAAGACAGCGCGGTGCTCGCCTTAGTGAGGCTTTCGGCGGTGGAATCCAACACCGTGCGAATATTGGTCAGCTGCTTGCCTGCCGACTTCGTGGTGCTGTTGAGATCTCCCAACGCGCCCTTCAGATCGGTGGCCGTGCTGCTCAGTGCGGTGGCCGTGCTGCTGATCGAATCGGAAATGTCGTTGAGCTGCGGCTTGAGCTGGCTGTCGAAATCGGTTTTGATGCCGTCGATGGAGGCCTTCGCCTGCTGGGCAAGCTGGCTCACGCGCTCGCGGTCGGCTGTGGTGTCGCTCACTTTCGCGTCGATATTGTCGGCGCTGGTGTTGAGTGAGTTCGCTAGATCGTTGAGTTGCGTAATGGTCGCGCCCACGTTGGTTTTGAGATGATTGATGGCGATTTTCGCGACTTCCGGCACCAGATTGTTGTTGCTGAGCTCGTCGAGGGCATCGTAGATGTTCTGATAGCCTTGCGCCTGCTTGGATACGTTCGCAGCCTGATTGCGCAGGGCGGTGGCCGTATTGCCGGCTTGGGTGCCCGCATTGTTGAATACGCTGTCAATATCGGTGGAGACAGCGCCGAAGCTGTTCGACGAGCTGCTCAACGCGGTGCTGAGCGCATTCGTGCTGGTTTTGACGGCTCCGGTCAGATCGTTGATGCCGTTCTTCGACTGTTTGAGCTCGTTGACGGCGTTCTTCGCGCTGCCGCTCACGTTGGAAAGCAGGCTGTTGGAGCTGTCGAGCAGGTTCTGCGCGCTCAACGTCAGCGAGCTGAACGTGGTCAACGCGGACGACGTGTCGGTGAGCGTATTCGCGAAATTGCCCATGTTGTTGCTGAAGTTGGTGAGCGTGGCCTGCGATTTCGGTTCGTCAAGCTCATCGGCCAGCTGCGAGGCGATGTTGAGCGCGGTGCTCGTCAACGTTTCGGAGAACATTTCGTTGATCTGCGCGGCCACGGTGTCGGCTCCCTGGCCGGTGATCTTCGGAGCGAGTGCGTTCTTCTTCTCGTTGTTGTAGTAGGTGAGTGTGGCATGGTCGCCGTCCGCGGTGAAGAATGTCATCATGCGGGTGCTGAAATCCTTCGGAATCACCACTGCTGCATAGTATTTGCCGGATTTGGTGCCGTCGATGGCCTCTTTTTTGGTGGTGAAGGTCCAGTCCATCTGGTCGTTGGCGCGCAAGGTGTTGACCACCTGATCGCCGATACTGATCTTCACGGGAATGAGATCGGACTTGTAGCCTTCATCGTCGTTGGCGACGGCGAATTTCAGATTGCCGGTGTTGGCGAATGGATCCCAGCTTGCGCTCACGTTGAACCAGGAGAACAGGCCAGGAATTACCACCAGTCCGATGACGATGATGATGGAGACGATGTTGCTGGTCAGGCGTCGAACGTCGCCGACGAACAGTTTCCAGATGTTTTTCATGCGTTGCTCCTTTCGCTGTTACCGTTGGGATTGGTGTTGCTCGCTGTGCCGGTGTTGCCGGTCGCGTTCATGGCCTGTACCAGTGTTGCGATGCCGTCGGCATCGGCTTGGCTGGTGTCTGCGACGTTGGCGATCGCCTGTTTGGTTTCGTGTTTTCTTCGTTGTGCCTTGCGCATCAGCTTGTCTCGCCTGATTTGTTGCGCACGCTTCTTGCGGCGCAGCCTTGCAGCTTGGCGTTCCACCAGTTGTTCGCGAATCGCTTCGTCGCTGAGGCTGCCGAGTTCCACCTGGCGTTGCAGGCTGAAACGCATATATTCGATGACCATCAGGAATCCGATGATGAGCAGCACCCAGATGATCCAGGTGGCAAGCACCACGATCTTCTCGCCGTTGGTGAAGGAGAAGATCAGCACCAGAATCACCGGCACAATGAAACCGGCAACCAGCGCGCCACGCTTGAGCTTCGGATACAGTTCGGCGAAGCGGCTCGCACGTTCCTCGATCGCCTCACGGTAGCCGCCCTTATCGGCGAGCACTTGAATGGCCTGGGACACGTTGTAGCCGCGTTCCGGAAGCTGTACCTCCTCGCCGATGATCATGTCGCTTTCCTTGATCTGACGGGCGAACAGGCGGTTGAGATTGACCAGCAGCGGGCGAATCGCAAGTCCGATGAAGAACGCGACCACGGCGAACATCAGTAGCGCGCCAATCGACTTGAGCCAATGCCCGTCGTAGAAGCCGGCAATCGTCTCACGGAACGCGTCAATCGAATAACTGAATGGTACGAACGGGTAGACCATGCGGAAGAATTTCGGCATCATCTCAATCGGATACAGGCCGGAAGCGCCCGGAATCTGCACGATGATCAGCGCGACGCACAGTCCCTTGCCAATATGCATGAACGAGGTCGACAGCGCGAAGGTGATGCTCAGATATACCAGCGACGTGATGACGCCGGTAAGTATGTACAGCGGCGCGTTCACCGTCTGCACGCCGATGATGAGGTTGCCGATGGTGGTGATCGCGCCTTGGATGGCGCCCATGATGCCGAGCAGCATGTAGCGGGCGAAATATTTTTCGGAAGTGGTCAAGTCGAGGTCTTCGAGGCCTTCATCGTCGACCTCCACCTTGAAGATCACCACGAAGGCGAACGCGCCCACCCACAGGGCCAGGTTGGTCATGAGCGGAGCCATGCCGGAACCGTAGGAGTTCATCGGATACACGTTTTTCGTGTCGATCACCGTGGGGGACTGCATGAACGAAGCGATTTTCTCCGTGTTGAGGGAGCTGTCGCCGGTCAGGCTTTTCAGCATGTCAACGCTGCCGAGCGCTTTCAGGTCGGTGCTGACGGTGATGAGCTTGTTCTCCACCTGCTCGAGCTGCTTGTCGGTGTTCTGCAGCGTGGTGCGGGTGTCGTTCGCCACCTGGTCGAGTTGGTCGAGCACGGCGGAGGTCTGGTTGACCACGGTGGTCTGGCTGGTTACGGTGCCGGACAGTGTGCCGGCGGTCATGGCGAGCGAGCTCAGACCGGAGTTGAGCTGGGGGAGCGCACCGGAATTCAACGTGTTGCGGGCATCTCCCATGCTTTTCAGCGAATTTTGCGTGCTGGTGTTGAAGTCGGTGGCGAGTTTGGACACGCTGTCGGACGTGGATTGCGTGTTCTCGCTCAACGTTTTGAGGTCGTTGAGCGTGCCAGCGGCCGTGTTGTTGGTGTCTTCGAGCTTCTTGATGATGTCTTGGTACTGTGCGTTGTCGCTGACGTTCTTGAGCTTCTCGATGAGCCGGGCGTTGCTGTCGGTCACGCTTTGCATGTTGCTGACGGCCTGCTGTGCGGTGCCGCTTGCGGACGAGACGGCCGTGGTCACCTTGTTGATGCTGGTGGTGGTGTCGCTGGCGGCCTGCGAAATCAGGCCGGAACCGTTCTCCAAAGCGGTGTTGGCGTTGGACGTGAAGGTATTGAGGCCGTTTTGTGCGGTGCCGATGGCGGTGGCGGTGTTCGCCAGTCCCTTGCCCGCGCTTGCTGCGGCCAGCTGCACGTCGTTCATTGCCTGACGGGCGGATTGCGTTTGTTGCGGCACGTTGGCGAGCTGTGCGTCAAGATCTTCGATGGTGGAGCGGATGAGGCTTACGTTCTTCTGGGTTTTGTCGAGTTCTGCTGTGGTTTCGTTGACGAAGGAGTTGGTTTTGCCGTTGATGGTGTCATTCGCGGAGTTCACGGCTTTAGTGAGTACTTCGCTGACGGTGGAGACGAAGGTGTTGTTGACGGTACGGTCGACGGTGGTCGCGCCTTGGTCGGTGATTTTCGGGGAGATCGGGCTCGATTTTTCGTTGACATAGTATTCCAGCGTCGGCCGGTTCTTGCTGTCGGTCACGACGTTGGCGAGATCCTCGCTGAAATCGGAGGGGATGATGATCGCCGCATAGCAGTCGCCGGACTGTACCGCTTCCATCGCTTCGGCCTTGCCCATGAATTCCCAGCCAAGCTGGTCGTTGTCTTTCAGCGTGTCTTCGATCTGGTCGCCGAGGTTCATTTTGCCGAGCAGGGCGTTGTCGGTGCCTTTGTCGACGTTGGCCACGGCAACTTTGATGCCTTGGGTATTGCCATACGGATTCCAGAATCCGTAGATGTTGAACCATGCGTACAGCGGCGGAATGATGGTTATACCGATCATGATGACCCAGGCGGCAGGTACGGTGACGAGTCGTTTGAGGTCACGACGCAGAATCTGCAGTACGTTGCGCATTGTCTCCCCAGTCCAATGGATGTTCGACCGTGTTCGCGCGTAGCGATACGTTATTCGTAGCGCTACGCCTCCCGTATCGTAATACCCGCTCTCGGACAAATTTGGGCACAGGCGTAAATGCGCTCCGTCCATGACTGAAATAAACACGACAAACCGCGGCAGGACTGTGAATCTTGCTGTTGGAGACCGCGCAACTTGCCTTCTGTGTCTGCGCAAGTCGAGTCTGCTGTCTGCGCATCTTGTGATTGCGGGATGACATGTGACTTGCGCAGGCAGAAATCGCAGGTTGTGCGCGTTGCGCGCAAACAATCATCTCGTGTAGCGCACTGCGATCGGGTTTTGGTAGCGTTGTGCAGGGAAGGACGAACAAGCATGAGCAAGATTGAAGATGTGAGCGAAGCCATCGCCGACGAAACCGAAATCGCAGCAATCGAAGAGGCCGGCATCATTGCGCAATCGCAATCGGCGGAAGATGACGGCAATCCTGCTGACCGCAGGCTGCCGCTGATTGCACGTATTTACGGCATCGTCATGTTGATCGAAGGCGTGGTGACGTTGCCGATCATCGTGATTTCCTGCCTGTATGCAATCCACGCCGCGCTTTCCGGCAAACTGGCGTTTGGCGCGCTGAATCTCACCACTATTCTGTCGGTTATTCATGCTGCAGTGCTGCTGGTCTCCACCGCATGCCTTGCGATTTTCGGCATGCTGCTGATTCTCAACAAGCGTCGGCATATCGCGCAATGGACGTATCTGATGATTCCGCTCACGCTTGCGGAAGGCCTATTGTCGTTGTCGTTGCAGGGTTTGGGTGTGAATCTGATCAGTCCGACCGTGCAGCTGCTTGTATTGGTTGCGTTGCATATCACGGCTGATCCGTCGCTGCGCGAGGAGCGACGTTTGCAGTTCGCGCTTCGTCGTTTGGATGCGCGCAGCGAGTATGAGACGGCGGTTTCGAAGGGTATGGCCGGCCGTGATCTGACCGGCAAGGGCTATATTTCGCTTGATTTCTTCAACCTGTTTTGGCTGTTTGTGGTCGGATGCGTGTTCGGTCTGGTAGTGGAGACGCTATACCACTATGTGCTGTTCGGCGAATGGCAGGATCGCGCCGGATTTTTGTGGGGGCCGTTCTCGCCGATCTACGGCTTTGGCGCGGTGATCCTGACGGTATTGCTCAACCACTTGTGGCGGTCGAATTGGATGCTGATCTTCTGCGCCAGCGCGGTGATTGGCGGCGCGTTCGAATATTTCACCAGCTGGTTCATGGAGGTTGCGTTCGGTATTCGCGCGTGGGATTACACGGGTCAATGGCTGTCGATTGATGGGCGCACATCCGGCAAATACATGTTTTTCTGGGGAATACTCGGCTTGGTGTGGGTGAAGCTGATTCTGCCGCATTTGCTTGCGATGATTCAGCGTATTCCGTGGAAGATTCGCTATACGTTGACGGCGGTGTGTTTCGCGCTGATTTTCGTTGACGGCGTGATGACGTTGATGGCGCTGGATTCCTGGTATTCGCGTATGGCGGGTATTGCGCAGGATTCGCCCGTTTCGCAATTCTTCGCCACGTATTTCGACGACGACTTCATGGCCAATCGGTTCCAGACCATGACGCTCGACCCGTCCACGGCCAGCCGCATGTAGCGTCTGACTGTTTTATGGATGACTGCTTTATGGGCTAGATGGCGAAGCTTTGTGGAAGAACGTGTATGGTGCGTCCGCTATTGGTTGCGCCGTGCACGGCTGCATGTGACCTGTGCCCGCACTGCCTTTGTGGACTCGGTGCCCTGCGACTTCTACGCGCTTAGGCGGCGAAGCTTTGCGCGAGCTGGCGGATGAGATCCGGCCTATGTCCACTCCATGAGGAGTTCGGTGAGATGACGACCGGAATCTGCTTGAAGCCAGCGTTTTTGATCTGTTCGAAGGTGGACGGGTTCTTCGTCAGATCAACGGTGTCGTAACGCACGCCCAGCTTTGCGAGCTCTTGTTCGGTGGCTTCGCATTGCGGGTTGCTCGGATTGGTGAAGACGGTCACGGTCATTCGATTTCCTCCCTATGCAAAAATGGCTTCCGTCGTTTGCGAAAGCCGTGTCGGCCACGTTCTTCGGTTATGCTCGCTTACGCAAGCCACTATCTAGCATACACACTACCGGTAGTGGTGTGTCGTGAGTTTCCTCACTGTATATAGTGGGGAATTCCCCAGAATTCCCCAAAATACGAACGTTTGTTCGAATATGTCTAGTGTACCCCAAACCACGGAATTCACGTCCGCGCGCATGTCGAAACTGCTTCTAGTGCTGTTTCTAATGCTGTTGGATGGGCGCAAGATGCGTTTCGGGAGGTCGTGAAATGACATCGAGTCTGCGATGCCTGTAGCGGTGAATGTGTTGAATAAATGTTGAATCGGACCATTTGATCCATTAGACTGCAAAAACAAGAAAGTCTCGGAAACCGTTGAAAACATTGACTTCCGAGACTTTTCGCATGTGCCCCCCGTGGGATTCGAACCCACAACCCACGACTTAAAAGGACGCTGCTCTAACCGTTGAGCTAGAGGGGCAACAGTGAGACAGTATACAGCATATTTACGCAAAACGCCACACGAATCAGCTGTAAGTAATAAAAAACATGGATTATCACCAAGTCATCGCCGAATCATCATCGAATTTCCGCGAATCGCAGCATCATTTCTGCATATCTGCTCGTACAGTGGAACGCATGTCATGTACCACGATTCTTGTAGGCAAGAAAGCCAGCTACGACGGCTCCACCATCATCGCACGCGACGATGATTCCGGTTCCGGACGTTACGACCCCAAGAAATTCATTGCGGTAGCACCGCAAGACCAGCCGAGACATTACCGCAGTGTGCTCAGTCATGTCGAAATCGATCTTCCCGACAATCCATGCCGATACAGCATTGTGCCGAACGTGCTGCCGAACCGCGGAATTCTCGCGGAAGCGGGCGTCAACGAGCACAATGTGGCGATGAGCGCCACCGAAACCATCGCAGTCAACGAGCGCGTGCTAGCCGCTGATCCACTCGTTGAACTGCAACCGGCGAACGAAGCCACTAGCGCCCCCGAAGTCCCGGGCGGAATCGGAGAAGAAGACATCATCACCCTCGTGCTGCCTTACGTAACCACGGCACGCGAAGGCGTCGCACGTCTCGCCGAACTGCTTGAAACATACGGCACCTACGAATCGAACGGCATCATCATTTCCGACGTAAACGAAATCTGGTACGTCGAAACAATCGGCGGGCACCATTGGATCGCCCGCCGCGTGCCGGACGACTGCTATGCGACCATCCCCAACCAGCTCGGCATCGACGATTTCGACTTCGACGACGCCTTCAGCACCCAACGCGAGTTCATGTGCAGTGCCGATCTGCGCGAATTCATGGACGCGCACCACCTTGACCGCACTATGAGCGCGGGTGCGAGTAGCGGCTTCGGATTCCAGCCGACGAGCGTTTTCGGAAACGCCAGCATGAACGGCGGTGGCAATAGCAGTAGCGGCGCGGCGCTGGGTCACAACCATTTCAATCCGCGCACGGCTTTCGGCACCGCCACCACCAAAGACCGCATCTACAACACGCCACGTGCCTGGTATATGCAGCGCCACCTCAATCCAAGCGAGGACTGGGATTCGCCGGCCGCCCGCTACACGCCCGCATCCGACGATATTCCGTGGTGTCGTGTGCCTGAGAACGCTGTGACGCTCGAAGACGTCGACTTCCTGATGAGTGCACACTTCGAGGGGACCCCTTACGATCCGTACGGTACGCTCGGGACGCCGGAAAGCCGCCATCGCTACCGTCCGATCGGCATCAACCGCACCGGGCATATGGTGGCCATGCAGATTCGTCCGTACGCACCGGAGGCAAGCCGTTCGATCATGTGGATCTCATACGGTTCCGGCCCCTTCACCGCGGCCACGCCGTTCTATGCGAACGTCGACGATACGCCCGCCTACCTGCGTGACACCACGCCGGAAGTCTCGACCGGCAACCTGTACTGGGCGAACCGTTTGATCGCCGCGCTCGCCGACGCGCATTTCTACGAAACCAGCAATGCGATCGAAGGATTTGCGGAATCGGCCCGCGCTTACGGCCATCGTCTGGTGGAACGTACTGATGCCGAATTGCGTGAGATGTCCGCGCAAACGAGCGCGTCCGAATCGCAAGAGCGTGCAGGGGCCGCGGAGATTACGGAAAACGCAAGTATTGCAATTATCGCAAAACTGCAGCAGTCCAACGAAGAAATGGCGGAATACTTGCGCACTCACGTCACGAAACTGCTCAACGACGTGCTCTACACGTCCAGCAATCTCATGCACAACAGTTTCGCCATGTCCGACCGCTGGAACTAAGCATAAAGCCCCGAAATCCGGCAAACCCGTCCCAATGAGCCAGGTTTCCGCGCTCGGAGCATTCCGCATGAACGCAGGCTGTTGGAAGCGTCAGTACTGCTCCCAACAGCCTCACGACTGCATCCGCATCCTCGTACGTCAGTTTTTGCCCATATCTCGCTTATATATGGCAGATTTCAAGAGCTGACACGAGGCATTTCGCTTATATATATATGGCACTCGTGCTTGTAGGCAAGGCGATTTCGGGGGTAAAATATACCCTCTAAGTCACCTTGCTATCAAGGGCATCTGCCATATATAAGGCAGATAGTGCTATCTAGACCGTCGATTGACCATCAAATCGTCGGAAATCGCGATCAGTTGAACCCGACGACGTGTTCCGCCACGAAATACCCCTTGCGAATCACGAAACGACCGATCGACCCGCGCAAATTCAACGCACGAGACATGGCCTTCTTGCGCACATCCTTGTAAATAGTGGGGGAGTACGCCTTAATGTCGTCCCACATATCCTTTTTCTTCTCATAATTTTCCGGATCGCGAGACAAAATCATGAACACACTTGCCACGGAACTTTCAATCGCCAGGAAGTGGATCATATAACGGTACAGGCCGTCCGGCACCGTGCCGCGTTCCGGAGTTGCACGCACCATGCACTGGTTGACGAGGCGCAGCTGGTCGACGCGGCGGATCATCACGTCGGTCTGCACGCTCTGGCCGTCGCGACCGATGAAATAGTGGTAGAACGGCGTATCCAAATACTTCATGGTCTTCACCCACGGGAACGGCTGATACGCGTAAATGAAGTCCACGTAGAACGTGTGCTCCGGCAGCTGCATGCCGGACTCTCGCACCACGGCGGTGCGGTACGTCAGCGCGTGCATGAGAATGTATTCAGCCAAGCCGAAATGCCCAAGATCGTTCCAAGTCAGGCGCTCGCCGGCCTTCATGGCATGGCGGAAGTTCACCACATGCTTGTTGCGTTTGCCAACCTTGTCATACACATAATTAGTGACGAGCATGTCGATCGGCTCGGTGGAATCGGCCTCTTCGCGCAGCACGGCCATGACCTGTTCGAGCGATTCGGGGCCAACCCAATCGTCGGCGTCAACAACCTTCACGTACATGCCGCTTGCCGCCGCGATGCCGGTGTTGACGGCTCCGCCATGCCCCTTGTTCTCTTGGTGGATGGCGCGCACGATGCCTGGATAGCGGGCTTCGAATTTCTGTGCCATTTCCAGCGTGCCGTCGGACGAGCCGTCATCCACGATCAGCACTTCGATGTCGTCGTTGCGCTTCGCTGCGATTAACGACATGACGCATCGTTCCAAATATTCGGTCATGTTGTACGCGGGCACCACGAAGGTGAGCGTCTTCTTCTCCTGCATAGTCTTCCTTGGTAGGACGAGGTGACCTGCCGCGCGCGGCGCGTGGTCACTGCGTAACGAAACTAACGTAGCACCTTGTTCGCTTCAGGGGAACGGTTTGTACGCAATAGGCACCCTGAATAGCGCAATCTGCACCTGAAATTTCCCTTAAGGGTACCGTTGTTGACAATTTGTAAGTTTTCGTCGATGCTTGTTGGCTTGTGCGATGCTTGCGATTCCCCTGTTGCTGGTACTGTTCGATTCTTGCGTCTGGCGCCTGTTGGCGTTGGCTGCGATGCTTGCGATGACTGGGGGCGGCTGGGTTTTACGACTGCTGTTCGGCTTGCGTGCCTTGGCTTCCGGCTGCATCTTGTTCGGTATTCTGTTCAGCGTTCTGCTCGGCTGGGCTTTCCGTATTGTTTTGTGATTGTGCCTCTTTTGCGGCCTTGCGCTCGCGTTTCGCGATTTCCTTGATTTCGCGCCTTTCCTGCTTTTCCGCCTCTTTTGTGGCTTTGTCGCTTTCGAAACGCAGTTCCGGCTTGGCTTCCATGCGGCTCAAGCCATGCCAGGCCAGATTCACGATGTGCGCGGCAATCTGCTCTTTACTGAGCTTGCGCTGGTCCGCCCAATACTGGCAGGTATATACGGTCATGCCGATGAGCATCTGCGCGTAGTACGGCACGCCCTTGGCCGGCAGATGCTGCCGCTTGAACGCCTCGGCGAGAATGTCTTCCACGCGCAGGGCGATGTCTCCCAAAAGCGAATTGAACGAGCTGGCCGGATCGGTTTTCGGCGAATCGCGGGTGAGCACGCGGAATCCCTCGGCGTTCTCCTCGACATAGGTGAGCAGTGCCAGCGCCGTTCGTTCCACGATTTGACGGGGGTGCGCTTGTGGGTCGGACAGCGCGTTGACGAGCGTGTCGGTAAGCGCGCGCATCTCACGGTCCACCACCACAGCGTACAGGCCCTCTTTGCCTCCGAAATGCTCGTACACAATGGGTTTCGACACTTTCGCGGTGGCGGCGATCTCCTCCACGCTCACTGCTTCGAAGCCCTTCGACGCGAACAGCGAACGACCGATTTCGATGAGCTGCTCACGCCGCTGATACGACGTCATTCTGGATGTATTGGCCATGCCGTCCAGTTTTTCATGCCCCGTGGATAGTCTGTCCGATTCTGGTGAATCGGACACTTGGGCTCGGTATTTGGACGGTTCGTTGTCCGATTCTGCAGAATCGGACATTCGTGGTGCGTCCGCGGGGCGGAGCCGGTGTGTCCGTTGCGCTTTTTAGGCTGGAGTCATGGATACGAATGTGATTATTGCGATTGTCGCCGTTGTCGTTATCGCGGCAATTCTGGTGATTGGCGGTTGGTGGCTCGGTAAGACCCGCAAGAACGCCGTCAACAAGTCCACTGAGGATGCGAAAGCGGTTGCTGATGCCCGTCTTGCTGCGGAAGCGGAGTCGGCCGCATCTGATTCTTCCACGGTGAAGCAGTCCGTTGATTCCAATGTTGATGCAGCTGAAAAAGCTCCGGCTGAAAGTCAGCAGAAGTCCTCGGCTCAAGCTTCCTCTTCCGAAACGGCGGCTCCTGCACCAGCCACCGAAGCCAAGCCCGAACCGGTTCATGACACACCCGAATCCGCCGGCACGCGCATGCAGCGTCTTAAGGCGCGCCTGTCGAAATCCGGCAATCCGTTCGGCAAGGCTCTGTTCAACATTCTTGCGAAGGATCAGCTTTCCGAAGCCGACTGGGAAGACGTCGAAGACACCCTCCTGCTTGCCGACGTGGGTGCGGAAGCCAGCGAACAGCTCGTCGAGGAACTACGCAACGACGCCCGAATCGCAGGCCAGTCCGATCCGGCCGAAGTGCGTGCCGCGCTGAATGACAAGCTGTTGAAGCTCGTAGGCACTGACACGGATCGCCGCCTCAATGCCAATAAGGAAGACGCGAACAAACCAAGCGTCATCATCATGGTCGGTGTGAACGGCACGGGCAAAACCACCACTGCGGGCAAGCTTTCCCGCCTGCTTGTTTCCGAAGGCAAGCAGGTCATGTTGGGCGCTGCCGATACCTTCCGCGCGGCGGCCGCCGACCAGTTGGAAACTTGGGGTGCCAAGGTCGGTGTCCCGGTCGTGCGTTCCGACAAGGACGGCGCCGATCCGCTTTTTCAATCTGTTCAATGTACGGCTTTGTCATATCTCCGAGAATAATCAGACCATCCACCTTTTTTTCCTGAAGCAGAAGCGGCATCTGGTTTTCCAGCACACTCTCCCTTGAAATACTTTCGAGCAGCGTAAAACACCCACGGGAAACTGCCTTCTTGTTTACTTCCTGATACATTTTCCAGTAAAAGGAATCGTATTTGTCCAGATATACTTCCTGTATCAGGACTCCGATATTATATTGTTTTTCCGCAGACTGCCGTTTCGTCTCTGAAGGACTGCGGTATCCAAGTTCTTCTGCAAGATTCTTTATTTTCTCCCGCATTTCCTCGCTGACACCTTTTTGTCCGGACAAAGCTTTTGAAACAGTTACGGTGCTGACACCAACCTGTTCCGCAATATCTGCAAGTTTTACTGCTTTTGCCATAATTCCCTCGATATTTTCATACTCATTCATTTATGCAGCCACATAAACCGGCTAATTTAAGTTAATTTTACATTCTTTTTTTTCTTCTGTCAATTAATCTGCCACAAAATGGTACAGATAACTTCGGTAATCCCCCTGCTCAGAAGGAACCAGCATACCGGCATTCATAAGCAGATCTCCACCATATACGCATTCGTTCTCCATCCCGCCTTCCAGACGATAATCCAGATTCGGATTCAGTCCCTGCAGGCGTACTTTTAAACTGTGGTAATTTGGGCGTGCGTGTACGGTCACGAAAGTAACCAGTGCCTCTTTTTTATCTTTGGATACTACCATATAACAATCGTAGAAATGATTTTCCCGGTAAGAAGCGATACGGTAATAATCCCCCTCTCTTACCAGATCGTTATACTTGTGATACATAGCTGTCTGCTGTGGAATCTGTTCCTGCTCTTCCTTTGCAATCTTTGTGATATCCAGCTCATAACCAAAGGTTCCTGCCAGGGCAACTTCCCCTCTTGTCTTAAACGGGGTATTTCTGCCCACGGTATGATTCGGGCAGTCCGAAACGTGTGCTCCCATTGCGGACAGTGGATAAATCAGTGCCGTACCTTCCTGAATGCCAAGTCTCTCGATTGCATCCGTATCATCCGAGCACCAGATCTGTGGGCTGTAATAAAGCATGCCCGGATCAAAACGCGCTCCACCGCCGGAACAGTTCTCCAGCAGGAGATCCGGGAAATCCTGTGTCAGACGTTCCTGCATCTCATAGACACCGAGCACGTAGCGATGGCTTAACTCGCCCTGACGGTCTGCTGGAAGTGCCAGACTTCCCAGATCGGTAAGCTGACGGTTCATGTCCCACTTCACATATTCGATATTGGCACTGCTTAAAATTGCACGGATCTTTTCATAGATGCAGTCCCTCACATCTTTTCTGCTGAAATCAAGGACATACTGATTTCTCGAAAGCGTTCCGGTGCGTCCTTTGACAGCAATCGCCCAGTCCGGATGCTCTTTGTACAATTCCGAATCCGGGGAAATCATTTCCGGCTCCATCCAGATACCGAATTTCATGCCAAGTTTATTCACTTCATCTACCAGATAGTTCAATCCGCCCGGCAGTTTCTTTTCATTCACAAACCAGTCCCCAAGACTTGTACTGTCATCGTTGCGGTGTCCAAACCAGCCATCATCCATAACCAGCATCTCAATGCCGTACTGAGAGGCAAGTTTTGCAATATCCAAAAGTTTTTCAGTATTGAAATCAAAGTAGGTTGCTTCCCAGTTGTTGATCAGGATCGGGCGTTTCTGATTGCGGTATTTGCTGCGGATCAGATGCTGGCGATAGAAATCATGGAAATTTCTCGTCATTTTTCCAAGTCCCTCTGCGGAGAAGGTAAGTGCCACTTCCGGTGTATAAAAGACTTCTTCGCTTTCCAGTTTCCAGGAAAAATCTGCCGGATGAATTCCCATGACTGCGCGGATGCTGTCAAACTGGCTCTTTTCCAGCTGCGCAATAAAATTGCCGGAATAAATAAAATGCATGGCATATACTTCGCCGGCGGTCTGTGTACTGGATGATTTCATCCATGCCATAAACGGGTGCTCCTGATGGGAAGACTCCCCGCGGATACTTCCCACGCTGGTCTTTCCATAACCGATCGGACGACGGTCCATCTGGCGCTCTCTCCCCCAGGAACCGTGAAGTGTCAGCATCTCGTATCCATCGTCATCCATATCAAGGCAT
>OGZB01000688.1_pt1 | contig 20696 bp, 11 predicted proteins | sample 1576691 | NCBI WGS metagenome assembly OGZB01 (sample SAMEA3541479, study PRJEB24748) | human gut metagenome | biome: human gut; feature: human-associated habitat; material: faeces | place: China | collected 2012
TATAATAATTTGTTGCCGGGTGAATATACGTTTCATGTGATGAGTGCAGGAAACGACCATGTATGGAGTCCGGAATCTGTTTTCCATGTGACCATTCGTCCGCCATTCTGGGCTACGGGTTGGGCTTTTGTACTTTACTTTTTATGCCTGATAGGGGTAGTCATTCTAGGAGTGAGGTATGTGTATCGGAAAAATAATCAGAAACTGATTCGATTGAAAGAACAGCAGGCAGCCCAGCAAAAAGAGGAACTGAATCAGTTGAAGTTCCGGTTCTTTACTAACATCAGTCACGAGCTTCGAACTCCGCTTACTTTGATACTTACTCCATTGGAAGTACTTCGGAAGAAGGTGAGCGACGAGCAGGTACTTCGTCAGCTTGATACGGTCTATAAGAATGCACAAGAGCTATATACCCTTGTCAATCAGTTGCTCGATTTTCGTAAGATGGAAATGAAAATGGAAAAACTTCATCTTACCGCTGGCGATTTGGAAGAGTTTGTGTCAGCATTGTATGCTAATTTTCAACCCTTTGCCAAGGAAAAGCAGCTGGATTTTCGTCTGGAGCTTTCAGCTGCTCATTGGTATATGAATTTTGACCATGAAAAGTTGCATCGCATTCTCAATAATCTGCTTTCGAATGCATTCAAGTTTACGCCGGAAGGAGGGCGTGTAGTGCTTTCTTTGTCAGCAGAGGAAGTTGAAGGGCATTCTTTTGCCAATATAACAGTTTCAGATACAGGAATTGGCATATCAGATGAGGCATTGAAGCATATTTTTGAGCGCTTTTATCAAGTACAGCATCCGGACGACAGCAAGGTTGGAAGTGGAATTGGGTTGCATTTGGTGAAGGAATATGTAGAGTTACATGAGGGAACGATTCGTGTAGAAAGTCAGCCGGGAAAAGGAACGTCCTTTATTGTACGAATTCCGATGGATTTGAAGATGTCAGAAGAAACAACTTTAGCTTCGGATACTTCCGATGACCGGAAAAAACTTTTGATCGTGGAAGATAATCAGGATTTCCGTCATTTCCTCAAGGAGCAGCTTTCAGAAACGTATCAGGTAATTGATGCACCAGACGGGGAAGAAGGGGAGAAACTGGCAGTCGAACGGAATCCGGACTTGATTATCAGTGATATAATGATGCCGAAAGTGGACGGGCTGGAGCTATGCCGCCGTATCAAGCACAACGTACAGACATCGCATATTCCGGTTATTCTGCTGACAGCCCGTAGTGGCGATGAGGCAAAAATCAGCGGTTATGCGGTTGGGGCAGATTCCTATATATCCAAACCTTTCAGCTTTGATGTGCTACTGGTGCGTATCAAGCAGCTTATCGAGCAGCAGGAGGGCCGGAAGAAAGAATTCCGCAAGACGCTGCGTGTCAATCCCAGTCGCATAACAATTACTTCTATTGATGAGCAGTTGCTTCAGAAAGCCCTGAAATTGATAGAAGAACATATTGATAATTCGGAATATAATGTAGAACAGCTCAGTGCCGATATGGGAATGAGCCGTATGAATCTCTACAGGAAGTTGCAGGCTATTACCGGACAGACTCCAACGGAATTTATCCGTACCATTCGTTTGAAACGGGCTGCTCAGCTCCTTCAGGACGGAAAACTGAACGTGTCGGAAGTGGCCGACCGGGTGGGATTCAGCTCTTCCAGTTATTTTACCAAGTGCTTTAAGGAACAGTTCGGCGTATTGCCTACGCAGTATTCCGAGACAGATGAGTCTGGTAAAACAGATGAAAAATAAGGCTTCCAAAAACGTAAGTGCGTTTAGATTCAAACGCAAGTACGTTTTATTTGAAACGCAAGTACGTTTTGATCAAAACGCAAGGACGTTTGAGTTGAAACGCACTTGCGTTTTTTAGTGAATATATGGTTGTTTATTTTACACTTTTTATTATCTTTATTTTCAGGCTTTAAGGAGAAACTTTTATATTTGTATATTCTTAATGCAAATCTGATAGATACCATGAAAAAACTATTTTTGCTGGTTGTGCTTCTTATTTCTATGGGGACTGGAATATGGGCGCAATTTCCCAAGGCAATCTTTCCCGGTGATTATCCGGACCCTTCCATCCTGCGCGACGGGAAGGATTACTACATGACACATTCTCCTTTTTGTTATGCTCCCGGATTGCTTATCTGGCATTCCACTGATTTGCTGCACTGGGAGCCGGTCTGCAGAGCATTGTCTGAATATGAGGCTTCGATTTGGGCACCCGACTTGCTGAAATACCAGAACCGTTACTACATTTATTATCCCACATCTACGGGCGAAAACTATGTAATTTATGCCGACAATATTCGCGGTCCGTGGAGCAAACCGGTAAAACTGGATGTAAAAGGCATTGACCCCGGTCATGTGGTAGGTGAAGACGGAAAGCGTTACCTGTTTACCAACAATGGCTGGATTACTCCTTTGAGTGATGACGGACTGAAAGTTACCGGAAAGAGCCGGAAGGTGTACGACGGTTGGAAGTATCCGGCTAACTGGGTTACAGAAGGGAAGGATATGTACCTGGAATCTCCCAAGCTGCTTTATAAAGACGGATATTATTACATGATGTCGGCCGAAGGAGGAACTGCCGGACCGGCTACCAGCCACATGTGTGTGGTGGCACGTTCTAAATCGGTGTTTGGTCCGTGGGAAAATTCTCCTTATAACCCCATTGTACATACTTACAGTGCCAGTGAAAACTGGTGGTCAAAAGGGCATGGTACCCTGGTAGATGACGTGAACGGTAACTGGTGGGTGGTCTATCATGCTTACGCCAACGGCTACCATACGTTGGGGCGCTCTACCTTGATTGAACCGATAGAATGGACCAGCGACGGATGGTGCCGTACCCAGCAGGACGCTGTCTGGTTAAGTGAAAACAGACAACCGGAAAGGAAGATGGAACTGTCGGATGATTTCAGTAAACCGGAATTGGGCATTCAGTGGACATTCTGGAAGGAATATGCCCCCAAGGCTTTGACATTTACGGAAGGAGAAATGCAGGTGAAGGCCAAGGGACACACTCCGGCAGACGGTCGTCTGCTGCTAGTTACAGCTATGGATAAATGCTATGAAACGGAAGTCGAAGTGAGGTTGGGAAATGGAAACATCGGAGGCCTGCTGCTGTACTATAATGAAGAAGCCTACGCGGGAGTGTCATCCGATGGAAAGAATTTCACGGTGTACAGGGGAGAGGAAAAGCCTCTGACGGTAGCCAATAAAATAGGTAAAAACTTCCGGGTGAAACTGCTGAATCAGGGAAACCGCCTGAAAATGTCGGTCAGTGCAGATGGAAAGTCCTGGGAGGTGCTTGCTCAGAATGTGGATGTTGCTCGTTTGAACCACAATGTGTATAAAGAATTTTACGCTTTGCGTCCGGCTCTGTTTGCTGCCGGAAAAGGAAAAACAGGTTTCCGTAATTTCTGTTATCGGAATGCTATTCCCGAAGAAAAAGACATGGGAGCTTATCTGATGGTTTTCCATCGGGATGAAACACACGGTTTGTATATGGCAGTAAGTCGTGACGGCTACACCTTTACGGCAGTCAATGAAGGAGAGCCTGTGCTGGCCGGTGACACGATAGCCCAGCAGCGAGGTATCCGTGACCCTCATATTTTCCGTGGACCGGATGGTGCCTTTTATTTAGCTATGACCGACCTGCATGTATTCGGTTTGCGCGACGGTTATCGAAAAACGGAGTGGGAGCGCGGACCGGAATACGGCTGGGGAAATAACCGGGGACTTGTATTGATGAAATCCTGGGATTTGATTCACTGGAACCGGGCAAATATCCGTTTCGACAAGCTTTCTGCCGGATTGAGTGAAGTTGGTTGTGTATGGGCACCCGAAGTGACATACGATGACAAGAAAGGCAAACTGATGATTTATTACACTATGCGTTTCAAGAGCGAGGCCAACAAATTGTACTATGTGTATGTAAACGATGATTTCAATAAGATAGAAAGCACGCCACAGATTTTGTTTGAGTATCCGATGGACGGCGTGTCTGCTATTGATGGAGACATTACCAAGATAGGAGATAAATATCATTTATTTTATGTGGCACACGATGGTGTAGGTGGTATCAAGCAGTCGGTATCCGACCGGATGAACGGTGGTTATGTGTATGATGCCCGCTGGTATGACTTTGAACCCAAGGCATGCGAAGCCCCCAACGTATGGAAAAGGATTGGAGAGGACAAGTGGGTGCTGATGTATGACATTTTCAGCATCACTCCTCATAACTTCGGTTTTGCAGAAACTTCCGATTTTGTACATTTCAAGAACTTGGGGCACTTCAATGAAGGAGTCATGAAAACCACCAACTATACTTCGCCCAAGCACGGAGCGGTGATTCATCTGACAAAAGAGGAAGCTGATAATCTGGAGGAATATTGGAAGATACATCAGCGGAAGTATGATCGTGAAACATTCCTTCGCCAGCAAGGTCAACACACCGAAAAATGAGAAATAATAGATGGTAAAAATGTAAAGTAACAATGTAACAGGAAGCCGCAGAAATGCCCTCAGAGGGTGTTCCTGCGGCTTTTTTTGTCTTTCAAGACTCTATTGTTACAAAATTTATAGTTCTTGTTACCTCCTTTTTATTCTGTTTGTATATATGAGTGTACTTTTGTATACGGAAAAACAAAAAAGATATGAAAGACACTTCAGCACATATTACTGTTCAGTTCCTGACGGAGACATACACGACTTACAGGCCGCTGGTAGTTCGTTACATATATCGTAAGCTGAACGGCTGTATGGAAACGGAAGATTTGGTACAGGATGCCTTTCTCCGTTTGTTGGAATATCGTTCTATGCTCCGTCCCGAAACTGTCCGTTCTTTTTTATATACCATTGTCCGTAACCTGGTGACCGATTATCTTCGTCGTCATTATAAAAAACAAGAGGTAATGGCCTGCATGTGCGAAGGGCTTTCTGCATCGGTAGAAGATATGGAAAGTGCGGTAATGGCAAAAGACTTGTCTTGTCAGGAAGAAAAACGAGTCAATCAGCTTTCTCCAAAAGTGAGAGCAGTGTATAGCATGTCGCGTTTTGAGGGAAAAACGACTTTAGAAATAGCAGAAGAGTTGAGTATTCCGAAACGTACGGTAGAGGGATATCTTCTGACTGGGCGTAAGGTGGTGAGGGAGTATATGCGACAGTGCATTTGATAATTGAACAATAAATAATAACACTTAATAAACTAATGTATGAAAACAAGGACATTTCTGATTGCAGCCTTCTGCTTGCTGGCAGCATGCGCAAAAGAGGAAGGCGGTACGGACGGACCGGGAATCCAGCCGGGAGATGAACCTGGGGGCGAGCCACAGCAGGAAGCTTCCATTTCGTTTACGGCGGACATTCCGGCTTTCGTGAAAGGAGAGTCGCGTGCCACGGTAGACAACAACTGGAGTGAACTGCCGGACCCCACGGTGGCAGTGGAAATTGACGGAGTGGTGAAAGCCTATACCGTAGACGTGAACGGAAGACTGACTTCCGAAGACCCTTTCTTGTGGGGCGACAAGGAAGAAGTGACAGTCAATGCCTGGTATCCTTACACCGAAGAAGGTAAAACGCCCGACGAGAACCTGACTGTAATGGCTGACCAGAGCAAACTGGAAAATTATGTGGGCAGTGACTGGTTGGAAGCGGTTTCTGCCACGGTGACGCCAGCCTATTCGGTGTTGTCGTTTTCTCATCGGGTGGCCAGGCTGTCCTGTTCGCTCACCGTGGAAGACGGTACGGCAGAAGGGGCCGTCGTGCGGTTTCTCAACCTGAAGCAGGTGAAGGAAGGCGCTTCAGTCACTGCCACTTCAGACTGGAAGGCATTGGTGACACCTCAGACCATTCCTGCCGGACAGGACTTTGTAGAGGTGACCGTACCCAGTTATGGCAACCTTTCTTTTGTGTCCGGGCTTGACAAGGAACTGGTGATAGAAAAAGGGAAAGTCTACTATCTGAGCATCAACGTATCGCAGGAAGGTGCGGTAACGGTGGAAATCTCTTCTTCCGCAGCCTGGGGAAACAGTGAGACACTTCCCGTGCCGGGCACTTCCACCGAGGTAAATCCTTCACCCGGACAGCCTGGATGGGGAGCAGGTGATGAAGAAACGGGTATGTCAGGTGAATCATCGGAAGTTACTCCTTCTCCGGGTAATCCAGGTTGGGGAACAGGTGGTGAAGAAACGGGTATGTCAGGTGAATCATCGGAGATTACTCCTTCACCAGGTAATCCTGGTTGGGGGCATAATGAAGATGAAGACGTAAAACTTGAAGCAAATGAAAGTAAAAATAATGAATCTACTGATAATTAAATTAGAAGAATAGGAGCTGGTTTTAAAGGAAAAGATTGCAGACAGGATATTTTTTAGCAATAAGAATATAAACAAATAAATACTATGATTATGAAGAATTATTTTGCAAAATCATCTGTAGCTTTGATGGTTGTTTCAGCCGCATTGGCAAGTTGTACTCAAGAAGAAATTGTTCAAAACGATGTACCTACTCGTCAGACACTAAATATAAGCGTGAATACACAGGACTTTGTTTCAGAAGACGGAAGCCGTGCTACTACAGGTATAGATGCAGAGCGTACTACAGTATTTGCTGAAGGAGATGAAATGGGTATGTATGTCATTTCCAATGATGGAACTGTGATTTGTAACAATGAAAAATTTGTGTATAATGGTACTACGTGGGAAGCAGCAAACGAATTGTACTATTGGAAAAATGCAAATTACATAGCGTATTATCCATATAATGCAGATTTAACCGCACAAAACATCACTAAAGTAGAAGAAATCAAAACAAAATTTGCAGAACCAGTTGATTTCTATACCCAAAATACGGCGGAAGCATACGAAAAAGCAGACTTGATGCTTGCTGAAGTTAATAGTCCTGCGAATGGAACTATTCAATTTAATTTGTCACATCAGTTCTCCATGGTGGAAATCAATGTGCCGGTGCGTAAGTATAAGACTGAGGGTGGATTTGAATACACCGCTCCCGTAAGTCTGGCTTGGGATCAGGACTTGAAGATTGGTGACAAGACAGTGACTCCGTACAGCACCGGAAAAGGTTCTTTCCGCTTTATTGTGCCTTCCGAGGAAAAGTTAAGCTTTACGCTGGACGGTCATCTGGTGTATGATGAAGGAGTGCCGGTTAACTTTGGTTCATCAGACGCTCAGACCCTCAATCTGGCTTCCGGTCATTGCAAGGTATATAATGTGATTTATGAAAAGGTTTCAGGTGATGTTACTACCCGTAATTTGGAAGTAGGCGACTTTTATTATACAGATGGTAGTATTTATCCTTATGGAAATCAGGATAATAATGATTTTGATAAGCCTGTAAAGGCTGGATGTATCGGAGTGATTTTTGAAGTGGGTACAGGTGTTCCTAATAATGAAAGATGGAATCATGGTTCTGTTCTTTGTTTAGTTGATGCAACGAGTGGAAATGTGCCTTGGTCTGCTTCAAATCAAACTTTATCTTCTAATGTGACAGATGATACTTCAGATGAAAATAAACAGAAAGTTTTGACGCAAATGGATGGTTATTCTTTTACAATTCAATTAGCAGGAATGGTAAATGATAATGAGGCTCCTGCAGTGGCACGTAACCTTGTTACTATTAATGATAAAAATTATGAAGCACCTCAGAGTGTAAGTACGGGCTGGTATTTGCCGAGTACCGGACAAATTATTACCATTATGCAAAATTTGGGAGGCGTAAATATTAATACTGCTGAATCTGAATTTGACGCATTTGGTAGTAATAATCGTGGAAATAAAAATCAAGCAATAACTAATATTCCTGCGAAATGGAAAGTGATTACGGGTGCTGAAAATGAAAGTTTAGGTGGAATTTGGTGTTCTGCCAATGAATATTCAGTAGCTCAATGTTGGGTAATTGAATGGAAAAAGGATGCAACAAGACTTTTTGGACGTAATAAAAATAATAATACAGGAAAGGTTCGTCCTGTTCTTTCATTCTGACATTCAGTCCACAATTCAAAGCGTATAAAGGGCAGAGAACTGCCCTTTATACCAATTAAAAAAACATATTACTTAAAATTTCACGTATGAGAAATGAATCATTATTTTTCTCCCCCAAAAGAGTGCTCTATTCAGCCGTAATGGTCTCGGCGCTTTTGTGTGGAGGAAACATACCCACCCATGCGGAAGCCCTCCGTGCGCAGGCAGTGATGCAGGCCGTTACGGTGAAGGGGCAGATTATGGACCCTACGGGAATGCCGGTCATCGGGGCCAGTGTGCTCGAAAAGGGGACTTCCAACGGGGTGATTACCGACATTGACGGTAATTTTACATTGAAAGTGTCTTCACCCGATGCCGTGGTGGTGATTTCCTATATAGGGTATAAGACGGTGGAACTGCCGGCTTCCGATACACAGAAACTGGCACAGATTACCTTGAAAGAAGACACCGAAGTGCTGGACGAAGTGGTGGTGGTAGGTTACGGCGTGCAGAAGAAAACTACGTTGACCGGTGCCATTGACCAGGTGGACAGCAAGGTGCTCGAAAGCCGGGCGGTGACCAACGTCGGTCTGGCCTTGCAGGGGCAGACACCGGGTCTGACGGTGACCCGTTCTTCTTCACGTCCGGGTAATGAAGGATTGAACTTCCAGATTCGTGGTGCTACGTCAGTCAACGGCGGTTCACCGCTGATTGTCATCGACGGAGTGCCGGCTGTAAATGCCTCTTCTTTCCAGAACATGAACTCGGATGATATTGAAACCATCAGTGTGCTGAAAGACGGTGCCGCTTCCATCTACGGTGCGAAGGCGGCCAACGGTGTCATCCTGGTCACCACCAAGAAAGGAAAGGGAAAGGTAAACGTGAACTACGACTTCAACATGCGCTTCTCCACGCTGGGTGTCACCTCTTTCTCTCCCAATATGCAGCAGTATGCCACCATGTGGCTGGAAGCCAACAAGGAGGAAACCATCAAGAACTGGTGGGGATGGCTGAACGAGGAGAATCTGCTCAAGATGCAGTCGGGCTACGAAGGTATCTATGTCATCAACCATCAGGAGTGGGGTGACAAGATTTTCCTTGGCAACGCCAACCGTCTGGAAGAAATGTTTGCCACCCGTTTCTCTTACCAGCACAACCTGAGTGTGTCCGGTGCCACGGAGAAGACTGATTACCGTATCTCGGCCATGTATGCCGACAACCAGGGTAACCTGGCCACCGCATACGACGGACAGAAACAGCTGAACCTTCGTCTGAACTACGGCATCAAGCTGACAGACTGGTTCAAGCTGGAAACTTCCGCCAGCATGATTAAGACCGACACCTCTTCTCCTTCATGTGGTTTGGACAATACATTGTATGGCAACGAACCTCCGTTGTTCCCTGCCAAGAACCCGTACGGACAGTGGTATGCCAACTACGGGCAGGTGGGCGACCGCCAGCCTGCGGCCGCTACTTCGGACGGCGGACGTGACAATAAGACGAACTTGACCACTCGCGTAGACTTGAAGGCGATTGTGGATATTTGGAAAGGTATCAGTTTCGAGGGTATGGCTTCTTTCCAGAATGAAGAGTATCGTCGTGACCGCTGGGTGACTCCTGTACAGACATACGACTGGTTTGGAAATCCGGCACGTGAAGTCGTCAACTCTACTATTCCTGTGTTAATTTATCCGGAAAATCCGTTGAACATCAAGGCTGAAAATAATCCAGGTTATCTGATGGAAGCAAATAACATGCTTTATCAGTATTATTCAGCTATTCTGCGTTATAAGAATACGTTTGCCAAAGTACATAATGTATCGGCCATGTTTGGTATCAATGCGGAAAAATGGGCTTCAAAGAAGATGGCTGCGGCTCGTGAAGATTTTGAAGATTCCGGTGTATATGACTTGAATCTGGCAAGCGGTCAGCAAGGTAATAGCGGAGGTAAGACACAGAATGGTACTTACTCTTACATTGCGCGTGTAAACTATGACTATAATGAAAAATATTTGCTGGAATTGATGGGCCGTCGTGACGGTAACTCCAAATTTGCCAAAGGGCATAAGTTCCAGAACTTCGGTTCCATGTCTTTGGGATGGGCCTTTACAAAAGAAAAGTTTATGGAATTCCTCTCTCCGGTGATGAGTTTTGGTAAGGTGCGCTTCAATATCAGTACCTCGGGTAACGACGCCGGACTGGGAGATTTTGACTATGTGTCTCTGGTAGGGATGGGTTCCACCACTTTAGGTTTGCCGGCTGCCACGCAGGTGTCCAGCAGCTTCAGCGGTCTGGTAAGTTACGACCGTACGTGGGAACGTGTGACCCAGAAAAACATCGGTGTGGATTTGAATTTCCTGGACAACCGGTTGACTGCCACATTTGAATATTTCTGGAAGGACAATAACGGCATGTTGTCGCAGGTTACTTATCCTTCCCTGCTGGGCGGTACTCCGCCGAAGACAAACAGCGGACACCTGAGTGTGAAAGGATGGGAGCTTACCCTGGGATGGCGTGACAGCTGGAAGGATTTCTCCTATTACGTGAACTTCAACGTGAGCGATACGAAAAGCTTGCTGAAGGAACTGGAGGGAGCCGACTCTTATGGTGCGGGAAAGAACACGGCTGTAAACGGATACCCGCTCAACTCCTTCTTCCTGTTCCGTACGGATGGATTCTTCAAGGATCAGGCAGAAGTGGACCGTTACTACGCGTTGTATAACGACGGTGGCTCCGCACTGGCGAACATCGCCCAGGGAACGGCTGATGCGCTTCGTCCGGGTGACACCAAGCGTCTGGACTTGAACGGTGACTACAAGATTACGGCCGACGGGAACCAGAATAGTGACTTGCAGTTTGTGGGAGACGCCAATCCGCATTACGTGTTCGGTATCAATGCCGGAATCAACTGGAAAGGCATCGACGTGAGCGCCATGTTCCAGGGAGTAGGAAAGCAGTACATCATGCGTACGGGCTGGATGGCTTATCCTTTCTATGCGCAGTACACCAACCAGAACCCGATGTTCCTGGGTCAGACGTGGACGGAAGACAACCCGAATGCCAAATATCCTCGTCTGACTACCCACCAGAACCGTGCGCACTGGAATTATGAAAACAATGACTTTATGCTCCAGAACAACCGCTACATCCGTTTGAAGTCCCTGATTGTGGGATATACGCTGCCGCAGACATGGACACGGAAAGCCAGGCTGGAGAAGGTGCGTATCTATTTCTCAGGCAATGACCTCTGGGAGGCAACGAGCATTGCCGACGGCTTTGACCCGGAAATGGGAGAAACCTCGAACAACAACGGCTATCCGTTTAGCCGTACCTGGTCATTCGGTGTGAATATCGGTTTTTGATGTATCAGTAAACAGTTAATTTATAAAAGCAAGTTATGAAAAAATTGACATATATAGCAGCCTGTGCTTGTATCTGGGGATTCTCTTCCTGTGCAGACACGTTTCTCGACCTGGAACCGCTGGACACGAAGACGGATGTGGTGTATTTCCAGACTCCGGAACATTTCCGCGAGTATGCGACCGGGCTTTACGGACAGTTATTAGGCTGGCAAAGCCGTTACGGATCTATTTTTGACCACATGGACTGCTCGTCCGACCTGTCTACCTATTTTTCGAACAGTCAGGACGTGGGCTTCGGAAAGATTGTGGTAGGTTCGAACGACAGCCGATGGGACAACTGTTATGCCAATATCCGTGCGGTGAATATGCTGTTCCAGAAGGCGGAAAGCTATGGAGGCGACCGGAACGATTTGGCTCAGTCACTGGGTGAAGGGTATTTTTTCCGTGCCTATTCTTATTTTTACCTGTTGAAGTTCTTTGGCGGTGTGCCCATTGTGCAGACGGTGTTGGATGTGGATTCTCCTGAATTGAGGGCTTCGCGCAACAGCCGCTATGAGGTGGTAGACCTGATATTGTCCGATTTGGACAAAGCCATTGAATATCTGCCGAACGAACAGAATATCCCTTCGGAAGACAAGGGACGCATCAGCAAGGGAGGAGCTGAAGCTTTCAAGGCAAGGGTGTTGCTGTATGAAGCTACCTGGCGTAAATATAATGGAACAAGCACTGATTTTGAAGGTTCTGCAGGTCTACAGTCTGATCAGGTCAATGCATTTTTGGAAGAGGCTATTGCGCTGTGTGATGAGGTAATGGCCGATCCTGTATATAGTTTGTGGAATTACAATAGTGTAGCTGCCATGCAAAATATGAGTAACCGTTATTTGTTCTGTATTGAAAATGAAGGAAGCAATCCTGCAGGAAAGGGGAAAGATACGAACAAGGAGTTTATTCTTTATTCAGTGTATGACCAGAAAACACGTCCGGCTAGTATTGATTTGACGCAGACACTTTGGAAACTTACACCGAGTCGTAAGTTAATCGATATGTTTGTATGTACAGATGGTTTGCCCATTGATAAATCTCCCAAGTTTCAAGGTTATCAAAAACGTGGAGATGAATTCAAAAACCGTGATTACCGTTTGAAGTCATATATAGGAACTCCAGATGCCAATACTAAACTGACAGGTGGAAATGCTGGATATACACCTTATAAGTTTACTTTGTATGGACGTAATACGACCAACAAGGATGAATATTCCAATTATCCGGTACTTCGTTTGGCTGAGGTATATTTGAATTATGCAGAAGCTGTGTATGAACGGTATGGTGAAATAACCAACGAACAATTGAATAAATCCATTAATAAGTTGCGTGGACGTGCCGGTGTAGCTTCATTGACAAATGAACTGGTTACAGAGAATGGCTTGGACATGTTGACGGAAATTCGTCGCGAACGTACGGTAGAGTTGTACATGGAGGGTTTCAGATACGACGATTTGAAACGCTGGGGTAAGCTGGAAGAAGAGTTGAATGAGTCTCGCTGTGGTATGGTCGTAGGAGAGGCTGGTTATCCCACTGACTTTGTGGATAATGCAGGAAATGCCATTCTTTCCGAATACACGCCGAATGTGTATATTTGGGGAACAGAAAAGGTGGAAACCGGAACAGGTATGCATACGGCAATTGTGCTGGCTGGCAAGTCGGATATTCAGGTGTCAAAGAGTGATTATCTCTGGCCGATTCCGCAGCGCCAGATTGACTTGAATCCGAATTTGGTTCAGAATCCGGGTTATTGATAATATCACTAATAGAAAAGAAGTATGAAACATATTGCAAAATATAGTCTGAGATTATGGATGTCAATGGCTCTTTCCCTGCTTTGTCTTGCTTGCGAAAAGGATGCTAATTTTAAGGAGTATACTTATCCTGTACCGGAAATAACCGGCATCTATCCGGCGTCCGGATATGTAGGTTCCCAGGTGGCTATTTTAGGTAAAGATTTTGGTGATCAGATTGAAGCTGTAAAAGTGACTTTTGGTGGGATGGAAGCCCAGAAAATATTTTCATGTACGGACGGGCGTATTATTGTGGAGCTGCCAGATGGGGCACAGACCGGGAAAATCGGATTAAAGGTGTGGAATCACACTGTGGAGTCGTCGGATACCTACACTGTAATACCGACTCCGGTAATCTCTTCTATTAAGTCATTGAATAGCGCAGGTGATTTATTTGCTACTGCAAATGATGAAGTTGTGATTACGGGTAATAATTTTGGAGATGCAGTAGAAAATGTGAGTGTGGTAATCAAAGGTCTGCAAAAGGATGTGCAGGCCAATGTGGTGGCTGTGACGAATGAAGAAATTAAATTCAAGCTTCCAGCTGATTATGATGAATCGGGTACGGTGGTTATTAATGTAGGCGGTTATGAAGTGGAAGGTTCTGCTTTGATTAATCCTGCTGCAACCGGTGATGTGACAGCTCTTTTCTTGAAAAACTATAAACAGCCATTCTTGCGCGGAGATGTAAGTGATGGTGAGTGGGGTACAGCCCTTTATTGGTTGGCTTCAGACAGTTTTGGTTCTTCTCTTCAGTTCCCGGAAGCTTATCCTGATGGATTGTTGGCAATACAGTCTGGTTGGGGACAAGGTAAGAAAGAAAATGCGAAATTATATCAGTTAGCGACTTTACCTCCTGGTACTTATACATTTACATTGCATGTAGTGGAAAATACTAACTCAGGAGGACGATACGGGGCTGTATTTGCTGTAGTAGAAGGTGAAGGAGTTATTCCGAATCTGAATAAAGAACAGCAGAATGTGGAAGGTGCCAAGCAATGGACCTATAATCCGGTGCCGGAAGAAGTTCTCGGATGGAGACAGGTCACAGTAGGTTCTTTCTCTGAGCCTGTAGACTATCAGTGTGAGATCACATTGACACAGACAACTTCTGTGACCATTGGGTTTGTAACCATGATGAATGGAAGCAGCAATGTGAAAATCTCGAATATTAAGATTGAAAGGAATTGATGCTAAAAGAATCTTATCATGAAAAAGATATATTATTTATTGTGTTTGCTTCCTCTGATGCCTCTGGTTTCGTCTTGTGATGATGAAGAAGCAGAAGTGGTATTGCTTCAGAATCCGGAAAGCCAGCCTGTTACATTGAGCAGCATAGCTCCTGATTATGGATTTGTGGGTGATCAGTTTACTTTGACAGGTACAAATTTTGGAGGAGGAGTAGACTTTATTCAAGTGTTTATCGGTGAAAATGAGGCCGAAGTGCTTACGTGTACTGATACAGAAGTAAAGGTACTTGTTCCTAAAGAAGCGACTACCGGACGTATATCTGTTCGCTTTATGGGGCAGGAAGTTAACTCGGATCTGATGTTTCGGGTAATGGGTAAGCCATCTGTTGAACAAATGAAGCCTCTTTTCGGAATGGAAGGTGCGCAAAAGGCGTGGGGATTTGTAGGCAGTGAAATTACTTTTTCTGGCAGCGAGCTGGGAGGTAGCCAGGAAGACGTAAAGGTGATTTTTAAGGGAGCTACTAATACACCGGCTGAGATTGTTTCCTGGTCGGAAGAAGAATTTAAGGTAAAAGTTCCCGAAGGTGCCGTAAGTGGAAAACTTACATTGACGGTTGGTTCACAAACTGTAAATACCCCCTACGAGTTTAGACTGGTAGAACATGCTACCGTTAGTGGAATAACTCCACAGCAGGGCTATAAAGGTTGTGAAGTGACTATTTCCGGAAAAGGTTTGGGAGATGAAACAACCAAAGGACAAACGAAAGTTTGGTTTGGAGATAAAGCTGGAACTGTATTGTCATGTGAGAATGAAAAAATAACAGTGAAAGTGCCTGGTGACTTGACAATCGGACAATCGTATGACGTAAAACTTTTTACTGCATTTGAGACCGTGGAACAGATGCTTAAGTTTAAGGTTGTGGAAGAACCTAAAGATTTTACTGGAGATATTCAATCTGGTTATTTGGCCAATCCGATTACTTTGTCGGGAACAAATATGCCTGCTACTGCAGATGCGTTGAAAGTGATGTTCGGTGATAAAGAAGGAAAAATCCTTGAATATAAGGATGGTAGTTTGCAGGTAGAAATTCCATCTAACGCTTCAATTGGTAAGGTCAAACTTTCTTTGATAGATGCGGGAGTGGAATTTGTGGTAAATGATAAATTTGAAATAAAGGCAGCTCCAGTTATTGAATATTGTGATGTAGCGGTATTTGCCGATGAAACGATGAAAATTACAGGTACTAACTTGTCTGCTTTGCCTGTAACAGTGATGATAGGTAACCAACAAGTTTCTTCAACTTCGTCTGATACTGAAATTACATTTACGGTTCCTGCCAATTTATCGGGTGATGTAAAAGTAATTTTAAATTTTGGTGAGAATGTTCGTCCAGCGGAATGCGAGGTAACAGTATTGCCAGCACAGACTGGTGATATTACGAACTATGTACTGGAAAATACAAGCTCTCCGTTTGCTATAGAAGGAAATGGATTGAAAGGTTGGAATACGAATAGTATATTTTATGGAAATCCGTATGTGGAAAAAGATGGCAATGTATGGATGGCTCTTAATGGTAAAAATAATACGTGGAATGGAGCCTTATTCCAATCAACTACACTGCCAAAAGGTAAATATCGGTTCTCGATAACTGTGGCTGATGTAGATGCTGGTACAAATCGTAATGTAGTATTGTTTGCCGTAATGGAAGGTAAGGATACACCTTTCCCCGGAATTTCGGATGATCCTAAACCTGGTCATTTTATATCTCAAGATAAACTGTTAGGAGTTATGAATATTAAAGATCAGCCTAATCCGGTTGTTGCTACTCATTCATTTGAGATGACAATGGATAAATCTTTACCTGTAACTATTGGTTTTGCTACAATGCTCGGAGATACTCGTTACTTGTATATTTCAGAAATCAAGGTAGAACATATTGAATAATAGATTGGAGAATTGATTATGAAAAGATTTTATTACATAACAGCCGCATTTGCCATCAGCCTGACTTTGTCGGGCTGTGGCGACGGCATTGATTTGCCGGATTTGAATGTGGAAACAGATTTGAATGAAATACCGTTGCCGGATGTATTGGAAGGGTTGGAAGAAATTGCATTGAAACCCGAAACAGAACCGATGAAACATGCGGAACAAGGGGTATATGCATTGCATACGGAAGATGATTTCAACCGGATTAGAGTAAATTTGAAATTAGATGAAGATCCGAGTGGAAACTCTGGTGAAAGTCCTTGGAAGGAAGGATTTGCCTTGTTAAGAGATAATAAACTGGCACAGGAAACCACTACAATGAACTGTACAGCTGTAGAGACAATTATTCGTGGTGCAGGTGCAGAAAACTATATGAATGCTGCTCGTTCTGCGGCAAGAGCTTATCAACTGGCCCTTCGCTGGAAGATAGAGGGAAAAGAGGTGTATGCAGAAAAAGCAGTAGAATTGCTCAATACATGGGCAAATACGACTAAAGCCTTGGGAGGTAACTCTAATGTTTCATTGGCTGCAGGGATTTATGGACATGAATTTGCGATTGCTGGTGAAATTTTGAGAAGCTTTCCGGGATGGGCTCCTGAGGATTTTAAAAAATATCAGGATTGGATGTTAACGGTATGGTATCCTGCCAACAAGGACTTCCTGGAACGTCATCATGATACAAACGATTTGCATTATTGGGCTAACTGGGGACTTTGTAATATTGCGTCAACGATGGCTATTGGTATTCTTACTGATCGTCGGGACATCTACAATGAAGCTGTAACCCATTTTCAGGTGGGTGAAACCAATGGGCGTATTACACGTGCCATTTATTATGAGTTCCCCGGAACAAATTTTGCTCAGTTACAGGAGAGTGGACGTGATCAGGGACATACGTTGATGTGTGTAGGTTTATTAGGTACCATTTGCCAATTAGCATATTGTCAGGGAGATGATTTCTTTGCTTATAAAGATAATCTTTTCCTGAAGGCTTGTGAATATGCTTCTGCTTATAATTATGCAATGAAGAGTGACTTGCCGTTTATGACTTATGTCTGGCAGCAGAATAATCAGTGGGGTGGTATTTCACCGGTGACCCAGAGTGTAATGGGGGAAGGGGGACGTGGAGGTACCCGTCCAATCATGGCATTGCCTTACTATCACTATTCGAAAATTAAAAATTTGGAAGCAGATTTGACGCAGTACACGAAAATTGGATGTGACAGATTATTTCCAGAAGGTGGAGGTGATAATTATGGTACAGCAAGTGGTGGATACGATGCACTTGGGTTTGGTACTTTGATGTATGCACGTTAAAGGTAAGATTTATGAAAAGTTTATTGCTTAGATATTTATTTTTGTGTTGTCTGTGCTGCTTCTTTCAAGGGGGATTTGCTGCGGGAACGGTAGTATCGTGGCAAGCTCCTAAAGGAGCAGGGCTGAACAATGATTTTACAGTCAAAGTCCGTCCGGAAGGAAAAAGTAAGTGGGTGATTGTGCCCACTTACTTGGTGAAGGTGGATGAGGTGCGTGAGACGAAGCACCATGTGGAACATGCTTCCATGGCTACTTTTGACTTTTCGGAAAAGGTGGAAATTGCAGTGACGTATAATAAAGGAGAGATTGATTCGGCTCGTGTACGTCCGTTGTCATACGATATTCCTTTTACGATAGAAGGGAATACGCTTCAATTTTCATTAAAGAAACCGGCCAATCTTTCGGTGGAAGTGAATGGAGATATTTTTCATAACCTGCATTTGTTTGCCAATCCCTTGGATACATTTAAGGTAGACAAAAAGAATCCGGACCTGATTTATTTCGGACCCGGAATTCATCATGTTGAAGGAGGAGAATTTCGTATTCCTTCCGGTAAGACGGTCTATGTGGCCGGTGGAGCCGTAATGATGGGACGGATGCTGATTGAAAATGTGCATGACGTGAAATTGCTGGGCCGGGGCATCATTGATCCGAGCGTGAAGATGGGTATCCGTATTGCTAATTCCCGTAATGTGTACGTGGAAGGATTGATGGCTACACAATGTGCTACGGGTGGCTCGGATAGTGTTACCATTCGAAATGTAAAAGTCATCAGTTATTTTGGCTGGGGAGATGGGATGAATGTGTTTTCCAGCCGGAATGTATTGTTCGACAGGGTATTTTGCCGGACATCGGATGACTGTACTACGGTGTATGGCACACGATTGGGATTTGAAGGACCAAGTTCGAACATTACCATGCAGAATTCTACGTTATGGGCCGATGTGGCGCATCCTATTTTTATCGGGATTCATGGAAATGTGGACAAACCGGAGATTTTGGAGAATCTGAATTATGTGAATATCGATATTCTGGACCATAAGGAGAAGCAGTTGAACTATCAAGGTTGTCTGGCTATTAATGCGGGCGATGAGAATCTGATACGGAATGTGCGCTTTGAAGATATACGCATTGAAAACTTCCGACAGGGGCAGTTGGTGAATCTTCGTATTTTCTTTAATGAGAAATATTGCAAGGCGCCGGGAAGAGGGATTGAAAATGTGGTGTTCAAGAATGTGTCGTACACTGGTAATCGGGCTGAGATTTCCGTGATTGAGGGATATGATGCACAGCGGAAGGTACGGAACATTCGTTTTGAAAACCTTCGCATAAATGGTCAGATTATCTCTGATGATATGCTGGGAAAGCCGAAATGGTATCATACGGGAGATATGGCACGAATTTATGTGGGTCCGCATGTAGAGGGTGTTTCTTTTTTGAATACTTTTGAGAAATAAAAAAAGAAAGAGTTGACGCTATGAAAAGACAATGGAGAAAAATTTGCTTCAGTTGTATGGGGCTTGCACTGTTTGAGGTATCCGTGCAGGCACAGACCGGTGATTGGGTGAGTAGTTGTGAAGGAAAGACTTGGACACAGAACAAGGTGAAATTACAAACGAAGGCAGAGGGCACTACTGCTGATTTATCGGTAGATAAGGGAGATTCTGTAGTCGTTTTCAAGGCTTGGGGTACTTGCTTCAATGAGCTGGGATGGGATGCCTTGAATGTGCTGCCCAGTAATGAGAAGGAAGATATTCTGAGAAGACTGTTTTCTCCGGAAGGTGATTTGCGGTTTACGTTGGGGCGTTTCCCGATGAATGCGAACGACTTCTCACGCAACTGGTACAGCTGCGACGAGGTGCCGGGAGATTTTGAATTGAAGCATTTCAATATAGACCGCGATAAGACTTCGCTTGTGCCGTATATCAAGTCGGCCCAGCGTTATAATCCGAACATGACCTTCTGGATTTCTCCATGGAGTCCGCCCAGCTGGATGAAAATCAATCAGGATTATCCGGTGCGCAGTGATAAATATAATACGATGCATCCGGTGAAGGATTATTATTTGCAAGGAAATAAAGGACCTAAGACAGAAGGAGTATTCCCGGCAGAACTGGCTGAAACGGACTTCTTCATTCAAGACCCTCGTTACCTGTCAGCATACGCGAATTTCTTTTGCAAGTTTGTTTCCGCGTATAAAGAGCTGAATATTCCCATAAAGATGGTAATGTTTCAAAATGAATCGTGGAGCTATACGCCTTATCCGGGATGTGCATGGACACCGGAGGGGATTATCCGTTTCAATGTAGAATATCTGGCTCCGGCACTGAAGAAAGCGCATCCGGACGTGAAACTGTATTTCGGAACCATCAACACAAACCGTTATGAAGTAATAGAAAAGGTGCTGGACGACCCACGTATGCCTGAAACGATTCAAGGAATAGGACTGCAGTGGGAAGGAGGACAGTTGCTGACCCGCCTGCGTGCGAAATATCCGGATTATAGCTATGTGCAGACTGAAAGTGAATGCGGATGGGGGTCTTTCGACTGGAAAGCCGCAGAGCATACGTTTCATCTGATGAATCATTATTTAGGAAATGGCTGTGAGGAGTATACTTTCTGGAATCCGATTCTGGCGGATGAAGGAGTTAGTCCGTGGGGATGGAAGCAGAATGCCTTGATACGAGTGGATTCCAAACAGGCTAAGGCTATCTTTACGCCGGAATATTATGCCGTGAAGCATTACACCCGTTTCCTGATGCCGGGCACGAAGGTGCTGGCGTTTAAACCGACGGGTGAGGATAAGAAGCCGGTGTTAGTGGTACAGACTCCGGAAGGAAAAACCGTGGTGGTAGCAGGAAACTTTCAGGATAATCCGCAGCAACTGACGGTGAAGTTGGGAGAAAAATGGCTGAATGTGACTTTGCAGGCTCATTCGTTTAATACGTTTGAGCATTAGTGTCCCGTTAAAATGGGACGAGTTAAACAATTAATCAAAAAGCCCCGGA
>OGZB01000711.1_pt1 | contig 20348 bp, 12 predicted proteins | sample 1576691 | NCBI WGS metagenome assembly OGZB01 (sample SAMEA3541479, study PRJEB24748) | human gut metagenome | biome: human gut; feature: human-associated habitat; material: faeces | place: China | collected 2012
TGCCGGAGCGGTGCTTAAGCCGCAAGGCGGGAATTGTGCGGTGTTGCCCTAAATTTTCGACTTTTTAGATACACCCCAGGAAAACATGGGATACCCTGCCGGAACAAAAGCGGCGGGCAAGATAAAAACAATTTTATTATAGTAATAGATTATACAAATTGCAAGAAGAACTTTTGTAAAACACATAAAAATATAGGTAAAAAGGCAGAAAAATAAGGGAGACTGCGTTGCACAAGGGCAAAACGTGTGATAGAATAATAGAAATATCTCCGGTTAATACGGATGCGCTGCGGGGGCCAACCCGCACAAGGGAAAGTGAAGGAAAGAGCTATGGAACGCCGCCCAATCAAAACGATCCGCAATCAGGTGTATCAGATCCTGAAGGATGATATCTGCGAAGGAAGATTTGCTCCCGGCCAGTGGCTGCAGGAAAACGAGCTGGCAGAGCGCCTGTGCGTGAGCCGCAGCCCCATCCGGGAAGCACTGCGCCAGCTGGCTTCGGACGGGCTGGTGGTGGAGATCCCCAACAAGGGTGTGTTTGTAAAAGAGTTTACCGCGCGGGACATTGAGGAAATTTTTGACCTGCGCGTTCTGCTGGAAGATTACGCCATCAGCAAGCTGCAGCACCACCTGACCACGGCGGATATGCAGCAGCTGATCGACTGCCTGAACGAGATGGAGCGGCTGCACGCCCAAAAGAACCTGCGTGCCTACACGGATATGGATTCTAAGCTGCACGGGCTGCTGATTGAACTGTGCGGCAACAGCCTTTTGGAATCCATGTATGCAAGGATCCATTCGCTGAACCAGCAGTTCCGTATTTATTCGCTGACAAGTACCCAGCGCTTTAATGAATCGATGGAAGAGCACCGCGATATTGTGCACTGCCTGCTGACCAACAATGCGGACGAGGCAAGGGCCATCAACAAGCGCCATTTGCAGCTGGCGAAAGATAAAATTATCCAGCATTTTTCTGAGCAGGAAGCCCTGAAACAGGCAGCGGACGCACAGCCCAAAACAACCGCCGAAGCGGACAAAAAAGCAAAATAACAAAATAACATGTGCCCCCGGCAGCTTTGCATTGCTGCAGGGGGCACTGCTGTTATGGAAGATAAAATCAGGAACTGAGCTGTTCTTTGTGGTATTGCAGGGTGTACAGCTGATAGTACCGCCCATGACGGGCCAGCAGCTCCTGGTGGCTGCCCTGCTCCAGAATTTTGCCGTGGGACAGCACGATGATGTTGTCCGCGTGCTGGATGGTGGAAAGGCGGTGGGCAACGATCAGCATGGTGCCGACGGTGCGCATTTTTTCCAGAGAATCCTGAATCAAAAGCTCGGTTTCGGTATCAATGTTGGCGGTTGCTTCGTCCAGAATCATCACGCTGGGCTTGTGGATGATAGTGCGGGCAAAGCTGAGCAGCTGGCGCTGACCAGCGGAGAAGTTGTTGCCGCGCTCGCGCACTTCCTCATCCAGGCCGTGGTCCAGCTTGTTGATGAAGTGGTCAGCGTTGACATAGCGGCAGACCTGCATGATCTCTTCGTCCGAGATGTTATCCTCCCGCAGGACAATGTTGCTGCGGATGGTGCCGGAAAAGAGGAAAACATCCTGCAGCATTTGTCCAAAATGGCGGCGGAGGGAAGAAATTTTGATTTTGCGGATGTCGATGCCGTCAATCAGAATTTCGCCCTTCTGGAACTCGTAATTGCGGCAGATGAGGGACAGGATGGTGCTTTTGCCGGAGCCGGTAGAACCGACAAAAGCCACGGTTTCCCGCGGGGAAACATGGAACGAAACGCCCTGCAGCACCCATTCGCCGGGAATATAGCTGAACCAGACATCGCGGAACTCAATTTCGCCTTTTACATCGGTCAGCTCAATGGCGTCGGGGGCATCCACCAGCTTGGGCTGAATGTCCATAATAGAAAAGACTTTTTCCGACGAGGCCAGCGCGGATTGCAGCCAGTTGAACTGCTCGGCCAGGTTCTGGATGGGGGTAAAGAACTTGGAAATGTACATGTAGAAGGTGACGATGGTGCCGCCGGTGATGGTCTGCCCCAGGAAAGAAACGTTGTTCAGGTGGCCCATGCCGCCCAGGTAGAACAGGCACAAAATAGAGCTGATGTACAGCATGTAGACCAGCGGGCGGAATACGCCGAACACAAAAATCTGTTCCTGCGTAACCTTGGAAAGGGTCTGGCTTTTTTGGTAGAACTCCGCCATCTTTTCGTCCTCGCGGCCAAAAATCTGGGTGACCTTGATACCGGAAAGGTTCTCCGAAAGATAGGTGTTGATGTCAGTGGTGGCATCCTTGACCTTACGGTAGGCCCGGCGGGAAAACTTGCGGAAGATGACAGTGAAGATGACGATGAAGGGAACAAAGCAGAGCACCATCAGGGTCAGCGCATAGTTCAGGCAGAGCATGGCCACCAGAATGCCCAAAATGACGAACGCATTTTTGATCAGGTTCACCAAAAGGTTGGTGAACATCATGGAAATGGCGTTGGTATCGTTGGTAACGCGGGTAACAAGCTTGCCAACCGGGATCTCGTTGAGCTGCTCGTGGGAGAGGGACTCAATGTGGGTGAACAGATCCTCGCGCAGATCGGAGATGATGCGCTGGCCGACCCGCTGCAGAATGACCGCCTGAAAATAGGTGCTTGCCATCGAGAACACCAGAACCCCCGCATAGACCGCGACCGAAGCGAACAGGCGGCTGAGGGCAAAATCGGCGGAGACAAGTTCTTCGATCGCACCGACGATTAGGGGAGAGATAATGTCGTAAGCGATGGAGAAGAGCATCAGGAAGAGAACCAGAAGAAACTTGGCCCAGTACGGTTTGGCATAGGCGAACAGGCGGCGCAGAATCTCGCCGTCTGCCATGGTGCGCTCAAAACCCATGGCGGTCTTTTTATCTTTGACCGAAGCGTAAGCAAAAATCAGCAGCGCGGTAACGGCACCGATGACGCCGCCAACCAGCAAAAGCGGGTTTATATTAAGCATTGTCATCACCTCCGGCTTCATCTTCCAGCCGCTGCAGGTCCACCATGCGGCGGTACTTGGGGCAGCTGGTGTACAGCTCATCGTGGGGGCCGACGGCCTCAATCTTGCCATCATCCAGGAAGATGATCTTGTCCAGCCGCTCCACCGTGGAAATGCGGTGGGCAATCAGCAGGGTGGTCTTGTTGGCGCGGCTGGATTTCAGGTTGTCCAGAATGATTTTTTCGGTGCGGGTGTCCACAGCGGAAACAGAGTCATCCAGAATCAGGATGGGGGCGTCTTTCAGCAGGGCGCGTGCAATGGAGATGCGCTGCTTCTGGCCGCCGGAAACGGTCACGCCGCGCTCACCCAGAACGGTTTCGTAACCATCCTTAAAGTCCACGATGTTGTCCCGCACATCGGCCAGGCTGGCGGCGTGGTCGATCATTTCGGGGGAGGCATCGTCCACACCAAAGCCGATGTTGTGGGCGATGGTATCCGAGAAGAGGAAGTTGTCCTGTGGAACATAGGCGCAGGCAGCGCGCACAGAATGGATGGACAGGGTGTTCACGTCCTTGCCGTCCACAAACAGGGTGCCGTCCGGCACGTTGTAGGTGCGCAGCAGCAGGTCCACCAGCGCCGTTTTGCCCGCGCCGGTCTTGCCCACAATGCCCACGCTTTCGCCGGGGTGGATGGTGAAGGAGATATCCTGCAGCACATCGTATTCGCCGTCCGGGTAGCGGAAGGTCAGGTGGCGGAATTCCACACTGCCCTGCGGGTTCTGCAGCTCCTGCACGCCGGGGCGGTCGGCCACATCAATGGGGGCGTCCAGCAGCTCGGTGATGCGGTTCAGGGAAGCCTTGCCGCGGGAGGTCTTTTCGATCAGCATGGAAATTGCCATGATGGGCCAGACGATGGCCTCAAAATAGCCGATGTACTCTACCAGCTGGCCCGCGTTGAACCGGCCCTGGTAGACCAGATAACCGCCATACCCCAGGATGACACAGATGACGGATTCGACAAACAGGGTCACGAGCACTTCCAGCAGGGTGGCAATTTTGGTGTAGATGACGTTGATCTCCTCGTTCTGTTTGTTCAGCTTGCGGAACGCCATGAGCTCTTTCAGCTCTTTGACAAACGCCTTGATAACAGCAATGCCGGAGAAATTCTCCTGTGCAAAGTCTGAAAGATCGGAGAATGCCTGTTGGCGTTCTTCCCAGCGCTTGGTCATGGCGGTGCCCATGACGGTGCCGATGCCGAACATGATGAGGGCAGGGATCAAAGCCAGCAGGGTGAGCTTATAATCCATGCGCCACATTTTGTACAGGGCCATCAGGCCGAGAACCAAAGCGTCAAAGAACATCAGGATACCATCACCAAAACATTCCTGGATGGTATCAATATCATTGGTGTAAAGGCTCATCAGGTTGCCGACCTTGTTAACCTGGTAATACTGCTGCGAAAGCTGGCGGCTGTGGTCAAACATCCGCTCGCGCAGGTTGGCAGCAACCCGCACAGCGGAGCCGAAAAAGCAGATACGCCACAAAAAGCGCCCAATGACCATGAGCACCACGATCCAGATCATGGGCAGGCAGATGTGCTGCAGCAAAACCTCTTTGGTAAAGGGCAGGGCCTGGCCGTTTACGAGCACCTGCCCCAGGTTGACCCCATTGATGACCAGACGGTAAAACTGGGGGATCAACAGCTGGATATAGTCAACCATTAAAAGGGCCAGCAGCCCAAGCAGCAGCACGGGCGCATTTTTGAGGTAATAACGGTTGATGTACTTGCCGAAAATCACGGCATCTCCTCCTTTTCCTTGCAGGGATACAGCCGGGCGGCCCGGTCGGCGGCAAAAGTGCCGTACCCTTCAGTATATAGGACGGGAGCGGTTGAGTCAACGCAAAACGCGAAAAAGTGGGGAATACAGCCGAACAGGGGGGGAGCGTCTTTTATTATGAAGCATAGCCCCTACGGTCTCGATAGGAAATAGGTTGTTTCTGGATACACAAATGTTTCTTCTTTATATAAGGATACAAAATGATAGGGATACAAAATGAACTGCTTTTACACATAGATTTCGTTGTTGCGGGCGGGCAGCTTTTGCACCACGGCTTTGTGGGCGGCGGTTTCACGCCAGGCGGCGGGACTTAAACCCGTTTCCCGCTTAAACACGCGGCACAGGTAGTTGGCACCGGAAAAACCGCACAGCCCGGCGATCATTTCCAGGCTGTACTCCCGCTCGGCCAGCAGTAGTTTGGCAGCTTCAATGCGCACGTTGGTCAAAAAGCGGCCCGGCGGCATGCCCATCTCGGAAGAAAAGACCCGCACAAGGTGGCACTTGCTGACCCCAAGCTGGGTGCTGAGTTCTTCCACGCCGTACAGGGCCATGTAGTTATCGCGGATGGCTTCCACCGCGCGGGCTACCAACGGCGAAAGACGGCGGGATTCCTCGTCCCCGTGGGCAAGGGCGCACAGCAGGGTGTAGGGGGCGGCGGCGCTGGCGGCATCGTCGGCATTCCCGGCACCGCACACGCGGGCCAGCAGCTCCGCTGCACTGGGGCAGGAAGCCCCATCCGCAAAGCGCGGCTGCGGCAGCCCGGCCAAAAACTGCTGCACGGCCAGCCCGGTCAGCCGCACGCACAGCAGATGGCAGGGGGTAACGGGCCGCAGCGTGAAGGTGCCAAAGCCCAGCAAAAGATCGCCGGAGGAGCCCGCCGCGCTCTGGCTGCCGGGGCATTCCAGCACGCACTGCCCGCTGGAAAGTACCCCTGCCCAAAGGCCCTCGCCGGAAAGGGTAAGCGGCGCTTCGCCCTGCAGCTCCTGCACTGCGGCGCAGGCGCAGCAGGTGGTTGGATCAAATATCAATTTCTGACCTCCAATATCAATAAAGTGCTATATCTTTTTCAATCGTACCCTGTTATTATAGATTTGTCAAGAAAAATACGTGCTGAGCGTATCAATAAAATCATAAAAACCAATTTGGAGGTAATGACCCATGGCCAGCATTAGTTGCCGTCATATTTACAAAATCTATCCGGGCAATGTTACTGCCGTTAAGGATTTCAACCTGGAAATCGCTGATAAGGAATTTATCGTTTTCGTCGGTCCTTCCGGCTGCGGTAAGTCCACCACCCTGCGTATGATCGCCGGTCTGGAGGAGATCTCCGGCGGTGAGATGTACATCGGTGACCGTCTGATCAACGACGTTCCCCCGAAGGATCGCGACATCGCGATGGTCTTCCAGAACTACGCTCTGTACCCGCACATGACCGTTTACAAGAACATGGCCTTCGGTCTGGAGCTGCGCAAGATGCCCAAGGACGAGATCGACAAGCGCGTCCGTGAGGCTGCCAAGATCCTGGAGATCGAGCACCTGCTTGACCGTAAGCCGAAGGCTCTGTCCGGTGGTCAGCGTCAGCGTGTTGCCCTGGGCCGTGCAATGGTCCGTAACCCGGCGGTCTTCCTGCTCGACGAGCCTCTGTCCAACCTGGATGCTAAGCTGCGTACCAGCATGCGTACCGAGATCATCAAGCTGCACAAGAAGCTGGCTACCACCTTCATCTACGTTACCCACGACCAGACCGAGGCTATGACCATGGGCGATCGTATCGTCGTTATGAAGGACGGCATGATCCAGCAGGTTGATACCCCGCAGAACCTGTACGATTATCCCTGCAACATCTTTGTTGCCGGCTTTATCGGCAGCCCGCAGATGAACTTCCTGGACGGCACCCTGAAGAAGACCGGCGATCAGTTCGTCGTTGATCTGTCCGGCACCGAGGTTCCGCTGCCCAAGGAGAAGACCGCTGACGGCAAGCTGGACGCTTATGTCGGCAAGACCCTGAAGGTCGGCATCCGTCCCGAGGACATCAAGGACGACGAGGAGTTCCTGGAAAAGCATCCCAACAGCCACCTGAGCGCTGAGGTTGAGGTTTCCGAGCTGATGGGCGCTGAGATCTATCTGTACCTGACCTACCAGGGCCAGAACCTGATGGCTCGCGTTGCTCCCACCTCCAAGTCTCGCCGCGGCGACAAGATCACTGTCGCTATGGATACCAACAAGATCCACCTGTTCGATCCCGAGACGGAGAAGACCCTGCTCAACTAATTTTTACAGCATTCATAGCGGTTCCGTTGCGGCGGAACCGCTTTTTTAGTAATACTGCGCCGCAAAAGCCGCGCTGCATCGACAGCTGACGGAGCACAGCGGCACCAAACGGAGGCTCAAACCATGCGCATCGCCAACTACCTGCGGCCTGACTGCGTCGCACTGCGCCAACGGGCAGACTCGCTCACCGGTGCAGTGCAGCAGATGGTTACACTGCTGGACGGGACTGACAATCTGACTGACACCGCTGTGTTCGCGGCGGACGTCCGCGCCCGGCTGGCGCTGGGCGGCGTCTGTGTGGGCAACGGCCTGGCCATCCCGCACGCCAAAAGCACCGCCGTCAGGCAGCTGCAGCTGGCTGCGCTGACGCTGGACCCGCCGCTGCCCTGCGACACACCGGACGGCAAGCCGCTGGACCTGCTGGTGATGATCGCCGCCCCCGCCGAAGCCAACGACCTGCACGTACAGGTGCTGGCCGAGCTGGCGACGCTCTTTCTGGACACCGATTTCTGCGCCCGCCTGCGGGAGAGTGAGACCCCCGAGGCATTCTGCCGCGCCATCTCCGCGCGGGAGGAGCAGGACGCGCAGGAGCCGCCGTCTGCCCCGTCTGACGCAGCGCCGGGCGCCGCCAAGCCCGGCTATCAGCTGCTGGCCGTGACGGCCTGCCCCACCGGCATCGCGCACACCTACCTGGCGGCGGAGGCGCTCCAGCAAGCCGCGCAGGCCCGCGGCCTGACGCTCAAGGTCGAGACGAACGGCGCTGCCGGTGTCAACGACGAGCTGACCGATGATGAGATCCAGGCCGCAGAGTGCGTGATCGTGGCGGTGGATCGCTCGATCCCGCTGGCACGGTTCGTTGGCAAGCGGCTGGTCTATGCCTCGGCGGGGGATGCCGTGCGCGACGCGGACAGACTGCTGGAAAAGGCCGTTTCCGGCAAGGCTCCCGTCTACCGCGGCGGGCACGCCTTCCGCACCAGCGACTGGAAGGAGCTGGGCCGCGAATACTACGGCCACCTGATGAGCGGCATCTCCCACATGCTGCCGTTTGTTGTGGCGGGCGGCGTGATGCTGGCGCTTTCCCTGCTGCTGCAGCACCTTTTTGGCCGCAGCGACATCACCACCATGATGACGAACGTCGGCAACGCTGCGTTCAGGATGATGTACCCCGTGCTGGCTGCGTTCATCGCTTACAGCATTGCGGACCGCCCCGGCTTTATGCCCGGCCTGATGGGCGGCTACCTGGCACAGCTCGGCACAACCACCGCCCCCCGGTTGGGCTGGATCTCCAGCGGGTTCTGGGGGGCCATTGTCGCGGGCTTTGCTGCCGGTCTGGCTGTGCGGCTTCTGAATTACCTGTTCCGCCGCATTCCGCAGGAGCTGGATCACATCAAAACCGGGCTGCTGGTCCCGCTGTTGAGTCTGCTGTTTGTCGGTGCCCTGATGGTCATGGCCATCAATCCGCCGCTCGGGCGTTTCAATGCCTGGCTTTCCATCCAGCTGGATGGTATGCAGGGCGGCAGCCGTCTGGTGCTGGGCACGCTGCTGGGCGGCATGATGGCTACCGACTACGGCGGGCCGATCAACAAGGCCGCCTACGTCAGCGGCACGCTGGCACTGGTAGACCAGCAGTATGACCTGATGGCCGCTGTCATGGCGGGCGGCATGATTCCGCCGCTGGGCATTGGGCTGGCCTGCCTGCTGTTCCCGACGCGGTTCACCAGCACCGAGCGCTGCTCTGCGCCGCAGACCCTGCTGATGGGCGCGACCTTCGTGACCGAGGGGGCGCTGCCGTTTGCACTGCGCGATCCGCTGCGGGTCAGCCTCGCCTGCATCGCGGGCAGTGCGCTGGCCGGGTTCATAACGATTTTGCTGGGCTGCGGGTGTCCCGCGCCGCACGGCGGGTTGTTTTTGCTGCCGGTCATGGAAAACCCGCTGGGCTTTCTGATTGCGCTGGCTGTCGGCACCCTGACCACGGCCCTGCTGCTGGGTATGCTGAAAAAGCCGCTGAAGCATTGATTTTCGCTTTACTTTTCGTATTTTTCAGTGGTATTATACAAATTGTATTTACATAAAGCCCCGCTGTGCGTTGCGTACAGCGGGGCTTTATGCTATAATTTAGTATATATGTGATTTTTGTGGAGGAGGGCCCCGTCCCTATGGAACAGGTCAAATCATTTTGTCGGCGGTACCGTCGGCTGCTGCTGGCTGCGGCCTATCTGGCTATTTTTGCCGTGGGCGTGCTGTATCTGCGCGTCACGGTCAACATCCCGCCGGAGGGCGACGATAAGCTGACGCTGAACCTCTGGCTGTATGACTTCCAGCGGATGCCGTTCTGGCAGTATGCTCTGCAGGACCTGCAGGGGCGGCTGCGGTACTTTACACTGCAGGAGGTCCGTTTTTTCCCGTTCCATTACCCGAACGCCGTCGACCTGCTGTTTTACACCAGCCTGACGCACTACCGGCTCTACATCATCGCCTGGACCGGCGCGGCGGCCTTCGCTGTCAGCCGCGTGGCGGCCAGACTGGGCAGCGGGGATGCGCTGGCGCTGGGCGGCTTTGCGCTGGCGCTGGCCGCGGCCCCCATCTGGAACGAAGGCATGTACAGCTACTACGCCGTACCGCAGCGAGCGTTGTTCTGGGCTATGACGGCCTGGCTCTGCCTGTTTGCGTGGCAGGGGACACGGCACCGCCGCTGGGCTGTGCTGGGCGCGGTGCTGTCCTTTATCGCCTGCGGCACCTATGAGATCGGCTATGTCTTTGCGCTGCTGGCGCTCGTCGTCTGGCTGCTGCGCCGACGCAGCGTCAAAAACGCCCTGCTGGACACGGCTCCCGCGCTGGGCGGCATGGGCGCGGCGCTTGTGTTCCACGTTCTGTGCGGGCGCAACGGCGGCACCGGCAACGAGCTTTCTCTGGATATTCCCGCCGTGCTGCGCGTCACCGTGCAGCAGATGGCCGCGTCGCTCCCTGGGCTGAACTCCCGCCTTTTGCAGGAGGACGCCGGGGTCATCACGAACGGGGATCGGTTGTGGCCGCTGGCGCTGGGTGTGCTGGCCGGACTGTTGATCTTCTTCGGCGTTCCGTTTAAAAAGCTGCGCGGCAGAACGCTGGGCGCACTGGCCGGGTTCGGTCTGGCCGTCTGGGCACTGCCCGCGCTGCTGCTGGCTTTGTCCGCCCGCTATCAGCAGCCCGAGGCCATTACCTGGCAGTGGGGCTACATTCCCGCGGCGGCCAGCTCCATCGGCTTTACGCTGCTCGCCGCGGCGCTGCTGGCACTGCTGGCGGGCCTGTGCTGTAAGCTGCCGAAGGTTCTCTCCGTGGTATCACGACTGGCCCTGACGGCGGCGCTGGCCGCGGGTCTCTGCCTGAACGGCGGCTACCTGCGCGGTGTCGTGCGCACCCACCATGCCGAGAACCTCGCTGCCTATCAGTTCTTTGTCCGCACGATTGAGGCCGGTCTTGCCGATGCCGTACAATCCGACGACCTGATTCTCTGCAACGAGAACGTCTGGGACAGCAACGCGGAGGCCGAGTCCGCCTTCTTCAGCCGGTTCACCGGGCGCGCCCTGCACGCACAGGTCCTTTGGACCGAGAACCCCGCCACCGACGGCGACGCCTACGCCTACCAGACCTACCGCAATTACGGCGGCTACGATCTGGCGTGGTGCGGCAGACTGCAAAGCGCCGACAGTGACCTGATGGACGGGGTACAGGTCTACGTGCAGAGCGCCTATGTCCCCGACAACGCTGTCATCAAGTACAAGGTCCGTCTGGCTGACGGCACCGAGGAGGCCCGCGCCATCTGCCTGCTGGACTGCACCCAGACCCCGCGGGACCGGAACGGCGACTATCTGGCCACTGTTGAGGACACGTCCATCGTGAACGCCAAGCTCATGATCTGGGACGGCTGATAAACTGTGAGGGAGCCCCGGATGAAACACTTTTTTGCCTTTTGCCGCCGCAACCGGCTGTTTGCGGCGCTGCTGGCCGCCGAGCTGGCCGTTGTCTGCGCGCTGGCAGCCGGGCTGTTCGGCGCACCGTATAAGCTGGCGCTGACGCCCGGCGACTTTACAAACCCCCTGCCCGACATTGCCGCCGCGGACGAAGACGGCTTAAAAATCTGGAACCAGATCGGCTATCACAGCGAAGACCCGATGACCTTCTCGGCAGACAATATTGCTTTGCCTTCCGGTGCGTATGAGGTCACAGTCCGTTATTTTTCCTGCCAGACGCCCGACGCGCCCACGTTTAATATGCTCAACGCTGCCGGGTCGCTGACCTTTGCCAGTGAACGCAGCCCTGCCGCCGTGACCTTTGACGCGCTGCGGCTGGATGACTGCCACCGCAGCCTGACGACCCGGCTTTGGGTCGGCTTCGGTGCGCGGATGCAGGACCTGACCGCCACCGTTACCTACGACCAGGGCCAGCTGTACATTTACAGCATCACCCTGACCGAGCAGCCCATCTACCGCGCGGCGCGGCTGCTCTGCTTCCTTGTGCTGTTTGCCGCTGCGGACGCCGCACTGCTGCTCCTGTTTGCCCATGTGGGGGAGCGGGGCGCTGCCCGCCGCCGTGCGCTGCGTCTGCCGTTGGCGCTGGCGGGCATCACGCTGCTGGCCTGTCTGCCGCTGTTCAGCAACTATCTGTACTTCGGCCATGATCTGGAATTTCACATGCAGCGCATCGCCGCCATGGCTGCGGAGCTGTCCTACGGGCAGTTCCCGGTGCGGCTGACCACGACCACGCTGAACGGCTATGGCTACGCCAGCCCGCTTTGCTACTGTGAGTTGTTTTTGCTGCTGCCCGCGCTGCTCTACAACCTGTGGCTGCCGCTGCGCACCTGCTACCAGATCTACCTCTTTGCGGTCACGCTGGCGACCTGCCTGATCGCCTATTTCAGCTTTGCCAAAATCACGGCCAGCCGTCGGCTGGGTCTGCTGGGGGCACTGCTCTACACGCTGTCCGCCTATCGGCTGACCTGCGTCTACACCCGCGCCGCCGTCGGCGAGTTCACGGCCATGGCGTTTTTCCCGCTCGTGCTGCTGGGTCTGTACGGCATCTACACCAGCGACAGGCCCCGCTTCGGGGATTGGCTGCCGATGGCGCTGGGCATGGCGGCCATGGTGCAGAGCCATCTGCTCTCCTGTGAGCTGACGGCGCTGCTGCTGATTTTGTTTTGCCTTTTGCGCCTGCGGGAGACTCTCCGCCCCGCGCGGCTGCTGGCCTGGGTCAAGGCCGCGCTGTTGGCCGTGGGGCTGAGCGCGTGGTATCTTTTCCCGTTTTTTATTTCCACCCGCTCCATCCCGTTCCTTGTCAACCGCAGTGATCTGGTCGGTAAGCTGCAAAAGCACGGCCTGTACGCCGTGCAGCAGTTCAGCTTCTTCGGCACGGCGGGCGGCTCCTCCGCCGAGGGCACGACCCACGACATGGCGCTGACCCCCGGTCTGCCGCTGCTGCTGGCGCTTGCGCTGGCGTTTTACTGCCTGTGGCACGCCCAGGCCCGCGGGGACACACGCCCCGCCGCAAAGCACCTGTACACTGCCACCGGCTTTGCCGTGCTGACGCTCGTGCTCTCGCTCCACGCCTTCCCGTGGGATTTTGTCGAGGGCTGGTTCGGCCCCGCCGTCGGCAAGGTCGTGGGAATGTTCCAGTTCCCGTTCCGCTTTCTCTCGCTGGGCACGCTGCTGCTCTGCGCCGCTGCGCTGTTTGCGCTGCAGCTGCTGCCGGAGCGCCGCGCCGCGCTGGCCGCCGCGGGGCTTGTCTGCGCCGCGCTGCTGACCGCCAGCATCACCGAGACGAACATCATGAGCGCCCAGGGCGAAAGCTCCTACGCGACCTACAACCAGAACGCCACCATCAACTCCGTCGGCACGGCGGAATACCTCATCGACGGCGCCAGCTCCTATGAGGCCATCTGGGCGCAGCCCAAGCCCGCCAGCGACGACCTGCACCTTGTCAGCTATGAAAAGCGTGAGGGCGTCGCCTATGTCAGCGTCGAAAACGACGGCGGCGAGGCGGCCATCTCGCTGCCCATCTACAACTACGGCAATTATTATGCCGCCGACGAGAGCGGCGCACCGTTTGCCATCACCAGCGGCGAGAATATGCGCATCGTACTGACGATCCCCGCGGGCTACACCGGCACGATCCATGTCCGCTACCACGCCCCCGGGTATTGGCGCGCGTTTGAGGCGCTCTCCGCCGTCAGCCTGCTGGGCAAGAATCCGTCCATAATTTCTCGCAAACTGGCCTGTCATAATATTCGTATTGATTGTTTTACTAGAGAGCCACTGTGTAAACGAGGTCACTACCCATGCCCAACCGCATCAACTATCAGCTTGAAATGGAAAAGGTCCTGCGCACGCTGGACGGCACCCGCCCGAAGCTGCTGCTGCACGCCTGCTGTGCGCCGTGCTCGAGCGCAACACTGGAGCGCCTGTCCGCGCACTTTGACCTGACCATTCTTTACTACAATCCCAACATCTACCCGCCGGAGGAATACCACCGCCGCGAGGCCGAGCTGGAACGCTTTGTCGAGCAGGCCGGGTATCACTACCCCGTGGTGGAACTGCCCTACGACCCGCAGGAGTTCTATACCGCCGTGAAGGGGTTGGAAAACGAGCCGGAGAAGGGCGCGCGCTGCACGGTCTGCTATCGGCTGCGGCTGGAGCAGGCCGCCCGCTATGCCGCCGACCACGGCTTTGACTGGTACTGCACAACGCTCTCGATTTCCCCGATGAAGGACCCCGTGCGGCTGAACGAGCTTGGCACCGAGCTGGGCAGGCAGTACGGCGTACCGTTCCTGCCCAGTGAGTTCCGCAAAAAGGACGGCTACAAGCGCAGCTTACAGTTGAGCGCCGAGTACGGCCTGTACCGGCAGGATTACTGCGGGTGCGTGTTCAGCAAGCGGGAGAGGGAAGCCACTGCAAAGTAGGGGCCGGGCATGCCCGGCCCTGCACCTCCCACTGTTGTGCTGTAAATTTTATGCTGCGGGCCGGACATGTCCGGCCCCTACCGTGTTATGAAAGGAGCCCCCTATGACCTTCTATCAAATTGTTTTTCTCTTCTTCGCCTACTCGTTCCTCGGCTGGGTGGGGGAGGTCCTCTTTACCGCCGTCGTACACCGCAAGTATCAGGACCGCGGCGTGCTGAGCGGTCCACTCTGCCTTCTGTACGGCGTCGGCGGGCTGGTCATCACCTTTGCCCTCGGCGACATCCGTGAGGGCTGGTTCTTCCTGCTTGTATTCAGCGCCGTCTATGCCACGGTCATCGAGTGGATCGGCGGGCACATTCTGGAGTACACGACCCATACCCGATGGTGGGATTACAGCGCCATGCCGTTTAATCTGGACGGCTATGTCTGCCTCGGCGCGTCGCTGACCTGGGGTGCGCTCGGCGTTGTCGTGCTCAAATGGGGCAACCCGCTGCTGCTGGCGCTGTACAGCCTTGTGCCGCGCGGCATCTGGGTTGTTGTGCTGCTGGCCGCGCTCGTCGTGTTCTGCGTCGATCTGGTCGGCACGCTGCTGGCCATGGCCGGTCTGCGCTACCGCTGGCCCGCCGCCGCGGCTGTAGAAAACCGTCTGGCAAATCTGACCGTCCGCGGCGGCATGTGGATCCTTGACCACGTCGAGCGCCGTATGGCGAAGGCCCATCCCGCACTGACCTTTGTCCGCCCCAAACGGCAGCAGACCGACACGTTTGCCGCCGGGTGCAGCCCGTATAAAATTATTTTACTGTTCTTCATCGGCGCGTTCCTCGGCGACATCACCGAGACGATCTTCTGCCGCGTCACCGGCGGCGAGTGGATGAGCCGCTCCAGCGTCGTGTGGGGGCCGTTCTCCATCGTGTGGGGCCTGGCCATCGCCATGGTCACCCAGCTGCTCTACCGCTACAAGGACAAGCCCGCCAGCTGGCTGTTCGTCATGGGCACGCTGCTGGGCGGTGCGTATGAGTACCTGTGCAGCGTTTTCACCGAGGTCGTTTTCGGTGCGGTGTTCTGGGACTACAGCGCGATCCCGTTCAACCTGGGCGGGCGCATCAACCTGCTGTACTGCTTCTTCTGGGGCTTTGCGGCGATTGCCTGGTTCAAAGTGCTGTTCCCGCCGATCTCCGCCTGCATCGAGAAGCTGCCGCCCCGCGGCGGCAGAGTGCTGACCTGGGCACTGTGCATCTTTATGGCGGCGGACATTGCCGTCAGCTCCGCCGCGCTTGTGCGGTACAATGACCGCCTGAACGGCGTACCTGCGTCCAACAGCGTCGAGGTCTATCTCGACGGGCACTACGGCAATGACCGGATGAATCAGGTCTACCCCAAGGCCGTGCATACATCCTAAAGCCTTCCCCCTGGGGGGCTGCGCCCGCAGGCGCGTGTCGGAGCGCAACCGCCGGAGGCGGCTCTTAGCGCGTAGACTGAAGGTGGCCCCGCAGGGCCGGATGAGGGGCGAGTGTGCCATCATAACCCGTTCATGGGCAATATCGGCAGGTACAGCCCTCATCAGTCACCTTCGGTGACAGCTTCCCCCGATGGGGAAGCCTTTTAAAATTCTTTGTATATTCCGCACAGATGTGCTATAATAATTTTGTAGCTAATGTATAAGTTTTGAGGAGGCGATGGGTCGTGAACCGTGCAGATGGAATCGATTGCTACCAGAAAGCCCTTCGACAGGGCCAGCGCGATTACCGCGAGAAGATGAACGCTGGGCAGTCGCCGTTTTTGCCCGTATTGGACGATATTCTGCAAAACGTCCCTGTGGAGAACCAGATTCCGCTCGGCCAGGTAGAGATCCCGCTGGAGCTGCTCGTTGGTACCAAGACCTCGGGCCGCACAGCGGCGTTTGCGTCCAACTTTATGCCGCTGCTCGGTCTCAAGACCGAGTTTGCCACCAAGTGGATCAACCTGTGCGTGTCCCATCTGGATGAGGGCATCCGTGACCCCATCACCTGCTATGAGTACATGGGCCGCTTCTACGTGCAGGAGGGCAATAAGCGCGTCAGCGTGCTGAAGTATTTTGACGCCAGCAGCATCACCGGCAATGTCACCCGCGTCGTGCCGCAGTACAGCGACGACCCCGCCGTGCAGATGTACTACGAGTTCATGCACTTTTACCCGGTCATGCAGAACTATCTGCTGACCTTCACCAAGCCCGGCAGCTATGCCCGCCTGCAAAAAATACTGGGCAAGGCGCCGGACGAAAAGTGGACTGGCGAGGATCGAACCGAGGTCTTATCGCTGTACAACTGGGTCAAGAAGGCGTTTCTGGCCCACGGCGGCGCACGGCTGCAGTGTACCGTCGGCGACGTGCTGCTGCTTCTGCTGCGCGTCTACACCAAGGAGGAGCTGGCCAATTTAAGCCCCAGCGAGCTGAGCGAAAAGCTCGACGCCCTGTGGGACGATGTGCTGGCCCTGCAGAAATCGGACCCCGTGCAGGTCAGCGACAAGCCCGCCGCCCCGAAGCAGACCGGCCTGCTGGATTTTATCCTGCCCGGCAAGCACACCGCGCCCAGCCATTTGAAGGTTGCCTTTGTGCATGAGCGTACCCCCGGCACCAGCTCCTGGACAAGCCAGCATGAGTTTGGCCGTACCCAGCTGGACACTGTGTTTGAGGGCAAGGTCGAGACGGCAGCCTACTTCAACGCCATCCCGGGCAAGAACGCCGATGCCCTTGTCGAGCAGGCCATCACCGACGGTGCGGATGTCGTCTTTACGACCAGCCCCAAGCTGGTAGGCGCGTCCCTGCGCGCCGCCGTCCGGCACCCGCAGGTACACATCCTGAACTGCTCGATGGAGATGCCCTACGCCAGCATCCGCACCTACTACACCCGCGTGTATGAGGCCAAGTTCATCACCGGCGCGATTGCCGGTGCCATGGCGGGCGGGGACCGCATCGGCTATGTGGCCGACTACCCCAGCTTCGGCGTGCCTGCCAACATCAACGCATTCGCGCTCGGCGCGCGGATGACGAACCCCAACGTCCGCATCGACCTGCAATGGACCTGTCTGCCCGACCAGATTGACCCGCTGCACGTCTTTACCCAGAAGGGCATCACGGTCATCTCGGGCCGCGACGCACCGATGCCGAACCGCCCGCAGCGGGAGTTCGGCACGTTTCTGGTGCGCCCGGGCGGCGTGCTGCAGGACCTGGCCACGCCGTTCTGGCACTGGGGCCAGTTCTATGAGAACGTCATCCGCACCGTTTTGAACGGCGGCTGGGTGCGGGACAAGTCCGGCACCGATGGCCGCGCCGTCAATTACTGGTGGGGCATGAACAGCGGCGTCATGGACGTGCTGCTCAGCCGCGAGCTGCCGCCCGATGTGACCCATCTGGCGCAGATCCTGCGCACCGGCGTCACCTCCGGCATGATCGACCCGTTCCACTGCCGGATCACCGGGCAGGACGGCAGCGTCAAGAACAGCGGACGCCACGGGCTGGACCTGGAGCAGATCGCCCACATGGACTGGCTGTGCGACGCCGTTGACGGCCACATCCCCGAATATGACGAGCTGGCCGAGGTCTCGAAGCCGATGTACCGGATGCAGGGCATCCACCGCGATCTTCTTCCCGTCGAGAAGGAGGCCGAGCTATGAAGATCCTGGCCGTTGCGGACGAGGAGTGCAAGGCCCTCTGGGACTACTTCACCCCCGACAAGCTCGAGGGCGTCGAACTCATCATTGCCTGCGGCGATTTGAGCCGCCATTATCTGGAATACCTTGCCACCATGGCGCCCGTGCCGCTTTTGTACGTACACGGCAACCATGACGAGAGCTACGACACCCGCCCGCCGCAGGGCGTCATCTGCCTGGATGACGACGTGTACGTACACAACGGCCTGCGCATCGCCGGGCTGGGCGGCAGCTGCCGCTACCGCACCGGCGCCTGGCAGTTTACCGAGGCCGAGATGAAAAAGCGCATCAACCATCTGCGCGGCAAGATCGACCGCCATGGCGGCATTGACATACTGGTCACCCACGCGCCGCTGCACGGCTACGGCGATATGACCGACCTGCCGCACCGCGGCTTCACAGCGTTTTCGGTCCTGCTGGACCGCTACCATCCGCAGCTGATGCTGCACGGGCACATCCATCTGAACTACGGCTGCTCCATCCCGCGGGAGCAACAGTACGGCGCGACCCGCATCGTCAATTGCTATGAGCGGGTGTATCTGGACGTGGACGCCCCCGCCCCCAAGCCCCGCCAGCGGCTGTTTGCTTCGCTGCTGGGACGGAATGCCCGGTAGGGGCGAGGCATGCCTCGCCCTCGGCCTTCCCGTGGGCATTCTTCTGCCTTTCACGCTGAGGGCCGGATACGTCCGGCCCCTGCCAAGCGGCACGGCTAACTTCATCAAACAAGGAGAACTATTCCCATGACAAAAATCGCAGTATTCGGTGCAGGCACCTGGGGCATTGCGCTGGCGCGGCTGCTGGCCGCCAACGGGCGCGACGTCACCGTATGGAGCGCTATCCCCGCCGAGCTGAAGTCTTTAAGCACCACGCACCGCCACCCCAACCTGCCCGGTATGGAGCTGCCCGCCGCAATGCACTACACCGCCGACATTGCCGAGGCCTGCACGGGCCGCGACATCCTGCTCTTTGCCGTGCCGTCCCCGTTTGTGCGTGCCACCGCAAAAAAGGCCGCGCCGCACATCCCGGAGGGCCAGCTGATCGTTGACGTCGCCAAGGGCGTCGAGGACAAGACCCTGATGACGATGAGCGAGATCATCGAGGATGAGCTTGCCAAGGCCGGGCGCAAAGCGCGCGTTGTGGCACTGTCCGGCCCGACCCACGCCGAGGAGGTCGCCCGCGACATGCCCACCGCCATCGTGGCCGCCAGTGCCGACGAGGACGCCGCCAAAACCGTGCAGAAGGTCTTTACCACACCGGCCTTCCGCGTCTACACCAACGATGACCGCCGCGGCACCGAGCTGGGCGGTGCGGTCAAGAACGTCATTGCGCTGGCTGTCGGCATTGCGCTGGGCCTGGGCTACGGTGACAACGCCAAGGCCGCGCTCATCACCCGCGGCAACGCCGAGCTGTCCCGACTGGGCATCGCCATGGGCTGCAAGGCCGAGACCTTTGCGGGCCTGTCCGGTATGGGCGACCTGATCGTCACCTGCACGAGTATGCACAGCCGCAACCTGCACGCCGGTATGCTGATTGGCCGCGGCAAGTCGGTGGAGGAGGCCAAGACCGAGGTCGGCCAGGTCGTTGAGGGCATCAACGCACTGCCCGCCGCCTGCCGCCTGGCCAAGCAGTATAAGGTCGAAATGCCCATCGTCCAGGCCGTGGAGGCCATTCTGGACGGCAAGCTCGAGGCCCGCAGCGCGCTGATGGCGCTGATGGGCCGCAGCCTCAAGCGCGAATAAGGAACACCGCCATGACACAAATCAAGGCCGCATTTTTTGATATTGACGGCACGCTGCTTCCGTTCCACGCCAAGGCCCTGCCGCAATCCACCGTGCAGGCGCTGGCCGCACTGCGAAAAAACGGCGTCAAAACGTTTATTGCCACAGGCCGCCCGCCGGTGCACCTGCCGTACCTGCACGCGCTGGACGGCATCCCGTTTGACGGCTATGTGACGATGAACGGCCAATACTGCTATCTGGCCGACGGCACGCCGCTGTACAGCCGGTACATTGACCGCGCCGCCCTGCGCACGTTGCTGCCGTATATCGAAAAAGAGCGTATCTCCGTCGGTTTTGTGGGTAAGAATTTCTGCCTGTTCAACCACATCAACGATTTGAGCCGCCAGTTTGCGCTGAACCTGCAGCAGGGTGAGGGCGATGTCGCCGCGTGCATCGAGTCCGACGCCATCTATCAATTGAGCGCCTTTTTACCCGAGGAAAACGAGCCGGAGTTTCTGCGCAGCTGCCCCGGCTGCATTGCTGTGCGATGGAGCCCGGATTTCTGTGATATTCTGCCCGCGGGCGGCGGCAAGCCCAACGGCCTGGCCCACACGCTGGCCCATCTGGGCCTGACGCGGGAGCAGTCCATCGCCTTTGGCGACGGCGGCAACGACGTGACGATGCTGGAATATGCCGGGATCGGCGTCGCCATGGGCAACGCCTGCGATGCCGCCAAGGCCGCCGCGGATTATGTCACCGACGACATTACCGCAGACGGCCTTGCAAAGGCACTGGCGCATTTTGGGCTGATTTGAATAAATTGTCTTTCCCCAGAGGGAGACGCCCCGCAGGGGCCGCATATATGCGGCCCGCAGCTGTACGGCAGATGACCTCTTGCGGGAAAGCCGCGGGCCGGGCATGCCC
>OGZB01000740.1_pt1 | contig 19820 bp, 7 predicted proteins | sample 1576691 | NCBI WGS metagenome assembly OGZB01 (sample SAMEA3541479, study PRJEB24748) | human gut metagenome | biome: human gut; feature: human-associated habitat; material: faeces | place: China | collected 2012
CTGCATAAAAGAAAAACGAGACGACCGAAGTCGTCTCGTAAAAAGTCTAACTTTTGGGGTCACCTCACATTAGTGGATAGCCTTTTTCTTTTATAATAATTTTACATTTTACTTTGTAAGTTTCATTTTCTTCTTAGCACTCCATGGACCATACTTCTTGTTTCCATTGATTACTGTGAATGCTCTTGCCTGTACATAGTACTTCTTGTTCTTCTTAAGTTTCTTAAATGTAAGCTTATTACGTTTGAATACCTTTGTAATAGTCTTCTTCGCCTTAAACTTCTTAGTTGTTGAAACTCTTACTTCATAGCCCTTGGCACCTGCAACCTTCTTTAATGAAATCTTTGCTTTAGTTGTTCTCTTCTTCTTTGTTGCCTTTGTTACTTTAGTCTTGCCAACTTTTACATTAATATCACTTGAAGCACTTGGTACTGCAGTTGTGTTGCCACCATTACCAATGTCTGATGTATTTTCACCTGACTTAGTTGTTGGTGCCTGTGTTGCATCTGACTTAGTTGTTTCGCCAGGTTTTGTTGTTACCTCAGTAGTTCCACTAGGGTTTATAGTAGGTGCCTGAGTTGTTGTTTCACTAGGTTTAGCTGTTGTTGGTGTCGGTTTAGTTGTTGTTGTAAGTTCAGGTGTTGTTGTTGGATGATTATCTACTACAACTTCTTTTGTTACACCCTTTGATTCAATTCCATTTAATCTTGATGTTACCTTAACAATATGTGTTCCGGCATCAATATTGTTGTATGTATATGTTCCGGCTGATGCTAAGTTCATATCCTTGACCTTGCCATCAATGTAAACCCAATATATCTGTCCGTTATCTGCACCTGTCCATGTTACTGTAACAGTATTATAAGTTTGGCTTTCTACAACTAATCCTTCAGGTTCAACAGGCATATAAATGTCTGTTCCCATAATTGCTACTTCTGAAATCTGATATCCCCAACCGTAACTACCATCGTTAAGTTTAACTCTTACATATCTTACTGTATCGTAATTATATGTTGAATGGTCAATCTTATTTTCCATAACATCTTTGTACTTAGCATCCTTAACATTAATCATTTCCCGGAAGTTGTGTCCATCTGCTGAGAACTCAACTGTATAAGTCTTAGCATATGTATTGTTTGCCTTAAATGCTATTAAAAATTCTTCAATATTAGAAATTGGATAATTTTCTCCAAGGTCCATATTGATTGTTGCCGTCTGTGCTCCATGTTCTGTGTGAACACAAACACCGTTGTTATCTGATACGATACCATCTGTTAATGATGATACATCCTGGTTTCCTTCACCTTCGTATACCTTGTCAACAGTTACCTTTGCTCCCTTTGAAATATTTCTTACAGTGTTAATGTAATCCTTTAATGAACCGTCATCTACTTTAACTTCCTTTGAGATGCCCTTAGATGTTAACTTGTTGTAATATGAAACTACCTTAACTGTATATGTTCCTGCATCTAAGTTATCAATTGTATATGTTCCTGCAGTTACTCTGTCACCTACAAGGTTGTTGTTTAAGTATACCATATACTTGTAATCATCCTGATTTTCACCGGCTTTAATTGTATATGTAATCTGGCAATACTTATCAGATTTTACTGTTACTTCTGCAGGATCATCACAGTACTGTAATTCTGCCTTCTTAGCATTCTTGTCTGTACTTAATGCTGCAATTTCTCTTACCTGAACACCCCATGTGTATGCTTCAGGATAATAGAATCTAATGTATCTTACTGCGCCTGTTACTCCTGTCATATCCTGAGTATCTACACAATTCTTATTTTCGCAGGCATCCTTTACAGAATCTCCTGTTACTTTTTTAACTGTTTCAAAATCAACTCCGTTAGTTGAGTACTGGATTTCGTAACCGTTAACAGGAGTATCTCCTCCATTGTTTTCTTTGTATTTTACAACTAACTTATCAATAGTTGCGCTGTCATAAGCATCTCCTAAATCAATTGTATAACTTGTTCCTGTTGTGGCAAATGCTGTAGCAATATGTTTGCCTTCAAAGTTACCATCTGTAAGGTCGCTTTCGCTACCGCCTTCACCATCCTGCTTATTAGGAAGTGCTACAACATTCTTACCTAATCCAATGTTAAATTGTCCGTCTGCAACCATTTCTTCTACAGTTATAGGTAAAACTGTCACTTCACATGTTGCCTCAAGCTTACCTATCTTAGCTGTAATAGTTGTTGTTCCCTCTGACTTAGCTGTTACTGTTCCTGCATCATTAACTGTTGCAATCTTTTCATCCTTTGATGTCCATGTAACTGTTGTGTCATCTGTTGTGTTGCTTGGATTAATTGTAAGCTTCAATGTTTCTGAATTCTTATTCTTAATTTCAAGATTCTGTGGAGCAATTTCAATTGATGTAATATGTACAGGATCTGTTACTGTAATCTTACATGTTGCTTTCTGTCCGTTTGCAGCTTTTGCTGTAATTGTAGCTGTTCCCTTTGAAACACCTTCAACTAAACCGTTAGCATCTACCTTGGCAACACCTGCATTATCACTGCTAAATGTAACTGACTGGTCTGTTATTGCTGAAAGCTGTAACTTGTTTCCAATTGCTACTGTTGCTTCTGTCTTATTTAATGAAATTGTTCCTTCAATAATAATATCTGACTGAACAGGATCTGATAATAACATTCCCTTTCTATATGTTACAGCCTTAATTGTTACTGATTTGTCTACTGTAATTGGTCCTTCATAAGTAGCTGAATCTTCTGTTGGAGTTGCTCCATCAATTGTGTACTTAATTTCAGCACCCTTTACTGCTGTTGACATTGTTACTGTCTGTGTTCCCTTATAAGTTCCACTTACAGGTGTAATTGTTGGTGCCTTAGCCTGTACTGCACCAAATACCTGTATTTCATAAATTGAGTAACCATACTGAGTTCCTCTTGAAACACCCTGCATCTTTACGTATCTTGCCTTTGTTGCCGCAAAACTTGATGTGATTTCTCCAACCATACCATTTTCCTTAGCAACTGTTGTCCATTCTTTTCCGTCTGTAGATACCTGAATTTCGTATTTTGCCGCATAAGCTGCTTCCCAGTTAATTGTAACTGCGTTAACTGCCTGTACTGAACCAAGATCTACCTGAATCCATTCATCATCTGCTTCATTATCAGCCTGCCATCTTGTGTCTGTTGTACCATCGAAAGCCATATCGGCTGTATTTGCACCCTTTGATGAAGATGCTGTTGCTTTCTTCTTAAGTCCTAAATTATCACTACTGCTTACTGTATCTCCGGCAATTTCAAATACTGTTGCTGAATATGCTGAATCAAGATATCCATCCTTAACTGCAACTGCCTTTAATGTAGTGTTGCTTGAAATCAAAATCTTTCCTGTGTATTCTTTTGATTCTGTTGTTGGAATTGTACCATCTGTTGTGTAGTAAATCTTAGCATCTACATCTGAGCATGATAATTCAATTAACTGTGTATCATCAAATGTTACTTTTCCTGTTACATCTTCTGTAACTTTTCCTGTTGCTAAAGCTTTAGCCTTAACTGTAGGTGTTGTTGTCTGAGTTAATTCAAACTGTTTTTCTGTGTCAATGTTAAAGCTTACAAATGCCTTTGCACCAATGTTAGCTTTACCAATCTGTTTTCCAAACTTATCTTTAATTGCTACTGTCTGTGTCTTGTCCGTAGCATTCCAAACTTCTGCTGTGTATACTGTCTTGCCGTTTGTATCCTTACAATATACAGAACCTGTAATGTTGCCTGTTACCATGTAGTCATTTGTTCTGTAGCCTAACTGATCCATTGCTGAAATAAACCATAATGTATTAGCTCTATCTTCAACTTGTACATTTGTTACGTTAGCTTTAAACTTGTCATATGCACTCTGTGCATTAGTCTGTGAAAGGAATGGCCATGTAATATGCTGCCATCCGTTATCAGGTGTTACATACTTGTCCGGATTGTGCCATGAATCATCTGCACTAACTCCGTTTGCCAAATCCTGATCAAATAATATCTTTTCTATGTTTATTGCACAATTAGTATCATCTACTAATCCCTGATATATCTTGGCACATTTTTCCTGATTCATACCATAGTTTGTAAGGTATTCAGAAATAGGTAACCACTGGATACCATATACATAAACAGGCTGTCCACCAAAATATGTTCCATATCCCATTGAAGCGCCATAAATCTGACCTGTTCCCTGGAACGGATAATCATAAGCCTGATCTGCTGCTCTGTCAGGATGATCACCTAACCAGTTAGTTTCATCATAGTCGAACCAGTACTGCTCTATTGCTTCCATTTCTGTTGTGAAGCCGTAAGCTCCGGCATCAATGTAAGTGCTATTCTGTGATACTTCACCCCAGAGATACATACCTACCCAGCTGAACAATGCTTCTGAAGCTGATTCCTGGTTGTTACCTGAATCGCTGTCTGCATATCCGCCTGCCCATGAGTGTCCTGAATACTGGTCAAATGCTCTAAACTTACAGAACATGTTGCCATCATCTTCAGGTTCCTTAGGATCTGCGTAATCCCTTACAAGAAGTTCAATCATATCTTTGTAATCGTTGTAGAACTGCTTGTCGTATGTAGCAAGTACTGCTGCACCAAACATAAAGTATCCATATGTAAAGTGGTGGTCGCAGATTGCTGCGTTGGCACCAAATGAACTTTCAGGATAATAAAGTGTTCCCCAATCCTTATTGTAGATTAAGTAACAGTCATCATCTTCACCGTCATATGTGAACCAGTCAACCATAATGCTCTTTAATTTCTTTAATAATTTTTCTCTAATTTCTGTTTCACCTAACTGGTCAGCCATAAGTGCGCTGATTGCAAGTGGGTGAACATTCTTACCTTCCCAGTAAGCATCAGCAACAGGTGCTGTGTTAATCTTAGATGCTACTACCTGGTTAAGGTATTCAACCATTTCAGTTGTATTAAACATGCTGCTGTCAGGCTTTGTAAATGTTGGAAGTAAACCTGAGAACTGCTGTGTTGTCTTGTATTCATTAGCCCAGATAGATTTCATGTCACCACGAATTGAGTAATATATTGCATCCGGGTTATCTGCATCTGATGAATATTTCCACTGATGTGGGAATAAACAATGCATTGTTTCATTTGAGAATCCCTTTCTCATAGTCTTAGTTGTAGCTGTATATGTTGTTACAACCTTATTGTTAGCCTGATCAAATGTGTAGCCAACGTGTGTGTTTGTTACAAATGCGTAACCATGTTTATAATACCGGTCAATGTCACCTTTCTTTGTCATAGCTGCAAGTGACATATAATTTTCATTCTTTGAAGGGAATGTCACCTTAACGTTATATCTTGAACCTGCAACCATTACCTTAAATGTTGTTCCTTCAGGTACGTTCATACAATAATAAGAACCATCGTTTTTAGCCTTAGTATTTTCATCATCCATTGACTTAAAACCAATGTGGTCTGTTGTAATTGTGTCCCCTTCTTTAGCTAAAATACTATTTCCATTGCCATCAAAAAATTCTGTAATTGATGATGAGTTAATGAAAAATGTTGTGTTATCACAGAACTCACTGAAAATGTAAGGTGAACCCTTAACTACAGTTGACTTCATCTGCATTCCACTGTTGTCCATTAAACCTAACTGTACTGAGTAATCACCATAGCTTTCTACTCTGTCATAACCCTTTTTAGAGTTGTATTTTTCAGGTAATACATAGAAGTCAATTCCTGTTTCAGTAGACTGGTCTGTTCCAAGGTCAGTTTCCTTTCTTGTTCCAACCCATCCTGCTGTTGCAAGCAAAACTCCAAGTCCCTTAGTTGAGAACTTAGCCTTTAATGGTGTTGAACAAAGTAAGTTACTAAATGTCTGAACCATTGCTGATGACCACCAGCTGTTAGAATCGATTGGTGTCTTTATAGTTTCTTCATTAACAAATGTTGGTAACTTGTTCTTTTCCTTATACATTTCACCTGAAACATATGAACCTTTACCATTCTTGTTGTTAATAACCTGTCTTGTTGGAAGTGGAGCGATTGTTTCGTTTTCCTTACTATCGCCTTCTCTGTATTCATAAACACTTAATTCGTTAATTCCTACACCACTACCGCTTTCAACCTTAGTATAGCCTAAGATTCTTACATATCTGACATTCTTTTGATACATGGTAACATCATCAATCATATTAGCGTATCCTCTAAGATTTCTGTGAACGGTTTTCCATGTCTTTGCATCATTTGAAACCTGAATGTCATACATCTTTGCTGCGTCGCTGTTAAAGTTAACAACAACCCTGCCGATTGTGTATTCCTTCTGAAGGTCTACATAAATCCACTGGTCATCACCCTGATATGATGTAAATGATGATTTTGTATTTCCATCCACTGCGTTTTCAGGTTTTACATTGTTGTATGCATCCGGTCTTAAATTACCGTCTTTATCATACATCCACCATTCATCACGGGTGTTTACTTCCTTAGTTGTATCTCCTGACTTAACAGTGTTGCTTCTTGACTTAACCGGTTTGTTAAGTGCAAGGTTTACTCCATAATCCACAGGTCTTTCAACCACTCCGTTTGTACCATAAACCTGGAATTCAAACAATGAATATCCATATGCAGGCAATGCTTTTTCTGTCATAAGGATTCTTACATATCTTGCCTGTCTGTCTTCTTTGTTATCAATAATCTTAGTTAAATCAATTGTCTGTTCCTTATCATCTACTACAGGTGTTGTTTCTCCTGTTGGGGCTTTTGTCGTTTCCTGAACTGTATAATCTCCTGAAACTGTAACCTCACCACTTGTAATAACTTCACCCTTTGAGTTGTATGCTCTTACAATATACTTGTGAGTACCCTCTAATAATTTAACTTCATTATTAAGATCAAGTCTTGAATCCTTATCAAAAGTAAATCCATCAGGTGCTGTTGCTACTTCTTCCTGACCGTTGTTTTCAACGAAAATCTTGTAAGTAACTGCTCCTGATACCGCATTCCATGAAAAGCCGGAACTTACTGTACCATTGTCATTTTTTTTCTTGCTTCCAACACTGATTGCCATAGCTCCCGGATTAACTGTTTCTTCAGGAGTTTCTTCTGAACCTGAACCGTTACCCTTTGTGTAAACTGTCGTCCAATTCTCTTCATCGTTAGAAAACTGAATCTGATATGACTTAGCATAAGCTGCTTCCCATTTCAGATAAACATGGTCAAGGTCTGCTTTTGCTCCCAAGTCCACATACATCCATTCTATTTTGTTCTTGTAATCACTTTCCCATCTTGTAGATGTGTCACCATCTACTGCATAGTCTTCATTCTTACCTGAACTTACATATACAGTTCTACCTTCTGATATGCAATATGGTGTATTATCAGCCGCTGATATGTTTACAAGTTGTCCTTGAGGACATATGGTGACAACCATAGCCGTAACCAAGGTTAAAGACAATGCTTTTTTCATATTTTTTAGCATAATATTCCTCCATTCCCTAATATTATACTTAATATTATAAATTGCCTTTTTTTTATCTCAATGTTAAAAAAAGTTTTAGTTTCTTTTCAGCAAAATGCCTAATTCATTATACAAATATAACATTAAAATCCGATTTTAATGTTATATTTGTACTGTTGTTTTGTTAACTTTGCCCTAATAAGATAAAATTAGTAAAATTGTTTTTATTAGTTAATATAAATATTCATTTTTATTGTTGTTTATACAAAAAATCACTATTGTAACAAATTCGATTTTTCTGTATTGTTTTGTCTTTTTGTGATTTTTAATATATAGAATTTTTATTAACAAAAAAGAAGCTACGGAATAGTACCTCTTACTAGTACTACTCCATAGCCTCTTTTTACTTAATTACGATTACCTACTATAATCTTATTTTTTAACTCTAATCTTAGTTGCCTTTGACCACTGGCTTGCAACTGTCTTTCCGTTAACTTTCTTGTAAACTTTAACTCTTACATAGAGTTTCTTCTTACCTTTAAGTTTCTTAGATTTAACTGTAAATACTGCCTTCTTAGATGTCTTCTTAGCAACAACTTTCTTGAAGTTCTTTGTTGTTGAAATCTGTACAGAGTATTTGCTTGCTCCTGCTACTTTCTTAACTGAAAGTTTAACCTTATTAGAAGATAACTTCTTAGCTGTTGCCTTAACCGTTGTTTTCTTAACTGTTATCTTCTTAACTGTTGCTGGAGCTGCTGTTGTACTAATAGCCTTAGTTGTTGGTGCAACTGTTGTTGTTTCCTTCTGTGCAGGTGCAACTGTTGTTGTTTCCTTCTGTGCAGGTGCTGCTGTTGTTGTTTCCTTCTGTGCAGGTGCTGCTGTTGTTGTTTCATTCTGTGCAGGTGCTGCTGTTGTTGTTTCATCATCTTTCTTAGAATTATCAACACCGTTCTTGTTGTATACATATAATGTAGCCTTAACTGTTCCAGCTCCATTTGTAATTACAACATCACTGTACATATCTGTAAAGTTTGATAACTTGAACCAAATTCCGGCTCCAGCAACTTTAATATCTGCTGCTTTTCCATTTACTGTTATTGTTCCAAAATCAGCATCTGCGAATGATACATATAATCCTAATGTATCATCAGCTTTCTGAATATTAACGATTTCATTAATTGCTCCATCCTTGATTGCTTTATATGTATCATTGTATGTAGCATCTGATGAGCTAATAAAGTCTTCTGCGGACCAATCTTTTTCTGCTGCTACAGGTACTGTTGGTGCTACAGGAGCTGGTGTTGTTGTTTCGTCCTGCTTAGCTGGTGTTGTTGTTTCGTCCTGCTTAGCCGGTGTTGTTGTTTCACCTGTTCCAGGTTCTACAACTGGTGTATTTGTAGTTGTTTCAACTTCAGCTACTTCTGTTCCATATACACCCATTTCCCAAAGAGAATATCCATAATTAAGAGCATTCTTAACGCATTCAATTCTTACATATCTTGCTTCAACTGCTTCATCTAATGGCACTTCTATTGTTTCTGCTTTATCTGCTGTCATAGTTTTTACTGTGTCATATGCTTTACCATCTTTTGAAACCTGAATGTTATATTCTGTTGCATATGCATTTTCCCACTTGAAAGCAACACTTGAAACTTTATATGTCTTACCCAAATCTACTCCAAGTGTCACGCCACTCTCATATGATGTTGCTGCATATCTTGAACCTAAATTTCCATCAAAAGCTTCTTCTGGCTGGTAATCTTTTTCCTTCACAGAATTTGAAAATGCTGTCTTTCCTTTGGCAATGTTTTCATCACCAGTTAATAAAGCTTCAACTCTTTCCTTTTCAATCTGTTCTTCTGACTTTTCTGTTTTCTCTAATTTAAAGTTTGAAATTGAAACATCATATTTTCCAACTTCATCATCACTAAATGAACCAAAAGCAACAACAATATTTACCTTATCATTATTTGCTGCAAATGTCTGCTCAATATGTCCTACTGTTGTATCGTATTCCTTTTCAACATATTCTCCACCTGAAAGTGTCTGGACTAAAATTTTTTTAGCTGGTGTAGAACTTACATCTAATGATACCTTATATGCCTGTCCTGCTTCAACTGTTACATCATTAACTTTGGCTTGTCCTTGCCATTTGCTATCTCCACCCCATGAACGATCTGTCTCGAAGCCTTTGTATTCTGCTCCGCGTACTTCTTCTGTGGAAGTATTTTTAATTGTCGCTTTTCCTAATCCGTCAGTTAATTCTGACCACTCTAAGGCTTCTGCTGCATTTGCTGTCTGTGGCTGAACTGTAATACCTGCGATAACCATTGCAATAGCACTTACAATAGCCACTAGTTTCTTGAAACTTTTACTCATATTAAAGTCTCCTTTCCCCTTTTAGTTTCTTACTTTTGTTTAAAGATTTCTCTTCTTTAAAACAATAATTGCATTTTATCACAATCTCTTATGCGATTCAATAATCTGAAACGTTTAAAAGTGTTTTTATTTGTGCATTTTTGACAAGCTATATATGTGACTTGTTCCTTTTTTATAACATTCCTTTTATATATGCTACATTTTCAATCTCAAAATATATATATTTTCCACAATTTTCTTTATTTTTTTTTACTTATTTATCATTTTTGACACTATTTAACCATTGTTTATTTTAAAAACCGTTTTTATTATTTTTCTATATATAAAAGAAAAAAGAGCCTATTTAAAGCTCTTTCTTCATAAAAATATTTTTATTACTTATTTTACTTTTTAATTACCAGTTTAGGAGTTCTGTCTTCGTTGAATATTCCCCAATGTTTTTCTGCTTCATTAGGTCTGTTTCCACCTTTCCAAGGCTCGTCAAAAGCTTCAAACATATAAGAAATAATCTGTTCCCTGTCACTCCATTCCCAGAATTCTTCATAATATCTCTTCTGGTTTTCCTCATTAGCCTGCCCCTCTTTCATCTGCTTAAAATCAGCACAATCAGTAGCCCAACCTACTTCTGAGAATACTATAGGCTTGCCAGGATACCATTCCTTAACTTTTTTGTACCATGTCTTATTTACTTCCAAAGCTTCTTCCACTGTATTTCCATTCCACAATGGATATGAATGAATGCTAATAATGTCCAGTTCATCTGCAAGCTCTTTTAGATGTTCCCATTCATAAACCCCTTCATTGAAGGTTACCTGTTTACCTGTTTCTTTTTTGAGTTTTTTTGCAAAACTTATAAGTCTTTCAACAGGTACATTATTTTCACCCCAATCAGGTGTGTTTTCATTTCCAACTGAAACTGCATTAATTACATCACTATTTTCATTTGATATTCTGATTAATTCATCAATATTTCTATCATTACGTTCTGCACGCTGCTTCAATTCTTCTTCTGAATAATTAGTCTTGTTCCATGGACATCCCGGATTGTTAACTTCTGATATTAATCCAGGTCCTAACATTAATTGCATATCAAAACCACAATCTCTTATAACCTTGCATGTTTCCTCTGCATATCTTATAGGATCGTACATTCTTAAATATTTGAAACCTAATTCATTTAACAATGTCAAATCTTCTTTAATCTGTTCATAAGTTGGATATGTAGCATTTTTTGGACTTTGTCCCTGCCTATATCCTGAGTAACATATTGCCCTTCCCCATTCAAACATATTTTACCTCTTTCTTTTGTTTGCAAAACTTTATTTTATAATCTAAGGGAGAAAACCTCCCTCAGACATTTGTTAATCAAGTATAGCTACTATATTTACAGTATCGTTTAACTTCATTACGTCCTCTTTTAATACAGTATCACAATCGCCATATTTATTACCGTCAATATAGATTTCCTTAACGCTATACTGTCCTGCATCAAGCGCCTTGTCATTTTTGTATGTAACTGTAATGTTTTTACCGTTAAACATACATGTTGCTGAAGCTTTACCATTTTCAAACTGTTCTTTTAAAAGCTGTGGTTTTAATTTAAGGGCACCATATTCACCTTTTACACCGTACATTTCATTAAGAACTGTAAGAAGCATCCAGCTTGCCGCACCTGTAAGGTAATGGTACATTCCACGGCCTCTCTGACTTACATATTCAGGGATTCCCGGATAAATACCACTCTTTGAATAGTTATCGCAATGTTTAAATAAGCTGTTTATAACCTTATATCCTTCTTTTGCATAACCTCTATGATAAAGTGAGTTAGCATACATAGTTGCCATATGTGAGAACACTGCTCCGTTCTCCTTGTGGCCAAAAGCAAAACCAAATAATCTTCCAAGGTCTGTTTTTACTTCCTTAAAATCTGTATTTAATCTGTATCCGCCAATGGTTTCATCATAAAGATACTTATCCGCTGATTTTGCAATTGCTACAACCTGTTCGTCTGTTGCCACGTCAGCCATTACTGTAAATACCTGACCTGTCAACATCATTCTGATACCTGTAGGGAAATCTCCCTCAACAGCATTCCCACTATTATCATAGTAACCGTTAAACCAACCATCTCCATCTTTGTCTGTTGTCCATTCAGTAGTTCTGATATGTTCTCCAATCCAGTCACCCATACTGTCAAGAATACTGCAAAGTTCATCACATCTTACGTTAACTTTTTCACCACTGATTGTATGTTTTACTGTTTCGCAATATGCGTCAAGTACCTGTTTCTTTTCATCTATTCTGTCAAATACTGTTTTGTCTACATTTAATAATATAAGTAATTCTTTTGCAAGAAGTACTGTTTCATTGCCTGTCTTTTCTGCATAAGCCTTAATGTCTTTTGCAAGATTCTTAAGGTTTCCGCCATACAAAGCTGTAAATGCAACACTTTCGCCACGCTTAGCTGCCATGTCAAGTCCGTCATTCCAGTCAGCACCACGAAGTCTTATATGATTATGTTCACCAACATCATAGAATGCTGTCAAATGCTGAATTAACATATGTTCAAGAACTGTTCCTGCATATACTTCATTATTTTCTGCAAGCTGTTTGTTGCCCTGTTCGTCGTTCCAAATCATATCTTTTTCTTCGCCACGGCAAACCTGCGGATCTTTAAAATACGAGTTTTCTTCAACTAAAAATTCAACATCACCTGTCTGCTGCATATACAATTCTGTTGTAAGATATGGCCAAGCACCATGGTCCATCCAAACTCTTGTAATATTATTTCTGTCCGCAATAAATTCTCCCTGCTTAGAACCGATAATTGTGGCATTTGTTCCATCAAATCTTACTCCGCCAAAGTTATCAATAAGCATCTGTCTAACCTGTTCAGGCTCCATAATAAGAAGTGCAAGACAGTCTTGCCAAAGGTCTCTCCATCCACGACCGCCTTTTCCGTAATCATGATGTGGGAGGAATGAACATCCGTAAATTCTTCTAAGCATTGGCTGGAAGTTAACCCAATGCATCCAGTTATCAAAATTCTTGTCTGCTGAATTATAACTTACGTTAATCTTATCCTGCCAGTAATTCTTTGTTTCTTCTAAATATTTATCAAAAACATCTACGTCAATATATTTATTTCCAATACTTTCAAGCTCTTCCTTAGAAGTACCATATTCTAAAGCTATAACATAACTTCTTGATTCTCCCGGCTTTAATTCACAATCATTAAAACGGATAGCTGCAACTGTTTCGTAACCGTCTACTTCCTGTCCCTCTGTATATGGAAGTGGCTTATTCTTTGCAACATAATATGGGTTTTCAAAATTTCCACCTTCGCCAATAAACTCCTCTGTTACCGGACAGAAGCTAAATGGTGACTCCATTTTTCCGTTAACCATTTCCTTTGCAAGGGCACCATAGAAAACAGTATTCTTGTTATGTCCTCTTTCATCAAATGTAAGAGTCGGATAAATCATAATACCGTCTTTAATAGTAAACGTTCTGTGAAGTAATGATGTTACATGCCTGTGGTCTCTAATATTTGATGCAGAACGTGCATACATTGGAATTGCAACTGTTGATGTAATCTTCTGTGTTGTATCTGCAGTATTTGTGATTGTTACTTTTGTTAGCTCAACCTTGTCCTGTGTATATGGTACAAAAGTAGTTAATTCTGCTTTTAATCCCATTTCATCGCTCTGTCTTTCAACCTTATGCCACATAATACCTGCTGTAAGCTTTACCTGCTCCTTGTCATCATCAAAAAGCTTAGCCTGCTGCTTAGCAGAACGTCCTGTGGCTGACCAGGCACCTTTTCCATCAACATAAACCCAAAAATTTCTTGTTGACTTGTTATTATGTAAGTTTTCACTGCTAACCGGTTCCAATAAAAATGTATTCTGGTCCAGCTTAATATCTCCACCTAAGTCAGGTGTAATAGCACTCATCATTCCTGCTTCATTAGCCAATGGAAAATACATATAACTTGTAAGATCCGGATTGTCTAATGTAAATGTTCCCCTCTTATCTAAATACTTTAATTCACTCATTTAATTCTCCTAACTTTCCTTTTACTAAATTTAAGTTAAGCCTCTGCTTTAATACAATAATAGCAGATAATATATTCAGTTACAATAAGAAATTGAAACGTTTCAGGTATTTTGTTTCCAGAAGAAAAGCCCTGACTACATAGTAGCCGGGGCTTTTCTTGAAACTGTTTTTAAAAGTTTCCTTTAAAGTTGCAATTTTTATTTAAAATAAACTGTAATATTATTTATTTTACCATCTCTAACTGCTTCAGCCATTTCTCCAACAATCTTGTTTTCTGTTGAAACTGTTTCTCCATTAATTTCAACTCTGTCTACAACTGCTGCATCGTCGCCAAATGTATTCTTGCCTGTTTCATTTACATAAGTAATGTCACAAGATGAAAGTAATCTGAATGTTACCTTTCCTTCATCAAATAACCAGTTTGAAAGCTTTGGTGTAAAGTTAAGAACAAGCTTGCCATCTTCATATGTAAATACTTTTCCCCCCATAAACATTTCAATCCAGATTGAAAGCATTTCTGTTGTTGAACCTGAAAGTCTTGCAACAAATCCTCTACCATGAATGTCTGGATTTGGATTTACGCTTGAAGCTATAAATGACGAATTTTCAAGTGTACTTCTTCCATACATATTTGGATCAAGGAATGGAATAAGTGCTCTTGTAATTGTATCATAGAATTCAGGGCAAATTCCTGCTCTAATCATTGAGAGAATGTACTTATATTCCATATGAAGGAATACGTTTTCTCTTTCCTGCCATCCAGGTGTAAATGCTCTACAACGTCCTGCTTCCATTGAACATCCTTCAATAGATGCTGATGTTTTGTACATTGCTAATTTTTCATCATAAAGACCTGTCTTCTTAACATTATTGTACATTTCTCTAGCTGTTTCTTCATTTACATTTCCCATCATTCTTGCAGGTCCTTCAAGGAAATATGGAAGAGCAACTGTCTTAAATTCTTTTACAACTGCTTTCTGTAATCCATAATGGCTCATTACAGGATTTCCATTTTCGTCAACTACAGGTTCGAAATCAACTGCTTCATGTGTAAAGTATGTTGGAACAAGACCATTTCCCATTTCAACAGCCTTTTCGATACCCTTATCAATCTTAGCTGCAAAAGCGCTGAATACTTCATTGATATAGTCTTTTGAAACTTCTGTTTCTTCACCGCTTAAGTATAACTTAACGCTTTCTCTGTAGTTTTCTCTGATAGTAGCAACTTCATCCCAGTATTCAAAGTCTGAAACCTGTCCGTTGTTGTACTTGTCTAAAACTGCCTTAACATCATCTAAGTATTTTGCAATTTCAGCAGGCATAACAACTGTTTCGCTACCATTAAAGTTATCAGTAATAAACTTGATTAATCTCTTTAATTCAAATGTTTCAGGTGTACCTGAACCAAATAATCCAGGAAGTCCGTTCATGGCATCATTCCATCCCGGCTTTCCACCTTCCATTTCAACACCCATACCATCCACATCTAACTGTGCGAATTTGCTAAGTGCCAATGTAATCATTTTAACTGCAAGAGTTGTGTTATAAATCTTTTCATCAGGAGTCTTTAACCAGTTAGTCGCCCACTTGTTAAATCCTGGTCTTGCAAGTTTAGCTTCATCTTCAACTTCCATACCATACTGACGAACAGCACCCTTCTTGTTGATTACATATTTTTCTGATCTAGGAACAACATAAGCTACGCTATCATAGAACTTGTATGTATTATCCTTAAATACTAATTCATCTAATTTGTCTGGGAAAATAGATAAGTAGTTATCTACTAAATCCATGTTGTAATCCCAGTGGTCACTCCAGTAGCCTTCAGCAAAACCTGCTTCAATGTTCTGGTCGCAATCATTAAGAATGTTTGCGATAAAGTCACCATCATCTACTTTTAATTCTAACTGAAGTTTTGCAATAGTATTAGAAATCTGTCCCGGTGTAAATTTACCTGCAACAATGTTTTGAATTGCTGTAGCATCACCTGAAACGCTATCAGCTACATATGCCTTAACTTCATCTTCTTTTCCTTCTTTTATATTGAAAAGACTTGGACGAACCTCTAATGGGTTGTATCCGTCAGCCTGAATTAAGCTAAAGAATGTTTTAACATTAAATTCTCCAACGTCCTTATTAAAGAATACGTCATTTCTTCTGTTCTGTGAAACATCACGGAAGTTACCATTACCCTGTGAATAATATTCAGCGGCAATTGAGAAGAAGTTGTAATCTCTTTCAGGATCACCGTGTTTACGGCTAAATAAATGTATAATAGACTTGTTTCCATCTTTGTTAAGTACATATGGATAACCACCTCTTAAGAAGTTATCTAAGTAACACTGTTCAATGTATTGATCAAACTTTCCTGCTGCTGTATGTGTCTTAACATCAGATGTAAAACTGTCTACCAATTCTTCTGCTTCTACAAATTTATTTGCAAGGTAATCCTTTCCACAGAATGTATCAAGTTTTGCATTAATCTGTTCTGTTGAACCTGCAAAGCCCATCATTGTGTCAAAAGCTAATTCCTTGCCTGGTTCAACAACTTCCTTAAATGGAGTAAATCCACATGGAACCTTGTTAGCAAAGCACTGTTCTTTAGAAAGAACACCTTCAATTGAACCATCAATAAAGTTAACAGGTGTCATTAATGATAAATCATATCCAAATACTGTATCTACATCATAGATTACATCCTGTAACTTTCCGTCTCTTACTGTTAAATAGTAATATCCGCCCTCAACATCAGATACTTCTGCTGAATCCTTTGTTGATGCTCTAAGTGTATAATATGGAACCTTGTTTTCAAGATTTCTAATATCTGCCCAACTCTTAAATAAGTTTGACATTTCTTTAAACTCGCCGTTAGCGATACCATATGTAATAATTTTTGGAAGGCCGTCAATTACCTGAACTTCTTTAGCACTGTCTCCGATGTTCTTTACAGATACCTGTCTTACAAGTGCTCCTATGCTTTCATTTGGTAAAACATAGTAATTAACTGTAACTTCTATTCCATACTTTTCGTTTGTTTCAATTATCTTAAAACTGTTCTTATTCATTCTCATCTGACGTTTTGCTTCTTTTTCATAAGTGAAAAATGGCTCATAATATTCTCCGTCAATTTTTAAGAATGTTCTAAATCCTTTTACCTGAGTATTTTCAAATGCTGTGTTAGCTGAATTAAATTCCATAATGGCATTACCCTTATTGTCAATACCAAAACTGTTCATTCCCTGACCTCTGTTAGTGTAGAATGTCCAAAGTGGAATTCCCTTAACTCCTGCAAGACCTGGTAAAAAACTGGAAAAAGCCGGCTTTCTGTCATAATCATCTATAACAAAAGTCTGTCCTTCAAGTCTATAACTTTCCATTATATTCCTCCTTTAGTTGTACAACTGCGTTACCAACTGAATAATTTTAACCTTTTTTATTATTAATATTTATTATTATTTGCGTTCCTTATGCTTTCCACATGAGCTTCTGTAAACCATTGTTGGTGATAACTTAGTTACTGTGCCACTTTTGTCTCCCTCACTGTTTAACAATCTGAATAACTCATTTGCACTTGCACTACCCATTTCGACAATTGGACTGTGAACTGTTGTAAGTGGAACTCCATAATACGCACTTAAAGTACTATCATCATATCCGATAACACTTACATCTTCAGGAACCTTAATTCCAACGTCCTGTAATGCCTGAATACATCCCCATGCCATTTCATCATTGGCACAAAACATAGCATCAGGAAGTTTTATTCCACTTGATAACATTGAACGCATTTCACTATATGCTAATGCTTCTTCGTAATATCCTCTTAAAATTATGTCTTCATCAATTGGAAGATTATTTTTTTCCATCATTTCCTTATATCCCTGGAAACGGTGCTTATCATCTCCTGTTTCATTTCCGTGAATATATCCGATTCGCTTATGACCAAGTTTTATTAAATGGTCAACTGCCATTGTTGCTCCAAGCTTATCATCAACTAATACACCTGAAATGTTTTTGTCTTTACTGTCTCTGTCAATAAATACCATTGGAATATTGACTGTTGCGATTCTTTTTACATAATCACCTGTCAAATCTTCATGATAAATAATGGCTCCTGCTACACCTGATGCAATAATCATTCTATAAATTTCATCCGGTGAATTATCATTGCTTACGTAAATATTAAGCATATAATTATTTAATTTACACTGTAAATGAATCGCCTGTGTTAATACGTTATAGAAATCCCCCTGTAAACTTGTTACAAAAAGTCCTATAGTATTTTTTCTATTAGATTTTAATAATTTGGCATTCATGTTAGGTATATAATGCAGTTTTTCAACAGCTTCTAAAACTTTCTGCTTTGTTTCTTCACTAACAATGTCACCATTGTTGAATACATTTGATACTGTTGAAATTGCTACACCTGCTTCTCGTGCAACATCTTTAATTGTAACCATACAATGTTCCTCCCTAGTTGCTTGACCCTTTTTCAATTTTGCTATATTTCTATCAAATTCCTGCTAAACGTTTCAAACATTTAGTATTTTTAGGCAGGTCACCCAACAGGATGACCTGCCTGATTTTTTCTATCCTTCTTATTAGATTTCTACTGGTAAACTCTTACATAATCAACATAGTAGTAATCTTCCCATGTTGTAACACCATTTACAGTTCCTTTGTTTGTCCATCCCTTAGTTGAAACTTCACCTGCAGCATTTCCGCCAACTGCACAGTTTAAAATAAAGAAGAACGGATGATCAAATGCCCAACACTGATCATAAATACTTGAGTCATACATTGAAGGATCATATAATCCTTTGTTTACTCCATCAACTGTAAACTGAATATATTTGTCTGTCCAGATAATTCCATAAGTATGATATGCCTCAGCACTCTTAGCCTGTGTTAAACCTGTTGCATAGTTTTTATTACCATGTGACCATGACTGGTTGTTGAATCTTTCGCAATGGATAGTCTGTGGGACTCCACCTGACATAGCTTCCATAATATCGATTTCGCCATCATATGGCCAACCTCTCTGGTCACCTGTTCCATCGCCTAACATCCAGCCTGCTGACCATGTTCCCTGTCCGCCTGCTGCTTTAGCTCTGATTTCCATCTTACCATACTTAAATGTTTTCTTATTCTTTGTAATAATTCTTGTTGAAGTTACCTTTGATGGAGCGTTGTTACCATTCTTCCATTCCATTCTTGGAATGATAACAAGATTACCGTTTTCTACTTTAGCGTTATCTCCTGCTGTGTAAGTCTGCCATTCCTGATTACCCCAACCGCCATCGCCTGTACCTGTCTCATAAGTCCAGTTATTCATGTCAAGTGATGAACCATTAAATTCATCAGACCATACTAATTTCCAAACCTTAACTGATACAGCCTTTGAATATTTCTTTGAAGTAATTGTTTTCTTTCCTGATTTTCCAAAAGCCTTAACTTTGAAATATGTTGTTCCTGATGCAAGATTCTTAATTGTTGCTGAAGTCTTCTTTGCACCCTTAACTGTTGCTACTTTCTTAAATCCGCTGTTAGCGTTTGTTGATTTGTATACATAGTATCCTTTTACGCCTTTTACCTTTTTCCAAGTAACCTTTGCTGTTGTTCCTGATAAAGTAGCTGCTTTAATTGTTACATTTTTAGGTACTACTGTAACTTTAGAATTCTTTGAACTGCTTCCTACTGTGATTTTGATTTTACATGTACCAATGCCTTTTGCTTTTACAACACCTTTCCTGTTAACAGTTGCAACTTTTTTGTTGCTTGTTTTAAATTTAGCACCCTTCTGCTTTAAGTAAATCTTTTCAGACTTACCAACTGTTAAAGTAATCTTCTTTCCTGAGTAAATTGTAACGGCTGCATTTGCATCTGTACTCGGTGTAATAGTTACGCTTGAACTTTCTTTTTCTCCTCAGCGGTTAACACAGCAT
>OGZB01000751.1_pt1 | contig 19621 bp, 18 predicted proteins | sample 1576691 | NCBI WGS metagenome assembly OGZB01 (sample SAMEA3541479, study PRJEB24748) | human gut metagenome | biome: human gut; feature: human-associated habitat; material: faeces | place: China | collected 2012
CATTGATCCAAAGAAGAAAATGATAATGTGGAAAAGAAGAGTACCGATAAATATTGGAATCAATTTTGGCTTGACAAGGACATAACATCGGCTGTCAAGATGAAATATACAAAAGACGGTTTGTCGGACAGCACAGCCGAGGTAAATATTGCGAAAAAGCTTGGAGGAAATTTTGTTGTTTCTTTTAAAGCAGGTTTTCAGCAAGGTGATAATGACAACGGAAACAACAATGAATATTTTATAAGACTTAACGGTAAATCGGGAAATATTTTGACACAGATTCATGCGGTATCTCCGAATACCGACAACGGCGGTGTTCATACGGTGTATTTAAGCGTTGACGGCACCGACTATAAGATTGCAGAGGAATCAAACAGCGATATGAATCTGCGAGATTATAAATTTGTGGTGAATGAGGACGGCACAGGTTATAAGTTGTATATTGACGGTACACAGTTTACGGATACAAGCTATGGACACCGTGCAGAACAGGTAGCCCTGCTGGTGGAGCTGGTCTACAATCTGGAGGGCGGCGTCCACCGACTCGGGGAAGATGTCGTGCATCAGGATGATTCCGCCGTCCCTGGCCCCGGCCACCACCTCCCGCACCACCCGGTCGGTGTTCTGATCCCGCCAGTCCTCCGGGTCGATGGACCACAGGATGATGGGGCAGCCCGCCCAGGCCTTTACACTCTCGTCCAGCATGCCGTAGGGGGGACGGAGCAGGAAGTCGTTGTGGCCCAGGGTGGACTTGAGCAGGGCCCGGGTGGTCTCCACCTGGGCGTCGAAGTCGGTCCGGCTCAGATCGGTGAGCTTGACGTGGTCGAAGGTGTGGATGCCCACCTGGTGCCCCTCCTCGTCCATCCGGCGCACCACGTCCCCGTTGTTCTCTATCTGGGCTCCGATGAGGAAAAAGGTGGCCTTCACCCCGCGCTCCGAGAGACCGTCCAGCAGGCGGGTGGTGGTGGAGCGGCGGGGGCCGTCGTCAAAGGTGAGGGCGATCAGCTTCTGTCCCGCTGGAACCGTGGGGCAAGGCTCCCCCTCTCCGGCCTCCAGCACTGCATCGGCCTCCGCCGCCGGCCCCGGCGCGGCCGGGAGCATCCACCCGGCCAGCGCAAAAAGCAGCAGCAGCGCGGGGACAAATGCCCGCGCCCGCCGCCGCCAGGAAGTTCGCTCCATCCCGCCCGCCGCCTTTCCAAAATCCTTTGGCCTTAGTATGCGCTGCTGGCGGGATTGCTTGCGATGTAAATTCTGTTATTGTGCCCGGGGATCGGGGTCACCGCTGAGGGAGAGCATGTATTCATAGTAGGGGAGCAGGAACTCGTACCCCTCCAGCAGGAGATCCACCAGATCGTGGGACCAGAGCGGCTCACCGTGGGGGGCGTCGTGGGAGAGGGCGAAGCTCTTTTTGCTGTACCAGGGGGTGAGCAGCCGGGAGGGGGCGGCCTTGGGGCGCTTGTAGTCCTCCCCCTCCAGCACAAATACGTCCTGCTTCTGGAAGCGGCGGGCCAGCTTTTCCATGGCCTTGGGCTCCCGGTCCATGCGGGCGCGGAACTTGGCCATGGTGACGGCCGGAGCCTGCCAAAAGCCCATGCCGTAGGAGTAGCCCTCCGGGCCCAGCTCGAACCAGAACACCGGCTCGGCGCAGCCCTCCTCGTGGGGGCGGGTCAGGCTCAGCCACAGATGGTCCTTGTAGGGGCCGCGGCCGAAGAGCCGCCGGGCGTCCCGGTAGATGCGGGACACCTTGCAGATGAGGTCCAGGTCGGGATGGCGGGCGGTAAAGGCCCCGTACACCTCGTCGGCCAGCGCCTTCATGGGCCGCTGAAAGGTGGTCAGGTACTCCTCCTTGTGGGCCTCGAACCAGCCCTTTTCGTTGTTGAACCGGATGCCCCACATGAAGTCCACGGTGGCGCCGGAAAAGCCTTGAAACATAAAGAACCTTCTTTCTCTCTATAAGAGCGGAGGCCCTTTGGGCCTCCGCTCAGCCTGTCGAAAAGGTCTTTTCGACAGGCTGCCGAACTTTTTGAAACTTCGGAAAAGTTCCAAAAAGTCGTTTGATCCAACGTGAAAGGGAACCCTGACGGTTCCCTTTCACACTATCCTCCCCTCCGAATCCTTTCGTTGGAGGGGTTATCGACAGTCTCAGTGGAGGCCCTTTGGGCCTCCACTCTTGTTTTAGGGTCAGGCGGCGGGCGCCGCTGAGGGTACGGCCGCCGGGGTGGACCCGGTTTCCGGCGTGACGGCCGGGGTCTCCTCCACCGGCTCCATGCCGGGACCGACGCCAGATTCCGGTGTGGCGGTGGCCTCCACAGGAGGGGTATATGCCGGCGGGGACTCCGGGCTGGGGGGGACAGTTGGACTGGGCTCCAGGGGAAGCACAGGTGTGGCGGTTGGGACGGGCGACGGAGTGCCGCCTGGCGTCGGACTGGGCGCAGGGGAGGGGCTGGGGGACGGCGATGGGGTGGGGGTGACCGGCGTAAGGGTTTTCAGACCGGTGGAGGGGTCAATCCCCCAGCGGGCCGCGTCAGCGGGGTTGTAGTAGTACACCGCGTCGGACGCCTTGTAGGTGTTGCGGTACAGCAGGGTGGTGCTGATGGTCTTGCCGTTCTTGTCCACCAGCTTCTGATAGAGATCTACCGTATAGCCGTTGTAGCGGGAGTAGTTGGGGTCCCGCTGGGGCTCAGTGCCCACGGGAATGCTGTCCTTGGGCTGGTAGGTGTTCTTGTAGGGCACGGTGGAAATGACCACGTGGTAGGGCTCTCCGTGGATGCCGGTGGTATCGGTGCCGTAGATGGTCACATGGAGCTTGTGGTTTTTGTCCAGATAGGACTCAATCTTGATGGGGTAATCGGTGTTATTCTGGAAGCGGAAGTCCAACTGGTCGCTCCACACGGTGGCGTCGGTGCCGATGACGGGCATATAGCCGCCGTTGAACTGGTGCTTGTGGCGCTCCACAATCTCCAGATTGGCCTTGAGGGTAACCCAGTAGAGGTTGGACGAGAGCTGGCAGATGCCGCCGGCGGTGGCGTCCACGCTCTGGCCGTTCTGGTAGGTGCCGGCGGCCTTGTAGCCGCTGGCCAGGGTGTAGGGGCCCACCGTGTCGTTATAGGAGAAGGTCTCTCCGGGGAGCAGGATGGTGCCGTTGAGCCGCTTGGCCGCCAGATCGATGTTGTACCAGCGGTTGGAGGGGCCGGCGCAGGTGGTGGAGCCGCTGCCCAGCACATCCTTGAAAAGATTGGCCTCCAGCTTGGCGGTGGTCAGTTCCGGTTCGGTGAGGAGCAGGGGGACGGACACCGTCTCTCCCTCCCCGGCCGCATCCAGCACAGCCTGGGCCTGGGCCGTGTCGAAGTCCACTCCGGTGACCGAGGGGACGATCTCACGCGTCTCCTTGTCTAAGTAGGCATCGGCAGGTTCGGCGGCGACCTCGGACCGGATGGCGTCAAAGTCGGGGGCGGCGGGGGGCGCGGTGGTCACCTGGGTCTCGATGGGGCCGTAGCCGACGGGAATGTCGTCGGAAATCAGATGGCCCAGCCGCTCGGCCAGGGCATCGGTGAGAGCGGCTACGTCAATGGTGCGGCCGGTGACCCCCTTGTGGAGCACCAGCTCGGTGTCGGTGACCTCCCAGGTGGTCTGGGCCTCCGGGTCGGAGCACTCCTCCACCGCCCGGGTTACCGCGTCCGGCGTGCCGGTCAGTGTCACGGGGACGGAGTAGCGGTTGCCATGCATCACGGCGGCGAGATACCGCCCGCCCCGGGTGAAAAAGCTGCCGGCCTGGTCGGTCAGAGCGGCGTCCACTGCGGCGGCGGCGTCCACGGAGACAGAGGGATCGTCACCGTTCACCGCATAGCTTTGGCCCGCGCAGGTGAATTCGGCCCGGCTGTCCGCCAGCAGGCCGGGCAGGGCGCCCCCCAGGGCGGCGGTGGCTCCTTCCCGGGATTGGCCGCTCACGTCCACCCCGGCAATGGAGGTGTTGGGCAGGAAAGCGCTGCTGCCCGCATAGGCGCAAAGCCCTACATATCCACCCGCCAGTGCCAGGACCAGAACGAGGACAACGGCCAGGGCGATTTTTCCGCCCCGGGGCATGCCCGGTCCCCTTGCGACCCTCTTTCCATCCTGATTTTCCATCTTCATCAACTCCAAAACATCACAGAGGATGTAAAATACGACTACTATTATAGGACTTCGTCCCGGGAAAAGCAATTACAGAACGGTTACATAGCACTTCCGGCGGAAAGCGCTTTACATGCCCCGGATTTCGCAGTATGATAGAGAGGCTTCAGCGGGGCGCAATCTAATCTTTCATCTTTTTTAAAGAACTTATCCAGCGAAACTTTAACACTTCTGTGATAGAATAACAGACAGAACACGCGGCAGTAACAGGAGGGCGGTGCCCATGGCAAGCTATCGAAATGAAAATCGACCGGATTCGGGGGACCTGCTCTCCTGGATCATTACCATCGTATTGCTGGTCAGCCCGGTCTGGCCCATCGGCCTTATTCTGCTGCTCCGAAAGCTGACCGGAGGTTCCAGGCGCAGAGCCTCCCGCCACCCTTATGATATCCAGCGGGAGGGAGGCCCTGTCCCCGGCACGCAGGGAATGCCCGGCGCCCAGCGGCAGACGCCTCCGGTGGGGCGGCAGCATGTGGGCCGCAGCCCCCGGCAGGGCAGGCCGGTGAACCTGGACCGGGGCAAGGGCCTGACCGTATGGGGAATTGTGTTGACCGTGATCTTCGGCATCGCACTCACCGGATTCCCGGCGGTGGCCATGAGCGGCGGCTTCCTCTCCGCCCTGGCGGTGATGTCCCCGGTGATCGGCTTCTTCGGCGGCGGCCTGGCCATGATCTGGGCGGGTACCCAGCGCACTAAGAAGGCCAAGCGCTTCCGCAAGTACCTGGCCCTCATCGGCAGGCGGGAGAGCATCTCCATCACCACCCTGGCCCAGGCCATGCCGGTGTCGGTGCACAAGGCCTGTGACGATCTCCAGGATATGCTGGACAGCGGTATTTTAGAGACGGGCTATCTGGATATGTCCACCGGCCGTCTGATCCTCAGTGACGAGGGCCTTCAGGAAGAGGCGCCCCCTGCCCCCGAGCCCGACGAGCCGGAGCCGGAGGAGGACGTGCTGGACATGAACGACGATGACGCGGTGCTGGGGGAAATCCGCCGACTCAACGACGATATCGACGATCCGGTCATGAGCCAGAAGATCGACCGCATCGGAGAGATCACCGGCAAGATCTTTGCCTATCAGAAGCAGAGCCCCAACCGGGCGGGCCAGCTGCGCAGCTTTTTAAGCTACTATCTGCCTACGACCCTCAAAATCCTCCGGGCCTACGCCCGTATGGAGGAGCAGGGCGTGGAGGGAGAGAATATCCGCTCGGCTAAGGCCCGCATCGAGGGCATGATGGACAAGGTGGTGGAGGGCTTCGAGAAGCAGCTTGACAAGCTCTTCCAGGACGACGCCATGGATATCGCCACCGACGTGCAGGTGCTGGAGCGCATGCTGGAGAAGGACGGCCTCTCCGGCGGCGGCATGACCCTGGGCGGTTAGGTGAATACGCACAGGAGGCCCCTGCCAGCGGCAGGGGCCTCCTGTATGCGGCCTTTTTGGAATGATAGGGGGCATCCGAACAGGGATGCCCCCTATCATCATTGGAATCAGGATTCCATGTGCCGGCCCAGGAACCCGGCGATGGTCTGGGCCAGCTTATAGTCGGTTTCACTGCTGGCCAATTCGCCCTCCGTGCCCACAAAGAGCACACAGCCCAGTACATCGCCCTCGGATAGAATGGGGGCGGCGCAGGCCACAAGATACTTGCTCCCGTCGTCGCTTACAGGCACCGCCTTGTCGCCTGCCTGGTACTGATAAATCTGGCGGCCCTCCATAATCTGCTCCAGCTCAGAGGAGATCCGCTTGTCCGTCAGCTCCCGGCGGGCCAGGCCCGCCACGGCGATGCAGGCATCCCGGTCGGTGATCACGGCGATCTCGCCGGTGGTCTTGTTCAGAGTCTCGCACATCTGGCCGGCGAAGTCGCCCAGGCCGCCCATCAGGGAATACTTTTTGAAGATGACGCCGCCGTCCTTGTCGGTATAGATCTCCAGGGGGTCGCCCTCGCGGATACGCATGGTTCTGCGGATTTCCTTGGGAATGACCACGCGCCCGAGATCGTCGATACGGCGCACGATACCAGTCGCTTTCATCTATAAACTCCTCCTGCGGTTGTAGTTACAGCCCTTATTATCCGCAGGTTTCTTTTGCCTATGCGGCGCAGCCAGTGGTTTCATTTGGAAAGAAAACGCGGACATTGACAGCCGGAGGGGAGGCGCTTACAATAAAACCGACACAGATAGAACAAACGCGAGAGGGGAGAGGAAAATGACAACCGACATGCTGCGCTGCGCCCTGCGGGGGGTAGCGGCCTACCGGCCTGTTGTGGATGAGCCAGTGATGCGCCTGGCGCTGGGGGTACTGGATAAGCTGTCCGCCGGGGACGGCAGCGGGGCCGTGGAGGACTACGCCCGGCTGTTCTATGCCCTGCGGAGCGCGGGGAGCCGGAGCCTGGGGGAGTGGCTGGACGGCCGGCTCCGGGATCGGGAATCCCCCTATGCCGCTCTGGCGGAGCGGGGCGGGGAGGACCCCGCCCTGGAGGCGGCCGCCCGGCGGGATATTGAGACGTTCACCCTGCTGGCGGAGCTGGACTGGGACCAGGTGCTCGCTGAGGTAGGGGGGAAAGCGCCGCGGGAGTATGGGCCGGTGCTGGCCAACCTGCCCCGGTGGCGGGGGAGCAGCCCGTTTTCTTTTGCGGAGCTGACGGAGTTCTACCGGGCCAACGGCGCGGGGCTCTTTGCCCGGCACCGGGCTTTCCTGTGGGAAGATGGGGCGCTCTGCCCGGTGGAGCAACCCGACTGTCCCGGCGCGGACGAGATGCTGGGCTATGAGCTCCAGCGGAACCGGGTCATCGCCAATACCAGGGCCATGCTGGAGGGCAACCTGGTGAACAATGTACTCCTGTATGGCGACAGCGGCACCGGCAAGTCCGCCACGGTGAAGAACCTGCTCACCCTGCCCGGCTTTGAGGCCCTGCGCCTCATCGAAGTGCAGAAGGAGGGGCTGGCTGATCTGCCCCGGCTCATCCGTACCCTGGGCGGGCGGCGGCTGAAATTCATCCTGTTCATCGACGATCTGGCCTTTGATCAGGACGACAAGACCTACTCCGCCCTCAAGACCATCCTGGAGGGCGGCTTAGAGCGGCGGCCCGCCAACGTGGCAGTCTATGCCACCTCCAACCGCCGGCGGCTGGTGCGGCAGACCTTCTCTGACCGGGCGGGGGACGAGGTGGACGCCAGTGAGACCATTCAGGAGAAGACCTCCCTGTCCGACCGCTTCGGCCTGCGCATACCCTACTTGGCGCTGAACCAGGCGGAGTTCCTGGAGCTGGTGGAGGGGATGGCGGAGCAGGCGGGGATTGCCTTGGACCGGGATAGTCTTCGTGCCGAGGCGGTCAAGTGGGAGATGCGCAACCCGGGCCGGACGCCGCGAACGGCGAAACAGTTTATTGCCAGCCTGAGCCTGTGACCGGGTGTCTCGCATCTCCCACGGGCGCGGAAGCGCCCCGCCGCCCCGCGGCGCACAAGCGTTTTGCCGGAGGCAAAACCTTGGTTGAGGCGAATTAACTTCGCCTCAACCGAATGGAAAAAGGGGGCCCCCGCGGGAGGGAACCTCCCGTGGGGTGAGATGCGCAACCCGGGCCGGACGCCGCGAACGGCGAAACAGTTTATTGCCAGCCTGAGCCTGTGACCGGGTGTCTCGCATCTCCCACGGGCGCGGAAGCGCCCCGCCGCCCCGCGGCGCACAAGCGTTTTGCCGGAGGCAAAACCTTGGTTGAGGCGAATTAACTTCGCCTCAACCGAATGGAAAAAGGGGGCCCCCGCGGGAGGGAACCTCCCGTGGGGTGAGATGCGCAGCCCGGGCCGGACGCCGCGAACCGCCAAGCAGTTTATCGCCAGCCTGAGCGTGCGGAGAGGGCAGATATAGAAAACAGGCCGCCCCATGGGGCGGCCTGCGCGGTTTGAAGCGGGTCAATCGTCAAATTGCAGCAGCTTGTAGGGCGGAATCTCCAGCGCTTCCGCGATGAGGAAAAGGGTGCTCAGGGAAATGCCCACTGCCATGCCGGGGGCCTCCACCTGGGAGAGAAAGCCGGGGCTGATTCCTGCGCGCTCGGCCAACTGCTCCTGGCTCAGCCCCCGTAGCTTTCGGAAGTAGGAGATGCGGATGCCGATGGCGATATAGTGATCCCGAAACCGGGCGTTGTGCTCCTCTTTTTTCATTGCGTCTCACCCTTATGTAAGGGTATCATCTTGACAGATAGATTATTACATGCTAAAACATAGATATTACTAGTCTAAAACTAGTATAACTGCGTGTATAGCAGAGGCAGACACCCACTGCCGCAAATTGCGGTTGACGGCGGGACCGGGCTGTGGTACAGTACATGTGGAAAGCGAGCTTTACAATTTGACGAGAGGAGCACATGACATGAAGCACAATCGGATGCGCCGGCTGCTGGCCGGCGTCACGGCGGCGGCCCTGCTGGCCGCGCCCGCGCTGGCGGCGGAGGATACCGCTCCGGCCCCTCAGATGCCCGACGCCTGGGCGGTGGGAGAGCTGGCGGACAGCTACGCCATGGGGCTGGTGGACGACAACTACACTACGTACATTCAGAGCGCCGTCACCAGCGAGCAGCTCTCGGCCATGACCGGCATCGTGGCCGACAAGCTGGCCCTGCTGGAGCTGCCCCAGCGGGCGGCGGACACCGAAGGACTGGTGGTGGACACCACCCGGGGCGGCGTGATGAACGCGCTGTACCAGGAGGCGGCCGCCTACGACATCGACGGCGTGGAGGAGGGGGCCGCGGCCTTCCTCACCGGCCTGGGCGTGGTCAGGGGCGATCAGGCCGGCGGACTGAACGAAGACCGGCCCTGCACCTATCAGGAGGCCATGGTCATGGCCGAGCGGCTGATCCTGGCCCTCTATGACGCCAACGACGCCGGCTCCAGAGGTCTGCTGTGGAAGGCCGTCAACGGGGACAACACCCTCTACCTGCTGGGCACCATCCACATGGACCGCAGCAACGTCTATCCCCTGCATAAGTCGGTGCGGGACGCCCTGGACGCCTCCCAGGTGGTGAGCTTCGAGCTGGATCTCAACGACCAGGAGGGCATGGCCCTGCTGGCCCAGCTTCAGGCCTACTCCGACGGCACCACCCTGGCCGACCACATCAGCCCGGAGCTGTACGCGCGGGTGCAGGCGGCGGCGGTGAGCCTGGGCATGGAGCCCAACGGCTTTGACGCATATAAGCCCTGGGCCCTGGCCTCCACCTTCGGCGTCCTGAGCCTCCAGGACGACACCACCGGCGCCAACGCCATGGCCATTGATGTGTATGTCAACGCCTACGCGGTGAACGCGGGCAAGACCATCGACTCCGTGGAGACCTACGCCTTCCAGGGCGGCATCTTCGACGGCCTGTCCGCCGAGTACCAGGAGGCCTATCTGGACGCCAGCCTGGCCGGGTACGAGGGGATGCTCAACGGCGAGGCGGCCGACGAGACGGCCCAGGCGCTGGCCCAGGCCCAGCAGGAGCAGATTGCCGCCATGTTCGACGCCTGGAAGGACCGGGACCCCGATGCCCTGGCGGAGGTCTACGACAAAGAGGCCATCCTCAACAGCGATGACGAGCTCAACTCCAAGCTGTTCACCGAGCGGGACCCCGGCATGATTGCCGCGGCGGCGGAGTATCTGGAGACCGAGGGGGAGAATACGTTCTTCCTGGCCGTGGGCGCGGGCCACATGGTGGACCCGGGCGGCATTGTGTCCGGCCTGAAGGAGCTGGGCTACACCGTAGAGCTGGTACCCTGAATAAAAGATATGGGCCGCCGCACGCAACGGGTGCGGCGGCTGAGGCTAGCAATAAACCCTCCTGCCAAAGGCTTCGGAGGGAAGGATAGTGTGAAAGGGAACCGTCAGGGTTCCCTTTCACGTTTGATGAAACGACTTTTTGAAGCTTCTTTAGAGCTTCAAAAAGTCCAGCAGCCTGTTGAAAAGTCTTTTTCGACAGGCTGGGCCGCCGCACGCAACGGGTGCGGCGGCTTTTCTGTGCGGGGGCGGAAAGTTCCGATTGATCTCTCCGGGGACGGGTGATAGGATAGACGGAGACAAAAGAACCGGAGGGGACCGCCATGATTTTCAAGGGCAACTTTTTATACACTCCCGCGCTGGGCGAGCTGACCGTGCGGGAGGGGGAGTATCTGGTGGTGGAGGGGGAGAAGTGCGCCGGCTTTTACCGGGCGCTCCCCCAGGAGTACGCCGGGCAGTCGGTGACCGACTTCGGCCGGGCGCTGGTGCTCCCCGCCTTCTGCGACCTCCACCTCCACGCCCCCCAGATGGTGAACCGGGGCGTGGGCTACGACCAGGAGCTGCTGCCCTGGCTGGAGACCTACACCTTCCCGGTGGAGGCCCGCTACGGCGACGCGGACTTTGCCGAGGCGGCGTGGAAGCGGTTCCTCAACCGGATGTGGGCCAACGGCACCCTGCGCTTTTCCGCCTTTGCCACCATCCACAAGGAGGCCGCCTGGCGGCTGATGGAGCTGACCGAGCGGGCGGGGCTGTCCGCCCTCATCGGCAAGGTGAACATGGACCGCAATGCCCCGGACAGTCTGCGGGAGGACACCGACGCCTCCCTGGCGGACACGGAGGAGCTCATCTGCCGCAGCCGGGCGGAGCTGAAGCACGTGGGGTATATCCTGACCCCCCGCTTCGTCCCCTCCACCACCGCCCGGCTCATGGACGGCCTGGGGCGGCTGGGGGAGCGGTACGGGCTGCCCGTCCAGTCCCACCTGTCGGAGAACCGGAGCGAGATCGCCTGGGTGGGCCAGCTCCATCCGGAGTGCGCCAGCTACACCGAGGTGTACCGGGACTACGGCCTGCTCCGCCGGGGGTGCACCATCATGGCCCACGCCGTCCACCTCACCGGGCGGGAGGAGGCCATTCTCCGGGAGGATGGGGTCACCCTGGCCCACTGCGCCCAGTCCAACACCAACCTGTCCAGCGGCGTCATGCCCCTGCGCCGCAGCCTGTCGGAGGGGCTGCGCTGCTGCGTGGCCAGCGATGTGGCCGGCGGCCACGCCGCCGCCATGAACCGGCATGTGGCGGCCACGGTGGGGCTGTCCAAGCTCCGGGCCCTGGACCACCCGGAGGAGCGGCCCCTCTCCCTGCCGGAGGCCCTCTACCTGGCCACCAAGGGGCCGGGGGAATTCTTCGGGAAGGTGGGTTCCTTTGAGCCGGGGTACGACTTCGACGCCCTGGTGGTGGATGTGGACGAGCTGGACGGCCGCCTGCCCCGCACCCCCTTCGAGAAGCTGGAGCAGTTCCTCTACGACGGGGACGACCGGGATATCCTGGCCCGCTACAGCCGGGGCTCCCTGGTGGAAAAGCCCTTTACGGAATAATGGAAGAAAAGACCGCCCCGGAGCGCGTGCGCTCCGGGGCTGCTTTTTCCGCGGAGGAGGGCGGGGGAGAGTCCCGGCGCTTTTTCTTTACTTCCGAGGGGAAACGTGCTAAAATACCCCCGACTGGTTTCCAAACCCGGTCCAAGCGCGGCCACGGCCGCGTTCGTTCGGTGGGACTCACCGCCGTTCTCTAAAGACTAAAATGGAGGTATGATCACACATGCGCAAATCCAACATCCAACAGCTCACCCTGGCCGCGATGGTGGCCGCCGTCTACTTCGTCCTGTGCTACTTCGGCAACATCTTTCAGCTCACCTTCGGACCGGTTCAGGTCCGCTTGGGGGAGGCGCTGACCGTGCTGCCCTTCCTGTTCCCTGCCGCCGCGCCGGGGCTGGCACTGGGCTGCCTGCTGACCAATATTCTCTCCCCCTATGGTCCCATCGACATGATTGTGGGCACCTTGGCCACCGCCATCGCAGCTTTCCTCTCCATCAAGATGCCCCGTTGGTATCTGGCCGCCCTGCCCCCCATTGTGGTGAACGCCCTGCTGCTGCCGCCCATGTGGGCTTGGGCGGAGGCAGGGGCTGTCAACGGCGCTTTCTGGGCGGCGTATGGACTGAACCTGTGGACCTTTGTGGCAGAGGAGGCTGTGGCCTGCTATGTGCTGGGCACGATTCTCCTGAAGGCCCTGCCCAGGGTTCGGTATTTCCGCCCCATGATTCCCACCGCACATCTGCAATAACGGCGGGCGGCGTTCCGCCCGCTCTGCTGGAGGTTTTTTGTTATGAAAGTTCGTAAGGCCGTCATCCCCGCCGCAGGGCTGGGAACCCGGATGCTCCCCGCCACCAAGACCGTTCCCAAGGAGATGCTTCCCATGGTGGACAAGCCGGTGATCCAGTACATCATCGAGGAGGCGGTGGCCGCCGGAATTGAGGACATTCTGATCGTCACCAACCGGGCCAAGTCCGCCATGGACGATTACTTCGACTACTACCCCGAGCTGGAGACCCGCCTGCTCCAGTCGGGCAAGGAGTCCGAGCTGGTGGAGGTGCGCCGGGCCGCCGACCTGGCCAACATCTTCTACGTGCGCCAGAAGGAGACGAAGGGCCTGGGCCACGCCATCGGCCGCGCCCGCCGCTTCGTGGGGGACGAGCCCTTCGCCGTGCTGCTGGGCGACGACATCATGCGGGCCAAAAAGCCGGTGACTCTCCAACTGGTGGAGGCCGCCGAGAAGTACGGCGCGTCCGCCCTGGGGGTGCAGGAGGTGGCTACTGAGGCTATCTCCCGCTACTCCTCCGTCAAGGTCTCCCCCCTGGAGGAGCGCATCTTCGACGTGTCCGACATGAACGAGAAGCCCACCCCCGAGCAGAGGCTCTCCAACTACGCCATCCTGGGCCGCTATGTGCTGACTCCGGAGATCTTCGATATTCTGGAGAACGTCAAGCCTGGTTACGGCGGGGAGATTCAGCTCACCGACGGCCTGCGGGAGCTGTGCCGGAGAAGCCGCATGGTGGCCGTGGACTTTGAGGGCCGCCGGTATGACACTGGCAACCTCTGCGGCTTCCTGGAGGCCACCATCGACTTCGCCCTGGATCACCCGGCCACCGGTGCGTGGCTCAAGGGCTTCCTGAAGGAGAAGGCCGAGACGCTGCGCCAGGAGCGCTGACAAAAGAACAAAAGAAACGCGGCGCCCCAGGCATTGCCTGGGGCGCCGCAGACGGGTGAAAAACCTTCCAGGAAGGAAAGCCTCGCAGAATTCCTGCGGCCACAGCCGCAGGAATAACATGAAAATCAGTCATTTCCGGGGACATGCGCCCCGGAAATAACACTTCCGCGCAAGATGAGCCGACTTTTCCGTCGGGAATCAAGGTCCATCTTGCGCGCATCTCCCTCGAAAAAGTGGCTCTTGCCGCTTTTCCGACAAGCAGAACCCCTCCGGCTTAGCCGGAGGGGTTGATTTATTCCGGGGCGGGGGACTCAGCGGCCCACCTCGATGCCGGCCAGATAGGCGCTACGGGTGGCCTGATCCACCTTGCCGGGCTGGATGGCGTCGCCGATGACCCAGGTCTTGAGTCCGGCGGCCTCGGCGGCGGCCTTCAGGGGGGCGATGTCCACGCTCTTCATGCCCAGGGCAAAGAGGACGGTGTCGGCCTCCAGGGTCTGGACGCCGCCGGCGTTCTCCACCTTCACGCCGGTGGGGGTGATCTCCAGGCAGCGGGTCTTGGGCAGCATGGCCATGCCGCATTTCTCCATCTCCCAGATCAGGGCCTCCCGGTACATGCCGAAGGACTCGTTGGCCAGCCGGCCCAGCAGCTCCACCACGGTGACCTCGTGGCCGGTCTTCTGGAGGAAGAGGCCGGCCTCGCAGCCCACCAGGCCGCCGCCCACCATAACAATCTTGTGGCCGGGCTTGACATTGCCGTCGTACATGTCCATGGCCTTGTGGGCGTGCCCGATGCCGGGCACCGGGGGACAGGAGGGCAGGGAGCCGGTAGCAAAGATGACGCCGTCGGCGCCGAAGGAGGTGATGTTCTCCGGCGTGATCACGGTGTTGAGCCGCACGTCGATGTCACGGCGCTCCACCTCGCGCACCAGCAGGTTCTTGAAGTTCATCAGATCGGGCTTGTCGGTGTCCACGTCGGTGAACCGCAGCAGGCCGCCCAGGCGGGGGCCCTGCTCGGCCAGGATGGCCTTCTGGCCCCGGTCACAGGCGGTGATGGCGGCCTGCATGCCGGCTGCGCCGCCGCCCACAATGAGCACGGTCTCCTGCTTGGAGGCGGGGGCCAGAGTGTCGGGATCGAAGGGCAGGTGGGCCAGGGGGTTGATGGTGCAGTGGCCCACGTAGAGGGCCAGCTCCTCGCTGGTGAAGGGCAGGTCGTCATAGCCCTCCTCGGGGGAGCCGGGGAAGCACTTGTAGCAGCGCAGGCAGCGGCGGATCTGATCCTCATGGCCGCGCTTGGCCTTGTTGGCAAACTCGGGGTCGGCCAGCATCTGGCGGCCCAGGATGGCAAAGTCGATCTTGCCCTCGGCAATGGCCTGCTCGCACAGCTCGGGGGAGTTGATGCCGCCCACGGCGCCCACGGGCAGTTTGGTGTACTTCTTGATGATGGCGGCGTTGTCGATGTTCAGGCCGTGGGGGTGGAACATGGAGCTCTCGGTGCCCGACTTGACCGACGCCTCATAGATACCGCAGGTCACGTGGACGGAGGTGATGTAGGGCTCGGCCATGGCGACGAATGCGCCGGTCTCCTCGGGGGTGATGCCGCCGGGCTGGTGGTCGGTGCCGTCGATGCGCAGCTCCACCAGGAAGTCGGGGCCCACCGCCTCCCGGACGGCCTTCAGAATCTGGAGGGGGAAGCGGGCGCGGTTCTCCAGAGAGCCGCCGTAGCTGTCGGTGCGGGTGTTCATCAGGGGGGAGAGGAACTGGGTGAAGAGGAAGCCGTGGCCGCCGTGGATGAGCACGCCGTCAAAGCCCGCCTTCTGCATGTAGGTGGCGGAGACGGCGAAGTCGCGGGCGATGCGGGCCATGTCGTCCTCGTTCATGGGGTGCACCCTCACGCCGGCCAGGTTGGTGGTCTCGATGGGGCCGATGGCCTCCTCGTTGGGGCCGAAGGGCACCTTCTCCTTGCCGCAGTGAACCAGCTCGGCCAGCGCCACCGCGCCGTGGCGCTTGATGCGGCGGGCGTACTCGCCCACCGCCTGGAAGGTCTCCATGTCCTCCTCGGGCTTGGCAAAGTCAAAGGGGCGGAAGCCGGGGATGCGCACGGCGTCCACAAAGTTCACATCGGTCTCGCCCACGATGACGCAGGCGTTGCCGCCCCTGGCGCTGCTCTCCAGCTTGCGGTAGGTGAAGTCCCGGGCGTCCGGGTTCTGAACAATGAGGCCGAAGGCCATGGGGGCGCTGACGATGCGGTTGCGGTAGGTCACCTTGCCCACCTGAATGGGGGAAAACAGATGCTCGAATTTCATGACAATCAGACTCCTTTCTTAGATGCCGGGGAACTGGATGCTCTGGTACTTGGGCAGGCGCTCGGCCACCAGATGGCGCTTGGCCGGATCCATGAAGAAGCCGCCCTGGGTCTCGGCGATCTCGTCGCAGTGAACCCCGCGGCCCTCCTCGGTGGTGCGGTCACGCTCCAGCCCATTCTCGGCGATGACGAATTTCCAGCGCCCGTCCTCGGTCTGCTCCAGGGTGCCGCCCGCGCCGCACACCACGCACTCGATGGGGTACTGTAGCCCCTTCCACTGGGGCTCGCCCAGGCACAGGGCGTTGGAGTGGCAGTTGGGACACCAGCCGTAGTCGGGATCGCCCAGCCACTTGCGCTCGGCGGGGGGCGTGTTGAGGGCCTTCATCACGTTCAGGCCCATCTCCCGGGCCCGGGCCACCTTCTCCTCGTAGAGAAGCACTTGGGCGGGGGCGGGAACCTGAGTGGCCATGTACATGTCCACAATCTTGAAGCTGTTGGTGAAGGTGGTGGCCTGCATGCACTCCAGGGCCATGGACTGCCAGGAGCGGGTGGAGCCGCCCACGGCGATGAGCGCGCCCACCCGGTCCCGGGGCGCGATGGCGCCGATCTTGGTCAGGAAGGCCGACTCATAGGCCAGGTTGCGGTGCATGAACTTCAAAAACAGGGAGGAGGGCATCAGATCATAGGTGGGGGCGGAGAAGATCACCGCATCCTGTTCCAGCATCACATCCATGATTTTCTGCTTGTCGTCCTTGTCCGCCAGGGAACAGCCGGTGTTCTTCCCCATGGACATGCCCATGGTGCAGGCGGTGCAGCCGTTGCAGTCCAGGAGCTCGTAATCCTTCAGGTTGATCATGCGGACCTCGGCCCCCTGCTCCCGGCAGGCCAGAAGAGCCTCCTTGAGCAGGATTTCACAGTTGCTGTCCTTGCGTCCGGCGGTCACGCCCATTACTTGAAACGCCACGCGCATCACTCCTCTTTTATAATCGGGCAAATTGTATCACTCCGGGCGAAAAAAGTGAAATTCACGTTTTTTCCAGGATTGATAAAAAAGCGTTATCAATTTATAATACGAGCAGAGAGAGGAGGGAGCGCAATGAACACCGAGCAGCTTCGCTATTTCGTGTCGGTGGCCCGTTACCGGAACTTTACCGAGACGGCGCGGGAATTCTATGTGACGCAGCCCGCCGTGACCCATCAGATCTCCGCCCTGGAGCGGGAGGTGGGCGCGCGCCTGTTTCTGCGTACCACGAGGAACGTGTCGCTCACCCGGGCCGGGGAGCTCTTCCTGGAGGACGCCAAGCGCATCCTGGACCAGGAGGAGCGGGCCCTGGGCCGCCTGCGCCAGCTGGAGTCCTCGGGATGTTGGGAGCTGCGCATCGGCTACCTCAATTCCCCCTCCCGCCACTTTTTGCCCCGGCTGATCGCCGCCTATCGGGAGGCGTATCCCCAGGTCCGCGTGGAGCTCATCCGGCGGGACGCCACCGGCATCCAGGCGGGCATCGACGCGGCGGCTTATGATGTGAGCTTCTCGGTGCTCTCCGACTTGAAGGGGATGAACGGCTACGCCTGCCGCAAGCTGGGGGCCGACTTCTACTGCCTGGTCTGCCCGCGGGAGCACCCCTGCCTGGACAACGCCGTGATCGACTACGCCAAGCTGGCCACGGAGCCCTTTGCCTGCCTGTCCCACACCGGCGGGGCCTATATGTATAAGCAGTTCCTCCAGATCTGCCGGGGACTGGGTTTCACCCCGGCGTCGGTCACAGAGTATCCCGCCCTGGAGGATGTGATCTTTGCCGTGGAGTGCGGACAGGCAATTGCCATTCTCCCTTTCCGGATTCGGGAGTACATGCATACCACCGGCCTGGCCTTTGTCCCGCTGGAGGGGCATGGGCAGACCATCGAGCTGGGGGTGGCGTGGCGGGAGCCCAGTGACAATCCGGCCGTGGAGTGGTTTATGGCCATGGTCAACCGCTGGCTTCTGGAGCATCCGGAGCTGTTTTAACGCAGACGCAAAAAAGTACCGTCAGGCGGCAGCGCCTGACGGTACTTTCGGGTACGGAGCGGTTTGCGAAAGGAATTAGTCGTAGATGCTGTCCACGTCCCAGTCGGTGATGACGCCGGTGGCGGCGTTGATGTCGCACTCATACTCCATGGTGCCCGAGACCATCTTGATCTCATAGATATAGCGGCCGTCGTCCCAGTCCAGGTGGCAGCGTACCACGGAGGCGCCGGAGGGGGCTTTTGCCAAAGCGATCTCCTTGGCCTTGGCCTCGCTGATCAGATTGTTGGTGGAGGTGCCAGGGGTGGAAGGGTTGGCGGCGTTGTTTCCGGGATTCCACAGGGAGAAATCATCCCAGTCATGGTCATAGGAGCGAATGGCGCCTGTCGTGGCGTCGATGCTGTAATCGTACTCCGTGTTCCCGGCGTAGAATTCCACCTCGTACTCGGTGCGGCCGTCGTCCCAGTCCAGTCCGGCCTTCACGAAGATGGCGTCGGCGGCCTTCACGCCGGCGTGGTTCAGGGCGATCTCCTTGGCCTTGTCCACGGAGATGTAGTTGGAGGCGGAGGGGGTGGAGGCGATATAGCGGTCGGGGGTGGTGAGGACGGCGGTATAGTTGGCGGAGTCAAAGTCCACCTTCAGGCCGGCGGCCTCACAGATGGCGCGGACGGGGGCGTAGGTGGTGCCGTTATAAGAGAACAGGGGGAGATCCCTGCCCTTGGCGTCCTTGGGGGAGAAGACCGCACCGTTGAGGGTGATGCGGATGTTGTCATCCACGGTGATGGTGCGGCTGGCCGCCATGGCCGACACACCCAGGCCCACCGTCAGGGCAGCCACCAGAATACCACTGCAAAAGCCTTTTCCAAAACCCTTTTTCATCATCAAAACTCCTTTATCCTGTCAAATCTGCGGCGGGGTTTCCCGCCCGTTCTGACAGTAAAATGAAGCAGAGGGGCCGTTTATTGCACGGAAGCAAAAAAATATTATTTTTTTGGAAAGGCTTGACTTTTTCGCTGATTCCTATATAATAATATAGCTTGTTTCAAAACAGGCCATCCTTGCCCCCGCACAAGGGCGGGGGCCATACGTCCATAAGGAGGTGCAAAGAAAATGGCAAAACTGAGCGGAAACTACGAGGTGGTCTTTATCCTCAATCCCAACCTGGATGAGGAGGCCACCGCTGCCATGGTGGCCAAGTTCAAGACCCTGGTGGAGCAGAACGGCACCCTGGCTGAGGTTGAGGAGTGGGGCAAGCGCCACCTGGCCTATCCCATCAACGACCTGACCGAGGGCTACTACGTGCTGATGACCTTCAACGCTAAGCCCGAGTTCCCCCGTGAGCTGGATCGTATCCTGCGGATCACCGACGGCGTGATGCGTTCCCTGATCGTCTGCAAGGACGAGAAGTAAGAAGGGAGCGGCAGACATGCTGAACCGGATTATTCTCATGGGCCGTCTGACCCGTGATCCCGAGCTGCGCCACACCCAGACGGGGACCCCCGTGGCCTCCTTCTCCCTGGCGGTGGACCGGGACTTCAAGGACAAGACCACCGGCGAGAAGTCCACGGACTTCATCGACATCGTGGCCTGGCGTCAGACCGCCGAATTTGTCTCCCGTTTCTTCACTAAGGGCCGTATGGCCGTGGTGGAGGGCCGGCTCCAGCTCCGGGACTGGACCGACCGGGACGGCAACAAGCGCCGCACCGCGGAGGTGATCGCCGACAACGTGTACTTCGGCGACTCCAAGCGGGACGCGGAGGCGGGCGGCTATGCCGCGCCCTCCGGCGGGTTCGGCGCTCCGGCCGGCGGCTACGCGCCGCCTCCCGCCGCGCCCAGCGGCGGCTACTCCGCCCCCATGGGCGGCGGCGATCAGTTCGCCGAGCTCTCTGACGACGACGGGGAGCTGCCCTTCTAACACATTTTGCGCACGACAGTCGGTGCGCAGCAATAAAACAAGACGGGCTGAAGGCCCGTGAAAAAGGAGGTTCCCTGTTATGGCTATGGATAGAGAGCGCCCCCGCGGCCGCAAGCGCCGCAAGGTCTGCACCTTCTGTGTGGACAAGGTGGAGCACATCGACTACAAGGACGCGGTCAAGCTGCGCCGGTTCCTGTCTGAGCGGAGCAAGATCCTGCCCCGCCGCACCAC
>OGZB01000785.1_pt1 | contig 19320 bp, 19 predicted proteins | sample 1576691 | NCBI WGS metagenome assembly OGZB01 (sample SAMEA3541479, study PRJEB24748) | human gut metagenome | biome: human gut; feature: human-associated habitat; material: faeces | place: China | collected 2012
ATACGATAGTCGGCAGATACTTTCATAAAAGCAACCTCCTGTCTGAAAACGGCAAAGATGTGTGAAAAGGAAGATGATATACCACTTTAATTTAGATACGTTTGAAACGCTGAAAAAATTGCGGCATGAATGAAAAAGAGAATGGTTCGATAGAATCTTTTGCTGAGAACACATTCAGGCGTAACCATCTCGCAGGAGCTGGCGATGCAGGCATTCCTGAATGAGAACGTCTGATCGTCTCATCTGATTTGACATCCACGGTAACAGATTCCTCCTGCTAAAATCGCCCGGAACGACCTTCTCCTATCGTTCCGGGCAGTTTTTTGTGTTATGCAATAAAAATGACCGCAGCACGCCCGTTGACTCATCTGATCCAAGGCATTATAATCGACGTATGGCAAAGTTTGTCGAAGAGCAGGAGCGAAAAAAATATGGATCATCGTCACCGCGATCGCACCTACAAAAAGAGCCGCTTTCAGCAGGAGCTGGAGCAGAGCGTCTCCCGTAAGCTGATCTCAAGCCTGCTGCTGGGATGTCTTTTGTTCTGCATTGCGATCGCTGTTGTGAATGCTCTCAACCAGAACGCCCGGCGGGAAGACCATCTGGAGAGCGTCGCCTCCACCTTCCATGAGGTGTACGATAACACGTCCGCCTTTCTGCTGGACGCCGGACACACCGAGCTGTTCCTCTCCGAGCTGCGGAAGGATCAGGACAACCTGCGTTATCTTATCAGCCATTACAACGTCTCGGCTCTTGTGGAGATACAGCTCATCCTTACCGACTCCAGGGGAAATGTTCGGTTCACGACCTTTCCGGAGGGAGAGATGAATCTCCACCGGCAGGAATTCAACTGCATCGCCGTGGACAACGCCTGCCATCTTATGCGGGCCGTCTACACCACGGTCTACCACTTCCGAGCCAACAGCTCAGAATACGTTATGATCCATCCGCTCTACCGGGATGGCGAATATCAGGGTGCTGCGGCAGTTTATCTGAATGAGAACGACTGGACAAAACTGTTCGGCCAGTACCAGTACGATGCTATCCTCACCAAATCCAACGGTGATGTCATCGCCTGTTCAAACTCCTCCTTCCTCTCCCAGAAGAACGCTAACAAGTATCTGCCCGCCGATGCGGCGCAGTATGTGCGAGTGAACGGGAACCGCTATCTGCGCAGCAGCCGCTCGCTGGAAAACGGCACGGTGTTGGCTTACTCCTTCATCTACTCCCCCACGAATTACAGTTATCTCTTGGTGGGTCTGCTCCTGATCGTACTGCTGGGGCTGAGCTGGGCAGCAATGTTCGCCCGTATCATGCACGCTATGACTGAGCAGATGGTAAAGTCGGTGGACACCCTCGTGCGGCAGATCCGCATCATCCGCAAGGAGGACCCTGATCACATCATCGAGATCGACACCGGCGATGAGATCGAGGAGATCGCCCGTCAGGTCAACAAGATGGTCCGCAGCATTCAGGAGCTGAGCCAGCGCAACATCGCTCTTGCCGAAGTGAACAACCGGATGGAGATGCAGAATCTTCAGGCACAGATCAATCCCCACTTTATTTATAACACGCTGGACAATATCCGCTATCTTATCCCGACAGACCCCCAGCGAGCCCAGCAGCTGATCGGGCGGTTTATCGGCATCCTGCGCTACAGCATCAACAACACAAAGCACAATGTCACTGTTAAAGATGATCTGAAATATCTGCAGGATTACCTTGTGATCCAGTCCACCCGCTTCGGTGCGAATTTCTCCTACGAGATCGACATCGACGACGCCTGCATGGAGTTCATCATCCCGAAGCTGCTTTTACAGCCCTTGCTGGAAAACAGCATCAAATATGGATTCCAGAAGAAGCCACGCATCCATATAAGGGTACGGGGCTGGCTGGGGGAGGATGCGCTCTATTTCACGGTAGAGGACAACGGCGGAGGCGTGGACGAGACCATGCTGGAACAGCTGCGAGACATCCTGCGCTCGGATGAAGTGAACATCGAGCACAATGGTCTGCAGAACATCAACCGCCGCATCTGGCTGGGCTACGGCGGTGACAGCGGACTGACCATCGACAGCACCGAGGGCGAAGGCTTCACGGTGAAACTCAAGCTCCGGCTGGGAGGAATGTAAACCATGTATCGCGTTCTGCTTGTAGAAGATGAAGAGATCATCCGCAAGGGCATTCGCTACTCGGTACCGTGGGAGGAGTGCGGCTGCTCGGTGGTGGGCGAGGCAGAGAATGGGGCAGCAGGTGAAGAAAAGATCGCTGAACTGCAGCCTGACATCGTCATTACCGACATTACCATGCCGGTAAAAAACGGTCTTGAGATGATCGCCGACACCCGGGAGAAATTCAACTATATCGCCATCATCCTGACAGGCTACTCGGAGTTTGAGTACGCCCAGCAGGCTATCCGGAACGGCGTATCGGATTATGTGCTCAAGCCTCTCGACATGGACGAGATGCGTACTGCGCTGGAGAAGGCTGTCCGCCTTGCGGGGGATAACCAGTACCTCCAACAGCGGGAGGACAAGGCAGAGGCCGTCCGCAGCCGGACAGCTCTGCCGCCATTAAGCGAAGATAAGGTCACTGACCCGCTGGTGCTGCGCATCGTAGCCTATCTGAAAGAGAATTACCGGAGCAAGATAACACTTGCTGACCTTCAGGAACAGTTCCACTACTCGGAACGGTACATCAACCAGAAGTTTCAGAAAGAGCTTGGCACAACGGTCATTGACTACCTCAACCGCTGCCGTATTCAGAACGCTCTGGAACTCATCCGGAAGGGAAAACTGCCCATCTCCCAAATCGGCTGGGAGTGCGGCATTGGTGAGTACAAATATTTTAACCACGTTTTCAAAAAATACATAGGCTGCTCGGTGCGGGAGTACCAGAGCACCTTGAAATAAGTGTCTATGAAAAAATACCGAACAGCCGCCGTTCGGTATTTTTTCCATTTGTTCTGCAATTTGAGTATTATTTTTGTGCTAGAAGCATTAAAATGGGACTATCGAAAGGTTTCAGGTAAAAAATGGAGGTTTTTACTATGAAAAAGATTTCTCGTCGTTCGTTCCTGATGGCTACCGGTGTTATCGCAGCTTCTGCTGCTCTGAGCGCTTGCGGCGGCTCCTCCGCCAGCACCTCTTCTGCCGGTTCTACCGCTGCTTCCACTGCCGCTTCTGGTTCTGCTGCACAGGGCGGCGGCGACCTCGTGATCTACTCGCCCAACTCTGAGGGCCTGCTGAACGCCACCATTCCTCTGTTTGAGGAGAAATACGGCGTCAATGTCGAGCTGATCCAGGCCGGCACCGGCGAACTGGTCAAGCGTATCCAGTCCGAAAAGAACGATCCCTACGCAGATGTCCTGTTCGGCGGCTCCTGGTCGCAGATGTACACCAACGAGGACCTGTGGGAGCCGTATGTTTCCGCCAACGATGCAAACGTCATCGACGCCTACAAGAACAAGTGCGGCTTCATCACCGGCAATGTGCTGGACGGCAGCGTCCTCATTGTCAACACCGACCTCATCGGTGACATCAAGATCGAGGGCTACGAAGATCTGCTGAACCCGGCCCTGAAGGGCAAGATCGCCACTGCCGACCCCGCCAACTCCTCTTCCGCTTTCGCACACCTGACCAATATGCTGCTTGCAATGGGCGGCTACGAGGACGATAAGGCATGGCAGTACGTCCACGACCTGTTTGAGAATGTGGACGGCAAGATCTGCGAAAGCTCCAGCGGCGTTTACAAGGGAGTTGCCGATGGCGAGTATGTGGTGGGTCTGTCCTATGAGGATCCCTGTGCTCAGCTGGTTCTGGACGGCGCACCTGTCAAGATCGTTTACATGAAGGAAGGTACTGTCTTCCTTCCTGCTTCTGCCACCATCATCAAGGGCGCAAAGAACATGGACAATGCCAAGCTGTTCATTGACTTCATCCTGAGCGAGGAAGTACAGAACATCTGGGGTAGCACCCTGACCAACCGTCCTGTTATGAAGGACGCTGCCACCAACGATGCCATGACCCCGATGGCAGACATCAATGTCATCGAAGAGGACATTCCCTACGTCAGCGCCCACAAGGCAGAGCTGGTGGACAAGTACACTGAGATCTTCACCGATCTGCAGAGCAAGTAATTCAAAGGGCAGCAGGAGGCTAGTATGAGCAGAATATCAGTCAAAGACGCAGTAAAGCGCTACGGGAATAATACGGTCATCCCGGACCTGAATCTGGAGATCGGAGATGGTGAGCTGTTCACCCTGCTGGGTCCCTCCGGCTGCGGCAAGACCACCCTTCTCCGTATGATCGCAGGCTTCAACTCCATTGAGGGCGGCGACATCTTCTTCAACGAGAAGCGCATCAACGATATGGACCCCAGCAAGCGCAACATCGGCATGGTGTTCCAGAACTATGCCATCTTCCCGAACCTCTCCGTCCGGGACAATGTGGCATTCGGTCTGAAAAACCGCAAGGTGGACAAGGCCGAGATCAAGAAGCGGACGGATGAGTTTCTGAACCTGATGCAGATCATGCAGTATGCCGACCGGATGCCCAACCAGCTTTCCGGCGGTCAGCAGCAGCGTATCGCACTGGCTCGCGCACTGGTCATCTCGCCGGATGTGCTGCTGATGGACGAGCCGCTTTCCAATCTGGACGCAAAGCTCCGTGTCGAGATGCGCAGCGTCATCCGCCACACCCAGAAGAGCGTTGGCATCACCACCGTGTACGTCACCCACGATCAGGAAGAGGCAATGGCCATCAGCGACCGTATCGCCGTTATGAAGGACGGCGTCATCCAGCACGTTGGCACTCCCCGCGACATCTACCAGCGCCCGAAGAATGTCTTCGTTGCCACCTTTATCGGCCGCACCAACATCGTGAATGCCCACGTCAAGGACGGCATCATCACCTTTGCCGACGGCTACCATGAGCACATCGACGCTTTGGACAAGGCTGCCGAGCAGGATGTGCGCTGTTCCATCCGCCCGGAGGAGTTCATTATCTGCAAGGACGGCACCGATGGCATCCACGGCACCGTGCAGGAATGCACCTACCTCGGTCTCAACACCCACTACACCATTGACACCGATCAGGGCGACTCGGTGGAGATCGTAGAGGAGTCCTCCATTGGCGAGGGTCTCAAGAAGGGCGAGAAGGTGCTGCTGAAGGTCAAGAAAGAGAAGATCAACGTCTTTACCAAGGACGGTGGTACCAATCTCATCAGGAGCGACGCTTATGAAAAACAATAATAAGTTCCGTCTTGATGTCTGGGGAGCCATTACGCTGGGGACCATCGCACTTTATGCACTGTTCCTGCTTTACCCGATGGCATACCTGATCCGCCAGTCTGTGCTGGACCCCGACACCGGCGGTTTCACGCTGGCTTATTTCACGAAGTTCTTTTCCAAGAGCTACTATTTCGATACCCTGATCAACAGCTTCAAGGTGTCCATCACAGCGACGGTGCTCTCCATCGCCATTGGCACCCCACTGGCATACCTGTTCACGATCTTTAAGATCAAAGGCAAGTCGGTGCTGAATATCCTCATTGTGGTGGCATCTATGTCGGCTCCCTTCATCGGTGCCTACTCATGGATCCTGCTGCTGGGTCGCAGCGGTGTCATCACCGCCTTCTTCAAAAACCTCGGCATCGCCATCCCGGACATCTACGGCTTCGGCGGCATCGTGCTGGTCATGACGCTCCAGCTGTTCCCGCTGGTGTTCCTCTACGCCAAGGGTGCATTGAAGAATATCGACAACTCCCTCATCGAGGCGGCTGAGAACCTCGGATGTTCTGGCATTGCCTGCTTCTTCAAAGTGGTCGTACCCCTGATCATGCCCACCCTGCTGGCTGCGGCTCTGCTGGTGTTCATGCGATCCTTTGCAGACTTCGGCACCCCGATGCTGATCGGTGAGGGCTACCGTACCTTCCCTGTTGTCCTTTACACTGAGTTCATCAACGAGGTGGGCGGCAGCGACGGCTTTGCAGCCGCTATCGCCGTCATCGCTATCGTCGTCACCACGCTGGTGTTCCTCGTCCAGAAGTACGTTTCCAACAAGAACGCCTTCGCTCTGAACAGTATGCACCCCGTGGAGGAGCGGGAGGCCCGCAAGGGCATCAACGCTCTGGTGCATCTGGTCGTCTACCTTGTAGTGGGCATCGCCATCATGCCGCAGGCCTACGTCATCTACACCTCGTTCAAGAACACGCAGGGTAAGATCTTTGTGGACGGCTACTCGCTGCAGAGCTACCAGACCGCCATCGGCAAGCTGGGCCGCAGCATTCAGAATACCATCATCATCCCCCTGCTGGCACTGGTCGTCATCGTGCTGCTGGCTGTTCTCATCGCTTATCTGGTGGTGCGCCGCCGCAATGCCCTGACCAACGTGGTGGACGTCCTCTCGATGATCCCCTACATCGTGCCCGGCACGGTCCTTGGCATTGCGCTGCTCATCGGCTTCAATAAGCCCCCGCTCCTCATCAGCGGCACCATGCTCATCATGGTAGTAGCCCTCATCATCCGGCGTCTGCCCTATACCATCCGCTCGTCGGTGGCTATCCTGCAGCAGATCCCCATGAGCATTGAGGAAGCTGCTATCTCGCTGGGCGCTTCCAAGATGAAGGCATTCTTCCGTATCACGGTTCCCATGATGGCTTCCGGCATCATCTCTGGTGCTATCCTGAGCTGGGTCACCATGATCAGTGAACTGTCTACCGCAATCATCCTGTATACCGGCAAGACCAAGACCCTGACGGTAGCGATCTATACCGAGGTCATCCGCGGCAACTACGGCACTGCCGCCGCATTGTCCACCATCATGACCATCCTGACCGTCATTTCCCTGCTGGCCTTCAGCAAGCTCAATGGCGGAAAGGATATCAGCCTTTAAGTGATCCCCCGTTCTCCTTCGATCACTGAGTTTCCAAACCGGGCTGTTGCTCAGCAATGCAAATAGCCCCCAACAGAAAAATGAGACAGGCTTCCCGAAAGGTGGGTCGCCTGTCTCATTTTTGTTGTAAGTTGGACGCTTGGGGACTTTAGACCTTTGCGATCCCGTCCATTCCCTCGCATGTGAAGATCTGCGATGCTTTTCAGATCACGCTTTCCGAGTTTTTTGCAAAGGCAGAGGGAAGTGAGTCTAAAAGGTCACGGCATCCGCAGTATCCGTAACCTGTTCAACGTCCGGGTTGGCAAATCCGCGGCGGATGCGGTCTACAGCTTCTTCCCAGCTCATTCCTTCCGGCAAAGGCAGCTGGCCTCTGTCATGCTCCGGGCCATAGACTTTTTTATAGACATCATCCCGGAAGCCAAAATAGATCACTGCGGCGATCAGAAGCCCCAAAAGAACCGACACTGCTCCGGCACCAGTTGCAACACCTGTCACCACGCCCACAACGAACCCCAGCAGCAGCCAGATCTTTAAGGAATCCAGCGCAATGCTTCTGCGCGCAGCTGCGGTAAACAGCGGATGAAAGCCGCTCAGATTTTTGGATTTTCCTTTGGCTTTTTTAGCTTCTGCACTGCCATCATAGATTTCAAATAATTCTTTCATGATGTTTTCTCCCATCTCAATGGATGCGTAACCTTTTCCGTTCGGAATGATTCCAATGAATCATTTTGATGCTTTTATTATAAAGCGTTGATTGGACACCAATATTGTCCATCCGGCAAACTTCCATTCGGATTTTTCTATATGGCTTTGCACAGAAAAACCGCCCCGGCTTCCTGCAACGGAAACCGAGGCGGTTCGTTTACTTTATGGGTTCTTTTTTCAGGCGCTCAACACCGATCAACTGGCATTCAGTTTTTGAAGTTTTAGTCATATCTGTATTTAGAGGACTTTCCGTACACCTTCCGGAGCGATTTTTTCAGACCAATCACTGTTTCTTTGATGATCTTTGCCTCATCGGCAGAGCAATCTGCAAGCTGTTCGCTCATCCAGCTGTCGAACACCGGCTTTGCTTTTTTGATCTCAATGCACAGCAGTTCGTCCGCCGAGCAGTCCAGCGCGTTGATGATGTCGATCAGCGTTTTCAGACTGGGCACGGAGTTGCCTGTCTCAATATGGCTGATGTGCGTGACCACCACGCCGACCTCATTGGCCAGCTGCTCCTGCGTCATGCCCTTTGCAAGGCGGCAGGCACGGATGCGTTTTCCGATGTCGGCGTAGTCCACCATAATACAAGTACCCTCCGTTCAGTGAAGTGATACTTGTATTGTATGTGCAATCGACCGTGATTGTAATAACCTGAAAGTGCAGTGGACTTGTAAAGCATTATCAAAAACGCATCAGTATCTGCTCAGGGCATAAAGTTGAGGTACAGAAGGAGCGCGATGCCCAGAAAATTCACGATACCAAACGCCAGCGAGGTGCCCAGCAGCAGCTTGTATTTCTGCACTGCGAACTGCTGCTGCGTCTTTTGGTATTCTGCCAGCTCTGCCTTTGCATCATCGCGGTACTCCGTCATCTGGGTGCTACTGTCGCCCAATGCTGTAAGCAGCTGCTGCTCCAGCGCTGCAACGCTTTCCAGCACAGCCTTTTGATCGGCATCATTCTGCCTTGTAAGCTGGGCAGTGTTTTCCGCAAGGCTCCCACACAGGTCATTCTTGAGCGTTCCCAGATGGCTCGTCAGGCTGGTTTCTAGCGTTTCATTCTGGGTACTCAGAGCTTCTGCCTCACTATTGTGGTATGCAGTCATCTGCGTACTGCCGTTTTCCAACTTTGTGAGCAGCTGCTGCTCCAATGCAGCAAGCTTTTCCAGCACAGCCTTTTGCTCAGCATCACTTTGTTCGGAGAGTCGAGAAGTGTTTTCTGTAAGGTCGCTGCACAATGAATCATGGAGCGTTTCAAGATGATTTGTCAGGCTGGTTTCCAGCGCTTCATTCTGAACATCGAGTTTATCCTTAAAGTCATCTTCAAGGTTGTTTTCAAGGCCGGCTCCAAAGTTATCCAACTGGCTTTCCAGATTGGCCAATGGGTCTTTGGAATTTCCAAACGCCTGAATCAATCCCTCCAAATATGCATTTGTTCTGCTGAGCTTGGGCGCGAGGTCTTGCTTGAGCTGTTCTACCCGTTCTGCTTCATCCCCTTTGAGCCTTTTTTCAGAATCCAACAGCTTTGTACCCAGTGGATCGACCACATAATCATCGAACAGCTTTCTGACCTGCTCTACGGATTCCTTATCCAACTCTATTTCAGATTTTTCCAAAGCCGTTTCCATCCTGACATCCTCCTATCGTAACCTTGTAATCCTCTTCCAGCAACCCCAACAGCAGGATAAGCTTTGTCTTTTCCGCCGCGTCCGGAGCCTTCCGGATGCGCTGCACGATTCCAGCATACTGTTTTGTATACGCTGCTCTCGCCATACGGCGGTAATCCTCCAGATTTTTTTCGTCCTGCCGAATCTTTTCAACGATTCCTTCACGGACTTTTTCCAGCGTAGTCTTCTGTGCTTCCAAGCTGCACTTCCGGGCTTTCGCCTCATCCACCTTTTTCTTTTTTCCTGCTAACAACTGCTGGCTCTGCTGTTCCAGACGCATCTCATCGCAGAGGAGCCTTTCAATCTTACCAAGCCATTCTGCTTCGTATCCCCGCAGCGCCTTTGCCACTTTATCCATGATTTCACCGTTCAGGTTCCACAGATCACACCGCCAAACCTTTTCTCTGTGGAACAAAGTCCATTTGGGGTAATACTCCTGATAAAACTCATCATAGATAGCCTGACTCAACTTTTGCCAGAACATATTTCCATCAAAGGATACCACCATTCCTGCACGTTTCAGCATCTTTGCATATCGGTTCAGATAGCCTTCCTCGCCGGACAGCTTTCCTTCCAAATAATCAAGGATCGAGGCAAATACCATCCGGTCTGCGCTGTTCTGCTTTTGAGCAACACTCCGGTCCGCAAGATAATGGCGACCGCCGGATGTTCTGAATAAATGCTCCTTATCGATCAGTGTATCGATTTGCTCATTCAGCTCTGTATTATAGCCAGTCTTAAACCCGTCTGCACAGCCGGTAAGCTGCTCCTTCGCCTCTTGCAGCTCCTTGATCTTCCGCAGACGTTCTTTACGTTCCTTCTGTGCATTTCCGGTGGTTTCTTTTTTTATATAGTCTTCATTTTGCTTGATAATGCCGTTTTCCGTGTTGATTTCCTGCTGCTTTTCTTCAAGCTGCCAGTCGTTTTCTGCCAGACTGTTTTTCTTAGCGATTTTCAGCTCCTCCTGTAACCGTTGGAGCGCCGTCTGAAAGCGCTGCCCTTCCCGCCGCAGGATGCTTTGCCGCAGTTCCTGAAGAATACGGTCTCGGGTCTCGATCATTTCCGCGCGGTCCTCTTCATCCAGACTATTGCACAATCTCTGGAACGAATCCGCCAGTTCTACAGGAAACACTTCCACCTTGCTGGTTTTTCCAAGATACCCTTCGGTGTTCTTCTTGTACTTTTCCATTACAAAATCATAGAAACTTTTTTCACGGTCCTGACGCGGAACAAAGAAAAAATTCTTGACCGTACCCATCGAGAATGCCTTGGTCGTTACCACAATGTACTGTCCAGGCTTATCCCGCCAGTATGGCTCCAGATCGGTCTGCACCTCCAGTGATTCGATGGTATTGGCAGTACATACCACAAGGCACACCTGTGCAAGCGGCAGATACCTGCGCATCAGGTTTTGCACATGAAAAGCCTCTCCTTTGGTTTTGCTGTTCACACCGGGCAGGTCCATCACGATCAGGTTTTCTGACGAGGAGTCTTCTGCAAAAAACTGCCGGGGGATGTCAATATGCAGGACGCTGCGTGCGGATTCCTTGTTTGTTACCACCCGGCTGCGCACTTCTACAAGCTTTGCTTCAAGCTCTGCTTCGGTGCTGAACCAAATCTTTTCAGAGAACACGCCCGGTTCACCTTCCACCGTAAGAGCATACTGCTCTGTATCCGAGCGGGCATAGATGATGGCAGTAGAGGTAGACGAGTTTCCCCGCGTAATCTCTTTGGTGCGCAGGGTCTGGCTGACACACTGGAAGCAATCATCCCGTATGCCAATAAGCTTCAGGATCAAACTGGTCTTTCCGATTTGGGCAGGGCCATAAACAACGACCAGATAGCTTTCCTGCAAGCCTTCGTATTTCAAAAGCGCGTTATCACGCGTCGTCAGAAGACTGGCCTTTATCCGCTCAAATGCGTCCTTTTGCCAGATACTTTTTTCCTTAAAAAGTTCCTCACATCGCATAAAGCGCACCCCTGGTCCTGGCGGATATTGTTTGCAGCAGCTGCAAAGCTGCATCTATCTGGGCCTTGGCATTGTACTCCTTCATGGGCGTTTTTACATCGCCGTTCAGGTCCTCAAGGTTATTTTGAATGGCGTCCCGCAATCTCTCCATTTGCTTGTCGAATCGCTGCAGTTCTTCCTTTTTCAGCGCATCATAGACTGAATCAATGGCAAGATTCGCTCTGCGCAGATTCTCACACTGCATACCGGAAATATCTTGCAGGGCTGCAAGTGTGCCGCCGCCCACCATCACTGCCATGGCCGGAATCCCTATTACCGGCACCGAGACGCCAAAGGAAGCCGCGATCTGAGGGATCATGTTGATGGTCGCATCGCCCAGCAGATCCATTCCTGTCATGCTGCCAAGACCGATGGCAAATTTCTTCATGGAGGAACTCTCCACCTTGATTGGACGATTCAGCAGTTTATCCAGCTTTGTGCGCTTTTGGGCATCTGCCATATCCTTTACGCCTGCTGCCGTTGTCACGGCTGCCGAGAAGATCTGCCATGCCTCCTGTGCGCCCGCCTGGACCTGCTCCACCTCCAGCGTACTTCCGCTGGGCTCGTAGCTCGCCACGTGTCTTCCCTGCGTACTGCACTCTATCGCCAAATCATCGCTGCTCATTACGCTATAGTAATAGAATGCAATATCGACCAGGGCATTCATCAGCCTTCTGGTATTCTCGGTCTTGATCTCATAACCCACCGGGAGTTGTTGGCTGATCAGCGCACAGACATCATCCTTCAGCTGAATGTTTTTCTCGCTCCCTTCTTTCAAAGCCTTTTTACCGTCTTTGTTCTCACTTTCGAGAAGCCTCTGCAGATCGGTTTTCTGCTGCGGGTTTTCCAGGCTTTGCATCGTAGCAGTCAACGCTTTTTGCATACAACGATCCGGCAGATATTTTGGTTTATCAGATGCACCATCCCACGCCCGCATCGAGTCCACCACATTTTCACGTGCTGCCTGCTGGTCTTTGATGCTGCCCTTGGTAAAGATCATCTTAAAGCTTCGTGCCTTTTCACCAAATCGATTAAGGATGTCCTCCATCTGCTTCTTGCTCTTGCCGGCACCCTCAGCAAATGTTTTTTCCAGGACTTCCTCATACTCTTCGCGTTTCTTTGCAAGAGAGTTGTCAAAATAGCGCAAAATGGTATTATTCTCGTAGTCTGCAACAGCTGCGCTGTCATCATTTTTCAGCACTATCTTGATCGAACACAAAATGTCCTTGATATGTTCCACCTCATCGTACAGGTATCGGTTATTATCGCGGGCAGACTGATCCACAGTGCTGGCGTACCGTTCGATAGCATTTTTCAGCTTTTCTATCCACGTCTCATTCTTTTTTTCATCATCATACTGGCCAGTACAAACCACTCGGTCTTCATTCGCCTGCGGGATCTCCAGTGCCTTGATGCACGACTGCCGCAGCTCCTCGTTATCGTCCTTACTGGCATCCGACTGGGTGATAGCGTAAATGATATTGTCGCCAAACTGCTTCTTCAGCTTTTTCAGCTGCTCAAAGTTATCTCCCTGCGAGAAGCGTGATTCGTCAAATGCAAATACTGCCGCATCCGAGGAGTTGATTGCAAAGTTTATCAGCTCTTTCCAGTAATCGTTTTTCTTTTCAAAGCCCGGCAGCAGCATAAATGAAACCATGGAGTTATATGTATGGCGGTAGGGTACAAGCATCTCCAAATACAGGATGCTGTTATCCTCGCCCTTAGAAGCATTGGCGAACTCCTTTGCCTCCACCTCGCACTCCACAGCCGAATATTCTCCCGCATCATTCTTCTGAACACGAATCGCCTTCATGACCGGCTCAGAAACATCTGTCTCTGTGATAAGAACAGGGATACGCTCACCGCGGCCCAGCTCAATGCTTAACTCGTCACCCTTCAGACCATAAAAGTTTTTCATCAAAGTAGTTTTGCCTGCGCCCTGCATACCGGCAATGCAGATAAGCGTTTTATTCTCCATCAGAGAAGCAATTTTCAGCTTCCGAATGGAATTTTCCAGCTTTTTCGCTTCCTCATAGGCCTTTTTCAGCGTTTCGTCACCCCGTAGGTCATCTGTATAGGTCAGGATCCTCAAGCAGCAGTTTGTAAGCTCCTTTAGCTCATAAGGGGTGATCGTCGGTTTCTGCATATTCATTTTACTTCCTCCATTCCTTTCATTTTGCATCCCGCAAGGTATCTACAACTACTTTTACTGCATCCCCCACACTCCGCCGCCATTCCGGCACAGAGTATAGTGCCATTCCGGTCAGGAGCGCCGCACCAGCCACCCTGCGCAGAAGCGAAGGCTTGCATTTTGTTGCTGGCACATCGTGCTGTTCCAGCAGCTCCATTGAGCTGTGGGCAAGGTTTTTGGCCTGCTCCAATCGTTTTTGCACCGCCTCCTCGGCAGCACCACCATCAAACATTTCTGCCGCCGTTCTGGCAAGCTCCCCTGATTGCTTCAGCATTTCTGCTGCGCGTCTTGCATTTTCTGCCTGCATAAGCTTCCTCCTGCTTTGTAATTTTTTATTATCCATGTGCAATGCTGCGCATTTTTCGGCTCACACGATCATCCTTACATAGTCTCCCTGGCTCCGTATCCACATCTGGATCCCCGTACCAAACACTTCCGCTTCCAAAATCCAGCCTTTTTCCGTCACCCGCAAAACCTTTGCAGTGGGCAGACGGTCGAGAACGGATTCCAGACTTGGCCCGGTATACTCGAACCGGATGGTCTGTAACTCGCCGCCGTACATAAACTGAATGCGCTTGCGCATCTCGCCCTCCTGAAAGCGGTCGGTATAGCGCTGGGCAAAGTGCCGATCGAGGGTCTTATAGTTCTGGATGCGGTCGATGCGGTAAATCGTCGGGGAATTGTCCTGCGGGTTCTGAAAATGCTTATCCTTGTCGATGCCTTCGATGAACGCCGCCAGATAGAAATAATACTCGCTGAACAGGATGCCCACCGGCTCGATGGTGCGCACACGAGTCTCGTCATCGTGGGTGCGGCAGTAGGTAATCTCCATAACATTGTGATTTTCTACTGCCGTACCGATCTCCCACAGGCTCTCGATAAACTTCCGGCCATGCTGCGGCTCAACGTAATGGAAGCGTTCGTTGCTGATGAGGTCTTTGACCTGATTCAGCCTATCCAGCGGTGTACAGGCCCAGATCAGCTTGTCCAGAATCGGGAACATCTCCTCCTTGACCATGGAGCGGCTCTCCAGCAGGATCTTGCACACTGCCAGAATTTCGCTGCTGGTGAGAAAGCGCGAAAGCGTGTCATCCAGCAGATAGCCGCCCTTTGCGGAGTTGTATAAGATCTCCCGGCGCGGCTCGCTGTCTGCAAAATGATTGCGCAGGGTGTCAAGGTCGCGCTGGATGGTTTTTTCGCTGACCCCAAAGCGGTCGGCAGTCTGTTGTTTGTTCAGCACCCCGCCCTGTACCAGCACCTGTTGGATATAGAGTATCCGGTCCAATCTACTATTACGCACAGTCCATTCTCCTTCTCTGCTCATTGTAACACAACACAACTATCCCTGCAATTCTTTGTATGAACTTTTGTCGTTTTACAGAATTACAAAAAAATTTTGTCTCTTTTGCACAACCCCAGTATACAAAAAAAGATGGACAGACCGTCTGTCCATCTTCTATAGCAGTTTGCGTTTTTAATGCACAAGCAACATCCGCAAACTGCATATCGCAAATATGCCGTTTTGATTGGCGCTATTTTTGAAAATTGCGATAAAAAGTCAAGGTAGACTATTCTTAAATTGCCAACCTCTTTTGAAGCGATAGGCACTGTTCATCAGTTCATCTGTGATGGTGTAAAGCGCCCGGCGTGGCGAACCATATCCGCCAATCAGCCCAATCACAATCGCAAGATTCAGCACAAATGCAATGCTCAACAGCACCATCAAAAATTTTTTCATACGCTCTTCTCCTTCTTTCTTATGATTCCATCACTTTTCTGCCCTCATTATACAGATTGGGCTGGACGGTATGGTTGTCCATCCTACACATGCCACAAAAAAGGAACACGGCATTCTCATTTTGAATGTACAAAGGGTGCGCTCTCACAAGGGATGCCCCGGCACTCATCGTCATGCCAGACATCGTAGGCATACAGACCGTCCGGGACGGTATCTCTCTTGATGCGGATGCTGGTAAACAGCGCAGGTTTTCCGCAAACCGTGATCTCCTCGTAGCGTTCGGTCATTGCATGAAAGATCATAATCTGTCTCCTTATATAAAGAAGCAGGACAATCCACACGGACTGCCCTGCAAAAGTAAAGGGAGAGCATCCGAAGACACTCTCCCTAAGTGTATATACGTTTTAGTCGATACCAAATTCTTTCATAAGCTGGCTACGATATGCTTCATCCTCAGAAGCTCGTTTGACATCTTCAATACGGTTCTGATTGAAAAGTGACTTAAACAGAAGTGACATTTTGGCTATTCCTTCTGCTTTTCCCTCTGTTTTTCCCTTTGCAAAGCCACGTTTTTCTACTTTATCAAGTACATCACACATATTGATCGAATCCTCAGCCTTAATTGATGCCGAGCTCTTTCATAAGTTGGGCGCGATACTCTTTATTTTCAGAAGCCCGCTTTGCATCTTCAATACGGTTCTGGTCGAATAATTTCTTCATCAGTAAAGCCAGCGTATCTTCGCCTTCGATTTTGCCTTCAGCCTTGCCTTTTTCAATGCCTTTTGCAAGGCCTTTTTCAATGCCACGGTTTTCCACTTTATCAAGCACATCGCACATATTGCGTGGGCCTCCTTTCTGGCCATCAGTATTGGTATTATATGCTTCCTCAAACCGATTATCATTCGTCATAATACTCAGCAGTTGAAGCGTTTCCTGCACATGGGTCAAATCCTGCGAACTCGGAATGTAGTCGCCATTTTCCCGTTTCTGTACGAAGTAGTCTGCAACGACCTTAAAATCGCTCTGGAAAAGTTCCACTTGCTCATGGGTAAGATAAGCGATTTGGAACAGGTTGATTTTATAGTCGTTGACATACGGTTCAAACTCTTTGGGAATATTCAGTCGCTCTTTCAGGGAAAGCGGCCCATTCCACGGTTTATCGTGGCCGAAGTAAAGCACCAGCGTTACAACCGGATAGAGATTTTCGCTGTCGTTGAGCAGTTGCGCCCGATATTCTGCGCCGTCGTAACCCATGACACGGAGCGGCATATTGGGATCAGAAGCGGTCTGGTTTTCAAAACCGATACAGGCCACGCGAATATTTCCGTTCTTCCAGCGTTTGGCAACATCTCGCTCAATTTCACGAATCTTGCCATCTGCCTTGTAGTAGGAGCGTGGAGCCTGATCTTCCAGTTCATCCGCAGACAGAACTTGCTTGCCGTTGAACAGAAGCACGTTCACAATGTCCGAAAAGACATCGTTATAGGATTCCAGAATTTTTTCAGATGTATCCTTTTGCGCCATGCCATCACCTTCTTTTCTCTTGTTATTATAGTAGCATACAGATGTGAAATTTACAAGCATTCGCCTTATGCTACGTTCAATCTGGTTGCCTTATAACAGTCAGCGCACATTCCCTCATGGGTGGCGGCAAACTCTGCCGCCTGCATGATGGAGCCATCCTTCAGCTTGACCCTCTTGATGGGCTGGTTGCACCGGGCACAGATGCAGGGCACAGGCGGCTGTTCCTGCTTTTGGCTGGTGGGTCTCGGCTTCGGCTGTTTTTGCGGTTCTGCCTCCGGCTGCGGTGCAGCATCTTCCGGCAAATCCTCTCCGGCATAAACGTACAGGCCAAGGCCAAACATCGCAAGGTTCTTTACCAGACAGCGCATAATGGCCTTGTTTACATCAAACATGGAAGCGGCTTCTACGGTGCGTTCTTCCATGCCGACTTTCTCGCGGCGGCGAGTCTGCGGATTGTAGTCCCATTTCGGAGTGGTGTAGGTGTAAGGCACAGCTTTCATGGCTTTGTTGGAACTGTCCAAAACCGGAAGCCACATTTCGTGCGAAACGCCCTCAATCGTGACTGAGGTGTACACCATGAAGCCGGTGATGGGGTCATAAACATAGGGGAGGCCGTTGAATTTCTTGACCTCATAGCTGGCAGCGGGATACAGCTTTTTCACCTCTGCCCAGGCATACGCCCAGCTTACATATTTCAGTTCCGTGTTGCCGGACTTTTTGACTTCCAGATGATCTTTGAAGTCGATAGCAAATAATTTTACGAATGGATTTTCCGTAGCCATAATAAACCTCCGAGAAAAAAGGCGGCAGAGCATTTACTCCCTGCCGCCAATTACAAAATTCATGCCGCATGAACGATAGTGAACCTGCGGCTGCTTACATTTTTGCTGTACTGATTGAAAATATCGGGCTGTTCTTTCTTCAAACGCTGGGAATCCACCCGTTTGCTTTCGGAGGACACCCACGATACCTTATAACCCGGTGCTGTGCCATAGGCAGCATCCTGCATTTGCAGCTTGACCTGTTGCTCGATAGCCGTTTTCTCCTGTTCCATCTGCTCGATTTGGTCAGAAAGCTCCTGCCGCTTGTCCAGAAGTCCATGCAGGGCACTCAGATCAGCGGTCTTGTCCCGGTTATCCGCCTCATAAAGCTGGTTGATTTTCTGCGTATCACTGTCACAGCCATTGGGTGCAGGGGGAATCTGGGGCACAACATGGTTCGTCCAGAAAAGTTCTTCCTTATCAATGAGATCAGAAAGCACCTGCTTATCTGTCACGATCTTGTGAATCACCAGCTCTCTGCCAAAAATCAAAGCCGCCACATACCAGCAGTCGAAACCACTAACAGCTAAGTAGTGGTCAACCTGCGCCAGATAGTGAGCCGGGATTTTACCATCCGCCCACTTGTCCGCAGAAAAGGGCGAGACTGTCTTGCACTCCAATCCGGCTTTTTGTCCAACAATCAGGCGGTCAAAGTCTGCCAGAAGCAGCGGATGTTCTTCGCTTTGGTAGATAGTGTTTGCACGGCGCACCTTCAGACCGATTGCTTCGGTAAACCGCTGTGCCACATATTCTTCCAAATCGCGTCCCTGCCGCATAGCTTCGTTGTCGATATTTTCAATGGTATCGCTGATTTTATCGTGATATACCTGAAATGCAGAACGATACGGATTCAGGCCCAAAATGGCACCAGCATCCGTGCCGGTAATGCCGCGCTTACGGTAGCGGAGCCAATCTTCTTTGGTCAAATTCAATGTAGATACAAGCCTTCTCATGCAATGTTCAACCTCTCTTTCATCTGTTCTTCTACGATAGAGAAATCATATTCCACCAGGTCTTTGATAATGGTGGAAAACTCATCCACCAAGGTACGGTCATCATCCAGCCATAGGGCATACAAGAAATCCAGAATGCTCCGCTGCACCCGGAGATGGTTCCAGAAACGCTCGTCCATCTGCTTTTCGCTGTCCAGCGTAATCAAGGCACTGACGATGGTGCTTTTCATCGTGATCTCGTATGCCGTGGTGCAAGTAGGCTTTGGAAAATCGGCTTCAATGCTGTTCAGGAACTCAGAAAATTCCCGGACAGCCCGATTGCTCACATCGTTCATACGTCCTCCTTTATGCTGCTGCCAGCACCATTCTGTAAGCCTTGTCAATCATGGGATTGCCCTCTGCGGTGCGCAGAAACAAATTTTCGTTGTAGTTGCGAGTTTTACGGATGGGATCTGCATGGGTGGCAAAATCCGATACGGCATTTACGAACCGCCAGCCATTCTTACCGACCCACTCCAGATCGGGTGCATTATAATAGCGGGCCTTCAAATCTTCCTGCAAGCGCAGGTTGTTCTTCCGCTGGCCATCGGTCAGATCTTCGGTGACAGGGAAAAACTCGTTGATAAACTCCTGCACCTTGCGATCAGACAGCTTGATGGTGGTCAGCTCATGGATGCCCTTGCCCAGTTCCCCCATATAGCTGTTGGCAAGCTGTAAGGTTTCACGAGCATCTTGCACCCGGAGCAGAATGTTTTCGGTATGGCGAGCAGTCCAGATGCGCTTTGCAGTACCCAGAGCCAGATTCAGGGTGTTCTGGCAGA
>OGZB01000801.1_pt1 | contig 19122 bp, 19 predicted proteins | sample 1576691 | NCBI WGS metagenome assembly OGZB01 (sample SAMEA3541479, study PRJEB24748) | human gut metagenome | biome: human gut; feature: human-associated habitat; material: faeces | place: China | collected 2012
TGCTATCACGGTGACGGATGAAAAGGGTATCGTTCAGATCCCGGCGGCGGGCATTTCGGTGCTGCTGCTCGGCCCCGGCACCCGTGTGACCCACCGTGCCATGGAGCTGATGGGAGACGCCGGCGTGGGCGCGGTCTGGGTCGGGGAGCACGGCGTGCGCTATTATGCCCACGGCCGCCCGCTGACCACCCATTCCCGGATGCTCATCCGTCAGGCGGAACTGGTGAGCAACCACCGGAAGCATCTGGATGTGGTGCGCAAAATGTACCAGCTGCGCTTTCCGGAGGAGGACGTCTCCCATCTGACGATGCAGCAGCTGCGCGGCCGGGAGGGCAGCCGTGTGCGGAACGTCTACCGCAAGGCGTCCAAAGAAACTGGCGTGCCGTGGAGCGGGCGGCTGTACCGCCCGGAGGATTTTGCATCCGGGGATCCAGTCAATCAGGCGTTGTCTGCTGCGCATGCCTGCCTGTACGGGCTGGCCCATGCGGTCATTGTGGCGCTGGGGTGTGCGCCGGGGCTGGGATTCGTGCACGTCGGGCATGAGTGCTCTTTCGTGTACGACATTGCCGACCTATACAAGGCGGAGGTAACCATCCCGATCGCATTTGAGGTGGCGGCGCAGGCCCCGGAGGACCTGCCTGCCGTCGTGCGCCGCCGTGTCCGGGATGCTATGGTGGAGCATCATATTCTGGAACGGATGGTCCACGACATCCGCTGGCTGCTGCTGACCGAAGAGGAACAGACGGAAGAGCCGGATGTGGTTTACCTCTGGGATAACAAGGTCGGTGCGGTGTCAAACGGCATCAATTACTTTGACCGGGAAGCGGGTGAGGAGCCATCGTAGTTCTGACCATGACCAACTGCCCGCCCCGCCTGCGCGGCGACCTGTCCAAGTGGCTGTGTGAGATCAACACCGGCGTTTATGTGGGCAATGTGAGCAGCCGCGTCCGGGATGCAGTGTGGGACCGTGTCTGCCAGAACCTGAAAAACGGGCAGGCGACACTGGTCTACACGGCGGCAGGGGAGCAGCGGATGGAGTTCCGCACCCACAACACCAGCTGGGAAGCTGTGGATTTTGACGGCATCAAGCTGATGCGCCGCCCGCTGCCCCAGACGCAGACCGAGGCGATGGACCTGAAACCGGGGTTCAGCAAGGCGGCAAAGTACCAGATGGCACAAAAAATGGCACAGCGGACTGCCCGAAAGCCCGGAAAAAACGATTACACGGTAATCGACCTGGAAACGACCGGCCTGCACGCGGCGACGGACTCGATCGTGGAGTATGGGGCCGTCCGGGTGCGGGACGGGCAGCCGACGGAAGAATTTTCGGCCCTGGTGCACCTGCAAACTCCGCTGCCTGCGGAGATCACGCAATTGACGGGAATCACACAGTCGGAACTGGAAGGCGGGATGGACGCGGCCGCTGCGCTGGAAGCATTTCTGGAATTTGTAGGCAAAGATGCTCTGGTGGGGTACAACCTGCAATTTGATCTGGAATTCCTGCGCGCGGCCTGTACGCGAAACCAGAAGCCGATACTGACCAACCGGAAGATCGACCTTTTGCCGCTTGCGCGGCGGAAGGTGATAGGCGTTGCCAACTTTAAGCTGCTCACACTGGTACGGCATTTTGGGCTGGCAGACAGGGTGGAGCACAGGGCCCTGCCCGACTGCCGCCTGACGCAGAGGCTCTATGCAAAACTGAATGAAACAGGCACAGGATGCAACTGAAATGGCCGATGCGATGGGATCTTTTTAGTCTTTTCCCCGCATACGCGGGGGTGATCCTGCATTATAGATGGATGCTCCGCTGTTTGCGAGCTTTTCCCCGCATACGCGGGGGTGATCCCAAATGTGGTGGGCGGAAGAGAGAAAACGGAGACTTTTCCCCGCATACGCGGGGGTGATCCTGGCCGCAGACATTCGGGTTGATGGCATGACCGCTTTTCCCCGCATACGCGGGGGTGATCCTTTGTTTACCGGCAGCAGGTTCCCGCCCAGCACCTTTTCCCCGCATACGCGGGGGTGATCCCCATTCTGGAACTACTCAGAAAAGAACTGGGCACTTTTCCCCGCATACGCGGGGGTGATCCTGAGTTGTTACAAGCCACTTATAAGGCTGTACACTTTTCCCCGCATACGCGGGGGTGATCCCGTCAGCACCCCCAATGCCACAGGCCCGGGAGCCTTTTCCCCGCATACGCGGGGGTGATCCTACAAGGAAATTGACGCAAATTACAAGCTCTTGCTTTTCCCCGCATACGCGGGGGTGATCCTTTCGGTGGCTTCGCCGTTAGGCGTTTTCAACACTTTTCCCCGCATACGCGGGGGTGATCCCTACAGCAAAGGGTCTCAGTGGTACGGTACATACTTTTCCCCGCATACGCGGGGGTGATCCCTATGGCGGTCTGTATAAACATGATGAAGCGGAGCTTTTCCCCGCATACGCGGGGGTGATCCCATACGCCGATCACGAAACCGTGCTCCTCGAAACTTTTCCCCGCATACGCGGGGGTGATCCCTTGGGCACTTGCCAGTATTCGCGAGGTCTACCCTTTTCCCCGCATACGCGGGGGTGATCCTAGGCTGCCGGCACGCACAGCAGCGCATGTATACTTTTCCCCGCATACGCGGGGGTGATCCCGTGCGTGAGATGCTGCAAGAGGAGTCCGGGGACTTTTCCCCGCATACGCGGGGGTGATCCCATCGTCTTTGAGAATAAGACCGCCACGGCTGGCTTTTCCCCGCATACGCGGGGGTGATCCCGGCATCTCCGGCCCCCAGCGGAGCGGCCCGCACTTTTCCCCGCATACGCGGGGGTGATCCCTCATGGTCAGCTTTACCTACAGTAACGTAATACTTTTCCCCGCACACGCGGGGGTGATCCTAATCGAGATGATTACAGCAAGATGATGGACTGCTTTTCCCCGCACACGCGGGGGTGATCCCTATAAGCCGGGCAAAAATCCATACACAGGAGGCTTTTCCCCGCATACGCGGGGGTGATCCCAACCTTTGCCGGGCTACAGCAGAACATACAGCCTTTTCCCCGCATACGCGGGGGTGATCCCTTTTTTCGGTTCGCCGTTTCAAAATCCTTGCGCTTTTCCCCGCATACGCGGGGGTGATCCCCTCGTCCATGCGCTTAATGGCAAGATATCCGGCTTTTCCCCGCACACGCGGGGGTGATCCCATTGACCTTGACATCCACCTCATAACCAGCGACTTTTCCCCGCACATGCGGGGGTGATCCATAAGGCTCCTTCAGGACGATGCAGCGGCCCGCGCTTTTCCCCGCACATGCGGGGGTGATCCTTACTTTACGATGCTCTGGACAGCATACCGGGACTTTTCCCCGCACACGCGGGGGTGACCTCAAGGGCAAGCGGCGCATGGTGTTCCTGCCGGGGAGGCCGCCGACGGACCGGAAAGCCGCGGCGGATGAAAAATCAGGTTGTACAAATTCGACGGAAAAAGTTTATGCAAGACTCCATATTGCAATATATGAAATTTTGTATTATCATAAATCTGCAAGCAATCTGTCTCTTATGAGGAGGGGCGGAACGCCAAAAATACGCTTCTTTCCTGTGGATTTTCCCACGGTCCACCTGATGCGGATTGAAAGATAGGTCGAGAAGGGAAGAGCAACCATGATGAACACAAGTCTGCTCCAGAAGTCTGGTCTGGCAACGCTGCAGGTCGCGCAGATCCTGGCAGGGCTGGAACCGGGAGACCGGATCCCCACGGTGACGGAACTGAGCGAACAATGCGAGATGGCACGGGGAAATATCCAGATCGCGCTGAACAACCTGAAACAGAATCATGTGATCCGTCTGGAATCCCATGGGCAGAACGGCACCATTGCAACAGAGATCGACTATGTGGCAATGGCGCAGTATTGCAGCAATACGGGTCTGACCTGCGTGATGCCTATGCCGTATGGCCTGCGCTATGAAGGTCTGGCCAGCGGACTGTATGAGGAACTGAACCAGAAAGGGGTCACGGGTGCGATCGCATTTATGCGCGGTTCCGGCTACCGGCTGAACTGTGTGGAAGAAGGGCGCTTTCATCTGTGCGTCATGAGCCAGCTTGCATTTGAACACTATGCGCAGGAGGGCAAGGACATCCAGCTGATCGCGGCCTTTGGCCCGCAGAGCTATGTGGAACAGCATCGGGTCTTTGTCCGCCCGGACTTCAAGGGCGACTGGCAGAACTGCAAGGTGGGCGTGGATGCCTCCTCGGTGGATCAGGAGATGCTGACCCGGTTCTGTTTTGCCGATAAGCCGGTGCAATATGTGCCCATCATCTATAGTCAACTGGTGCCGTTTCTGCACAGCGGCGTCATTGATGCCGGCGTCTGGAGCGCCGATATGCTGCCGGAGGGGCTGAGCTATTATCCGATGCCCCGGCTGGATGAGCAGGAAAAAGATACCGTGGCCGTGCTTGCCTGCCGGAAAAGTGATAACATCACCGCGCAGCTGGTGCGCAAGATCCTGTCGGTGGAGCGCGTGGACCACATCCAGCAGCAGGTGATGCGCAAGCAGATCATTCCGCGCTACTAAGCAAAGGTGCGGTCAAACAGAAGTCACATCTGCATGGAGGACATGCGGATGTTTCTTTCGGGATGAAAATACAAAATATTGTATAAAACATTTTCTTCCGAAAACCGATACAGGATGTCTGATTTTTTTGCAGAAAGAAAAGGAGATCTCGCATGAAAAAGATCACTCGGCGCAACTTCCTGATCGCATCCGGCAAAACCGTTGGCACACTGGCAGCTGCCTCTGCCTTTATGGGGTGTGCCAGCCCGGAGCAGGCGGAAAACTGCTTCCCCCGGTCTGCAATGCCCGTCCGGACCGATGACCGCCTGACGGCCATCGACGACATTGTGGAAAACTACATGGGACAGGGATATTTCCCCGGCGCAACGATCGTGGTGGCTCGCGGCGGCAAGATCGTGTATGAAAAGGCATACGGCTACGCAATGCTCAACGACATGGGCGTGCGGCTGGACGATCCCCGCCCCATGCAGATGGATACCATGTTCGACATGGCATCCTGCACCAAGATCATGGCCACGACACAGTCCATCATGAAGCTGTACAGCGAGGGCAAGATCGACCTGAATGCCACGGTAGCAAGCTACATTCCGGAGTTTGCCAGGAACGGGAAGGAAAACGTCACCGTGCATCAGCTGCTGACCCACACCTCCGGTCTGCCGCAGTGGAAGGCGATGTTCCTCCACATCGAGAAGGACAAGGCCAAGGTGCTGGATTACATCTGCAACTGTGAGCTGATGTTCGCCCCCGGCGAGGAAAAGTACAGCGACCTGGGCTTCCAGATGCTGGGCTTCCTGGTGGAGCGGATCACCGGGCGCTCGATGGACGAATACGTCAAGAACGAGATCTACAAGCCTCTGGGGCTGAAGCGCACCACCTATCTGCCGCTGGCCAACGGCTTTACCACCGAGGATGTGGCGGCCACCTCCTTCGGCAACCCGTATGAGTATGCCATGGTGGACGAGATCGACTACCCGGGCTTTGGCTACGACTGTACCGCCGATCTGGACGCGTTCCGCACCTTCACCGGCTGGCGCAACTACACCCTGCAGGGCGAGTGCAACGACGGCAATGCATGGATGGCAAACGGCGGCGTGGCCGGTCACGCGGGCCTGTACTCCGACGCGGAAGATCTGGCCGTGCTGTGCCAGGCCATGCTGAACGGCGGCATCTACAAGGGCGTCCGCCTTTACAAGAAGGAAGTCATCGACGAGTTCACCAGCGAGCAGAACGGCAAGCCGTCCCGCGGGCTGGGCTTTGAGCGCGGCTCCTCGTTTATGGGCCGCGGCGACCGCCACTACGACGCCTTTGGCCACGCAGGCTTTACCGGCACCCATGTGGTCATGAACAAGACCAACAAGACCGCCGTCATTTTCCTGACCAACAAGCAGAACGTCGGCTTCAAGCCGGACTCCACCTCGTACTACAGCCCCTATAGCTGCTGCGGCGAGATCTGTGAACTGGTCTGGAACATTTTTGGAACCGAAGCTCCGGCTGAGACGCTGGCCGACAAGATCGGCGCCTGGCTGTAAGTAAAACAAAAAATCATTGGGAGATGTCAGAGATGGATTTTGAACCGAGATTAACGATCCTGCACCAGGCAGGGATGCTGTCCGAGGAGGATTACCGGAAGGTACAGGACGTGATCCGCTTTTTTCAGGAGAAATACGGTCTGACATTGACCGAAGAAAACGCCTCCGCCATGATCACGCACCTGTGCGCTGCGCTGGGGCGCATCCACCGCGGAGAGCCGGTGGAGCCGCTGGACGAAGAGGTCTACGAAGAGACCAGCCAGGAGCCTACCTTCCCCAAGGCACTGGAAGCAACGCAGGCGCTGGTGCGGGAGATCCTGCCGGACCTGCCGGAGGACGAGCAGAAGTTCCTGACCATGCACATCGGGGTCGTGCTGGCACAATCGTGACAGCATTTGCATAAAACCCACATCAGAAAGGAGGGCTAGCTTATGAAAATCGTAGTAGGCGGCCAGATCGACAAGCAGAAGGTTTATGACACCATCAAGGGTGTTGTAGGCGACCGTGCCTCGGTGGAGATCAAGGATGACATTGCGGCGGCAATGGCGGTCAAGACCGGGCAGGCAGATTACTACTTCGGCGCCTGCAAGACGGGCGGCGGCGGTGCGCTGGCAATGGCCATTGCCCTGCTGGGCATGAACCAGTGCGCAACGGTGTCCATGCCGGGCAAAATGCTGAGCGAGGACGAGATCCTGGCACAGGTCAAGGCCGGCAAGAAGGCATACGGCTTTACGGATCAGCACATCGAAAAGGTCGTGCCGATCATTCTCAAGGGTCTGGGCTTCTGATCCGGATCGTCAAATAAGGAGGATTACATATGGAAACCATTCTGCGCTACGTTATCATCGCGGCAGTTGGTGCGTTGGCATCGATCCTGGCAAACCAGAGCATCGCCGTGTTCAACGACGGCCTGCGCCCGGTCCTGCCGGAGTATCTGGAAAAGCGCATGGACCGCAAGGCTCTGGCAGCCACCAGCTTTGCCATCGGCTTTGGTCTGGTCATCGGCTACGGCCTGCCCACGTCCATTGCCGCAAGCATCATCCTGATCCACTGCATCCTGCTCACCACCGACATCATCGGCACCTGGTGCCCGGACACCAAAAAGGGCATGATTGCTTCCGGCGTCATCGGCGCTGTGTACGGCGTGGCCCTGCTGTTCGGCCTGCAGGTGATCATCGACCTGTTCAACCTGCTGCCGGTCAACTTCCTGGGCAGCCTGGGCCAGGTCTCTGCCGGTATCACGCTGGCCTTCGCCATCTTCCCGGCTGTGACGGTTGCCCTGCAGTTCGGCGCTGCCAAGGGCATCATCACCGCCGTTGTGACCCTGCTGGTTCGTCAGATCGTTGAGACCTACGGCAAGATCGCACTGGACGCCGAGCACACGATCAGCCTGAACAAGGACGGTATGGCCCTGCTGGCCGGTATGATCATCATGCTGGTGTTCGCTGCCATGGATAAGGAAGGCAACGACCAGAACTCCAACGAAATGCTGACCCAGATCTTTGCCGACAAGGTCGCACGCATCCGCAAGTATATGCCGGTTCTGGCCCTCATGGGCGGCCTGATCGCAGCAGGCACCAGCATGAGCATCATGGCCGGTGACCCCATCAGCCTGGGCCTGCTGGCCGAGGGTGACCGCGTCAACGCAGGTCTGACCGCTCTGGCCCGTGCCATCGGCTTTATCCCGCTGGTTGCCACCACCGCCATCACCACCGGCGTCTACGCTCCGGCCGGCATGACCTTCGTCTTTGTGATCGGTCTGCTGATCCCCAACCCCTTTATCGCCCTGATCGCCGGTGCAGCCTGCATCTGCGTGGAGATCCTGCTGCTGAACGTCATCGCAAAGGGTCTGGACAAGTTCCCCGGCATCAAGCGCTGCGGCGACAACATCCGTACCGCTATGAGCTACGTCATCGACATCGCCCTGCTGATCGGCGGCATCCTGGCTGCTCAGGCAATCATGCCCACGACGGGTCTGTTCATCATCGTGGCATTCTGGTGCATCAACAAGTGCAGCAAGAAGCCTCTGGTCTCCATGGCGGTCGGTCCTCTGGGCGCGATCCTGGTCGGCCTGATCGCAAACGTGCTGTTCCTGCTGTCTCTGTACACCCCTGCCGCCTGATCCCCGGATAAAATGAGCGCCTCCCGGCCTGCGTCGGGAGGCGGCTCTGGTTAAGAAACAATACAGGAGGCGAATCCTTTTGAAACTGCCTGAAAAGATTCTGTATGCGCACGAGCATACGACGATCGACCTGTCCGGTCCGAAGAAGAACATCGACTGCAGGCTGGATGATTTTGACGCGACCGCGGCGGAATACCGGCGGCTGGCGGAACACGGTGTGGTCGGCATCATCGACCAGACCAACCGCGGGATGGGCCGGAACGTGGCCTATGTGCAGAAAATGGCTGCACAGGCGGGGGTGGAGATCACCCACGCGACGGGCTACTACAAGGAGCCCTTTCTCCCGCCGGAGTGCTATACGCTGACCGAACAGCAGCTGTGTGACATTATGGTGAAGGAACTGACCGAGGGCATTGAAAGCACCGGTGTCCGGGCGACCGTCATCGGCGAGATCGGCACCTCGAAGGACATCACCGAGACGGAGGCCAAGGTGTTCCGTGCGGCATCCCGCGCCCATGCAGAAACGGGGGCACCCATCTGCACCCACACAACGCTGGGCACGCGCGGCCTGGAGCAGCTGGAGATCTTCAAGAGCTTTGGCGTTGACCTGAGCCGGGTGGTGCTGAGCCACATCGACCTGTCGGCCGATCTGGATTACATGAAGCGCCTGCTGGATCAGGGGGTCAACATTGCGTTCGACACCATCGGCAAGTGCAACTATCAGCCCGATGTCTCCCGTGCAGACTGGCTCAGCCGCCTTTGTGCGGAAGGGTACGACACGCAGATCGTCATGAGCATGGACATCACCCGCCGCAGCAACTTTGCAGACCGGGGCGGTGTGGGCTACAGCTACCTGCTGGACACCTTTGCTCCGCTGGCAAGCGAGGCAGGCGTGCCGGACCGCGCATGGGAGAACCTGCTGTACCGCAATGCACTGCGCATCTACAAAGGACAGAAATAACAAGGATTCGAGGAATTGACAATGAAAACCTATCCCCTGCATTCTATCTCGCTGGAACAGGCTAAACAGCTCCAGTTCAAGGTCATTGACGCGGTGACCCGCAATTTTCAGGGAGAGGAAGTCCTCTCGCTGGGCGACCTCGGCGTGGTGAAAGGGCTGAACAAGCCCCGCTGCACGGTAAAGGTGGAAAAGGTCTTTGCCGACACCTTTGATGCCCCGGCGGCGCTGCTTGTGCGCGGCTCCGGCACGGGCGCGATCCGCTGGGCTCTGACCGCCTGCCTGAAACCGGGGGATGCCATTCTGGTGCACACCTCGCCCATCTATACGACGACGCAGGTGACCATCGACGCCATGGGGCTGAAACCCATCCGCGCGGACTTCAACGATCTGGAACAGCTCAAGGCCGTCTGTGCGCAGCACAAGGACGAGATCCGAGGCGCCCTGGTGCAGCTGACCCGGCAGAAGCCGGAGGACCGCTACGACTACAAGGCCGTGATCGCAGCCATCAAGGCTGCGCTGCCGGGCATCCCGGTGGTGACCGATGACAACTACGCCGCCCTGAAAGTGGACGCCATCGGCTGCCAGGCGGGGGCCGACCTGTCCACCTTCTCCTGCTTCAAGATCCTTGGTCCGGAGGGCGTCGGTGCAGTGATCGGCAGCAAGGAGCTGATCGACCGCATCTACAAGATGCAGTATTCCGGCGGCAGTCAGGTGCAGGGACACGAAGCCATGGAGGCCCTGCGCGGCCTGATCTATGCGCCGGTGGCGCTCGCCATCCAGAGCGAGGTCAACGAGGAGCTGGTCCGCCGCCTGAACGCCGGCGAGGTCCCCCATGTGCGGCAGGCGTTCCTGGCAAACGCGCAGAGCAAGGTGCTGCTGGTGGAGTTTGATCAGGAAATCGCCGAAAAAATTCTGGACGCTGCCCCGAAGTTCGGCGCAGCGCCGCATCCGGTGGGCAGCGAGAGCAAATACGAGTTTGCCCCCATGATCTACCGTGTCAGTGGAACGTTCCGTGCGCAGGACCCGACCATTGAACACCGGATGATCCGCATCAACCCCATGCGCAGCGGCCCGGACACCATCATCCGCATCCTGCGCAGCTGCATGGAGCAGGTCGAGGAAAACTGAACCGCTGAAAAAACGAGAGGAAAAGGAGAGATGCCCTGTGTTTTTAAAGACCGTAATGGAGCGCAACCAGCCGTTGGTGCGTCTGGGCATTGAATGGCAGCAGAATGGCGTGATCCTGCCGGACACCTATCTGCTGGATTACGACACGATCCTGGAAAATGCCCGCAGCATCAAACAGGCAAGCGACGCAAACGGCGTGCAGAACTTTTTCATGCTCAAGCAGATCGGACGCAACCCCCTGATCGCCCGTGCGCTGACCGACATGGGATATGTGGGCGCTGTGTGCGTGGACTTCCGCGAGGCGCTGACGATGGTGGAAAATCAGATCCCCCTCGGCAACGTAGGGCATCTGGTCCAGATCCCCCGGGCGGCCCTGAAAAAGATCCTCCGCGCAAAGCCGGTGATCGTAACGGTGTACACGCTGGAAAAAGCCCGCGAGATCAGCGCAGTCTGCACCGAGCTGGGCCTGCACCAGAAGCTGATGCTCCGTGTTCTGGGAGAAGGCGACATGCTGTATTCCGGGCAGTACGGCGGCTTTGAATTGCAGGAACTGGACAGCGCAGTGCGTGCGATCGAGGCGATGCCGAATGTGGAGGTGGGCGGCGTGTGCAGCTTCCCTTGCTTTTTGTACGACGAAGCGGCACAGGACATCCTGCCCATGCCCAACCTCCGGACCGTGCAGACCGCAGCCGAAATGCTGCGCGCCCGCGGCTACCGGGACCTGATGCTCAATACGCCCAGTGCCACCTGCACCCACAGCATCCCGATGATCGCGGCGGCAGGCGGCACCCACGGGGAACCGGGACACGGCCTGACCGGAACGACACCGTATCATGCCGGCCACCCGGATGCCGAGGAGCGCCCCGGATACCTGTATGTTTCGGAGGTCAGCCACAATCTGGGCGATAAGGCGTACTGCTACGGCGGCGGGCATTACCGCCGCGGCCATATGAAGAACGCCCTGGTGGGCACGACGCCGGAAAATGCAAAGATCGTGCCGGTGCTGCCGCCGGACGACTCCAGCATCGACTATCATTTTGAACTGCAGCAGAACTGTCCGGTCTCAGCTGCGGCGGTCATGGCGTTCCGGACACAGTTCTTTGTGACCCGGAGCCGGGTGGCAGTGGTCAAAGGGCTGTCCTCCGGCAAGCCGGAGCTGGCGGGCCTGTACTCTGCGCTGGGAGAACCGGTCCGGGAATGACAGAAAGGATAATTCGCAATGGGAAAGTTTGTTGTAATCGTTCTGGATGGTTTTGGTGTGGGCGCAATGCCGGATGTGCCGCAGGTGCGCCCTGCGGACTGCGGTGCCAACACCTGCGTGCATATCTTTGAGCGCACGCCGGACCTGAAGCTGCCCAATCTGGCAAGCCTTGGTCTGGCGAACATCGTGGGGCGGGAGTTCCCCGGCCTGCCGTTTGCGACGGATGCAACGTTCGGCCGTGCCGAGCTGATGCACGATGGTGCGGACACCTTCTTCGGCCATCAGGAGATCATGGGCACCCGCCCGGCAAAGCCCTTCGGCGAGCCGATCTGCAATAAGATCGAGCTCATCAAAAAGACGCTGGAGGATGCGGGTTACCGTGTCCGGTATTACACCGGAACATCCGGCAAGCGCCTGCTGATCGTCAACGAGGCCTGCACTGTGGCCGACAACGTGGAATGCGATCCGGGTCAGGCCTTCAACGTCACGGCGGCCATCGACGACCTTGATTTTGAGGAAGAGCTCAAGATCGGTCATCTGGTGCGCAGCGTGTCGGTCGTGCCCCGCGTCATCACCTTCGGCGGGCGCGGCGTGCACCTGCAGAACCTGCTGGATGCCATTGAGGAACACGGCGATTACATCGGCGTGAATGCTCCGGCCAGCGGCGTTTACAACAACGACTACCATTGCATCCACATGGGCTACGGCGTTGACCCGGAGGTGCAGATCCCCACGATCCTGGGCAAGAGCGGCCTGCCGGTGTTCCTGCTGGGCAAGGTGGCCGACGTGGTCACGAACAATTACGGCACCAGCATCCCCATGGTGGACACGGCCAGCGTGCTGCAGCGCACCCTGGAGATCGTAAAGGAGCAGGAGACTGCGTTCATCTGCACCAACGTGCAGGAAACGGACCTGTGCGGCCACCGGGAGAATGTCGCGGCCTACGCAGACCGTCTGCGGGTGGCGGACGAATGGATCGGCAAGATCCGCGACGCTCTGGGCGAGGACGATATCCTCATCGTGCAGGCGGACCACGGCAACGACCCGACCATCGGACACCCGCACCACACCCGTGAGATGGTGCCGCTGATGATCCACAGCGCCCACTCCACCCCCAAGAATATCGGGATCCGCAAGACCCTCAGCGATGTCGGTGCGACCGCTGCGGACTATTTCCACAGCAAGGCACCGGAAAACGGCACCAGCTTTCTGCCGCTGCTGCTGAAGTAAAAACAAAGGAGCGGAGAACCGATGAAGATCATTCGCGCAAACGATTACGCAGACATGTCCCGCAAGGCGGCCAACATCCTTTCGGCGCAGATCATCCTGAAACCCGACTGCGTGCTGGGTCTGGCCACCGGCGGCACCCCGGTGGGTGCCTACCAGCAGCTGGTGGAGTGGTACAACAAGGGTGACCTCGACTTTTCGGGGGTGACGACCGTCAATCTGGATGAGTACCGCGGCCTGCCCAAGGACCACCCGGAAAGCTACTGGAGCTTCATGCACCGCAACCTGTTCGATCGTGTGAACATCGACCCGGCGCACATCCACCTGCCGGATGGCACCAACCCCGATGCAGACGATGCCTGCGCCCAGTACAACCAGATCATCCACAGCGTGGGCGGCATCGACCTGCAGCTGCTGGGCCTTGGCCCGAACGGCCACATCGGCTTCAACGAGCCGGGCAAGGCGTTTGAGCTGGAGACCCACTGCGTTGATCTGACCGAAGCCACCATCGAGGCCAACAAGCGCTTCTTTGACGGCAACGAAGATCTGGTGCCCAGGCAGGCCTATACCATGGGCATCAAGACCATCATGCAGGCCCGCAAGGTGCTGGTGGTCGCCAACGGCCTGGCCAAGGCAAAGGCCGTCAAAGCAGTCGTGTCCGGCCCGGTCACGCCGGAATGCCCCGGCTCCATCCTGCAGCTGCATCCGGACTGCACGCTGGTGGCAGATGAAGAGGCCCTGAGCCTTCTGTGACCTGCCCGCTGCCGTGACAAGACAGCAGACCGTAAACGATCCGAGCAAGTTCGCCGTTCCGTCAAAGGAGCGGCGAACTTTTTTGTGCAGAGGGTGCCTGCAATGCGCAAAAGCGGCAAAAGGAAACCCGGCAGGTATGCCATCTTATGATGACATACCTGCCGGGTTCTGTTTTATGGGTTGGTGCAGCGATTGCACCGATCCATAGCTTCATTCTAGTTTACTGCTCGATCGGCTTCATCGTGGGGGACTATGAATACGTCACGAACTGCATAACTTTTAATTTGGTTATCGATAAGCATATGCGATATCATTATAAAAATATTGAGCAGACACATGGCTACACATCTGCTCAATATTTTGCATTATTATTTTTTTGATTCTGCTGTAGTCATCATTTTATTGATGTTCATAGCTGGCCATACTATAGGTTCAGTTTCAGGTTGCGCTGTTAAAAGAGTCATTTGCGAACGAACATACGGAAATAAAATAGCCAAAGCATTTTCCTGAAGCAACTGATTTTTGTGAGAGTCCGACTCTTCAATGCTCCAGTAGCCACTGATTTGAACTTTAGCTTTGAACTCTCCTTCGCGAGTTGCCTGCGCAGTCAAGGTCGTCCGATATTCACCATCGGATATTTTATCGATGCCATAGCTAAGATTAAAGCTTGTTTTTGAATCATCTTTTAAAGAAAAACCATCTCTAACAAAAGAGAGTTCATCAAACACGATATGATTGGCCTTTAAAACACTAACAGGCAACTCATCCGTAGGGCGAATTATTTCGTTCATTGTTTTCACCTGTCTTACATAAATCATTTATGCGGCATACAATGGGAAATCAAAATACACGGATGACTCTAACATAGAAGAGAATGACACATCCGTCATGTTTTGAGGTGCAGTCTTTACATAGGAAAGAGGCCTATCAATAAACGACAAATCCAAATCATCAAAGATAACCTCTTCGGAATCGCCTACTTGTTCACAGCTCATCCCAGAGAGAGAATCCCTCAGCAGACTTTCTTGTTGTACGGCGTACTCCATGGAGGGATGTGCTAAGGAGTCCAAAACTCTTTGCATACCCTGATCTGTTATGTTGTAGACTTCATGAAGCATCATAACGCACCTCCTTCTTAATAAGTATTAACCTATAGTATGTCATCATATTCCTTGAGAAGTCTTAGATTTTCCGCTGATAGCAAATCAATCATCATCAGAGTAGTTTCTGGGTCGTCACCATCTTGATCAACTTCTTTAAATCCAAAGGCTCTTTGATACCAAGAAACCTTTTCATTTAAAGCATTAATTGTAACCAACCGGAACGGACAATCTCTATGAAACATGATTATTTTAGCCAAGATGCGCTTAAGAACGTTACTTCCTATCTTTTGATACTGATATTCTTTACGAACAGCAAGATACTCAATATGCATTGCATAAAGGTCCACATAACTATTAAGAGAATACTCATCAATCGGCTCAGGAAACCTATCGATTGGAAATCTCTTAAATTGAATCTGATAATACGCAACGATAACTCCGCTTTCCGTTGTGACCTCATATGCATAGCAACGATCAAGCAACGTCAAAAAATAAGAGTCTGCAACCTTCTTATCAATGCTTGGGTTTCCACAAGTGAAACATTGATCCGCAGGATGATTTAACTTTGTGAAAATCAACTTCCCCATTTAAAACTCCCCACATTGGTTTCGGTAATGCAAGTTGATTATAATAGCACGTTCTTAAGCTCTTGTCAAGATTAAACTATCACAATTTTAACCATTTGTACAGCCCCATTGCTACTTTTTTATTGCTTTTTGTTATATTGCACAGTGTCTTTCGCGTGTTGTTTATTAAAATGAACAAAACGACTGTATTTACACTTGATAAATCTTATTTGGAACATATAGGATGGCCTTCGTGCAGATGAAGATTCAAGAAAAAGCGCACCTTCGGATGGAAAGTGCGCTATGTAAGAAAACGCTGATTCAGTTGTTGCAGCGATGTTGTTCCAGATAATCGTCCAGAATGTCCAGATCAATAATCGCTATCTTTTTTATGCGGAGTAGTGCGTGAGCTTCCTGTGCCAGCTTTCGGAACGAAATCTTGCCCATCGAATAGAGAGCCATTCCTTCTTCGTAGCCGACGTATCTCTTTTTCTTTTTGGCCAGAATTTTTTCCAGTTCGGGAACTTCAAACGAAGCAGCTTTATGTTCCATGACATTCTTCTCCTTTGTCAAGGGTAGTGGTATACTTGCGTTATCAGGATATAGAAAGAGGACACCTCACGGTCAGCAATCGCTGATGGTGAAATGTCCTCTTGGCTGTTTTCTCGTTTACAGTTCTCTGCTGGTAGCCAGAATGTGAGAATCCGTCTGTCCTAATGGGGATTTTTCTGCATCTCCGTCACTCCATGCGGAAATCCGTCAAGGATGTCAGCTTTCTGACATTTTCTGTGTCGGAATCCGCGATGTATTTCATTGTCGGAGACACAAAGATTACCACGTAGCTCAGTTAGATTCAGGGCGCATCGTGGGGACAGGTCAAGGAAGGCTCACAAATGGCTTTATTTTCCTTTATAAGCCTATCCATGCGGCTTCCTTTTTCCTACTCCCGTACGTCACCCTACGCAACTCTCCACAACTTACCGGCAATTTGGTGTAAAAGTGGTGTAGTAGTTGGTGTAGTGGATTTCAGACCGAAATGCCCAGTTTACCGTTCAGATTTGCAAAGGAATGGGCTTTGGCTTCCTTGGTGGCTTCCGCGTAAATCTCCATCGTGGTGCTGATGTCCCGGTGTCCCATGATGTCCTGAATGATCTTCAGGTTGGTTTCATTTTCACACAGCCGGGTGCAGAACGTGTGCCGGAGATTATGGCAGGAGAATGACGGCAACAGCTGCGGCTCCCGTTTTTCCTTTTCGGCCTTTTCCAGTTCGGCTTCGTTGTATGCCACGCTGATGCGCTTGATGGCGCGGTTGACCGTCTGCGGGTTCTGCGGCTGGCCGAAGCGGTTCAGGAATACGAAGTCCGAGATTCCGTCGATCTCGTATTCGCACACCAATTCCAGTTCCTGCTGGTTGGCGCGCTCCTGCTCCAGTGCCTTCCGCACTTCGGGCAAGATCGGAATTGCCCGCTTGCCTGCGGCAGTTTTGGGTGTGGACATGGTGAAATAGCAGCCGCCCACCTCGTGGTCATGGTACACCAGATTGTGCTGGATGGTGATAAACCCACTCTCGAAGTCGATGTCACCCCAGCACAGGCCAACCGTTTCCGAGATGCGGCATCCGGTACCCAGCATGAAGGTGAACATCGGGAGCCAGTGCTGGAACTTCGGCGTTTTCTTGATGAAACTCAAGAATGCCTGCTGCTGGGGCAGGGTCAGAGCGTGGCGTTTGGGCGTTTCGTACTGGTGGGCGGCTTTAATGGCCGTCAGGACACCATCCGTGGGATTCACACGGATGTACTCATCGTCCACCGCCACCGCAAAGACCTGATGGAGAACATTTTGGATGGTTTCCAGCGTGTTCAACGCCATCTTGCCATTGCGGACGATGCCATTGTAGTAGCTGCGGATATCCGACTTGCGAATGTCCTTGAGCTTCATCATGCCGATCTCATCCCGGACGAACCGATTGTACATATAAACGTAATTGGCGAAGGTATGCTCTTTCAAGCCCACCTTGTTCTTACGCCACAGTTCAAACAGGTCATTCAGGGTCAGGCTGCACTCCGGGATGCGGATGCCATCTGCCAAATCGCGTTGGATCTTCTCTTCCTTTTCGCGCAGCCCCTCCAAAGTTGCATCATAGATGGTGTGGCGTTTTCCGTTTTTCGCAGTCCAACGGTACATATACAGCCCGTCGCTCTTGCGGTAGACCTCGCCATCCTTCAAAACACGGCCTTTATTATCTTTACGTCTTTGCATATAAACTCTCCTTTTCATTCACAGAATGTTGAAAAGGAGCCTTACGCCATGAGTATACCATGACGCAAGACTCCCTGCAACATCAAACGATCAATTTTTGAACCGCATCAGATCGAGAATGCCTTGTCCAGATATTCGTCCAGCTTACGGCGTTTGATCAGCCGTTTGGTTCCGTTCCAAAGGACGAACTTGCATTCATCGCTATCGGTCATTGACCGCAGTTTATTGATACCGATCCCAGAGTAAGCCGCTGCTTCCTCCAAGGTCAGATTGCTCTTTTGCCAAATCGGAACTTCCTTCACTTGCACCTCCAATTCCTTGTAACCGGGTGCCGGGGCAGAAAGTGCCAGCTTTCTGCCCCAAACGTTCCCGATGAGTTCAGATTTCCGAGTGCCCCTCCTGTTTGCGGGGTTGCGCCGTTGGTTTGTTTTGCCCCTGTTCTGCCTGTAAGCGGTTCAGCAGTTGCAGAACGGAATCTCGTGCTTTCTCCTTGACCTGCTCCTTACCTTTCTGACGGACTTCCGGCTTCAGGAGCTTCTCCTGCAGACGTGCGGTGGTGGTCTGCATGGTCTTGAGAAACTTGTCCAGCACGGTGTCCAACCGATGGGCGGCGTATTCTCTCGTGGTCTGCGGAGCCTTACGTTCCGGGGACAGCACCCACTTCTTCGTGTCCTCGATCATCCGCATATCTTCCTTGCGGGTCTCGGTGCGGACCACCTCCGTCACGACCTCCACCGCCTTGTCGTAAGCTGCTGCTGAAACATCTTCCAGCAGGGTTTCCATGTCCGAAACTTTCAGGGTCAGCTCGTCCAGCTTGCTCTGCTGGGCGGAAAGCTGCTCCTTTTGCTTGGCAAGGATAAAATCCTGCTTTTCCAGATACTTGCGGTTGCCGTACTCCGCTTCTTCCTCCAGATCCAGCCCATGCCGCTTGGCAATCTCGAACAGCATCGTCCGGCAGGCGGCATCGAAAGTAATCTTGCGGTTGTTGCGGCGGCTGAGGGGCTTGCCCGGATCAGGCAGCTCAAAACCCAACGCTTCCAGTGCCTTTTCCTGCTGGGGTGCCACCTCACCATACTTGTTCTCGCAGTCGAACACATGACGTTCGTGGATATGCGGTGTACTTTCATCCAGATGCAACGCCCAGTCCAGTACATGAACGTGTTCGCCAAATTTGCCTTTGAACTCCTCGATGAACTCGGTGACGATGTCTGGTCCACCCTGTCCATGATCTGCCCCATAAACGTTTCGTTCAGGTAGCTCAGCGTGATGAGCGGGTCCGTGGCGGAGCCCGGCTCCACCGCAAGCGAAACGCCGCTCATTGCCACGCAGCTCACTGCCAGCAGCCCTATCAGGCGCAGTCCCCATCTGTTTTTCATATCCTATGTACCTCCCATCCCGCGGGCACAATGCGCTTTCCGCGGAATTTCTTACGTTTTCTATGAAGCCGCCGTTTTTTGTAAGCCGCCCCTGAAAGGTTCCCCTTTCAGGGGACAGTTCCCTACACCAGTTGATCGTGGGGCAGCCCAAAGCTCACCGCAATAGCGGTGTCTACCTTCTCCATCACAGCCTCCTCCACATGGCCCATCCGCTCCCGCAGGCGCTTTTTATCCAGCGTCCGCACCTGCTCCAACAGGATAATGGAATTGCGGCTGAGGCCGCAGCTTTGATCCACAGGCAGGTCAATATGCGTCGGCAGGCGGGCCTTGCCCGTCTG
>OGZB01000804.1_pt1 | contig 19074 bp, 14 predicted proteins | sample 1576691 | NCBI WGS metagenome assembly OGZB01 (sample SAMEA3541479, study PRJEB24748) | human gut metagenome | biome: human gut; feature: human-associated habitat; material: faeces | place: China | collected 2012
ACGTTTAAAACAATTGGGGGATATAATTAAAAATCACTTTAACTGATGTATGTACCCCTGCGGCAGCCAGGCGTCGGCGCGGCCGCGGCAGGCGGCGGCATCGTCCGGGGAGACGATCGGCGCGACCACGAGCTCGGTGCCGAAGCGGAACTCATCCGGCACCTCGTAGGCGTCCGGCGTATCCGGGTTCTGCCAGTACATCGGCTCGACCAGCGGACGGCCGGCTTCGGCGGCACGGTAGTTCATGGTGTACAAGTACGGCATCATCGCGTGGCGCAGACGCAGCGCGTCCACCATCGCGGCGCTCACGTCACGGTTGAAGTTCCACGGCTCCTTGCCGGAGAACGGCGAGTTGGACGAATGCAGTCGGTTGATCGGGCTGAACGCGCCGAGCTGGTACCAGCGGGCCTCCAGCTCTTCGTTGCGGTAGCCGAACATGTGGCCGCCGATGTCGTGGCTCCACCAGCCATACCCGATGTTGGAAGCGGTGGCGGTGAACTGCGGCTGGAAGGCGAGCGATTCCCAGGTCACGATCGTGTCTCCGGAGAAGCCGACCGGGTAGCGGTGGGAGCCGGGGCCGGCGTACCGGGAGAAGGTGAGCGGCCAATTGCCACCGCGCCCTGAGTCGAGGTAGTGCATGTGGTTGAGCATCCACAGCGGGTCGAGACCCTTCTGGCGGGTCACGCCGCCCTGCTGCCAGTCCAGCCACCAGAAGTCGACGCCTTCGGCCTCCATGCGGTGGTGCATGTCGAAATAGGCGTCCACGAAGTCCGGGTTGGTGAGGTCGAATTCCACGTTCTCCTCGGTGGCCGGGTCGATGCCGACGCGCTTGGCGACTTCGGGGTAGGCGTCCTCGAACGCGCGCACGCCGTCGCGCGGGTGGACGTTCAGTGTGGTGCGCAGGCCGCGCCGGTGCAGGTCGGCGAGGAAGGCCGGCGGGTCGGGGAACAGTTCGCGGTTCCACGAGTAGCCGGTCCAGCCGGAACCGTACTTCGGGTCCACGTCGTCCACGCGATGCCAGTCCATGTCGATCACGGAGGTGGTGAACGGGATGCCCTCGCGCTTGAAGCGGTCCATCAGGGCCAGATAGCCGTCCTGCGTGTACCGGTAGTAGCGGCTCCACCAGTTGCCCATGGCGAAGCGCGGCAGGAGCGGCGTGGGGCCGGTCAGGCGATAGAAGTCGCGTACGGCCTCGATGTAGCGGTGGCCATAGCCGAAGAAGTACAAGTCCGTTTCGGCGGTGGCGCGCGGGGATACCCAGGTGCCGAACGGGTTCGCCTTGCCGTTCACCGTGTCGGCTTCGATGATGATGTTGGCGGCGGAATCGTCGATGACGGCCCAGCCGTCGCGCGAGATCACGCCGTTGTCAAGCTCGATGGCGCCGTCCGCCTCGTCCAGCGTGCGGGCGGTCCCTTTGAGGTTGCCGCGCGGGGCGTCGCCGTAATGCCAGGTGTTGAACTGGGTGTCGGCCACGCCTTTGACGACCACACTCAGGCCTTCCTTGCTGAACGGCTGCTGGTCGTAGACGATGGTCAGGGCCGCGGTGTCGATGATGACGCGGCCGTCACGCTCGGTGACGCGGCGTTCGACTGGGCTACCGAAATCGCGGTTCAGGACGGTCTGGGTCGGGCGGTTCTCGAATACGCCGGAATCGGACCATTCGAATCGCACGAGTGAATCGGTGATGAGTCCGATGCGCCAGTGGTCGCCGGACACCACATTGTCGGCGCGCATGGCCGGCGTGGCGTCGAGGCGGAAGTCCTGCGGATCGGGCGAGGTCGGAGACGAATGCTTGAGTTGTGGCGATTGTGCCATGGTTACTCTTTCTGTACGGTTATCCACGATGATACGAGTGATGCGGCCGCGGCTCTCCGGGACTGGTGGGAGACTGCGGCGCGGTTCGGATTCGGCCGAAACCGGCCGGGTTTACTTGCCGGAGCCGGTGGCGATGCCGGCAATGAACTGCTTCTGGAACACCAGGTAGGCGATGACCACCGGGATGATGGTCACGGAGGTGGCGGCGAACAGTCCGCCGTAATCGGTGCCGTACTGGCCGGAGAACATCTTGATGCCCACCGACAACAGCTGCTTGTCGTCATCGGTGATCATGAGGAACGGCCAGAGGTAGTCCTCCCAGTTCCACAGGAAGGTGAAGATGGCGAGCGCGGCGATGGAATTGCGGCTCATCGGCAGCACCACCTGGTGGAAGATGCGCCAGTCGCTGGCGCCGTCGAGGCGGACGGCGTGCGGGCGGAGCAGGGCATCCTCGGAGTTGTGGACGTTGAACAGCACGGGGGCGTTCTTGTTGCCCTTGCGCGAGAGCGGGGTCTTGACCCAGTAGTCGCTCCAAGCCACCTGCGAGATCTTGAAGGTGACGTTCGGGTGGATCTTCTCGTACTCGTGGAGCATGGAGATCACCGGGTCAGTGCTTTCGTCGCCCCAGGACCAGTAGCCCAGTTCGATGGGCTGGCCGTCGTTGACCAAGTGGTTGGGGTCGTAGGTGATGGTGTCGCCCATGACGGCCAGGCCCTTGTCGGCCTGGGTGTCGACGACGCCTGACGAACCGCTCGAACTGCAACCGGTTGCAAGTGCCATAATGCTCACGGTTGCAGTCAGCGCGGCGAGAGATTTCTTGATCTTCATTATCTCCCTTACTTCCTCGCAAGCTCTAAGTGAACACGGTTCAGTATACGGGTGTCGAACTAGTTCGGCAACCCGGCTTTCTCAGCCATGCAAACCGTTACATTTGCAACCTGTTACATTCCAAAGCTATTGAGACCATATTGGTCTATATTTTCGGCGTGTCGCAATATCGCAACCCATTGCACTATGACTGTCGTAAAACGTACTGCAATGATTTACAATGAAGAGAAGTTTGTCACACCGTCAACTTTGAAAAACCGGGAGGGGCCATGAAAGCCAGCATCGAGGACGTCGCCAGGCAAGCAGGCGTCTCCACCGCCACGGTCTCCCGCGCGTTCTCCCGCCCTGACATGGTCTCCGCCAAAACGCGCGCCAAGGTGATGGAGGCCGCCCAACAACTCGACTTCTCGGTATCCCGCATGGCCGGCATCCTCAAATCGGGCCGCTCCCACCGCGTGGCGCTGCTGGTGGGCAGCAGCAAGCTCGACTGGTTCACCTCGCGCATCATCGAAGGCCTCAACGAAGTGCTGCGATCGGCCGGCTACGATCTGGTCATCCAACCGATCGGCGATGCGGGCGCGCGCGAGGAGTTCTTCGACGAACTGCCGGTGCGCGGCAACGCGGACGCGGTCATCGTCTCGTCGTTCGCCATCACCCCGGCCGAAATCAGGCGACTCAACACCACGCGGATCCCGCTCATCGGCATCAACACGGCCTCGCAGGGGTTCACCGCCTCCGTGGGCATCGACGACAAGGCCGGCATCCGGCTGATCGTGCGCCATCTGACCACGCTCGGCCACCGCAACCTGTTGTATTTGTACGAGACGTTCGATGCCACGATGGGCTTCAGCTCGCACAACCGCGTCACCGGATTCCTGGAGGCGTGCAGCGAACTGGACGGCGTGACCGGCCAGACGATGGACATGCAGGCCGGCGACGATCCGGTCGACGCCGCCCTCACCGCGCTGCTCGCGCGCGACGACGCCCCGACTGCCCTGTGCTTCCATCAGGATTCGCTGGCGATTCCGCTGTTCTTCCGCCTGCGCCAATGCGGCATGGCGATTCCGACCGACCTGTCCGTCACCGGATTCGACAACAGCACGTTCTCGGGCGAGGTGGGGCTGACCACCGTGCGCCAGAAGCCGTACGACATGGCCGTCGCCGCCGCGCGCAAGGCCCTGGACCTTATCGAGGGGCGCACCCTGGACCAGCCGCACGAGATCTTCCCCGTGCAACTGCTGGTACGCGACTCCACCGCCGCGCCGCGGGTGCGCGGCTGAGCGGGGCCGAATCAGTCGTTATTCGGGCCGCTGTTGTCGGACTGGGCTTTGCCGTTCCTGCGAGCTATCGCCATGAACGTGACGCCGACGATGACGGGCAGGAGGATGGCGGCGAGCGTTGCGGCGCGGCGGATGGCATCGGACGTTGCCTTTCCGGACTTGGCGTCGCCTGACTTGGCGGACGCTGCGGAATCGGCGGACTTGGCGGCGGTGTCATCGCCCTTATGCGGTGTTTCGCCGGTGAACCAGGCGGGATCGGACGGATCGTATTTCCGGGTGCCGGCCCAGTTTGCGGGCGTCGCGCCGGCGTATAGGGCGACGGCCGAGCCCTTGGCCACGGTGGCGGTGAAGGTGCCGGCCACGGCGTTGCGGAAGCCGATCATGCCGCGGATGGCGGTCCAGCGTTGCGCGCAGTGCCAGGTGCCGGCGGTTTCGATGCCGTCGGTCGGACAGGTCATGTCCGGCACGGAGGTGCGGGTGGCGCCGGGAGCGCCGTCGTCGACGCCGGCGTAGTAGTAGCCGGAGAAGATGTGCGGCTGGCCGTAATCGTAGGCGAGCATGAAGGCGTTGGCGAGCAGGTAGCTGGTGCCGTCACGGGTGGTGAGCGAGGAGCCGTTGCGCTCGGTGTCCCAGTTGGTCACCCATACGGCCGCCTTATCGGAATCCACCCAGGTCGGTCCGCCGATGGCGTCCAGGCCATCCGAACGAATCGATGCAGGCCGGCTTCGACATGGACCTCTACCTCGACTGGCGCCGGGACGGCCACCCGAACGGCTACAACCTGTTGCTGCGCAATACCGACACGCCTGTGGAGCACGAAGGCGATTCCAGTTATTTCAACGCCGATTCAGGTGCCTCAATCGCCTCATTCCTCACGGAATACCTGCCGGACGAGCTCTCTTCCGACGCCGACGTGCTGCTCAGTCTTGGTGAACCGGCCGTGAGCGGCGGGCAGCTGACGCTCTCCCCGCAATCGTTCGTCGTGTTTGGTTAAACCCGTTCGACCTCACCTCCGCCGGCGAGGCTGTCGGCAAAGTCGACTGGGGATAGTCAACGGGCCATCACGACAAACACCAACACCTCTAGCCTCGTCCAACTCACCGAATGTATTGCAATCGTTGTCAATATGAGTTACGGTAGAGGCAGAACAGCTCGAACATTGGTCTGTCAGGTTGCCGGAACCTCAACGCAGAGCGGCCCTCGAACAGCAATGCAAACGACTAGCAGTACCCGATTTGCAAGCAAGGAGTCATCATGACCGACGCATACGGCAACGACGCAGCAACCAGCACCGGCACCATCGCAGACACCACCAACAACGCCGCTTCCGGTGCCCCGCAGCGCGCGGAAAGCACGGAACGACTCGCCCGCCCGCTCATCAAGCTCGCCAAAGCCTGCGGACTTGCCACCTCATTCATCGACCAGCTCGGCACCTACACCGAAATCAGCGACGCGGCCTTGGTCGCCGTACTCAAGGCCCTCGACGTGGACGCATCCAGCGACGAGGCCATCGTACGCTCCATGACCCAACTTGAGGTGGAAAACAGCAAACGTTTGCTCCCCTCCACCATCGTCGCCACCACCGGCAAACCGACCGGCATCACCCTGAACTGCTCGTCGGACGCGGACATCACCGCCTCCATCGAACTGGAGGACGGCACCGCGTTTGGCCACTTTGCCCTGCTGCCGAACCTCAATTCCGGCAAGCCGGACTTGACCATCGCACCCGACCTGCCGATGGGTTACCACACGCTGACCGTCACGGTTGACGGGCGCGAGGGCAAGGCGGCCATCATCGCCGCCCCCGCGCGCATTCCCGTGCCGGAGGCGGTCGCCGAGCACCAGCGGTGGGGCTGGATGACGCAGATGTATTCCGTGCGGTCCCGCGAATCGTGGGGCATCGGCGATTACGGCGATCTGAAGCGTCTTTTGGCAGATGCCGCCGAGAAGTCCAAGGCCGACTTCATGCTCATCAATCCGATTCACGCCGGCGCGCCGATTCCGCCGCTTGAGCCATCGCCGTATCTACCGGAATCGCGCCGATTCCTCAACGTGACGTACATCCGGCCGCAGGATATCCCCGAATATGCCACACTGCCGGCCGACGTGCGCGCGCAGGTGGATGCGCTGCATGATTCGGTGGCCGCGCGCAACGACGAATCGACCCCGATGGACATCAACGCGGCGTGGGAGGCCAAGCGCCCGGCGCTGCGCCTGATCTTCGAAGCGGGCCGCAACAACAAGCGCGAGCTCGAATTCGAGCATTTCAAGACCACCGCCGGCCCGGACCTCGATTCCTTCGCCACATGGTGCCTGTGCTTCGAGGTATGGGGCGCGCCGTGGGGCGAGAACCGTTGGTTCTTCGAGAAGACCATCGACGACCCGGCCGTGCGCCAGCTCGTCGAGGAGCACCACGACCTGTTCGAGTTCAACCGCTGGCTGCAGTGGATCGCTGCCGAGCAGGTGAACGCCGCGCAGCAGGAGGCGCTGGACCACGGCATGACGCTGGGGCTGATGCAGGACATGGCCGTGGGCGTGCACGGGCTCGGCGCGGATGCCTGGGCCAATCCGGAACGCTTCGCCTCAGGTGGCGTCACGGTCGGCTGCCCGCCGGACTTCTATAACCAGCAGGGCCAGGATTGGGGCCAGCCACCGTTCAACCCGCGCTACCTGGAGGCCACCGGCTACCAGGTGTACCGCGAGATGGTGCATTCGATGTACGAGCACGCGGGCGCGGTGCGCATCGACCATGTGCTGGGCTTGTTCCGCCTGTGGTGGATTCCGCAGGGGCTCGGTGCCCGCAACGGCGCATACGTGACGTACAACCACGAGGCGATGTTGGGAGTACTGGCCATCGAGGCCACGCGCGCCGGAGGCATGGTGGTTGGCGAGGATCTGGGCACCGTACCGGATTACGTGCGCCGCATTCTGGCCGATCACGGCGTGCTCGGCACTGACGTGGAATGGTTCAACCGCGTGGACGATTCGCCGAACGCCGGCGACCCGTACCGCGCACCCAAGGACTATCGCAAACAGGCATTGGCCTCGGTGACCACGCACGATCTGCCACCCACCGCCGGCTACCTGAACTTCGCACACGTCAAGCTGCGCGAGGAGCTGCATCTCCTGAGCGAGCCGGTGGAGGCATTCGCCGCCTCGGCGATGGCCGAGCGCACGGCCATGATGAACCGTCTGGTGGAGAACGGCTATATCTCGCAGACCGTGGCGGATGATGTGGAAGGCCATGTGCAGGAAATCGTGGAAGCGATGCACGCCATGCTCACCGATACGCCGTCGCTGCTGCTGCAGGCAGCGCTGGTGGACGGCGTGGGCGAATGCCGCTCCCAGAATCAGCCGGGCACTTCCAGAGAGTATTCGAACTGGCGCGTGCCGCTGGCGGACAGCTCAGGCCACGTGGTACATACCGACGAGGTCTTCGACCTGCCACGCGTGCAGTCCCTAGCCGCCGTGATGCGCCGAGAGAAGCGGTGATCGATTCCGGCAATGGGAAATTGGTCTAAATCAGCCGTTGTAGATGACTTTGTTTTAGCTTGTCGCTAGAGCGAAGTCATCTGCATGGCCTCGTTGCCGAGGCCAGCTCCAAGTCTCACGCGACTCTCGCCGCCGCTTGGTTCACGCTTCGCCGGATGACGCATTGTCCCGCCCTTGGGACGGGTCTGTCTTCCGCTTCCTCCACGCGCGTTTATCGTCTCCGGGGCACTCCCGGCGACTTGGATGTTGATGGCCGCGTTCAGATCACGGTCGATGGACAGTCCGCACTTGTCGCAATGGTAGACGCGCTCGGACAGGGACAGTTTGGTTTTCACCGTCCCGCAGTTCGAGCAGGTCTTCGAGCTTGGATGCCAGCGGTCGATGACGTGCAGTCTCGTACCGGTGCGTGCGGTCTTGTAGGTCAGCTGGCGTCGGAACTCCGCGAATGCGGCGTCCTGGATCGATTGGGCGAGCCCGTGGTTTTTGACTATGCCCGCCACGTTCAGGTCCTCGATGCTGATGTCCGCGTAGGTATGGGCGAGCATGGCGGTGGTCTTGTCCAAGAGGTCGCGTCGCAGGTTGGCCACACGTGCGTGCAGGCGCGCCACGTTCGCCCTCGCCTTGCGGCGGCGGTTGGAGCCCTTGCGTTTGCGGCTCAGGCTCCGCTGGGCTTTCCTCAGACGCGTGAGATTCGACTTCAAGGCGTGCGGGTTGCGTATCACGGTGCCGTCCGACAATGTGGCGAGTTCCTTCACGCCCAAGTCGATTCCGACGCTCCCGCCCTTCGGGGGCTTGGGTGCGGGATCGTCGGCTCGTTCGACGGTCAGGCTGGCCTGCCAGCGTCCCGCACGGCGGGACACGCTCATGCGCAGCACCTTCGCGCCGTCCACTCGCTTGGACGCGTCCTCCATGCAGTGCACACGGCCTATCCTCGGGAGTTTCAGCGCGTATGAGTCATGGTCGACGGGGCCGAACGAGCCGGTCGTATACGCGAAGCGCCGAATGCCGGAGTCCTTGGACTTGAAGCGCGGGAACCCCATCCTGCGGCCTTTCCGCCGCCCCTTGCGGGACTCGGAGAAGTTCTTCAGCGCGTCGGCCAATGATTCGAGGCCGCTGTTGTATGCCTCCTTGCTGTTCTCAGGCCACCATGGTTCTCCCGTGGCCTCGTCCACGGCGAGTGCGTCCTTGGCCTGGTTCCACCACTTACGCAAGGCATAGTACGACCATTCGGGGGCATCGCCGCGTTCGAGCACGTCCCTGACGTGCGCCAGTCCCTTGTTGTAGGCGAATCGCGCCGCCCCGGCGTGCGATTCCAACAATCGTTCCTGCCGTGGCGTCGGGTCGAGCGTCACCTTGACGGCCTCAAGCATCATGCGCCGCCTTCAACGCCGCGTCCGTCTTGCGCTTGGCTGCGCGCCTCCCATAGAGGCGGGCGCAGAACGAGGTCAGCACCTCGGTCATGTCGCACACCAAATCATCGTCCAGTTCCGTGTCGTCCACCACGATGAGCTTCCGGCCTTGCGCGTTCAACGCGCTTTCGATCAGTCCCGCGTTCATGCGGGCGAGCCTATCCCTATGCTCGACGATGATCGTGCCGATCGTCGGGTCGGAAAGCACCTTGTTGAGTTTGCGACGCCGGTCGTTCATGCCTGAACCGGTCTCCGTGACCCCTCGTAATCGAGATAGCCGAAGACGATGACTTGTTATGGGCATGTTATCGTTGTCATGACAATGATTGTTCGCGACGGCGAAGGAGCGACGGCTATGACCAAGGCAAGCATTCAAGCGGTGGCCCGCGAGGCCGGCGTTTCCGTATCCACGGTGTCCCGAACCTTCGCCAAGCCGGATCTAGTGCTTCCAGAGACTCGAGACCGAGTGATGACCGCGGCCGAAAAGCTCGACTACTCCGTCTCTCGCTCGGCCGCCGCACTGAAGTCCGGCCAGTCGTTCCGCATTGCGCTGCTGGCCAGCGAGACCATCACCACCTGGTTCAATGCAAACATCTTCGCCGGCCTTGACTCGGCGCTGCGCCCCTCCGGCTACGACACTGTGCCCTACCCCATGCGCAACGCCGCCGAGCGCCATGACTTCTTTGCGGATTTGCCCGTGCGACGCAATGCGGATGCGGTGATTGTCAGCTCCTTCGACATTGAGCCGGCTGAAGTGGAGCGACTGAAGCATATGCACGTGCCGATTGTCGGCATCAACATTCCCTCCACCGATGGGTTCGACGCAGGCGTGAGCATTGACGATTACGCCGCCACACGTTCGGCCATCGAGCACCTGATTGCACTCGGCCACCGGCATATCGCGTTCGTCGGCAGCGCCCCGACCGAAACCAACATGCGCTACAGTGCCGAGGCTCGTTTGCAGGGCGTCATTGATGCCGCTGCCGCCCATCCGGGGATCGAGCTAACGCCCCTGAGCATTCAACGCGGTCTTGGCGAAAGCAACGCGGCATTGAACGCCGTACTGAACGCCTCCCCCAGCATCACCGCCTTCTGTTTTGAGGATGATGAAATGGCCGCACCCGTGCTGTATCGCCTGCGTCAATACGGGCGGCGGGTACCTCAGGACATCTCCATCATCGGCTTCGACGATTCCACCCTGTCCGCCGCCGTGGGACTGACCACACTGCATCAGGACCCGTTCGCAATGGGCGTGGCCGCCGGGCACATGGTATTGGATGCCATTGCGGGCAAGTCAATCGAACCGGCATTCGTACGGCCGGACACTCCGCTAATACTGCGCGAAACCACCGCGCCGCCTGCCGCAACAGCAGCGTCCGCGCAGGCGTGACTACGTTACCACCGCAAAACGCCGATAAATCGACTTTTGCATGCGTAATTCACATGATATCGTTGTCATCATCAATACAACGGTTGGGCCTTCACACAGCAGTTCGAGCACAACCGGAACAACCCAACCACAACGCACCCGGAACAGGAAGGAATCGGCATGACCGCCAACAACCTCAATGACGACTGGTGGAAGCAGGCCGTCGTCTACCAGATCTACCCGCGCAGCTTCAAGGACGTCAACGGCGACGGACTCGGCGACATCGCCGGCGTCACCGAGAAGATGGATTACCTGAAGAACCTCGGCGTCGACGCGATCTGGCTCTCCCCGTTCTACCCCTCGGATCTGGCGGACGGCGGCTACGACGTGATCGACTACCGCAACGTCGACCCGCGCCTAGGCACCATGGACGACTTCGACGCGATGGCCGAGGCCGCGCACGAGGCCGGCATCAAAGTGATCGTGGACATCGTGCCCAACCACACCGCCGACAAGCACGTGTTCTTCCAAGAGGCCCTCGCCGCCGAGCCCGGCTCCCCGGCGCGCGACCGCTACATCTTCCGCGACGGCCGCGGCGAGCACGGCGAACTGCCGCCCAACGACTGGCAATCCTTCTTCGGCGGCCCGGCCTGGGCGCGCGTGGCCGACGGCCAGTGGTATCTGCACCTGTTCGATAAGGCGCAGCCGGACGTCAACTGGAAGAATCCGGACATCCACGAGGAGTTCAAGAAGACCCTACGTTTCTGGTCCGACCACGGCACCGACGGCTTCCGCATCGACGTGGCGCACGGCCTGGCCAAGGATCTCGAATCCAAGCCGTTGGAAGAGCTCGGCCGCGAATACAGCGTGGTCGGCGTGCTGAATCATGACTTCAGCCACCCGCTGTTCGACCGTCGTGAGGTGCACGACATCTACCGCGAGTGGCGCAAGGTGTTCAACGAATACAACCCGCCGCGCTTTGCCGTGGCCGAGGCGTGGGTGGTGCCTGAGCACCAGCACCTGTACGCTTCGATGGACGAGCTGGGCCAGTCCTTCAACTTCGACTTCGCGCAGGCCAACTGGTATGCCGACGAGTTCCGCAAGGCCATCGCCGCGGGTCTTAAGGCGGCGGCCGAAACCGGCGGCTCCACCACCACGTGGGTCATGAACAATCACGACGTGCCGCGCAGCCCCTCCCGCTACGGTCTGCCGCAGGTCAAGGGCGCGCCCTACCACCAGCTGCCGCACGACTGGCTGCTGCGCAACGGCACCACATATCCCGAAGACCGCGAGCTCGGCACCCGCCGTGCCCGTGCCGCCGCGCTGATGGAGCTTGGTCTGCCCGGCGCCGCCTATATTTATCAGGGCGAGGAGCTGGGTCTGTTTGAGGTGGCCGATATTCCGTGGGATCGACTGGAGGATCCGACCGCTTTCCACACCGCTCAGGCCACGATGGATAAGGGCCGTGACGGTTGCCGCGTGCCTCTGCCTTGGACCGCTTCCGACGAGCCCGCTCTGGCCGATTTCAGCCGTCCGGCTCCGGCCGACGATGGCACCGGCGAGAACCATGTGCCGCTGTGCGCCGCCGGCCAGTTCGGCACGGGCGCTTCCTTCGGCTTCTCCCCTGCGGTTCGCGCCGATGGCGTGACGCCGGCCGCCGACCCGCACCTGCCGCAGCCGCTGTGGTTCAAGGATTACGCGGTGGACGTGGAGCAGGCCGACCCGGATTCGATGTACACGTTGTATCATGCGGCGTTGGCGATTCGTCAGGAGTCGCTGACCGCCACGCGCGACACCACCGCCGAGCAGGTGGATATGGGAGCGGACGTGGTGGCGTACCGCCGTGCGGCGGTTGAGGGACGCACGTTCACCTCGGTTACTAACTTTGGCACTGCCCCGGTCTCACTGCCCGAAGGCTCTGTGGTGCTCGCTTCCGGCCCGCTGACTCCCGACGGTCAACTTCCCACCGACACCTCTGCGTGGGTAATCAAGTAACTCTGTGGTTCACTGCGTGGTGGAAGTTTGGCTACGTGGTGGGACCATACTAGAAGGCCGCCGTTCCGAATGAATCGGAGCGGCGGCCTTTTGGTACGTGCTGGGTACTCCCCTCAGGCGCTTATGCGCCAGCGGGAGCTACAGGGGCTCACTGAACCTGAGCGCGGGCGATCTTACCGGTGAAGGAATTGGCCTCGTCGGCATCCTTGACGCCATCCTTGTTCCAGGAGAACATGGCGCGCAGCTTCGGGCCGACGGTCTCGATGCGCTCGTTGGAGTACTTCTCCTGCAGCTCCTTGAAGTGCGGGGCGCCGGCATCCTGGTCGTCAATGAACTCCTTGGCGAAGGAGCCGTCCTGGATGCGCTGCAGGTGGTATTCCATGCGCTTGCGGCAGTCCTCGTTGATGACGGTGTTGACGTAGTCGCCGTACTGAGCGGTGTCAGAGCAGGACCAACGAGCCTTGTTCAGACCGCCCTCGTTCATCAGGTCGACGAGCATCTTGAGCTCGTGGCAGACCTCGAAGTAGGCGATTTCCGGCTGGTAGCCGGCGTCGGTCAGGACTTCGAAGCCCATCTCGACGAGCTTGTTCACGCCACCCATGAGCACGTTCTGCTCGCCGAACAGATCGGTCTCGGTCTCTTCCTTGAAGGTGGTCTTGATGGCACCGGCGCGCAGGGCACCGAGGGCCTTGGCGTAGGCCAGGGTCAGAGCCCAGCCGTCGCCACGCGGATCCTGCTCGACGGCCACGACGACCGGCACGCCACGGCCAGCGGCGTACTCACGACGAACGATGTGGCCCGGGCCCTTCGGGGCAACCATGAACACCGGGTGATCCTCAGACGGCTTGATGTAACCGTAGTGGATGTTGAAGCCGTGGGCGAAGGCCAGGGCAGCGCCCGGCTTCAGGTTCGGCTCAACGTCCTTCTTGTAGACGGCTGCCTGGTACTGGTCAGGCAGAAGAATCATCACAACGTCAGCCTCAGCGACGGCCTCACCAACCGGTTTGACCTCAAGGCCCTGCTCCTTGGCGAACTCCACGGACTTGGAGGTAGGACGCAGGCCGACGACCACGTCGACACCGGAGTCACGCAGGTTCAGCGCGTGGGCGTGACCCTGAGAACCGTAGCCCAGGATAGCCACCTTCTTGCCATCGAACACGGACAGATCGGCGTCCTTCTCGTACCAGATAGTTGCTGCCATTTTTGGCGCTCCTTTTATTTATTTGTTTATTTATGGGGTTGAATTTTTCTTGCGTTCTGCGGGGTTTCGCTGAGCGATATTCTGTTGTGGCTTTCCTTGTGGGCTTTTCCGATATGCAGGTTTAGTCCCGTCGCATCGGAAAAGCCCTGTAGGGGTTCACTTAGTGGAATTAGGGGTTTTCACGTTGTGAACATCGTCACTTGGTAAAGTCAACGTCCTTAGTCTCCTTGCAGGTGAGCACGGAGACGAGGCAGCACACGGCCATCACGGCAAGGTAGAGGCCCACGGAGTGGACGCCCCAGTGGGAGCTCAGCCAAGTGGCGATGGTCGGCACGAAAGCCGCGCCGACGATGGCGGCCAGGTTGTAGCCGATGCCGGAGCCGGAGTAACGCACGTTGGCGTCGAACAGCTCAGGCAGGAAGGCGCCGATCGGGCCGAAGGCGATGCCCATCAGGGCAAAGCCGACGCACAGGAACACCATGTTGGCGAAGAAGTTCTTCTGGCCGACCAGACCACCGTCCAGCAGGAACGGGAAGAGTACGGCGAACACCACAAGTGCGCAGGAGGAGAAGGTCAGCACGCGACGGCGGCCGATCTTGTCCGCGTACAGGCAGGACAGCACGATGAACAGGGCGAACACGCAGATGGAGATCATGAGCATGAGCAGGTATTCCTGGTTGGTGAAGCCAAGGTTGCCGCCGCCTTCGCCCTGCTCCTTGGTGCCCCAAGCGAGGGACCAGGTGGCGAGCGTGTAGAACAGCGTGTAGGTCACAGCCACAAGGAAGGTGGCCTGCAGCACCTGACGCCAAGACTTGCGGAAGACCTCGGTCAGCGGGGACTTGACAACCTTCTTCTGCTCCTGAGCCATACGGAAGATCGGGGTCTCCTCCATGTGAACGCGGACCACGAGACCGACGATCACCAGGATGGCGGACAGCAGGAACGGCACACGCCAGCCCCAAGCCAGCATCGCGTCCTGATTGTTGAAGGATTCGAGCACGAAGTAGGTGCCGTTGGACAGGAAGAAGCCGATCGGGGCGCCGAGCTCCGGGAAGGAGCCGTACAGTGCGCGCTTGTCTTCAGGCGCGTTCTCGGTGGCGACCAGTGCCGCGCCGGACCATTCGCCGCCCAGGCCGATGCCCTGGATGAAACGCAGCAGGCAGAGGATGGCGACTGCACCAACGCCGACCTGATCGTAGGTGGGCAGGCAGCCAATCAGGAAGGTGCCGACACCCATGGTCATCAGGCTGACGACCAGCGTGGTCTTGCGGCCCATGCGATCGCCGAAGTGGCCGAAGATCAGCGAGCCCAGCGGGCGGGCGATGAAGGCGACGGCGAAGGTCAGCAAGCTCATCAGCAGTGCGACGGTGGGGTTGTCCTTCGCGGAGAAGAAGATGTGCGGGAAGTAGTTTGCCGCGGCGGTGCCGTAGGCGTAGAAGTCATAGAATTCGATGGCGGTACCGACCATCGACGCGGCGATCACGGTCTTGACCGAATCGCGTACCAAGGTAGCGGCTTTACCTGCCGCCTGCCCTAAGCCAGTCTCTTCGACTGCTGCAGTCATTGTTACTCCTGTTTTGCTCTCGTTCACTCTCATTGGCGGGCGATTATTTCGTCTCACAGGGAGGTTGTTGTTCTGTCGCTGTGTTGTTGCCGTGTACTGTCCGCTACCGTTTCCGTCTGCGGGATTCTGCCGTAAGCCTTGTGAGCGCAACAAAAAAAAGCCCCGCATCTTGCAGGGCCTTACCGATTGTGTCAGCTTGATTGGCCCTGCCTTCGTTGACGGGGCTTCAAGCATCAGTGCCGAATTAGTCCGCCAGCGAAGACGGGCTAATAATTCGTGCGGATACAAACGCAGAAGCATTGAATCCAGTCATCGCGTGGCCTCCTTTCGGTATCTTCTCGGGCCGTTCGACCTGAACTGGAATGTAAACATAGGTTTGTATGTCTTGCCAATCCAGCAAGGGTTCACATTGTGGACATTGTGACGTAGGAGTCATGTGAGATGGGTGACTGTGGGCGGCCGTGACTCGGCTCCCCTCAGTCGCCTACGCCGCCAGCTCGGCCGCAATTACAGACGGGCTACCGCCCGCAGTCTGCCTGCTCGCCTCCCGGCTCGCCTTCGCCTACAAACAGTCCACCGGACTGTTTGCTTCACAGCTCAGCCTCAGAGAGGGGAGCCAAGATAGGAGTCACCGGGTGGTTTCGCCGGGGATGAGGGCTACGGGGATGACTTCTTCGGGAGTGGGTTGGGTGTCAACGTCCGAAGCGCTATCGTTCTTGGACGGAGAGGCGGGGCCACCGTCGGCGGCGATCTGTGAGTCCATGCGGACGGCGAGCGCGGCGGCGATGGCCGGGAAGTCCTGTCGAATCGCGGTCAGGCGTTTGCCGGCGGTTTCGGCCATGAGAGTGCCGTCATAGGCGATGACTTGCAGATCAGCAGGCACCTCGATACCCCGTCGTGAGGCTTCCTGCAATGCCACGGATGCCACCACATCGGAGCCGACGATGGCGTCGACATCAGGATACTGTTCGAAAATGGCGCATGCGGTGGCTTCGTGGGCGGCGATGTCGGCCACGGCGCCGGCTTCCACGTAATCGCAGGCAATGCCCGCATCGGCCAGCAGACGCTCGACGGTGAGATGGTAGCGAATCGTGGGGAACGTGGTGGCCGCAGCGAACTGGGAGCGCGGGCCGCCGACGAGCACCACGTGGCGCGCTCCGGAATCGATGAGCTGGCGAGCAATCAGACGGCCTCCCTGTTCATGATCAGACCGGACGACCGGCACACCCTCACCGAGCGTGCGGTCGAAAGCGACAATTGGCCGATGGATGGAGGTCCAGTAGTCGGCCGGATGCTCGGTGTGGGCGGCCATGATAATACCGTCCATCATGTGCCGCTGCAGCATATCGACGTATTCGCCCTCGCCTTTGTCCGCATCGGCGGTGGAACACAATAGGGTTTTGAGGTCGCGCGCGGCGAACTCGCGCTGCAGATGCGCGGTGAGTGTGGAGAAGAACGGGTGGGCGATGGTCGGCATGATCACGCCGATGGTGTTGGTGCGGTTCCGGTAGAGGTTGCGGGCCAGCTCGTTGGGAATGTAGTTGAGCTGGCGCATCGCGGACTCGACTTTGGCACGCATATCGGCCGAGACGTAGCCGGTGTTGTTGACCACCAACGAAACGGTGCTTAAGGACACCCCTGCCGCTTTGGCTACGTCGCGCATGCCGACCATGGTTTTGCTCCCCTGCGAGTACTGGACTGGATCACTGCTGACCAGTGTACTCGAACCGGTTTATTATTCGGCAGATTTGGTGGTGAGGGTGACGATTCCGGCCAGCAGCACCATGACGATGGCGGACGGGAAGAGCAGGTAATAGCCGAAGCTATGCTCGAAGGCGTTCACCAGTAGCGCGCCGATGATGGCGGCGAGCGCCAGACCGGCCGAGTTGGCGAGCGCATAAATGCCGAGGTCGTGGCCGGCTCGGCGCGGGTCGGGCAAAGAGTCCATCACCAGTTCAAGTCCGAGCGAATCATAGACGCCAAAGGCGAATCCGGAAATCAACGCAAACAGCAGCATGCCGTTTTCACGGGCAGTGCCGGTGGACCAGACGCCAAGGCCCCATGCGAGCGCCAAACCAGCGGCATACAGCAGGCAGGCACCGGCCACCACACGGGCCACGGGAATGTTCTTTTCCTCGATTCGCTCGGAAATCGGCCCGGCGGCCCAGGAGGCGAGCGCGGCACCGATCAATGTGGCCACAGCCATACCGGCAATGAGGAATCCGGCCGGAATGGTCAGCGGCGCGGACGTAAGTACCACGGCCTTGCCATAAACCCAGAAACGTACGAGATACCACAGAAACACACCGGTCAGCCCAACACCGGCCATCATGCACGTACGGGCGGCGAACATCCGGGAGAACTCGGGAGCGTGGGCCGGCGGGCGCAATTGGTCAAGTACCTGACTGCGGTCAAAAAGCTGGTTCGGCTGCTCAGCGCTAGAAGGCTCCTTGGGCAGAATCAATACGGTGGCAATACCGGACACTGCAAATAGCACGGCGGTGTAACTAAACGGCGCAAACGAATTGAACATCACACCAAGCGCACCCATGCACACGCCAAGCGCTTGGCCGAGCATCACACCGATGCCATGCCAGCGTTCGATGCGAGGGCGGAACTTGTCGGGCACCCGTTCGCTGATGGCGCTGGTCAACGGCACGGAAAGCATCGCATAGGCGAACTGTAGGAACACCCAGAAAATACAAAGCACAATGATGCCGATATTCTGCCCCAGAATCAGCGTGATCAGCGCGCACAGCAGACCTCCGCCAACCATCCACGGGGTACGACGGCCCAATGGCGTGCGTGTGTGGTCGGACAACACTGAAATCAGCGGCATCGCAAACATGGAGGCCACTACGCCGACAATCACCAACACGGCCAGGGGCATCGCCAATTCGGTGGCGACGGGCAACGGGCGGCCAGTGGCCGGATTGATGGCGATATGACCGGCAACAGCAGTGTCATAGCCGAATGTACGCGCAATCGCGTTGGGCATGGCAATGGTGTTCAACGCCACCCAAGGTGCGCCGACCAGAATTGAAGCAGCGAAGAAACCCCAGTTGAGTCGGGAGACCTGACCTGCGGTAGGGCGTTGGCCATTGACGGCGACCATGGGATCGCGCATGTCGAGGTAGGCGGACGACATATCCGGCGCGGGAGTGTCCACACTGGCGGCTGCAGCAGCGGCTGCCGAAGAACCGGCGGAAGCCAATCGCACAGCCTGGGCCTCAGGCTGGTCCGCAGAGGCTTCGGGCGGGCGGCGGCGATTCTTGATGGCCAGTCTGGCCACGGCGGCTTTGTCTTCGGGACTTAGGACCTTGTCCAAATCCGGGCGATCATCAATACCCGGACGCACATACGGTTCCAACATGATGCTGCTCTTTCTCTGTTCTGCTGCTCGTCTCGTCGATTCCGGCGGGATGCTTGGGCCGCGCCCGCAGGAGCACGACCTTCAACCCCGCATACGCAAAACCGCCCGGGCGCACTGGCTTCAGTGCACTGCGGGCGGTTTGCTTTCCATGAACCCAGCTTACGCCGGGCGCACTACTTGGAGCGCGCACAGCGGAGTGGCGTTTATGGGCCAACGGTTAGTCGATATCGGCAATCGGCGGGTTGGCGAGCAGATCGTGGGTTTCGTGGTCGCCGGCGGCATCGCTCCAGGCAAGGCTGGCGACCGGGGTGGCGTTGTCTGTGCCGAGGCCGCGTCCGGGCTCGAAGGTGAGGGCGGCCGTGGACGCGCCGTCGGCGGCGGTCCAGCGGAAGGTGATGGACGTGTCGCCATCGACCTCGTAGCTGAACTCGCCATCGAATGCAGACAGCTCGTTGCGGAACTTGGCCAGGGCGTTCAGGGCCTTGACCACCGGGCGTTCGAGGTTTTCATCGATTTCGGCGGTGGAGTAGTAGTGGCGGTTGATGTCGCGGCCGTTGTTGGTGCGGCGCAGCAGTTCCATGTCGTTGCGGCCGGCGAGCGCGCCCACGTAGTAGACCTGCGGCACGCCCGGCAGGAAGAACTGCACGGCGCGGGCGGCCAAGTAGTGCTGGTCGTTGCAGCCGAGGGCCGAGTAGTACGTGGAGTTGACCTGGTAGAGGTCGAGGTTGGACGCGGCGGCACCGGTGGC
>OGZB01000805.1_pt1 | contig 19033 bp, 11 predicted proteins | sample 1576691 | NCBI WGS metagenome assembly OGZB01 (sample SAMEA3541479, study PRJEB24748) | human gut metagenome | biome: human gut; feature: human-associated habitat; material: faeces | place: China | collected 2012
TTATTCGTTTCATGCTCTTTTTATTGGCAAAGTAACGGAAGAGTGGATGGCTTTACAATGTGTACTTTATCGGATGCTTACGATTTCTTAGGATATTTATAAATAACGAGTAATATGAACATAGGCTTCGTGAATATTTAGTACTTTTGTAAACCAAAAAATAAGCGATCTTTGATAGGTTTGGTGAGCTAAAATGTCATTTGACTTTTTGTCCGGCGTGGTGCATACCCTATTTTCGCAAGAGAATAGATTCGCTGGATATCTCTTCGCTTGACGGAGAGACGATAATGTTAGTACGTTAACGTGATAACACTTTATACGATGTACTTTCTATTTTTTCATGTTTTATGACTTTATATATTTATATTGTCTATTATTTTTTTATTTTTTTCTTACATAAAGAAAAGACGTTTTGGTAAATCATTCTTCAGAGATCGCTTTTATATAATTGCGAACAAGAATGGATAAGAAACAAATAGTAAAACAGGTATCTCAAATCAAATCAAAAGAAGATTTGTTGAATCTCCTCAATTGTATCAAAAGAGACGAGCTTGAGGAGATGGGATTTGATACTTCTAAGTTTCATCCATTCACAATTAAGCACCTTAACTATTATTGCAATCCAAATAATGTTTTCCATCGATATCGTCAGTTTCATATCAAAAAAAAATCAGGTGGAACTAGAGTAATTACGGCCCCGAGAAACCGCAGCTTTATGATGATGTTGCAAGCTGTAAATGAAATTCTGAAAGCCCTATATTCTCCTTCCGATTATGCTATGGGCTTTACTGAAGGCAGATCAGTAGTTACTAATGCCAACACTCATAAAGGTCAAAATTATGTTTTCAATATTGACCTGAAAGATTTTTTTCCTAGTGTTGAACAATTTCGTGTATGGAAAAGGCTCCAATTAAAACCATTTAATTTTCCCAAGCAAATAGCTAATATTGTTGCGGGGCTTTGTTCTATGCGCCAAGTAAGAAACGTTATTGACGAAACTAAGGAGCATGAAAATGACAAAAAATTTAAATATGTTTTGCCGCAAGGTTCTCCTGTTTCTCCAATTATTACTAATATGGTATGTGATACATTGGATCGCCGTTTAGCGGGATTAGCGCGTAGGTTTGGACTCCACTATTCACGATATGCTGATGACATTACTTTTAGCTCAATGCATTATGTATATGCCCCTAATGGTAAATTTTATACAGAACTGTGCCGCCTGATTACAGAACAAGGATTTACCATAAATGAAGACAAAACCCGTCTTCAAAAACTTGGATCACGCCAAGAGGTAACAGGCATTATTGTCAGTCAAAAGCTTAATGTTACTAAAAAGTATGTAAGAGATATTCGTAATATTCTTTATATTTGGGACAGATATGGATATACGGCAGCATTATCTAAGTTTCTTCCTAAATATAAGGCTGACAAAGGACATGTCAAAAAAGGGAACCCGGATTTGCAGAATGTTATTGATGGAAAACTCATGTATCTGAAAATGGTGAAAGGTGATGAAGATTCTGTATATGTGAAACTTTATACGAAATTTCAGGAGCTAGTCAATAGAGATTCTAGTTCGAATAAAACCAATTCTTATGGTATTACCTACATTGAGTCTTTACCTTTTCTGAAATTTGAGAAAGATAAAAATACAATTATCACTATCCATCACAATGATTGTAATAAGCGATATGCTACGTTCAAAATAGGAGAAACAAACCAGATAGCATCAATAAACAAAAGTGTAACACCTGATGATGAACAGCAAAAAGAGAAGCTGGCTATCTCTTATTGTAGGGATTCCAAAGGAGAACGATTCTGGCTCATACATTTAGTTGATAAAATAACTGAATTCAAGCCAAAGCCTGTTGATATTGACGAATTGAATAATGATTTAGACTTACTATTAGGCATTTGATATGGATGACAAGTTAATATCTACGATTGACAAAATAGCAAGATTGACTCAGCAAAATACTGAGTTTGATATGGAATTGCGAAAGCGACTGAATGTTGCTTCCGCAAATTCTGTTTTGTCGGTAGATGAACGTATAAACCAAATTTATGAGTACTGCATTGAGGACATCATAAAGAAGCAAGCTGAAGAATTTTATGCAGACTTCCCTTTACACTCTATAAAGGATATTCTGATTAGAGATTTTATCCGGATGGAGTCATTCAGAAGAAAGGATAATTTCGGAGACTTTTGTTTGTCACTTTATCAACAGATAGAGTGTATGACTAATAAATTATGCGAGGAGGGAAGTGACTTGTCTTATATTGCAGAAAAAATGTGGGAATGCCCTGCATATTTAAGCAAAGAAAAATCATCTATAGATGATAGATATGACGATGGCAATACAATTGCTGAATTATTGTTCTATCCTAATGTTTCTGAAAAATCAAGCATATCATTGCACGAACAATATGCAATAGATAAAATTAACACAATTGTATATTTCTTGGGTTACAAGGCAATGTTGAAATTTAGCGATAATACTTCATTTCGTGAAATCAAGTATTTGCTTAAAGGCATTTATCAATGCCGCAACATGAATCATCGCGGAAGTTCTCAAAGCCAATGGCAAAATAATATTATTGCCAAAATAATTCCTTTGAAATCGCTTTATTATTTTAAATTTCTCGGGGTGTTGGCGCAATATATTGAATATATAAAAGAGGGGTGGGGATATATCCCAGAATTAAGAAAATATAGCGAAAGCATTGAGAAACAGAAAATCTCTGATTCCCAACCAAAAGTGGTTATGTAAAATAGAATTGAAGGATGACGGGAGAAAGCGTTTTAGATAATCTTTAAATTGAGCCTTATTTGTATGAAAATCTTCCCTTTTTTATATGTCTCCAGGTCACAACAAACCTTCGTCAGCAACCCACCAATCACCCCAGTTAATTAATTTCTAGCCTTTGCGAAAAATGAAACACCATTTAACCATTTTACATGCAGAAATTACCCACTTCAAGCATTTTATGTACAAACAACAAGAAGAAGGTAAACTTAAAAAATAATGTATTATGAAAGCTCAATCATTCATTCGCAAAGGATTCTTCATCCTGACAGCTCTGTGTTTATCTATGGGGGTTCAATCGTGTCTGGACGATGACGATAACAACCTTTCTCTTTCACACTATTACGCCAATGCGCTTGTCACTGTAAAACAGAGTGCAGACAATACACCGTATCTGCAACTGGATGACAGCACGACCTTGCGTCCGGTAAATATGACAACTTCTCCCTTTGGCGAGAAAGAGGTAAGAGCACTGGCCAATATTGAATTGGCTGACGCAGCTCCTCAGGAGTATGACAAAGCTGTATTCATCAACTGGATAGACAGTATACTGACCAAACCGATGGCTCCTAATTTGGGAGAAGAGGAAAATAATCGTACGTATGGAAACGACCCGGTAGAAATACTGAATGACTGGGTAACCATTGCGGAAGATGGATACCTGACACTCCGGTTTGCCACTCGCTGGGGTAACGGACAATCACATTTCGTCAACCTGATCAGTACACAGAATCCGGACAATTCTTATGAGGTAGAATTCCGCCACAATGCTTTTGGCGATACAGAGGGTAAAATGGGAGATGCACTGGTTGCTTTCAAACTGGATGAACTGACCGATACGCAGGGAGAGACTGTCAAACTGAAACTGAAATGGAATTCTTTCAGCGGAGAAAAATCGGCAGAATTTGATTACTGCACTCGAAAAGCAACCAATCCGCAGGCTCAGGAAGTGACTGCCATCCGCTGTACAAAGAAGGTGAAATAAGCTAATTTTTGAAGACAAAAAAACGCAAGTGCATTTGAACTAAAACGTACTTGCGTTTGAATCGAAACGTACTTGCGTTTAATCTAAAACGCACTTGTGTTTTAAACTAAACGCAAAGACGTTTTTTTATGCAATAAAATCCGGCTTGCGGACTATTCCACAATCAGCTGTAAATGAGCATCTCCCGTCTTTGCTTTCAGCCATTTCACGATTTTGTCACGGCTCTTTGAATCAGGCACCCGCTGACAATCAATAATGGCGTATGTCAAGGTGTCTATCCGGGAACTGTCAACTGACAGACGAAGACTCTTTGAAACGGAAAGGGTTTTGATTTCCGGGAACAAAACCTTTAATTCCTGCCCTAACTGCTTACCCATCCAGTCTGAACCGGAAAAGTCAGCCAACTGCTTATGCAGGGTATTGATTTCCTCATCCTGCTCCTTCAAGCGTTTTTCGCTGTTCCGATAGAAATCTTCCATTACCATCGACTTGATGTTGCTGATGTCTACCGCACTGCCGTCTCCCATTCCTTGAAATACTACCAGGTTGGTTTTCGCCAGATTATAATCTGCCAGTCGATGCTGGGCGGCTGCAATCTGGTCTTTTGAGACTTCCTTTCCCACAAACACGATCTTTATTTCACGCTTGTCGTAGGAGATTTCCCGACTTAAAATCTGAGAGTCAGGGAACTGCAATTCTTCTGCAATGAAATGATTGGCTGCAGACTGGTAGAAGGTTTCCCGCACGATATTATAAGTAAGGTAAACGGCCGGACACATCGTACCGATGGTTATCCAGATGATATAACGTTTTACCAGCTTTTCACGAGCTTTATCCACAAACTGCTTGCGCTGAAAATGCATCACCCGCACCCCGATGTAAGTAGCCAGACTAATGAAAACGGAGTTGATAAAATACAAATAGAAGGCACCTAAGAAATACAACAGATTACCCGTGGCAATGCCGAAACCGGCCGTACACAACGGAGGCATCAAGGCTGTAGCAATGGCTACACCCGGTATTACATTTCCCTTTTCCTTCGTGGCCAATGCCACAATACCGGCCAGACCACCCACTAAGGCTATGAACACATCGTATATGGTAGGCGAGGTACGTGCCAGCAATTCCGACTGCACCTCATCCAGCGGAGTAAAAGAAAAATAAATTGTGGCGGTCGTCACACTGAACAGCGTAGCTACCAAGTAACTTTTCAGTGAACGCTTCATCAGCTCAAAATCGTTCAATCCGATAGAAAGTCCCACTCCCATGATAGGTCCCATCAAAGGAGAAATCAACATGGCACCGATAATTACCGCCGTAGAATTAACATTCAACCCCAATGAAGCAATAAAGGTAGCAAAAATCAAGACCCAAAGGTTGGTTCCTTTAAACTCTACCCCACTGCGGATGGCATCTACCGTCAGCTGCTCATCTTCCTTGCTCCGGTTCAAATCCAGATACTCATTGAAGAATTTACGAAGGAGGAATTTCCTCTTGTTCCCTAGTTCCATACTTATCCGATTTATAAATTACAATTCAGCCTATATGCCCCACCCCACATTTCTTATTTAAAGAAACGGTTGACAAATGGAAGACTCCTTAAAGGTAAATCTTTTTTGATAATAAATGCCACAAAAACCAATATTAATAAGGTGCGGTAACTTAAACGTAACCAAAGGTTGGCAATAGGTGTCTCTTGTGACAAAACATAAAGCACCAAGGCCAAAATCAGGTAGATGGTCATCCGCTTCAACGGATAAGCCACAGGATATTTTTTCTGTCCGATGAAATAAGACAACAGGGTAATCACGCCATATCCGGCTACAGATGCCCAGGCCGAAGCTACATAACCATAAGTAGGTACCAACCAGATGTTCAGGCCTAAAATCACGGCACATCCGATAAGAGAGAAGTAAGCTCCCCAATAGGTTTCATCCGTCAGCTTATACCAGAAAGAAAGGTTGAAATAGATACCTTTGATTATCTCGGCCAGCATCACGATGGCTACTACGCTCAGCCCTTCCCAATAGTCGGAAGCTACCATGTACTTCAGGATGTCCATGTAGCCCATCACGGCCAGAAATGCCAAAAGAGAAAAGATAAAGAAGTACTTCATGGCAGAAGAATACATCTTCTTGCTGTCGGCATCTTTATTCTTACCGAAAACAAAGGGCTCGTAGGCATAACGGAAAGCCTGAGTAAACATGGCCATAACCAATGCAACCTTACTGGTGGCGCTGTAAATACCCAGCTGTACCAGTCCCTCCGAACGGTCATCAAACAGATAAGGATAAATCATCTTGTCAACCGTCTGATTGAGAATACCGACCAGCCCGAATATCAGAATCGGGAAAGAGTAGTTAATCATGCGCTTCATCAGTACCTTGTCCATACGGTAGGACACACCGCGCAGCTCGGGTATGAAGAAGAACATCTGCAAGGCCGACATAATCAGGTTGGACACGAAAATATATCCCACCAGATAATCGGGGTTATAGAACCAGCTGACGGTTTCGTGCGCATGGACATCGAGCCACGGACAAACCAGCAAAAAGAAAAGATTCAGCAGAATGTTTCCTATGATGTTCAGCAACTTGATGGCCGCAAACTTGACAGGCCGTTTCTTATAACGCAGGTAGGCGAAAGGTATACACTGGAAGGAATCGAGGGCCACCACACACACCATCATGGCAATATAGTCGGGATGGTCCGGATACTCCAACAAGGCTGAGAGCGGATGCAAAAAGACCATGCACAGCACCACAAACAGCAGCGAGAGTCCTCCCACAAACAGCAGGGAATTGGCATATACCTTCTGCGCATCCTCGTCCGACTTATTGGCAAAACGGAAAAATCCCGTTTCCATACCAAAGGTCAGCAACACCAGAATCAGTGCCGTATAGGCATATACATTCGACACCACTCCATATCCTCCGGAAGCAGCAGGAAGTACTGCCGTATAGAGAGGAACCAACAAATAATTCAAAAAACGTCCTACGATACTGCTCAGTCCATAAATGGCAGTATCCTTTGCCAAAGATTTTATTCCGGCCATAATGTTTATCAATCAAACAGCGTTCTTTCGCTATTGTATTTACTTTTTCCTAAATGTTTATATGCCAGCTCTGTTACCTCTCGTCCTCTGGGGGTACGCTTCAGGAAGCCTTCTTTTATCAGGAAGGGTTCGTACACTTCTTCCAGCGTACCCGGGTCTTCACCCAAAGCTGTAGCAATGGTGGTCAGTCCCACAGGACCTCCCTTGAACTTGTCTATAATCGTGCACAGAATCTTGTTGTCTATCTCATCCAGACCATACTGGTCGATGTTCAGAGCCTCCAGTGCAAAACGGGCAATCTCCAAATCAATTCTTCCCGAACCTTTTACCTGTGCAAAGTCGCGCACACGTCGCAACAAGGCATTGGCTATACGGGGGGTACCACGGCTACGGGAAGCTATCTCTCCTGCCGCATCTGCATCACACGGCACATCCAAGATGCGTGCGGAGCGCAGGATGATGCGTGAAAGTACTGAATCATCATAATACTCCAGGTGCAGGTTGATGCCGAAGCGGGCACGAAGCGGGGCTGTAAGCAAACCACTGCGTGTAGTGGCTCCCACCAACGTAAACGGATTCAGGTCAATCTGTATGCTGCGGGCAGAAGGTCCCTTGTCAATCATGATGTCTATGCGATAGTCTTCCATGGCAGAATAGAGGTATTCTTCCACTACCGGACTCAGACGGTGAATCTCATCAATAAACAGCACATCGTTTGGCTCCAGGCTGGTCAGTACTCCGGCCAAATCACCTGGTTTGTCGAGCACCGGTCCTGAAGTCACTTTAAATCCCACCCCTAATTCATTGGCAATAATGTTGCTCAGTGTGGTCTTTCCTAATCCGGGAGGGCCATGCAACAAAACATGGTCAAGCGCTTCTGCACGAAGTCTCGCCGCCTTTACAAAGATGCGCAGGTTATCCACCACCTTGTCCTGTCCGCTGAAATCTTCGAACTGAAGCGGACGAAGAGCGTTCTCAAAATCACGCTCCTTTCCGGTTGGTTTATAATCGCGTATGTCAAATTGTTCTTCCATAAATTCTTTAAAAGTATGACCACAAAAGTACGAATAAAAGAAGAATCCCCGATGAAGAATCCCGATTTTCGTTTATATATTGTATTTTTGTCTACTACAAAACCTATTAGAATAAGCTTATGACATCAGCAACAACCCAACTCAATGGTACCCGCCTGATATTCTTCTCACCCACACATACCTCGGCCAGGATTGCACGAGCTATCGGAGAAGGTATCGGCATGGGAAGAAGAATGGAAACAGACCTGACGCTGGATGAACAAACCTCCCCTATCGAGATGAACGGAGAACTGTGCGTCATCGCCGTTCCGGTATACGGTGGCCGTGTAGCCGCTACAGCACTCCAGCGCCTGCAACGACTCAAAGGCAACGGCTCACCCGCCATCCTTGTCGTGGTATATGGCAACCGTGATTACGAGGATGCCTTACTGGAGCTCCGTGACACCGCTGTCCAACTCGGTTTTGTACCTCTCACTGCAGGTGCGTTCATCGGGGAACATAGTTTTAGTACACCGGAACTTCCCATTGCTGCCGGACGTCCGGATGCAGATGATTTGCAACAGGCCCGTGAGTTTGGAAAAAGCAGTCTGGAAAAATGGGAAAAACTGCAAGCTGCCGGAACCCCTGTCACTGAATTGACGGTAAAAGGAAATTTCCCCTACAAACAACTGACACCCGGCGCCCCCGCCTGCCCAACTTGCACAGACGGCTGTTTTGCTTGTGGAGAATGTATTGAAGTCTGCCCTACACATGCCATCTATTTCAGTGAAGACCAAAGCTCCATTGAAACAGATATTCACAAGTGCATCAAATGCTGTGCCTGCGTGAAATGCTGTCCGAACGAAGCCCGCGAGTTCAGCACCCCGTTTGCAGCCATCCTTCACGAGAAGTTCAGTGCCCGCCGTCAGCCGGAATTATTCTTCTAACACAAAACTTGTTTACATGAAAGAAAGAGAAAAACGGGTACTGGTCGGTATGAGTGGTGGGATAGACAGTTCGGCTGCCTGCATCATGCTTCAGGAACAAGGGTATGAGGTAGTAGGTGTCACGATGCGTACCTGGGACGTGGCCTCTCATTTCACTCCCGGGAATGACCAACCCAATGAAGTCATAGAAGCTCAGGAACTGGCGGCACGTTTAGGTATCGAACACCACGTGGCCGATGTCCGTACGGAGTTCCGGCAGGTCATCGTGCAGTATTTCATCGACGAATATATGCGTGGACGCACTCCCAACCCCTGTGTCATGTGCAATCCTTTATTTAAGGAACGGATTCTGTGTGAATGGGCAGACAAGTGTAACTGTGCCTGGATTGCTACGGGGCATTACTGCCAACTGAAAGACCTCAACGGTTATCGTTACATTCTGACCGGAGACGACCCGCTGAAGGACCAGTCCTACTTCTTGTGGAAACTTCCGCAAGAGATTCTGAAACGCATAATGTTTCCCTTAGGAGGAATGACCAAAGCTAGCGTGCGCGATTATTTGGCATCCAAAGGTTTTGAAGCCAAAGCACGCGGAGGAGAAAGCATGGAAATCTGCTTCATCGAAAAAGATTACCGGGAATTCCTGAAAGAGCATTGCCCCGACATTGATGAGAGAATTGGTCCGGGATGGTTTGTGGACAGCAAAGGCCTGAAACTGGGACAGCACAAGGGATTTGCCTACTACACCATCGGCCAACGAAAAGGCCTGGAGATTGCTTTGGGCAAACCGGCGTATGTGCTGAAAATCAATCCGGCCAAGAATACGGTCATGTTAGGAGATGCTGACCAGCTCAAAACTTACTACATGTTAGTGGAAGACTATAACGTGGCCAGCCTGGAGGAGTTACTCAACTGCAAGGAGCTTTCGGTACGTATCCGCTACCGCAGCCGCTCAATTCCCTGCCGTGCAATTCTGCTGGACAACGGGCAACTATTAGTCCGGTTTGAGCAAGAGGCTTCCGCTATTACTCCCGGACAGTCGGCAGTGTTCTACGAAGGGAACCGTGTACTCGGAGGCGGTTTCATCGCCTCGCAACAAGCAATTAAGAAAATAGCTGCTGAAAATGAAGCTAAGTTTCTATAGCATACCACAAAAAATGTCCGGACTGCTCACTAAAGCCTTCCGGACATTTTTCATTTATAACTACCTTCTTACAAATTATTCCTTATCCCGTTCCGGCGAGAAACGCACGGGGTCATCATATTGTTCCTGCAGCTTCAGCATTTCTGCCTTCAACTCGTCAACCACTGCCTCATACTCCTTCTGTCCGTACAGATTGTGCATTTCGTGCGGGTCTGCCTGCAAGTCGTACAATTCCCATGTATCAATGTCATTATAGAAATGAATCAATTTGTAACGGTCTGTACGCACTCCATAATGGCGTTTCACCATGTGCTCTGCCGGGTATTCATAGAAATGATAGTACAAAGCCTTGCGCCAGTCTTTCGGGTGTTCACCTTTCAGCAACGGCAACAAAGATACTCCGTGCATATCAGACGGAATTTCTACTCCTGCCAAATCCAGAAAAGTAGGTCCATAGTCAATGTTCTGTACCATTTCAGTAATGTCTCCCCGACGAGTGAATCCATCCGGCAAACGCATAATCAGCGGAGTACGCATGGATTCTTCATACATGAAACGCTTGTCGAACCAACCGTGTTCTCCCATATAGAATCCCTGGTCGGAAGTATACACTACCAGCGTATTCTCCAGTAATCCTTTTTCCTTCAGATAGTCCAATACGCGACCCACATTGTCATCCAACGACTTCACCGTCTTCATATAGTCGCGCATGTAACGCTGGAACTTCCAGTTGGCCAAATCCTTTCCTTGAGGATTTTTCTTGTAGAAATCTTCGATAATAGGACCATAGAACTTCTCCCATGCTGCACGCTGAGCACTATCCATTCGGCCGAGGAAACTTTCATACAATGTCTTCAAACGAGAGTTTTTGTCCGGGCGAAGCATCTTCAGGTCATAAATCATATCCATGTCCTTCACGATGCTCATTTCCTGAGCGGCAGCCGCTTCACGTCCCTCATAGTCATCAAAGAAGTTATCCGGCAAAGGGAAGGTCTTGTCTTCATACAAGGCCAGATTACAAGTATCTGCCATCCAGTTGCGATGGATAGCCTTGTGGTGAATGAACAAGCAGAACGGTTTCTTGTCATCACGCTTGTGTTCCATCCAGTCGATGGCATCATCGGTAATGATGTTGGTTATGTAACCGTGCTTCTGAATGGTATCATTCTGTTGCGTAATGAAGTTCGGATTATAGTAATCCCCCTGTCCCGGCACAATCTGCCAGTAATCAAACCCTGAAGGCAGACTTTCCAGATGCCATTTTCCGATAATCGCCGTCTGATAACCGGCTTTCTGCAACAGTTTCGGGAAAGTTTGCTGTGCACTGTCGAACACACAAGTAGTATTATCATAGAACTTGTTGCCACAAGAATGCTTGCCTGTAATCATACAGGCACGGCTGGGACCACTCAACGAGTTTGCCACAAAACTGTTCGTGAAGCGCACTCCCTCATTGGCAATGCGGTCCAAATTGGGAGTTTCCATATAGCGCGTATCATAACAGCTCATCATCTGTGCCGTATGGTCATCGGTCATGATATACACAATGTTGTATTGCTTCTTTTCCTGCTTGTCAGCTTGCTGACAGGCTGTAGTTACGGCCGATAAAGCAACCATACCGGCAACGGGATAAAATTTATTCATAAGTCTACTTAGGTTATTCTATTCTTACAAAGCAGATATACGAAGCTTATAGCTCATCGGTTTCTGCGGAATCTGGTACTTCAGCATGGTTTCCGGACCACAACTAGCATTTCCTATTCCACGCAAAGCTGCATCCAGGTGAAGCACTACGTATGGACGCGGTTGCAATTCCCAAGTATGTTTGGTATTCATCAAGTCTTCATCCGTATAACGTAAAGCAGAGAAAGAAACATTACCCTGTGTCTGGATACGGATACCCTTTCCTGAAGCATCCTTCAAATCCATGCTACGCAAACCTTCCCGGTTACCCATAGACTGAGGTTTCACATACTTGCCGGTATCATTTGCATCCAGTGTGTAACGTCCCACAGGACATGCATCCTTACGGTCAACATAGTTTTCCCAAGGACCATGTGCATAATAGTCTACCTGAGTCAAAGTAGAATCCAGCAGGCAAACCAATCCACAGCGACGTAAGTTCGCAGTCTGAGGAGAGAAACGTACATCCATGTCTATTACTCCATTCGGCATAAATGTGTACACAATGTTGGTTGCACACAAAGAACCGCCACGAGAGGTACTTACCTGTACGATTCCTTTATCCACACTTACCTCACACGTACCGGCTGCATCCAGTCCGTTAGCAACTTCCTTAAACAAGTCATTCTCAATCCAGCGGTGATTATCATACAAGAAACCGCCATTATGACTGATGATTTCCTTTCCAGACATGTTCAATTGTACCATCTGTCCGGTAGCTTTATCAAAAGCTGCACGGAGATGCTTGTTATAAAGCATCAACAGTTTATCGGTTTCCTGAATGGTCCATTCATTTTTCTTCTTCTTAAACGTCAGTTGCGGTAAATCAGCTCTCTTCTGCAATTCAAACTGGCAAGCAGCTACTTCATGTCCAGCTTCTGCCCATACAGTAGGTGCCAACATACGTACATGTAAATTGACCATCACTTCATCACCAGCCTTCTTGGCATCTGCCAAATTTACTCCAGACAGTTTCAAATTCAGCACCGTAGAATCTCCCGGAAGAATATTTTCCAACGTCAGACTGTCTGCTCCCACAATCACTCCGTTCTTCACGCTTTCCCATTTCAGGTCAAAGCCTTTCAGCGACAAGAATGCATATTTGTTGCGTACCTGCACATTCACCAGATTGCGGGAAGCATCCGTACCTACACACTTAAAGGCCACATACTGATAAATGGCTTTCACCTCTTTCAGTTTCGGAGATTCTTCACGTGTAGCCGGTACGATACCGTTGGAACAGAAGTTACCCTGATGCGGACCAGGGAAGTCATATCCTGTATGCAGGCGGTAAATACCTTTCTTTATTTCATGCGGTTCATAAATAGCCTGGTCTACCCAGTCCCAAATAGCTCCACCGATAGTGGCCGTACTGCCTTCAATACTTTCCCAATATTCTTTCAGGTTACCGATGGCATTTCCCATGGCATGGGCATACTCACACACAAACAGCGGTTTATCGAACGCACTGACATGCTCATCCATCCAGTCCATGCTGGGATACATCTTGGAATAGAAATCACTGAAGCGGTTACCTCCGTATGATTTCCCGTCGCGCGTGCCTTCATAATGCACCGGACGGCTGTCCAGTTTCTTGGCCGCGTCATAGCAATCACGGAAGTTCGCTCCTCCTCCGGCTTCATTGCCCAGACTCCAGAAAATCACACTCGGATGATTACGGTCTCTCAATACCATCCGGTCAATACGGTCTACAAACGAAGGTATCCAGGAAGGCATGTCACTGATAGACTGGTTGGCATGGTTTTCCAAGTCAGCCTCATCCATCGTGTACAGGCCATAGTAATCAAACATGGCATACATTTTAGCGGCATTCGGATAATGCGACGTACGAATCGTATTGATGTTGTTCCGCTTCATGGTCAGCACATCCCACAACATGGACTCCGTCGTCACAGCCCGTCCGTACATCGGATGCGTATCATGCCGGTTGGTTCCCTTAAAGAATACCCGCTTGCCATTCAGATAAAGCAACGAGCCCTTCACTTCGATGTCACGGAAACCGTATTTCGTAGAAAAGGCCATTTCGTCCTTTCCTCCCTGACGCTGTATCACTTGCACGGTGTACAATGAAGGAGTTTCCGCCGTCCACAAAGACAGGCCGGACAAATTGAACAGCACATTAGCCGTGCTGACCGGAGAAGAAGGAGCGTATTTCACAGCCACTTCCGACTCGGCTACCTTACGGCCTTCCGGATCTAACAGACGCACCAGCAGATTCTTGGTACCCTTCAGCTTGTCACGGTTATCCAAAGACAACTTCACATTCATGGTTCCACTTTTATAGTTCTTGTCTTTATCCAATAGACAAGTAATGTAATGGTCGCGCACGCTGACTTTCGGTACATTATATAAATACACATCACGGAAGATACCACTCATGCGGAACATATCCTGACATTCCAGATAAGAACCGTCACACCAGCGGAACACCTGCACAGCCAGACGATTTTCGCCCGGTTTCAGGTACTTGGTCACATCGAACTCAGCTACATTGTTTGCTCCGTGTGAATAGCCCACATATTTTCCGTTGAGATATACAAAAGCTGCACTATAAATACCACCGAAATGAATGAAAGTACGTTTTCCATCCCAGCCTTCCGGCAAATTAAACGTACGTACATACGAACCTACCGGATTGATACCATAGTTCTTTCCGCCATCGTTAAAGCCTTTACGTGCCTGAATATAAGGCGGTGTGTTGGCATGCGGGAATTCTACATTGGCATAAATCGGACGGTCGTAGCCCTGCATTTCCCAGTTAGACGGCACAGGAATGCGGTCCCATCCCGATACATCGAAATCTTCCTTATAAAAATCCAGCGGACGCTGTGAGGGTTCTGACACCCAGTGGAAAGCCCATGTACCGTTCAGCAGCATATAGGCAGAGTTATGTACTTCCTCCCAAGGGCGGTCATAGAAAGCCTTGTCTGCCAGCATATCTTTCTCTGAAGGATAAGGCATATACGTGGCATGGCCGGCTTCCTTATTTTCTTCAAAGCGAGTTTCATCTTCCCAGTACACTTTTTCGCGTGCAGTCATGCCAGTTCCTTCGGGCATAGGCACGGCGCTTACCCGTATCTGGAACAAAGAAGCTTCCATCGCTTCAGCCTTCTTTCTGTCCATCAACTGCAGACGGCCGTCTTTCTGACATACCAGCATAAGCGACGGAGTATTGGCCGGAACCAGTCTCACCCCGTTAGTGGTTTCCTGTATGCTCCACAACTGCGCCTCATCACTTCCGTTTACCTCTGTAACGACCAATGCCTTATGGTCTACGTCAGCTCTCAGCGCCTTGTCTTCGAATACATTCACAAAACGGAAACTTCCCGATAACTCGTTAATGTTCCACTGCTGTTTCTGGTCGTCCTTACTCAAGGATTTCAATATCACAGACGAGCCTTTATCATAACCCAGTACCTTATTTGATACCTTTGCAGGGAATACATTATAAAGCTTGTCTTTATCGTATCTGCTTTGCGAAGATACATTCTGAGCCATCCATACCAGAAGTCCCAGGACCATCAAAAAACGATAAATTTTCATCATAACATTTGCTATATTAAAGTGGAATACATACTAAATTTCTAACTTTTCCCTTAAATCCCATCTTAGTATCTCCCAACTGCCTCAATGGGAAAATCAAGGTTTCCTGATACCAGAAACGATCCTTCCGCTGCCGTTTTTCATTATACACTTCACCAACACGACCTTCCAGTCTTTCCTGAAGCTGTCCGTTCACAAATAGAGAAGTACCCTTCACATCCCCCTCAATTCTCACCTTTGTCCATTGTCCGGCAGGCAAACGATATGCATGGAACACAAACTCATAGCCGTCACGACGGAAAGCAAACTTGCCGGTATTCTGCCAATTGGAAACAAATTCTGAATGCGGCCCTTTGAACAATATGGCATCAATATTAGGCGACGCATCCGGACACAATTCAAATTCTACCGCATAAGGATAGCCTATTTCATCTACTTCCGTAGTTACGATCTCCGTACCAGATAAAGTCACTTCTCTTCCTGCTTCAATCAGTGTGGTCTGCTTGTCTACCTTAGCCAACAAGTTTACACCCGGAGCCTCAGGAGTAGTAGCGCAAAGCGCCATGAACTGTTCAAAAGGCACTTTATCTGCATTTTCACCTTTCCACATCTTTTCACACACCACCTGCAAGCCTGGGAAGGTACGGTAATGTACATCCTGTTCGCTGATTCCATTACCCACACGGTCGTTCCAGACTGCCAGCATCGCACCCAAGAAGTTGGGATGACGCACGGTCATCTTCGGATCGTCCATCCGCATCATCTCCGGCATCCAGTTTTCATACAGCCACTGATAATTCAAGAAATCATAATAATAATGCGCCGCAGGAACCAGATACAACAGCCCGTCACACAAATTCACCACCTTGGCACCCGCATCCAGACAAGTCTGCACATCCATCCAGTCATAATTCCATGCACTCACCACTTTTCCTTTCAAATCGACAGGAGTATTTCCTTTCATCACATTCAAGCTTCCCCACAAACGCGGAGTCTTACCGTATTTCGATACAAAATCAAGATAATGATTTGTAAAGTGACGGAATTGTTCTGATTCTTTCCGGTTATACTCATCTGTACCGATATGCACCTCCGGTCCTACGAACACGGGATTCTCGCCCGACAGATATTCATCAAACAAGGTATCTACAAAATCATACACTTCTTGCTTGTACAAATCCAGGTGGTCCATTCCATATTCCTTATTATCGGCAGCCAGACGCGGATTATAATGTGTGAAGGCCAATGAATGAGCCGGCACGTCAATTTCCGGAATCACGTTAATGCCATAACGTGCCGCCATAATCTGGAAATCACGGAACTCCTCTTTCGTATAAGAACCATCTTTGGCTGTCAACCCCGGAAAACGTTCACTTTCCAGACGGAAAGCTGCATACGTCTTGTTCCAGTCATTGTCAAAAAATTCCACAAAGCCATTGTCGTTCAAATGTACCTGCAGTTCATTCATCTTATAGAACGAAAGAATTTTGACATAATCACGCAGGTAATCCATCGTAAAGAATTTACGAGCCACATCAATCATGAATCCTCGGTTGGGATACAAAGGAAAGTCCGTAGCCCGTCCTTTCATCAGTCCCTCCGGCTGGTTATGAATCATCTGGAGCAACGTACGCGTTCCCCAGAAAACACCTTTAGAAGTAGGTGCCTCAATGGTAACCTCACCCTGAATATTCATCCGGTATCCTTCTTCACCCAAAGTTTTGTCCGGTTTACCCAAAGTCAGATAAACAGTTCCTTTTTCTTTCTTTCCTACTACGACACTATACTCCCAACCAAACATTTCCTTCAGGTCCTGCGCCAGGATTTCAGCTTCCTCTTTCAGCTCGTTTTCTTCCTCCGGAGAAACGATTACTTTTCCAGTTTCCGGAAGCACCAGCTTTCCTTTTGCCGATTTCCACTGCTGCAAGGCAGGAATCACTTGTGGTACATTCTGGCCTACGGCCATCATCAGTCCACACAACCACATCACACTACATAGAATCAGATGTCTCATTGTATCAAATTTAAAGTTTACATATTTATCTTAAGAAATAACCGTTTCTGCAGAAATCAACGGCACCCATACTAAAAATTATCATCTATATTGATTAAGGAAACACTAAACCATGAACAAATAAAACCAGCGATTTTTCTCATACTATTTATTTAAGGATTTTAGTTTCGAATACAAAAATATGCATTTTTCTTCTCTTCATCACTTTTAAAGACTGATTTTTAAGTCTTAAAAATATCTATTAATAAGAATCGGGAATAAACGGAACATGCTTACGACCATGAAACATAAAACATTTCTGTCTTTTTTAAAGAATCCCTTTACATTTTCTACGTTTCCCCACAGAGAAACCTACGTTTTCCAAACCAGAAACATACGGTTCCGCATGGAGAAACCTATGTTTCCCTCATGGGAAACATAAAAATCTCTCCAATAAACAGAGATTTACATAAAGACATTTCAGTTTCTTCTTAGCACACTGATAAAAACAACAATTCCTTGCCTCTCCTTACACAAGGAAAAACAAGGAATCGTTATCCAGTCCGAGTTCACTTTGTATTTACTCTGTCATAAAAGTAGCTTTTATGTCATAAGAAAAAATATTTTCATATCATTACCAAACTACTTTTCCGACATAGATTTCCCCCAATTTTTATTAGGAGCAGCCCCCATCCACAATTCTAATATTCCCCCATGTGCAAAATCTGGATGGAGCAACTGATAGAAATTATAAGCTTTCCCGTTCAACGTAGCTTTTTGTATATAACAGTTTACCTCAGAATTATGATGAGTCACAATTTTAAACTCTTTTCCAGCATAATAATCAGAATCCAGCTTTATCGTAATCTCATCAAACACCGGACTTGTGATGTCATAGCATGGATGTGAGGAAGAACCTCCGTCCAGACTAAATAATCCGATTGCCATCAAAGCACTGACACCGGCCATCTGTCCTTGGTCTTCATCATTTCCAGTATATCCCTTTTCCGGAGTGATAGCTCCATACGTCTGCTTCCCAACCTGACGTACCCAATACTGAGTGAGCCAAGGATATCCTACATGCGAAAACACATGTGCCCTTGAGCACCAAATAATTGCCCGCGATTCCGACGCCAACCGGCCAAGAGCAGCCTCTCCCACCAAATGCGCTTTACGGTGAAGAGCCACCAACAAATCTGAGGCAATGAAGGCCGGGGGCCCAATCCCCGGCCCTTAACCTAGCGCTGCTTTATGAGATCGAGCACCGCGGGGATATCGTCAGCGCTACGGAGTGCAACATAGGTCGGCATACCCGGCCCAAATCCGCCCTGTGTGCGCTTGTCCTGGCACATGGCCTCCGGGTCAATCAGCTCGTCCACACTCTTTGCCAGGCCGACGGCAATCCAACCACCGTTGCTGGTCCTGCCTTCCAACACGGCATGCAGTTTTCGCTTGCCCGACCTGAAGCCTACGTAGTACTTGGCTATATAGGACTCCCACGAAGGGTTACCACTCAGAACGGACTCGCGTACCTCATCGAAAAGCTTCTGGTTGACTCCTCCTTCAGCAAAAGTGGGGTGATTCTCCTGCAGCGTCCAGACAGGAGCCTCGTCAGACTCCCCTCGAGAAGGACGGTACTTGTCGACGACGTCTGCCGGAAGGTCGGGATACTTCCATATCTCACACGCCTCTTTCGCCAGCTCGTCCGCGCGCTGCCTAATCTCCTCCTCGCCCCATTTTTCATGCGAGGCGATCGACTTGTTTAGGTAGAGTGGGCTGCATTTAAGTCTCACGTTCGGAAGATTGAGCTTGTCCGAGAACGACCGGTTTGAGTACTCC
>OGZB01000821.1_pt1 | contig 18871 bp, 19 predicted proteins | sample 1576691 | NCBI WGS metagenome assembly OGZB01 (sample SAMEA3541479, study PRJEB24748) | human gut metagenome | biome: human gut; feature: human-associated habitat; material: faeces | place: China | collected 2012
GAAGGGGAAACTTTCTCAGAAAGTTTCCCCTTCCCCCCTCCAATGTTCTATTCCCCTCCATCCTTCTCCGAATGCAGCTTCCTGAAAATGGTACTGCGGTTGACCTTGAAGACCTCGGCGACTTTTTGGACGGAGCCGTGCACCTTGAGAGCCTTACGGAGGATGCCGCGTTCGATGTCGGCCATGATGTCCTTGAGGGGGCGCTCGTAGTTGATGCCGTCGTCGGGGAAAAACAGCTCTTCATTCTCGTTGCCGGTCATGTGCCGGGGCAAATCCTTGACGGAGAGCGGGCCGTGATCCTTGGTGATCACGATGCTGTGCATGAGGTTCTGGAGCTCGCGCACGTTGCCGGGCCATGAATACTGGCGCAGGGCTTCCATGAGGCCGGGCGTAAGGTTCATGTGTTTGCGGTACTTGGAAGTGAACATGTTCAGAAAATGCGTCACGAGAGGCTGGATGTCGTCAGGGCGCTCGCGCAGGGGCGGGATGTTCACCACGGCCACGTTGAGGCGGTAATAAAGATCGCGCCGGAAGAGGCCCTTTTCCACGCGTTCAGCAAGGTTGCGGTTCGTGGCGGCGATGATGCGGACGTTGACCTTGCGGGGCTTGGAGGAGCCCACGCGCATGATCTCGCCATCCTGAAGCACGCGGAGCAAACGGGTCTGCATGGCAAGGCTCAGTTCGCCGATTTCGTCGAGAAACACCGTGCCGCCGTCGGCCATTTCGAAATAGCCGCTCTTGCCCTTGTTGCCAGCGCCTGTGAAGGCTCCCGGCATGTAGCCGAAGAGTTCCGACTCGGTGAGGCTTTCGGAAATGCCGCCGCAGTCCACCTTGAGGAACATCTTTTCCTTGCGAGGGCTGAGTTCGTGGGTGAGGCGGGCCACCACGTCCTTGCCGACGCCCGTTTCGCCGAGGATGAGCACCGTGGCGTCGGAACTGGCGAACCGCTCCACAAGGCTCATGACCTCTTTCATCTCGCGGCTTTCGAAGACGGGGACGAGTTCGCGGGTCTGTTCGCGGGCAAGGAAGGCGAGACGGTCGTGGAACTGCTCAATGAGTTTCTTCTGGGCGGTCATCTCCTCCTGCAGCTGGGTCAGGACGGTGATGTCGCGGGCGAAGGTCACGACAAGGCACAACTGGCCCTTGTCGTCGAAAACGGGATAGCCGGTCAGGACCAGACGCTTCCCGTTGGCGAGCTGCTGGACGTGGGTGGCCGATTTCCCGGTTTCGACGATCTGCGGATTGACGACCTTGTCGAAAATCCCCTGCTGGACGAGCGTGCGGATGTTCTTGCCCCGGATTTCCCCCTGCCTCAGGCCGGTCAGGGTTTCGTACATTTTGTTGACGAACAGGGTCGTCCCCTCCGCGTCACTGATGAAGACGCCATCAGAGAGGGTGTCGAGGATACTTTCAAAATGGGGAGCAAGAGACGTCATCGAAGTGTTTTCCATAGGCATCGCACGAGAAATAAAATGATTGCAGGGAAATTGGTTTCTCATGCTAGTGCCTGCACGCAAGAACGTCAAGGCGTGTGTGGAAAGGGGACGAGTGGACGGAGGGGAAAGCAAAAATCCCCGCCCGGATCGCCGGACGGGGATTTCTTTCGAAAGGGAGGAGCGGAAGCTTACTTCTTTTCTTCCGTCACGGCACCGCGGGTTTCGTCGACGATCCGCTGGATGCGCTGCGCGACGCCGTCGGGCAGGCTGACGTCGCCCATGGCGTATTCACGGCTCAGGAAGTCGTACTTCTGGGTTCCCAGGCGGTGGTAGGGCAGGGCTTCGTAACCCACGTTCTCGTAGCCCTTGAGGAACTCGCCGAGGGCGTAGGCGAACTCGTCATTGTCGTTGAACCCGGGAATGATGGGCGTACGGACCTGGACATGCAGGTTGGGGAATTCGGTGAGCAGCTTTTTGAGGTTGCTGAGGATCAACTCGTTGCCGACGCCGACGCCTTCGCGGTGCTTTTCGCTGTCCATCTGTTTGACGTCGAACAGGACATAGTTGAGGTACGGAGCGGCTTCCTTGAGGGTATCCCACGGGATACAGCCGCACGTTTCAATGGCGGTCTTGATGCGGCGATGACGGGCCTCCCGGAGCAGCGGGAGGGCAATGTCGGCGTGCATGAGGGGCTCGCCGCCGGAAAGGGTCATGCCGCCGCCGGAGCGGGCATAGAACAGGGCGTCCTTCTCCACTTCCTTAAGGATCTGATCGACGGTCTTGTTTTCGCCGTAGATGATCATGCCCTGTGCGGGACAGGCGTGGGCACAGTCGAGCGTCTTGCAGACGTCGCACTTGCTGCGGTCGAGCGAGAGCGTGCCATCTTCGTTGACGGTGATGGCGTCGTGTTCACAGGCTTTGATGCAACGGTGGCAGCCGATGCAGCGGCCCTTGTTGTAGGCGACCTGCGGATGCGATGCCTGGGATTCGGGGTTACTGCACCATTTGCACGACAGGGGGCAGCCCTTCAGGAAGACGATGGTCCGGATGCCGGGACCGTCGTGAACGGAATATTTCTGAATATTGAAGACGGTTCCGGTCGCCTTTCTATCTTCAAAGGAACCCATGGACTACCTCTTTTTCTGAGCGTTAGAGTTGGAAATGGCGGGCCAGATAATTCCGGCCCGCCATTTATTTAATCATTCATCTTGTGTGCCGCAAGCGGCCAGAACTTACATCTGGTCGTGGCCGGTACGGGCGATGAGGTCGTTCTGCAGGTCGGGGGTCAGGTCGACGAAGTAGGCGCTGTACCCGGCGATGCGGACGATGAGGTTACGATACTTCTGAGGATCCTTCTGGGCCTTCTTCAGGGTATCGGCGTTGATGACGTTGAACTGGATGTGCCACAGCTTCAGGTCGCACCAGGTACGGATGAACTGCACCAGCTTTTCGGTACCGGCATCGCCTTCAACGCACTTGGGAGTGAACTTCACGTTGATCAGACGGGCAGCGCGGGCGCGCATACCGTAGTTCTTCGTGTTGTGGTTGGAGAGCAGGATGGCGGTGGGACCATTGTGGTCGGCGCCGTGAGACGGGGAAGAACCGTCAGCCAGCGGGAACCACGCCACGCGGCCGTTCGGGGTAGCGGAAACAACCTTACCGAAGGGCACGTGAGAGGTGAAGGGCACGTAACGGGCGTCGTTGTTGATGCCCATTTCCTTGCCGTACTTGGCGGCGAAGGACACGGCCATGCGGTCGAGTTCGCGGCCGATTTCGTCGGCGTATTCGTCGTCGTTGCCGTAGCAGGGAGCCGTGCGGAGAAGCTGCTGGATGTCTTCGTAGCCTTCGAAGTTGGCTTCGAGAGCGTCGATGAGCTGATCCATGGTGAGCTTCTTGTCTTCAAACACGAGCTTCTTGATGGCAGCCAGGGAGTCGATGACGGTGCCGAGGCCCATGAATTCGAAGTAGCCGAAGTTCAGGCCTTCGGGGATCTGGGGCTGATGCAGGTCGATGCAGTGCTTGCGGCAGAGAGCGTGCAGCACGGAGCCCATGGGCTGGGCGAAGTGCTTGGCGCGGGTCTGGATAACAATGTACTGCTGGATGAACGTGGTACGGAGCAGGAGCATGTGCTGCTGCACGTAGGCGTTCCAGAATTCGTCCCAGCTCTTGAACTTGCGGGCGTCGCCGGTCTGGATACCGAGCTGCACATCGCCGTACTTCTTCATCTTGCCGTCGTACAGAGCCATTTCCACAGCGGAGGCGAAGTTGGTGTAAGCACCGCCGGAGGTGTAGGTGTCGCGGTTGGGCATACGGATTTCGATGCAGCCGGACACGGCGTAGTCAAGGGCTTCTTCAAAGGTCGCGCCCTTGGAGACGTACAGCGGGATGCATTCTTCGTCGTTGCACAGCTTGGGGAAGCCGGAGCCGAACTTGATGGTTTCGGCGACGTCCCACAGGTAGCGTTCAGGAGCGCGGCTGTGGATACGGGCGGCGAGGTCGGGGTAGTGCAGCGGGAATTCGCGCTTGGACTTCAGGAACAGGTAGGTCAGATCGTTGGTCGCGTCGCGGCCGTCCGGGGTCTGACCACCAATGGTGACGGCTTCCCAGTGAGCGTAACCTTCGTTGAAGGCACCGCCGGCGGGGGAGATGTACATGTCGATGAATTCGGCCATGCCGACCCACATGCATTCCAAGTATTCCAGGGTCTTTTCATCGGTCAGGATGCCGGCTTCCATGTCCTTCTTGTAGAAGGGATAGAAGTACTGGTCCATACGGCCGTTGGAGATGGTGGTACCGGTCTTCTGTTCCAGACGGGAGAACATCTGGGTGAAGTACTGGGACTGAACGGCTTCGTAGAAGTCGCGAGCCGGGTTGGCGGGCACGTGTTCGGCGTTTTCAGCCATGCGGATGAGTTCGGCCTTGCGGACCGGATCGGCGCAAGCTTCGGCGGCCTTGCGGGCGGCGTCGGCGTGGCGCTTCGCCCACAGAACGATGGCGTCGCACACGAGGATGGTGGCTTCGATGAAGGGACGCTTGTCCACCTGATCCACGGGGGAGGCGGGATCAAGAGCGGCCAGCTTTTCTTCCATTTCCTGCTTCAGACCGTTGAAGCCGCGCTTCAGCACCACTTCGTAGTCATGCACCCACTGGATGGAGGAGCGGAAAGAGGAGGTTTCGTTGACGATGAAGCGGGAGATCAGGCCGTCGGGATCGTCGTAGGTCAGCTTGTGGACTTCGGCGGGAAGAGCCTTGTTCAGAGCTTCGTGATAGGTGCGGCCTTTCCAGAAAGGAGCGATCTGCTCAACCACGATCTTGGCGTCTTCGGGGCTGATGGAAGCCGGAGACTGCGGGCGGGTGGGAAGGTCGCGCACGGCGATGTCGAGGAAGTCGCCGTCGAGTTCGGGGTACAGGATGCCGTAACGGCCGTCATGACCACCGCAGCGGCCGAGGAGGAGCTGGTCGTCCTGCACCATGACGGTGATGTTCTTGGCAACGTTCATCAGAGCCTTGGCCCAACGGAGAACCAGAGGCTGACCCACGGTTTCGGCCATGGACTGCGTGAAGTACAGAGCGCGTTCGACGTCGATAGCGGGCTTCTGGCCGTCGAAACGTTCCAGCAACTTGAACACGCGCTTGTGGGATTCGCGATAGATGTCTTCTTTACCGGCGATGTTGTCTTCGAGACGCTGCTCATGAGGCGATTTGATTTCAGCTACCTGAGTCATGTCACTTCTCCGTGTAGGAATTAAGGTTGTGTAGTATGATGTGTGGAGCTTTCCGGCGGACCGCTCGGAAGTTCTCGTTCCCTTCTTCACTTGTCTTGCTTATAATAAAGCAAGTGCCGTGCCAGATGGGTTATAAAAAATGTTTACTTGTTATTTCATGGCATTGTGATAGAGAGTGTTTTGAGGCGTTTTTATGGGAAGGGGAAAAGTCGCAAAATTGCATCGCTTATCAGGAATAATCCGCAAATAGCAGGAATGTGATGTTGCATTTTTGCGACAGAGAGAGGTTTTCCTGCAACCTCTGTCCGTTTTTACGCAGCGAAAGAGAATAGTTCCTGACAAGGGTTTTTATCTTATTGATATTATATCAGAAAAAACTCCCTTTGATGGAACGGAGTTGGCTGGGGGCGGAAAGCATGATGCAAAAATGCGACATCGAAGAAATCTATGTTGTGAAAAAAGTATTTTGAAAATAGCCTTCACAAGCTGGAACTATCGGAAAAGACACCCAATCCGAGTTGAAGGGAGTACTTTTTCAAGGAATGCATGTCCCCAAAAAGACCGCAAACAGGGATTTGATAAATATAAAAACCTTTAAAAACAGAAAGATAGACCTCAGAGAGAAAGGAAAAGCTCTTTTTTAGAAAGACTCTTCCGCTCTTTCCCGGCATCTCATAATAAGAAAGGGGGAAGGGAACCAGTCCCTCCCCCCATAAAAGGCGTACGCTACAATCAGACGATGCGGAAGTTGTCCACAACGCAGCAGCGGCGCAGGCGCACGAACGAGCGGGCGCAAGTCACACCTTCACCGGTGGGGGTGGAGATGGTCATGGTCGTCCAGCCTTCGCCGCCAGCGCCGAGGGCGGCGAGGTGCGGGCCGTTCTTGACGAACAGGCTGGTGTTCATGGCGCGGGCCATCTTGTCCATGTTGTCGATATTGCGGGAGTGCATACCGGCTGTGTGGGACAGGCCACGTTCGAGGATGAGAGCCCATTCGATGGCTTCGTCCACGTTGGCGGCGCGCAGCAACGGGATAACGGGCATCAGCTGTTCCACGCGAGCGAACACGTGGTTGATGTCGCGCTTCACGTCCACGATGAGCAGACGGCAGCTGTCGGGCACGTCGATGCCGGCGGCCTTGGCGATGAGGGCGGCGTCACGGCCGACCCACTTCGGGTTCGGATTGGGAGCCTTGCCGCCTTCAACCTGAGGATAGTTGCGCAGGACCACGCGAGCCACGGCGTCAGCCTGTTCAAGGCTGATTTCCACGGCGCCGATGGCCTTCATTTCGGCCTTCAGCTGATCGGCGATGGAATCCACGGCGATGATTTCTTTTTCGTCGGCGCAGATGATGTTGTTGTCGAAGGAAGCGCCGTCGTAGATGCTGCGGGCAGCACGGGCGATGTTGGCGGTTTCGTCGACGACGACCGGTGGGTTGCCGGCGCCGGCGGCGATGAGGCGCATGGTGGCGACCTTGCGGGCCTGAGCCACAACGGCTTCACCACCGGTCACCACGAGCAGCTTGATGCGAGGATGCGAGAAGAGCTCCTGCGCCACTTCGATGGTGGGTTCCTTTACGGCGACAAGCAGGTTGGCAACGCCGGTGGCTTCGATGATGGCCTTGTTCAGGACCTGAATGGCCGTCTGGGAAGCACGCTTGGCGTTGGGGTGGGGAGCAAAGATCACGGAGTTGCCGCCAGCGATCATGCTGATGGCGTTGTTGATCACCGTGGCGGTCGGGTTGGTGGACGGCGTCACGGAGGCGATCACGCCCCAGGGAGCGTTTTCGATGAGGGTCAGGCCCATGTCGCCGGAAATGGCCATGGGGGAGAGGCATTCGGTGCCGGGAGTACGCTCGCAAACGAGGATATTCTTGGCAATCTTGTCGCTCACGCGGCCCATGCCGGTTTCGTTGTGGGCGATTTCAGCGAACGCCTTGGCGTTTTCAAGGCCGGCCTTGCGGATGGCGGCGATGATCTTGTCACGCATGGCGACGGTGCTGATCTTCTTCTGAGCGGCTTCGGCGGCCTGCACGGCGTCTTCGAGGCGATCGAAGAGGCCGAAGTCGCCGCAGTCGCAGCCGCTGGCGGCGACGACGGTCGTAGCAGCCGCGGTGGGCTGATCGGACATCATCTTTTTCAGAACTTCAACGACAATGCGTTCCACGTCTTGTTGGCGCACGTCCATATCTATACTCCTATGCTGGAAGCCGGACCCCGCAGGACTTTGAGGACTGCCGGGCGGGGGGCCTGTTTTTTCTGTTTGTCACCCTCGTCAGGAGACGAGGCAGAGCGGAAAACCGGGGTCTTCCGGTGGGCGGCGAACCGCCCGCAGGGGCTATTCCCCCTGATTCTTGCGATAAATAGCTGCCTTACCGGCGTTTACATGGTCGACGATGCCGACAATGACCAGATCCAGCGGCGCATCTTTGTCGATGGCAAAACGTGCGGAACTGCCGCGGGACACGATAACCCATTCGCCCTCGCCCGCGCCGATGGGATCGGCGGCAACCTGAGAGCGGCCGATGGATTCGCCCTTCTCATTGAGCAGATCAACGAGAAGCAGCGAGTTGTACGGCAAACCGGGACACCGGACCGTGGAAACGACCTGACCAATGACTTTTGCGAGTTCCATGTATGTCTCCGTTCCCAGAAGACGGTCTTCCGGGAGCATTCCGTAAGGAAGCTGCCGGCCGGGCCGGGGCGCGAGGCCCCGGCGAGACCGACGAGCAGGGCTTAACCCAGCTTAAGTGCGCGGACGAGCTTACTTGCGGCTCAGGGGGAACACAGCTTCCAGGTCCTGATGGGGGCGAGGAATGACATGGACGGCCACGAGCTCGCCACCCACGCGCTGCACAGCGGCGGCGCCGGCGTCGGTAGCGGCTTTGCAGGCGGCCACGTCGCCGCGGACGAGGGCGGTCACATAGCCGCCGCCGATCTGTTCGTAAGAAACGAGCTGCACGCGAGCAGCCTTGACCATAGCATCAGCGGCTTCGATGAGACCAACCAGACCACGGGTTTCGATCATGCCAAGAGCGTCCATTGTGAACTCCTTTTAGGATTGTTGTTAGCTTGGTTACCCGGAACGGAACGATCGGGTAACGCGTTACCGTGTTGTGTGCCGTTCCGTTTTATTGCTGTCCTCCGCGGTTCATGCCCAGGCCGACGACACTGATTTTGTAGATGTCGTCGCTGCTGCATCCCCGCGAAAGGTCATGCCAACCGTGCGCAAAGCCCTGGAGCAGGGGGCCGAGGGCCGTCCAGCCGCCGAAGCGCTGCGCGATTTTATAACCGATGTTGCCGGCTTCAAGGGAGGGGAACACGAACACGTTCGCGTTCCCGGCGACCGGGCTCCCGGGCGCCTTGAGCCTGGCGACTTCGGGCTCGACGGCGGCGTCCAACTGGAGTTCGCCGTCTACGAGCAGATTGGGTTCGCGGGTCTTGATTTCTTCAAGAGCCGCGCGCACCTTGTCGACGCGCTCATGCTTGGCGCTGCCCTTCGTGGAGAAGGAAAGCAGGGCCACACGGGCCTCGTCGCCCATGACGCGCTTGTACACGCCGGCGGTGCTGATCGCAATGTCCGCAAGCTGCGCGGAAGTGGGTTCCGGAATGACCGCGCAGTCGGTGAACATGCAAACGTTGTTGTCCTTCAGCATGAAGAAGAAGCTCGACACGGTCTTGCTTCCGGCGGCGGTGCCGACCATGCGCAGGCCGGCGCGGATGACGTCGGCCGTGGAGGACAGGTTCCCGGCAACGCCGATTTCGGCTTCACCGCGGCGGACCATAAGGGCACCGGCGGCGAGAGGGTTCTTGACGGCCTTGATGGCCTCCTCTTCCGAAATGTCCTTGCCCTTGTCCTTCTGGATGGACATGTACTCCGCAGCATTGTGCTGAAGCAAGGCCGGGTTGTACGGATTGACGACCTGGAGGGAAACGCCGGTTTCGCCGCTTTCCTGCAGCGCCGCGCGCACCTTTTCGGGGTCGCCGATGAGGATGGGTTCGACGAGGCCTTCGCGGATCAGCTTGGCGGCGGCGGAAACCACGCGCCGGTCTTCACCGTCGGAGTAGACCACGGCACCTTTCCGGGCGCGGCATTTTTCGAGGCAACGTTCGAACACGCTCATTACAGACCAACCTTGCTGATGTCGCGGCCGGATTCGGCAACGACGGTCAGGAGCATGAGGACATAGATGGCGCTGCTCAGGCGGTTCAGGGACGCGAGGATGTCTTCGCGTTCCATGCCGACCTGAACATAGGCCACTTCAACTTCTCGGGCCTGGGCGCGCAGCCAGTTGAGCAGCGCGACGTTCGGGCCGAGAGCCACGTCGGGGACGATGTGGCCCTGGCCGAGGTATTTCATGGGATCGTGGGAGACGAGGCGGATGGCTTCGGCGTTCATGCCGCACAGGGACTGCGCGGGCACGGCTTCGCCGGAGACTTCGGCCTGGAGGATCTGCCACAGCCACACGTTGATGTCAGAAAGGCCGTTTCTGAGGACGGCGGGGAGCTTGTTGTTGCCGTCAAACCCGGTCTGCACCAGCACCGTGCTGGAAATGAGGGTATCCAGCTTGCCGCGCAGGAATATGCGCGGGTGGGACTTGGAGACGACCGTATTGGCGTCAAGGTAGGTTCCATCGGGGAACGATGCCTGTTCGGCGGCCGGAGCGGCCGGAGCCGCTTCCGCAGCGGGAGCCGCGGGTTTGGCTTCTTCGACAGGCGCCGCTTCCACGGTGCACTGACCGGGCAGGAGCACGCGGCAGTTGCGACTGCGCAACAGCTCCGTGGCCGCCGGAGTCAGGCGTTCGCCGGCCTGAAGGCGGAATTCGCCTCCCTGGCCCAGCTCGCAACGCTGTCTGACATCTTCTTCGGTAAGAAAGATCATGATTGTTTCCTTCGTTATGGTCTAGGAACGCGGCTAGGCGGCTACCGCGACCGTGGCGCACCGCACGTGCCCGGAAGAGGAGAGTTCCACTTCCGTGCCCGCAGGGATGCTGAACACGTCGCCGTGGGCCGCGCTGAAGGTCGTGCCCTCAATGCTCAGGTTCAAGTCGCCTTCCAGCACGACGAGCACTTCCGTACGCCGGAACGTCCAGGAAAACGAGAGGTTTTCCCAATCCAGATAGCCCACGGAGGCGGCATCCCCTTTGGCGGGGGAAAGCACGTCCATGACGGCCACGCTGCCCTTCGCCCGGGAGCCTCCCCAGTACTGCGCTTTGCTGTCGACGTGGGTGACGCCTCCAGCCTGCCTGACGCCGGGACGCGTCTCGGGAGCCGAGCAAGCGCCCATCTCGGCAAGGACGGATGCGATCAAGCGATCGATCAACGCTTCGTCGGCGGTCCCTGCGGGAAGAGCCGACAGGACCCCGCGCCGGATGGCGACGAGGAGGTCATCGGAACGCTGCTCCGCCGGAGCGGAAGCCGCCACGGCCTCGGCGGCCATGGGGTTGCTGCCGGGGGTGAACACGACCGGAGGCACCGGCTGCGCCGCCGGAGCGACGGACGCGGTCAGGGCCTGCGTCAGCGGGACCAGCGCTTCCTGCAGCTGCCGGGCGGCGGCCGCAAGCTGATCGGCGGTCAACGCCGGCGTGGGAACGTGTACAGGTTCCTGACTGGCGGGCACTTCTTCCAAAACCGGCGGGACCGGCGGGACAGCCTCCGCCTCGGGCTCCGCCAAAGCGGAGGACGGGGCGACGGGCGTTTCCGTCGTCAGGGTTATGCCGTAATGCCGGGCATCGTCCTGGGCCTGCTGGGTGACGATGTCGCCCTTGGCGTAGACGATGACCGACTCGCCGGCTTTCCATGCGAGCCGGACCGTTTCGGCAGTGATGATCTGTTTGGTCATGCCCCAATTCCTTTAGGTGGCGTGCGGCGTATCCTGTGCAGGGCGGCACCGTTTCCCGGTGCCTGTCGGCACGCCTCCGTTACGCGAAACGACTACTTCTTGGCCTTGCCCTTGGGGGACTCTTCGGCGGCGGGAGCAGCAGCTTCGCCTTTGGCCGCGGCCATACGGGCCAGCTTGGCGGCCTTGCGGGCGGCCTTCTTCCGTTTGATGTCCTCAAGCATATCCATGAGGGAGTCGGGTTCTTCAGCGGGGCTGGGGATGATGTTGTACCCGTTCAGGCCGTTGAGGCTCTGGGCGAGCAGGGCGCCGGTTTCCACGGCGGCCTGACAGGCGGCCACGTCACCCTTGCAGATGACGCAAACGCGCAGCCCGTCGACCTTGTGGGCGGAGATGATTTCCACTTCGGCGGCCTTGGCCATGGCGTCGGCCACCTGAATGGCGATGACGAGGCCCGCGGTTTCGACGAAGCCGAGGGAAGGTTTATATTCCAAACTCATAGGTTACTCCTGACTGCCTTAGGCAATCTGCTCGAAGACGGTTTCAGCCGGGCTCGGGATGACGACCTTGCTCACGAGGAGGCCGCTTTCGGCGGCGGCCGTGGATCCGGCTTCGACGGCGGCGTTGACTGCGGCCACGTCGCCGGTCATGAGGGCATAGCCCTTGCCGCCGAGTCCGAGGGCCACGCGGACGTCAAGGAGCTGCACGTCGGCAGCCTTGACGGCGGCATCGGACGCCACCACGATGGAGGCGGCGGAGAAGGTTTCGATGATGCCGAGCGCGCCGCGTTCCGTGATGCCCGTGGCACCGGCGAGGGCGCCGATCACATCCCGGTGGATGTTGGGGATGATGAACCAGTCCACCAGCGCATCGGCATGGGTTTCGCGTCCGGCATTTACGGAAGCGGATACGGCAGCCACGTCGCCGGTCACGGCGGCCACGAACTTGCCGGGGCAAATCGTCTTAAAGAACAGCGGATCGACCTGAGCGGTTTTCACCATCTGGTCAGCCGCGTCGATACCAGCGGCAATGCTGTTGAATTCCACCATTCCTACGGCTGTGTATGATTCAGACACAGGGCCTCTCCTTTTTTGTCAGGGGGCGGCTGGCCGCCCCTTTCCGTATCGTGTTGCGGGCTACTTGCCGATGACGACGGCGCCGTCGACGCTCTTGACCACGCCGTCCATGCTGGCGTGGATACGGGCGCCGAGACCCTGTTCGGGAATTTCACCAATGACGTCGCCGCACTTGACGCGATCGCCGGCCTTCACCACGGCCTGGGCCGGGGCGCCGATGTGCTGCCGCAGCGGGATGCGCACTTCAGCCGGGGAGAGTGCGCCCAGATCGTTGGTGGGCAACTCCATGTAGCGGCTGATACCGATCTTGTTGACCAGGCGGGGCACGGGCACCCGGCGGAATTCACGCCACTGGGTGTAGGCTTCATTCACGTCGCGGCTGCCTTCGTACTTCATCCCGGCCGCGCGCAGCTCATTCTTGATGGCCTGGTTGATGCGGCGGGGGGACAGGCCCATGGGACAGGCCACGTGTTCGCACACGCCGCAGTCGCAGCAGAGGAGCGCGAGCCTGCCGGCTTCGGCGGTCAGCTCGGCGTTGCTGCCGAAGGCGCGCATGACGCGATGCGTTTCAAAAGGATGGCCGAGGAGGTGGCGGGGGCACAGCTCGGAACAGCTGCGGCACTGGATACAGGCCGAAGCGGCGCGGCGACGCATGAAATTGAGGGGCGTAGTCGCGTTCCGGTGCAGGTAGTGCCCGCGGGGCAGGATAATGAGACCGCCGGAGGTCTTGGTGACCACTTCCTTGGCGAAGGCGTCGGCGTTGTCCACCATGCGGCCCATCATGGGGCCGCCGAGAACGAACACGGGGTCGCTCACGGTGGGGCCGCCCGCAGCTTCGAGGCAGGCGGAAAGCGGAGTGCCGATCGGCACGCAGACGATGCCGGGCTTCTTCACTTCGCCGGTGACGGTCAAAAATTTGTGCGTAACGGGCTTGCCGTCAAGGGCGTGGGCCACGGACACGAGCGTGCCGACGTTGGCGACCACCGCGCCCACCATGAGGGGCAGACCCAGCGGGGGAACGGAACGGCCCGTCACTTCGCGGACGAGGGTCTGTTCATCCCCGGCGGGATAGAAGTTGGGGAGCAGCGCCAGCTCGATGGGCCGATTGCCGATGGCATCGGTCAGGATCTTAGTGGCTTCCTTGTATTTTTTCTTCAATGCGATGACGCCGCGCTTGGCACCGGTGGCCTGCATCAGCTCACTGAACGCCCGGACGATTTCGTTGGCGTGGTGAAGCATGTGATGCTGGTCGGTGTGCAGAAGGGGCTCGCATTCGCAGCCGTTGGCGATAACCGTGTCGGCGTCGGCGGCGTACTTGACGTGCGCCGGAAAACCAGCTCCACCTTCACCAACGATACCGGCCGCTTTCACCGCCGCTATGAACGCCTGTTTATCCATGCTATCCTCTCGTTACCCAAAACAGTTCGGCAGGCCGCGGCGCGTTTCCGCCCCACGGCACTGCCCGGAATCTCAATTCACCGCAAAAGCCTAGCGTCCCATCGGGGCGAAGGGCTGGAACGGCAGCGGGAACTTGGCGTTGTTGAAGCCGTTGGGAGCCATGGGCTTCACGGTATTGAGGGAAACGCCCTTGTCGAGGCCGAGGATCTTCGCGGCGGTCTTGTACATGACCTTTTCGCGGACTTCCTCGCTGATGTTGAGATTCTTGTAGATCTCGATAGCATCGGCCTGTTCGATGAACGGGTGCGCGGAAGCGAAGATGACCTTGTCGCCGATCATCTTGTTCAGGGCGTCGACATACACTTCGGCCATGGGAGCCAGTTCGTATTCGGACAGGTCCATGTAGACGTTGGCGTTGCGCATGCAGGCGAAGATGGCTTCGTTGACGAAGGGATAGCCGCCGTGGCTCATGATCAGGATCAGTTCGGGGAAGTCGCGGGCGACGACGTCGATCTGGCGGGGATCAATGTAGTCCATGATGGCGCGGGGAACCTGGGCGGGCGGGGCGGTGGTCACGAAGACCGGCACGCCGAGTTCGACGCACTTGGCATAGATGGGATAGTAGCGGGCGTCGCTCGGCGGGCAGTGGGCGAGATAGGGGTCGGTGGCGATACCGCGCATACCGAGATCCTTGATCACGTGTTCGACTTCGCGAACGGCGTCCATTCCCTTGTGGGGGTCGATACCCCAGAAGCCGAGAAATTTGTTGGGATAGGCGCGGCAGAATTCAAGGATGCTGTTGTTGTTGGCGGGGAAACCGTAGGTGGTTTCGCAGTCGCGGCCGGAAACGACGCACAGCTCAACTCCACGGCGATCCAGGTCGGCCACGATTTCGGGCAGAGCCTGGGGGACGCGTTTGTCGAAGCCGATGGCTTCACAGGTGGCTTTGAACATCGAGCTGTTCTTGATGCCGTTAATGATTTCCGGCGTGTTCGGGCGGAAGCGGAAGTCGATTATTTTCATCAGTTGACTCTCCTGGCTTGGTGCACAAAAAGGTTTGTGAGCATTAGAGCAAATGCCGTTCCAGTTTTGCACAGACAAGGAGATTCCCCAACGACAGCAAGGAAATGGGGACTAACAAAAAACGTTCCTGATTAGATCCGGAAAGAACCGTTTTTTGTTGAAACCTGTGCAACAGGCCGGAATACAAACTTTTTGTCCGCGTTATCGCCTTAAGGCCGTAGTATTGCATGATGCATAAATGCACCAATGTTGCAATAATGCGACCAAGTCGATGCGCATGCGCCACCGGTTTTTTCAGTTGGTGCGTTTTTGCATCATCTGACTTGTGAATAAAAACGCAATCGGATCGCTCCTTGTGCCGATCCGCAGCACAAGGGTTCTTATGCCATGATTGCATCGGTGAAGCAAGGGGAATCCGTATCTAGTGAACGTTACAAGAAAAAACGCAAAAGGCAAAAGAAAACGGATGCTCTTGCGCATGGAGCGGGTGATCATATGAAGCAGGAGGACGGAAGGGAGGCGGGGATGATAGGCTGAGAGCGCGCAAGCGAGACGGAGGGGGGGGACAACAAAAAGGGGCCGGACGGCATCGCCGTCGGCCCCTGATGTTCGCAGCGGTTACAGGACTTCCAGCGTGTAATGGCCGTTGGTGAACACGCAGAGCTCGGAGGCTATCTTCATGCTTTCCAGCGCGATGTCCTCGGCCCCAAGATCGCTGTGGCGGACGAGGGCTCGGGCGGCGGAGAGGGCGTAGGGTCCGCCGCTGCCGATGGAGGCGATGCCGTCGTCGGGTTCGATCACGTCGCCGGTCCCGGTGAGCACGAGCGTATGATCCCTGTCGGCTACAAGGAGCATAGCCTCCAGCTTGCGGAGGAACTTGTCGCTCCGCCAGTCCTTGGCGAGTTCCACGGCGGCGCGGATCAGGTTGCCGCCGGTCTGTTCGAGGTGGGCGTCGAAGCGTTCGAACAGGGTAAAGGCGTCCGCCGTGGCCCCGGCGAATCCGGCGACGATCTGATCTTTATACATCCGCCTGACTTTTTTGGCGGTGTGTTTCATAACGATGCTCTGCCCCATGGTCACCTGCCCGTCGCCGATGAGGGCGACGTGGCCTTTGTGGCGCACGGCGAGGATGGTGGTTCCGCGAAGTTCCATGAATGATCCTTTGTTCTCGGTAATGGTGAGGAGGTTACCCTTCCAGAATAACCACGGCGGCGGCATTGTCACGGGTATGGGTGAGCGTGAGGTGCAGCTTTTTTACGCCGAGGGCGTCGGCCTTTTCCCGAGCCTTTCCGGACAGAACGAGCTCGGGCTTGCCGGAGGGCAGCGAGCGCACGGCTACGTCACGGGGGCCTATGCCTTCGGCGAAGCCCGTACCAAGCGCCTTGACCGCGGCCTCCTTGGCGGCGAACCGCGCGGCCACATGGGAAACGGCGCGTGCGGACGGGGAGGCGGGATCGCCGGGAATGGCGCTCCGTTCGTCGTCCGCCATGATGCGGTTGAGAAAATGCTCCCCGAAACGATGCAGCGAACGCTCCATGCGGGAAAGTTCGATCAGGTCCAGTCCGATGCCGATGATTGCCATATGCGCCCCCTCGGGCAGCAGGTTGCCGTCAGCGGGGGCCGAAGTCAAGTTGACGCTGTGCCGCCGGATGGTTACACGTGGAAAAAATGACGGGACTCCGTTTCCGAATCCTGTTGCGCCGCCACCGCGCCCGGCGTCCCGTCCGTACTGTTTTGAAGGAGCATCTATGCGCATATGCATTGTCGGCACCGGCTACGTCGGTCTTGTGAGCGCGGCGTGTTTCGCCGAAATGGGCAATGACGTCCGCTGTGTGGACGTCAACCCGGAAGTCGTGGCCCTGCTCGACAGCGGGCGTATCCATATTTTCGAGCCCGGCCTCGAAGACCTTGTCAGCCGCAACCGGCAGGAAGGCCGCCTGCGGTTTACGACCAGCCTTGCGGACGGATTGGATGACGCCGAATTTGCCTTCATCACCGTGGGCACGCCCTCGCGTCCCGATGGCTCCTGCGATCTTTCCTTTGTGGAAGGCGTGGCCCGCCAAATCGGAGAGCACATGCGTGGGCCGCTCATCGTCGTGGACAAGTCCACCGTGCCCGTCGGCACCGCCGACCGTGTCCGCGAGCTTGTCGCCGCCGCCCTCGCCGCCCGTGGAGAGGACATTGCCTTCGATGTGGTGTCGAACCCCGAGTTCCTCAAGGAAGGCGACGCGGTTTCGGATTTCATGAAGCCCGACAGGGTCATCGTAGGTACGTCTTCCGAAAAGACGGCCTCCGCCATGCGCGACCTCTACGCTCCCTTTGCCCGGAGCCGCGAAAAGCTCATCGTCATGAGTGTCCGCAGCGCGGAAATGACCAAATACGCGGCTAACTGCATGTTGGCGACCAAGATTTCCTTCATCAACGAAATCGCCACGCTGTGCGAGAAGGTCGGCGCGGATGTGCGCGACGTGCGTACGGGCATCGGTTCGGATCACCGCATCGGCTATCAGTTCATCTATCCCGGCATCGGCTACGGCGGATCCTGCTTCCCCAAGGACGTGAAGGCGCTCATCCATACCGCCCATGAGGCAGGTATGCGTCCTGAACTTTTGGAGGCCGTCGAGGGCGTGAATGCCCGTCAGAAGCGCTCGATGGCGTTCCGGGTGGCCGACTATTTTGAGCCGCAAGGCGGGGTGTTCGGCAAGGTGCTCGCCTTATGGGGGCTTGCCTTCAAGGCCAATACCGACGATATGCGCGAATCTCCGGCGCTTTCCATCATTGAGGAGCTGACTTCACGCGGTATGCGTGTCCGGGCCTATGATCCCATCGCCGGCCCCAACGCCCGGAAGCTGTTGGCGGACAATCCGCTGGTGTTCATCGAAGATGATCCATACGCCATCTGCGAAGGTTCCGACGCCCTGCTCGTGGCCACCGAGTGGAACCAGTTCCGCAACCCCGATTTCGATCGCATAAAGGAATCCCTCGTCGCCCCCGTCCTCTTTGACGGGCGTAATCTCTACTCGCCCTCCGTGCTCGGCAAGCGCGGCTTTGCGTATTTCTGCGTGGGAAAGAAGTAGGAAAGAGGCGAGGTAAGGATGTGAAGACTGGGGGAGGCCAGCGCAGAGGGAGTTTATTCCGTTCTTTAGGTTGTTAAGGGGTGATTGCCTTTTTGAAAGAGCGCCCGCCCGTTAAAGGTAGGAAAGCCGACTGGGAAATATTCAGTCGGCTTTCTTTGTTTTTTGATTTTCTGAAAGGCCGTTCCCCTTGCCTCCGGGGAAAAACGACAAGAGGGATTCGATAAGGTCGAAAGTCTTTGGAAGGGAGGGGGGAGGTTTGGAGGGGCTTCCAGCGTGGAACCTTTGCGGTGGCCGATGACGGTCACGGGCATCCCGTGGAAGCGGGCGATGCCGCCCAGAATGGCGCTGTCCTCCCGGCACTGACGGTCGCCGCACTGCTCAAAGAAATCGGTGAACAGAGCATTGATGGTCTCGTCGATATGGGGACGCTCCGGGTGGCGTGCCAGAAAGACCCGATCCTCAGCGGTCAGCGGGCCGCAGCAGCGGAGGATCTCATCTTCCTCCACAGCCAGTTCGGCCAGCTCGGAAGCGTGGGCCGTGATGGCGGCCATCTGGCTCTCCTCGTCCTGTGCGCCGCCCCGCAGGGCAGCGATCTGGGCGTCCAAAGGAGCAAGCTGCTCCAGAAGTTCTTTTATCATTCCGTTTTCCTCCCGCCTGCATGGAGCTGCAGCAGCTGGATGAGGGTGGCGCGGAGCTCACTGCGGGGTACGACCTTGTCTACAAAGCCGTGTTCCAGCTGGAACTCGCTGCGCTGGAAGCCCTCGGGCACTGCTACTGGTGGCTCTACTCAGATCGGTACTATCATTGCCGTCGAGGGCGACTATTATGTCGTCCGTGTCTAATTCGTGAAAGGAGGGTTTATACAATGGAGAATAAAGAAGTCATTAAGCTCGCTCTGGACACGATGCAGAACAAGGTGAGCGGCAATTTTTCTACCAAGGACGGTTCCGAGGCGATTCGTCAGGCTTTCATTGAGCTGAATGGCGGTTCTGATAAGCTGACTGTGAAGTCTTTCCGTGATCATCCCCAGCTGTTCCAGCTGATCGAGGAAGTCATGCCCATCATGATCCAGGAGGGTCTGAAGGGCGACGAGATGATGTTCAACCTGGTTGAGTATCGCAATATCGCCGAGGGTGACCAGAATCGCTTCTGGACTGAGGACAACTCCGATCTGGTTGTTGCCAAGATCGCTGATGGTTCTACTTCTATCCGGCGTCAGCGCCTGAATGTCGGTCAGTACATTTCCATCGACACTGTACGAATATTACGAACAACACGCTTTTACAAGATAGCTTAAG
>OGZB01000830.1_pt1 | contig 18774 bp, 9 predicted proteins | sample 1576691 | NCBI WGS metagenome assembly OGZB01 (sample SAMEA3541479, study PRJEB24748) | human gut metagenome | biome: human gut; feature: human-associated habitat; material: faeces | place: China | collected 2012
CTTCCTTTTTGCCTCTTTGCTTGCAATAAGGATGAACAGCAGGAAGGAACAGACGGTACTCCGGTATCTTTTGTTACCACGATTTCTCCCTCAAGCCGTTTGACGGTCAATAATTCATGGGCTGGTCTTTCGGATGCAAAGGTGGGTGTGGAAATCAACGGTACGGTGAAGGAGTATACGGTGAATGAGAAAGGTGAACTGACTTCCGCCGCTCCTTTTTACTGGGAAGACCTTGGACAGACAGTCTCTGTCAATGCCTGGTATCCTTACAATGAGGGGAAAAAGCCGGAGGTGGTAGTGGCTGCCGACCAGAGCGTAGCAGCGAATTATCTGGCCAGTGACTTACTGGAAGTGAACAATGCTTCGGTATCTGCAAGCGAGAACACGCTGACTTTCGTACACCGTACGGCGTGTGTGGAATGTGCCTTGCAGCTTAATCCGACAGAAGAGGGGACAATGAATGCGGCAACCATTACCTTGTGCAATTTGTCAGGGGTGTCCGAAGGCAATTCGGTGAAGACAACCGGTGATTATAAAGCGTTGGTGGCTCCTCAGACACTGACTGCTGGAACCGTTTTCATGGAAGTAATCATGAGCGACGGAAGAAGTGACGAATATGTGCTTCCGGAGGATGTGGAACTGAAACAAGGATTTATTTTCCCGGTGTCTGTAGAAGTAACTCCTGATGGACTGCAAGTGGACTTCGGAACTCCGATAAAGTGGGAAGGCGAGACCGTAGGAACCAATGGGGAAGCTCCGGAGGTAGGTCCTGATACGGATGGCGGCAGTTGGGATAATGGTGGAGAGGACTCTACGAATGGTGAAACTTCATCGGTAGAACCAGGTACAAGTACGGATGGTTGGAATGGAACAGATGTTCCAACGGATGCTGAAATCAATGAGGTAAATCCTGGAAATTCATCTGAGGATGGAAATGGAAAGTGGGAAGGAAGTACCACTCCTGTTAAAGCTGGGGAAAATAAACTGGAAGAATAAATAAAAACTTAAATAGAATTACATTATGAAAACAAATTTGTGGAAACTTTCATGCATGGCTTTGGCCATGGCTGCAATCGTGACAGGTTGTAATCAAAATAATGAGTTGGGAACTCCGGCTCCGTCGAGTGAAGAAGATGTATTGAACGTAGTGGCTACGGCAAACGATTTCGTTTCATCAGATGCCACTTCACGTGTATCTGAAACAGATTATACTACTACATTCGAAGAGGGTGATGCCATTGGTGTATTCGTGGTACGTGATGGGGAAGCTTTGATAAGCAATATGAAGATGACTTTGGGTGCAGATGGGACAACATGGGCAGGAGAGAACGGTGCCAAGTTGTATTACTATAAAGATGCAGATTATATTGCTTATTCTCCTTATACTGACGGGTTGTCTGCAACTGCAGAAACTGAAATTGTAAACTATTTTACTACAAAGTTGGAAGGTACTACCGGACAGTCTACATTGGCAGACTACCAGGCTGCCGATTTGATGACTGCTTCTGTCACTGCAGCAGAGGTTACTCGTGGCCAGAACATTAATTTCAAATTTGCGCATCAGATGTCTATGATTGAAATCAAGGTGCCTATCCGTGCGTATAAGACAAGTGGAGGTTATGAATATTCTGCTCCGTTGGGATTAAAAGTAAAAATTGGTGATAAAGAAGGCTTTTCTTTATGTACATTCGGCAAAGAAACAACTGGTGACGCAGGTAGTGAAGTAACAAAAGGTATTTACCGTTGTATCGTAGCTCCTTCTGAAACCGCATTGAATGTAGAAGGCGAATTCCAGGATGGTTCTGTTCCGGTATATTTCCCTGCAGCAGGTGGAGCAGCTCTGTCTGTGACTCCAAAAGCTGGAGAATATAAAGGGATTGATGTAAAATATGATTATGGTACTTATTCTGCTAAGCGTGATTTGGAAGTCGGTGACTATTATTATGCGGATGGAAGTATTTGTCCGAATGACATGGCTAGTATTCCAAGTGATGGTTGTGTGGGAGTAATATTCAGTACTGAGACTAGTGTTACAGATCAAGCAAATAACTGGTCACATGGTTATGTAATTGCGTTGAATAATACAGGAACTTCTAATATAAAATGGAAAAATGTGGCAACAGCTGATGACGGTTATGATATTTTTGATATTGTGACTACGGATAATGATGCAAAAGATGCTTCATTCCAAAAATTAATAGACCATTTGGATGGATATACTTCATCCAGAAAAATTACCGATAATAGTGATGAGATAACACATCCAGCTTTCTTTGCAGCTAAAAATTATGCAGTATCCATTCCGAAAACTACTAGTGGGTGGTATCTTCCTTCTATGGGACAGCTTGCTTTAGTGATAAATAATTTGGGAGTAACAGATGATAGTAAGAAGTTTACAGCACAGAATTGTTCTGATAAGGCTTCTGACGCGAAGTTTGATGAAACTGGAGAAGATGCTCCATCAGCAATAAAAAGGATGGATGATATTTTCAAGAAAGTTGGTGGTAGTTTAAGATCTGAATTAGCAATTACTGAGAATGATTGGAATCTTCGTTGGTGGGGATGCGGCCAGACTAGCTTTGATGCTTCTATTTCTAATGCAAAAGCATGGTGTGTTGATATGAATTATGGTACGAATGATCAGGGTAAACAATATGCCAAATATCTTTTCCTTTCTCGTGATAAGACTGATAATACACCTTATAATCGCGTTCGCCCCGTATTCGCTTTCTAACAAATCACTAAGTTAACTTTTAAACTCCTTATAGGCAGTTGCGAAAGGAAATATCCCTATCGCAACTGCTTTTTTTATGTCTTTTGTCAGTCTGTTGTTGAGTAAATGTGTGATATGATTCGTATTATTAAATAAACGACAAACAAAAAAGTATGAAAAGAAATATATGGATGATGATTGTTGGGCTGTTAGGGTATGTAGGCCCCATGACAGCACAGTCGGTTTATCCCGGACTAAATCCGGAGAAATTTCAAGTGTCCCTGGCTGCTCCCATGGCGGCAGAATGTGTTGAATTGCAGGATGTACGCCTGCTTCCCAGTCGTTTCAAAGAAAATATGGAGCGAGACTCAGTATGGATGGTTTCTATTGGCGTGAATCAACTGCTGCATAGTTTTCGAACTACGGCAGGTGTGTTTGCCGGGCGTGAAGGAGGATATATGACGGTGAAGAAACTGGGAGGCTGGGAGTCTCTTGATTGCGAGTTGCGTGGACATATTACGGGACATTTGTTATCGGCTTATTCCTTGATGTATGCGGCTACAGAAAGTGACATTTTTAAGTTGAAGGGAGACAGTCTGGTTAATGGACTGGCAGAAGTGCAGCAAACGTATAAGAACGGTTATTTGAGCGCTTTCCCGGAGGAGTTGATAAACCGGAATCTGCGGGGTACAAGTGTGTGGGCCCCTTGGTATACGTTACACAAGCTGTTCTCTGGTTTGATAGACCAATATATCTATGCCGATAACCGTCAGGCGCTGGAGGTGGTAAAGCAGATGGGTGACTGGGCCTATACCAAGTTGAAACCTTTGGATGAGATCACCCGGAAGCGGATGATACGCAATGAATTTGGAGGAATCAATGAGTCATTTTATAATTTGTATGCCCTGACCGGGGACGAACGTTATCGCTGGTTAGCAGAATTTTTTTATCATAATGAGGTGATTGACCCTTTGAAAGAGAAGCGTGACGACCTGGGGACGAAACATACCAATACTTTTATTCCGAAAGTTCTGGCTGAGGCTCGTAATTATGAGCTTTCAGCGAATGAGGACAGTCGGGAGTTAAGTGAATTTTTCTGGCATACGATGGTCGGACATCACACATTTGCACCGGGATGTAGCAGCGACAAGGAGCATTTCTTTGATACGAAGCAGTTCTCCAAACATCTGTCGGGTTATACGGGAGAGACGTGTTGCACATATAACATGTTGAAGCTGAGCAAGCATCTGTTCTGCTGGAATGCCTCTCCGGAAGTGGCTGACTATTATGAACGTGCTTTATATAATCACATCTTGGGACAGCAGGACCCCGAAACAGGGATGGTAGCCTATTTCTTACCTTTATTGTCGGGAGCACATAAAGTATACAGTACACCGGACAATTCATTCTGGTGTTGCGTAGGAAGCGGTTTTGAAAGCCATGCCAAGTATGCAGAAAGCATTTATTTTCATCACCAGGATAAACTGTTTGTCAATCTTTTCATTCCTTCGGTCTTGAACTGGCGGGAAAAGGGAATTACGCTTCGTCAGGAAACCAGATTTCCGGAGGAAGAAACGACCCGATTGTATATTGGAGCAAAGCAGCCTGCGCGTGCGAAGATTTGTCTGCGTTATCCTTCATGGAGTGGAAAGGTGAAAGTGACGATAAATGGGAAAAAGGTGAAAGTGATCGGTAAGCCAGGTACATATATCACACTGAACCGGGAATGGCGCCAGGGTGATTGTATAGAAGTGACGTATCCTATGTCTTTTTCTCTGGAACCGGCTCCTGATGATTCCAGTCGTGCTGCATTGTGTTACGGGCCTGTTGTCCTGGCGGGAGAACTGGGTACAGAAGGCATGCAGAAACCGGCTCCTTACTCAGACTCATCGAAATACAATGACTATTATACATACAACTATCATATACCGGAAGGGCTTCCTGTGAACTTGGTATTGGAGAAGTCAAATTGGGAAAATTCATTTAAACGGGTTGGAAAAGGTCTGACGTTCGAAACCCGGGATGGCAGAAGGATTTCTCCTTTATATGATATTCATCGCCAACGGTATGTGGTGTATTGGAAACTGATGTGGGAAAAATAAATTTATAGAGGAAAGTGAATCAGTAATATCAAGATGTAACAAGATGAAACGTATTGTATTATTGGCAGGTATCTTATGTAGTATGGGGATGGGATATGCTCAGAAACTGACACATCCGGATTTGCTTTACACTCCGGAGCGGATTGAGCAGGTAAAGCAACGAATTGGGCAGGATGAACAGATGACTTCTGCCTGGAAAGAGATAAAACAGACCGCAGAGAAAGAGCTGAAAGGGAATAGTCTGAATAAAGCTGATTATCTTTCGCTTGCCTATCTGATGACAGGCGAGAAGGTATATGCCGACAAGTTGAAGGCAATTCTTTTGAAGACCATAGAAGCTGAAACCTGGGGTAGCGCGGAAATGCTTGCCCGTAAACCGGTATGGCGAAGTGATTTGGGACTGGCTCATAAGGCGTATCTGTCGGCTATTGCGTATGATGCCGTGTACAATGACCTGTCGGCTTCGGAGCGAAAGAAGATAGCGAAAGGATTATACCGGCTGGGGGTGGAACCTTTGTTGGGCGACTGGCTGCTGGAACCAGTCCGAATTCATTCGTTGAATTCTATGGGGCATAACTGGTGGACGTCGTGCGTGTGCATGGGAGGAATTTTGGCTTTGAGCCTGCAAAATGAACTTCCGGAGGCAAAGGAAGGAGCACAGGCTGTTTACGATTACCTTCCGGAATGGTTTAACTTTGCGGGAGATGTGTTGCAGCAGAAAGCGAAGACTTTTGATGAGGCTGGTGGCATGTATGAAAGCCTGAACTATGCTAATTTTGGTATACAGGAAGCCTTGCAGTTCTATGTGGCGTGGAAAAATGCGCATCCCGGTGCATCTTTGCCTGACATACCACAGCTGAAAAATCTTTCCAGCTTTTTTGCGCATGTCTGCTATCCTCGTACGGGGATGTTATACAGCATCAACTTTGGTGACAGTCACAAGAATATCTCGGCAGAAAGCAGTCTGATGTTACTGTATGCGCTGGGAGTGAAGGATAAGAATATGCTGTGGTACATGAAGCAGGTGGAGCAGGGGCAGCACCGTGACGGCTACTTTCTGAATCGTCCGATGGGCTTTTTGTACACACCCGAATTAACTCGTGTGCCGGAGTTGCCGGATTTAAAACTCTCACAGTTATTTGCTGATTTTGGTTGGGCTACCATACGTACATCGTGGAAGAAGGATGCCACGATGCTGGCCGTGAAAAGCGGGCATACATGGAATCATTCGCATGCCGATGCGAACTCGTTTATCTTATTTCATAAGGGAGTCGATATAATTAAAGATGCGGGGAATTGCTGGTATCCGAATCCGGCTTACCGCAATTATTTCTTTCAGAGTCAGGCACACAATGTGGTGCTTTTCAACGGGCAGGGGCAGAGCCGTGAACAACAGTATCATGGCTCTACGTTAAGAGGTTATCTGTATCATTTGCTCGACGGAGGAAACATCCGCTATCTGCTGGCAAATGGGACGGGACCTGTGTCGGATAATTTCAGCCGTAATTTCCGTCACTTCCTCTGGATGGACAATGTGATTTACATGATTGACGACTTGAAAACCCATCGCAGCGGAGAGTTCGAGTGGCTGTGGCATCCGGGGGGTGAATGGAAAAAGAGCGGGGCTGACGTGACGATTACAAAAGATAAGTCCTCGGTGGTGGTACGACCCCTGTATCCTCGTTTGCTGGCTCTCTCAGATTTTGTGCATGATTATCCGGATGATTTGTATTGGGAGGAGGTTACGGCGCCTGTGGAAGACCTGCAAGGAACAGAGAAGTATTACTCTTTCCATTTGCCGGGTGAATTCAAACAAGTAAAAGGACTTACTGCCATTATTTTAAAGGATAGTGTGACGCAGAAAGAACTGCCGGTGATGGAGCGTCGGGAAGGGAAGGACTGGATTGGACTCCGAGTAACATATAAGGGAAAAGTTACAGACCTTTATATTAATCAGCTTGCAGACGGACGTCTGATGCACAGTAACTCCTGGATTGAGGCTGACGGGTGGTCAACAGATGCATATATGTTTGCCGTCTCTTATCCGGAAGGTATGGACCCGGCAGAAACGAAAGAGATTTTTATGGGTTACGGTAGTTCGCTTCGTCGAGGACAGACATCTTATTTCTCTTCTTTATCCAAGTTGTTTTATATTCGAAAGGACACAGGAAAGCAGGTGGATATCTGGATGGATGGACAACCGTATATGCATGCGAGATTTCGGGCAAAAGATTGTCCGAGGGTGTTGAATGTCAATGAAAAGCATACTCTAGTGAACTGGAAGAGAGGATTTATTGAAATACGGGCTGAGAAATAAAAAGAGGTTGTAGTTTATTTTATTTGAGATTAGAATAAAATTTCCATGGTAGTTGCGATAGATATTTTTGTATCGTGACTACCTTTTATCTTCTTCATTGAATTTTTTTAATTAAGGCATGTATATGTCGGGAATTTTATTTTATTTTGTTGTCTCTTTGAAAGACGAAATGTAGAAACCTCCAAAAACACTTCTAATGCATGAAAGTAACTGATCTCTTAATACATCAATTCGGACTTAAACTGATACTCATTTTCAGTTTGTGGGTTAAAGTGTTGGTCTTGCCAGCCGATACCTTTACTTTCCGGAACATTTCCAGTGAAGACGGTTTGGCTGACCTGACAGTCAGTACCATCTATAAAGATGCGAAAGGGTATTTATGGCTGGGTACGGCTACTTCGGTAGAACGGTTTGACGGGGTACGTTTCAAGCATTATCCGGTGTATGGAAACAATGAAAAGCTGAAGTGGGTGAATGTCATTGCCGAAACGGGCGGAAACCAGCTGTGGGTGGGCACTGAAACCGGTCTATGGAGAGTCGGAGTAGAGAAATTGGAACCGGTCTATCGTGACAGCATACAGGGAATTGTACGTGAAATCCTTTCGGACGAGAAGGGAAACCTGTATATCGGTAGTGGTGACGGTGTCTGGATAAGGAGGGCAGATGAAAAGCTGGAACGGGTGATACTGGACGAACGCACTCTTTCGCCGGACAATGCCGTGGTGGCCATGTGCCGGGAAAAAAACGGTGCATTGTGGGTGTTTACCAAAAGAGAAATGTATTGGGTTTCTCCCGACAGAAAGCAGAAGAAACATTATCCGAATCCTTTAATGAATGACAAGGAACCTTGTACGTATCGGGGAGTTGTATCAATTGGTGATAAATTATACATCGCTACGTTGGGAAAGGGGCTTTTCTGCTTTGATAAACAGTCGGAGACGTTTTCTTCTTTTGTAGACGTGGGCTGCAACTTGATTAACAAACTGTCTACCGATGGGAAGGACCTGCTGTACCTGAGTACGGATGGAGAAGGAGTGGCCTTTGTCTCGGTGAAACAGAAAAAGGTGGTACGTACTTTCCGCAACGATCCTTCGCATGGAGAAAGCCTGCACTCCAATTCCGTGTATTCCTTATTGCTCGATCGTGACGGATGGTTATGGGTAGGTTTCTATCAGCAGGGGCTGGATGTGACAAATTACAATAGCGGGGCATTCTCAGTGTACGATTATCCTCCTTATTTTGATTCCCGCAATCTGTCCATTCGTTCCATTTGCATTTCGGGAAAGGAAAAATTGATAGGTACACGCAGTGGAGGGTATTATGTGGATGAGGTTCGCGGACGCTATCGTTTCTTTGCAAAACCGGAGATAAGGAGCAACCTGATTATGTGTTGCGAGAAGTTTGGCAACGAATACTATATCGGTACCTACGGAGGAGGGTTGTATAAATTCCATCCGGAGACGATGACCCTCAGTGATTTTGTTCCTTCCGAAGGAGAAGGCCCCTTCCCGAATGATTATATTTCTTGCATGGCAGAAGATTCGGAAAAACATATTTGGATATGTGCATCTTCGGGATTGTATTGTTATGACAGGCAGGGAAAACAGTTAGGACATTACACGAGTGAGAACTCTTCTTTGCCAAGTAATTCCGTATTCTATATGCTTTTTGATTCCAGTGGAAAGGCCTGGATTTGCACGAACAACGGTCTGGCCATTTGGGAACCAAGTGGCAGGAGAATCCGTACGGATGTGTTTCCCGAAGGGTTTATTCATAAGCAACGCATTCTGTCTGTATACGAAGATTTTGAACATCAATTGTATTTTGTGCCTGAAAAAGGAGAATTGTTTATATCTGACTTGCAGATGAACAGTTTTCGTTTCTGGTCTCCTTCTTCGTTGCTTTTAGGTAAGAATTTATCGTTTGTGTTAGAAGATAAAGACAAATGGCTGTGGATTGGTACGAACGACGGGTTGTATCGTTATGACAAGAAAGAGGTTTTCATTCCCTACAGCTTTGCCGATGGAGTGCCTAATCCCATTTTCTTTACTTGTATCCCGGAAATAGATGAGCAGGGAGTAATCTGGTTTGGCAATTCAAAAGGGCTCATTTCTTTGCGTAAAGACTGGCGTATGCGTGAGAACAAGAATACGTACCGTGTAGGTATATCTGGAGTGTTGCTGGAAGGAGAAGAACAGGATAAGCTGTTGAAAGAAACATTTCCGGGGCAGTATCAGATAGCTCTTTCCTGCTGGAGAAAGCACCTCACATTGTTGTTTTCAGACTTGACTTATACCGATGTGCCGCATACCTTTTATGAGTATAAGTGGGAAGATGACAAAGAATGGACACGGTTGGAAGGAAAATCAGAACTGGTGTTTTATGACTTGCTTCCAGGCAAGTATATGCTGAAGATACGACGTATGGGAGAACCGGATTCCGCGTCTGTGCTGACGGTGGATATTTCTATGCCAATGGGTTATCGCATGTTGTTCGGAGGTATAGCATTGATGCTGTTAGTGCTGGCTGCCATAGGTTATTATCTGGTAAAAATAAGACAACGTGCAACGGCTGCTGAAACGGGAGTAGGAAAGCCGTTGACCGAAGGTGAGGAGCCGGAAGAAGAGAAAAAGGAGAAGCATATCTCCTTGACTCAGGAAGAGTGCGAGCAATTATTGGTAAAAGTGCGAAGCTGCATGGAAATACAGAAACTGTATATAAATCCGGACTTGAAGATTGGGCAGCTTTCCGATAAGGCAGGGGTGTCGGTGTACTTGCTTTCTTATTTGTTCAATCATTATTTGAACAGCAGTTACTATGATTTTGTGAACAGTTATCGGATTGAAGAGTTCAACCGGTTATTGGAAAAAGGAGAGCATACACAATATACCCTGCAAGCCTTGATAGAGAAATGCGGTTTTAGTTCCAGAACTTCCTTCTTCCGCTATTTCAAGAAAGTAAACGGCATGTCGCCGGGTGAGTATATTCGTAAGTTTGATGAAAAGAAATAGCGGCATGTAAATTCACTTGAAATATCTTTAGGTGGTTCCTCCAGTACCAAATAATTATTTGGTACTGGAGGAATTTGTTTTATAAAATACTGTAATATAAGCTGTTGAGCGATTTTCTTGTTCCATGCAAAAGGGTGGCCATTCTCTTGGCTGTATATATTTTTTCTTTGTGAAATACTGTCATATATTTGCATCCGTAATCAGTTAACAAAATGTAGATATGGAAAACATACTTGCACTTTCAAACCAATCAATCTCGGATGCTTATACGCAATATGCACGTTCCATCTTCCTTTATATATATTATAAAACGGAAGATGAAGAACTGGCGCACGATTTGGTGCAAGACACCTTCTTACGTTTGATTTCCTATCGGGGAGAGATTTGTTTTCACACGGTAAAACATCTGCTTTTCATTATTGCCCGCAATTTGGTAAATGATTATTTACGCCGGTATTATAGGACACAGGAAGTGATGGACGAGTTGTATGAAAATACGAAATCGGAAGTCTGTGAGATGGAGTCCTCGCTTTATGCGGAAGAATTATCGGCATGCGAACGGGAGGCTGTGGCTCAGCTTCCTGCGCGACGTCGTAGGGTATACGAACTGATTCGTTTTGAAGGAGAGGATACTGCTGGAATAGCTGAAATGCTGAATCTTTCGCAGCGTACGGTGGAGAATCATCTGCGGATGGGAAGGGCTGAAGTAAGAAGTTATATCAGACAATGCATATAAACAGTCATTTTAAATCATATAATATGGAAAATAAGAAAAGGAAATGGATTTGCGCCATGTTGGCGGTTTCTTTTCTGTTGGGTGCCTGTGAAAAGGAAGAAAACGGAGGAGAACAGAATGGCGATGCGGTGGTATTCAGCGGAGTTATCCAGAAGAATCAGGAGGTAACGGCTTCGCGTATACTGACAAACAGTTCATGGGCAGGGTTGACCGATAATCGGGTGGCCGTGCGCATAGGAGATGTGGTGAAGGAATATAAGGTAGACGAGGAAGGCATGATGACTTCCGAACAACCTTTCTATTGGGAAAATGCTACGGAATTGACGGTAGACGCCTGGTATCCGTATAACGATGGGGCTTACAGTGAAACCGTAGTGGTAAAATCGGACCAGAGCGACAACAACAATTTTATTGCAAGCGATTGTGTGGAGGCTATGCAGGGCAAGCTTCAGAAGGAAACTCCACAGCTGGTATTTGCGCATCGCACGGCAAAGTTGGTATTCAAGTTTTATCCTACGGAAACTGGTTATACGAACAAAATCGTGTACGACGGACTGACCGGTGTGGAAAACGATGCGAAGGAAGTCATTTTCAATCCCTCAAACGAGGTGTTGCTTGCTCCTCAAACGCTTCCGGCAGGAAAGGCTGTGCTTCGGGTGTTGATGAACGGTCACTGGATTAACTTCGGTGTTGTTTCTCCAGAACAGGATGTGGAACTGAAGGCTGGTGTAAGCCATATTTTCAAGGTAGAAGTAGATGAAATTGAAGGTGTTTCTATCACTTATCAGGGAGATGCAGCTTGGAATTATATAGAAGAGACATTAGCAGGCAATAGTCCGGCGCTTACACCGGGAATGGATGGTCAATGGGGTGTGGGAGGCAATACAGGTGCGATTACCGGTGAAAGCCCCATATTAAAGCCTGGGTCAGAAGATAGTCAATGGGGGATAGAAGATAAACCTGCAGAAATAACGGGGAAAAGTCCGAATCTGGAACCGGGAGTTGGAAGCGAAGTAGAATGGGGCACGGTTACCACTACGCTTACCGGAACAGTTGAGGGTAATTAAATGTTATGATTTTAATATTAAAAATAATAACTTAAAAAGATAAACTAATGAAAACAAATGTATTCTTTAAGTCAGCATTCGTAGTTAGCTCATTAATGATGATGGTAGGTTGCAGCCAGGAAAATGTAACAGAACAGGTAGAAAATAATTTGTGTACCATGATGGTGAATGTGACAGAGAGTGGTTTCTCTACTATGAATGACGATTCGCGTGTGGTAACAAGTGATGATTATAAGACTTCTTTTGAGGATAACGACCAGATTGGTTTGTTTATAGTAGAAAACGAAACCGGCAAATTGCTGAAGAATATGGCTTTGACCAAAAGTGGATCAAACTGGGAAGGTACGGTTTATTATTATGATAACGCTGACTATATTGCTTACTATCCATACGATGCACAGTTGAAAGAAGTGACTTCTGTAGCAGACATTGAAAAGTATTTTAGCGATAACAAATATACAGACGATCAGAGCACAGAAGAAAATTACAGAAACTGTGACTTGATGACGGCAGTGGTAGAAGCTGAAAGTCTGACAGAAACTTCTCCGTTGAATTTGAACTTTACGCATAACAATGCATTGGTGGAATTCAATATACCTTACTATTCATATAGTACAGAAGCTGATGGTGCCGGATACAGATATTCAGTGCCGGTAGACCTCGGGTTGACTTTAGCTGGAAAAACTGATTTCAAGCCTTATCAAGTGGCAGTAGGAAAATATCGCATGATTGTGCCTGTAGGTGAGTCATTGGCGTTTAGCGGAAAATTTACAGATGCTAAATTAAATAAGCCAGTATATGTTAATGTTGAAATTAAGAATGGGCTTGCTAAAAATGCCGGCATGGTATATGATGTGACGTATACTGATAGTCCTATAGTAGGAACAATTGAAGAAAGACCCTTGGAACCGGGTGACTATTACTATGCGGATGGAAACATTGTACCGAATGATTTTACAGCTGTACCGAAAGAAAATTGTATCGGTGTAGTATTTGCTACAACTACAAAAGATGAAACTGCTTTGGATGGCACTACTACTTGCAGCAATGGCTATGTGATGGCTTTGGTGGATGCTACAGGAAATGACGATAAAGTGACTTCATGGACTTATTATTGGGGACAGAATAATACTTCTATTGCGAGTTTGTATGCGACAGATAATTCGACTGATAACACATCATTGACTGCGGTTATAACAGATGACTCAAAGTCGGGTTTTTATAATACGGATTTAATTGTAAAGAGTGGAAATTATACAGATAATGTTGAATACATTCAGCATGCGGTTACAACTTTTGGTCAGGAAGGTTATTTTACTTCCAAGTATAAAGCTCCTGAATCTACTTCTGGTTGGTTTATTCCAAGTGCAGCACAGCTTGTAACCTTGATAAAGAATTTAGGAGCTGATGAAAATGGTAATTTTTCTTATGATGGCTCAAATTATAGTGTTACAGATTATGATGGTACTCAGAAGATTTGGTTTAATGATGTGGTTGAAAAATTGAACTCTAAATTAAGTGCTGTGGGTGGCAGTTTTGAGAAGAACAAAGGTTTTATGACAGTTTCTGTTGCAAGTGAGTATAACGTAGAGTCAAACGTAGTTTCAAATGTTCCTTTGTATTTGAATCATTCAAGTTCTAATAGTAAGGCTGATTTCATTGCAGTAAACTTGGCAGAAAGTAATGGTAACAAGAAAAACGTACGCCTGATTCTCGCATTCTAAAAGAAGGATACAAGGTAATAAAAGGTCTTTTTAAGTTTTCAATAGGTAATAACAGTCATAACGTTAATAATTAAGTCAATTGTATGAATAAAGATTTCTTGAAATATCCTTTGAAAAGAATTCTGTATTCTTCAGTGATGCTGCTTGCATTGGGAGGAGGGTTTGCGTCTCCTCTCTATGCAGAAGTGTCGGAAGCACGTTCTGTCATGCAGTCATACAAAGTGGAGGGTGTGGTGCTCGATGCAACCGATATTCCGGTGATTGGAGCCAGTATCTTGGAAAAAGGAACAACCAACGGGGTGATAACCGATATAGATGGGAAATTTGTACTGAATGTGTCTTCGAAAGATGCCATTGTGGTAGTTTCGTACATCGGATACAAGACGGTAGAGTTGCCGGCTTCAGATGCACGCCTGAAGAAAATCGTGATGCGTGAAGATACGGAGATGCTCGAAGAAGTAGTCGTGGTGGGTTATGGTGCCCAGAAGAAAGAAACACTGACCGGTTCGGTAGCAGTAGTAGGCGATGAAATCTTCAAAGACAAAGGTACGGTGTCTAACCCCCTTCAGGCTATGCAGGGACAGGTGGCCGGTCTGCGTATCACACGTTCGTCGGCTGCGCCGGGTGAAGAAGGATGGGGCGTATCTATCCGTGGTGCCGTGTCAAAGAACTCTACTGAACCTTTGCTTATCGTTGACGGTGTACCGGCCAGCAGCGTAAGTGAATTGTCGCAAATCAACTCAGCCGATATTGAATCTATCAACTTCCTGAAAGATGCTTCGGCGGCCATCTATGGTTCGAAGGCAGCAGGTGGTGTTATCCTTGTTACTACCAAACGTCCGGAATCGGGTAAGGCGCGTGTGGAATACAACGGTTCGTTTACACGCAAGATCGTAGGCTTGCAGCCGCGTTTGATGAGCCTGGATGAATGGACAGATGGTGTGATTCAGGCGCGTCAGAACGATGGATACGGTGAAGACGACAAGTGGATACGCTATGCTACACTGACTAAGCAGTTGAAAGGAAGCTGGATTGACATGAAAGACGGTACGGTACCCGATCCGATTCCGGGAGAATTTGTGGGAGTGGCGGATTTCGTGTTCCACGATATGAACTGGACCGATGTGTTGTGGGGCAATGCCAATTCTACACAGCATGACTTGAGTGTTTCCGGAGGTTCGGATAAAGTGACCTATCGTCTGTCACTCGGTTATCTGAACGACCAGGGAACCTTGCAGTGGGGTAATAACTCGAACGAACGATATAATGTACGTCTGTCCAACAGCTTCAAATTGACAGACAAATTTTCTATCGAGTCGAATGTGTCAGCCAGCCGTCAGCATCAGGTGTCGCCTACACAGATAAATGCCGTACTGGGTGTGTCTATTCCGCAGCCGGGTTTGCCGGTTTCTTCTATTGACGGGAAACCGTATGCCTGGGGAGGTATTCATGCACCGAACTGGCTGGTAGAAAAAGGTGGTGACAACAGACTGGTGGTAACTTCCATGTCAATCAGTGAGATGCTGAAGTATAATGTAATGGAAGGATTGGACATAGCGGCTACCCTGGGTTATACCACTAACACTGCGATGAGAGATGCACAATATCTTTCCATTGACTGGTATGACTATAGCGGTACATTGATTCAGAACGAGAACAGCCCCTACCCGGCACAGGACAAGTCATCTTATACCAAGAGTGCATCACGAAAAGACAGCTATACAGCTTCCGTGTTTGCCACTTACAACAAGAAATTCAATGAAATCCATGACCTGACAGCCATGGTGGGATGGCAATACGACAGAACAGACTATGATTACAGTGCGACTAAAGCCATGAACGTGGAATCGGCCATTACTTCCTTGAATGGTCAGGGCGAAGTCTATATTGACAAGATTGACAAATGGAAAGAAGCCGTGATGTCTGTGTTCGGACGTTTGAACTATAACCTGAAAGAACGTTACCTGATTGAAGGAAACTTGCGTTACGACGGTTCTTCCAAATTCTTGCCGGAAAACCGCTGGAGCATGTTTTACGGAGTGTCAGGAGGTTGGCGCGTGACGGAAGAAGCTTTCATGGAAGGTGTACGCGACTATATGAGCGACTTGAAACTGCGCTTCTCTTACGGTGAAGTGGGTAATCAGAGCGGTATCGGCCGTTACGACGGTGTGCAGCTGTATAATTACAGGACTGCCAGCGGGGCATATCTGGGCAATTCAAAAGGCACATACGTAGAATCGGCCGGTCTGGTCAGCACTGAACGTACCTGGGAACGTATCTATAACTACAACTTAGGTGTGGATGTGGCATTCTTCAATGGCAAACTCTCCGGTAGCTTTGAGTTGTTTATGAAAAAGAACAATAACATGCTGGTGGAAAGACTTTATCCGGGTGTACTGGGAGGAAGTGCTCCTGACATGAACACCGGAAAGTTTGAAGCGAAAGGTTATGATGGAAGCCTGACATGGCGCGACCAGATTAAAGATTTCCGTTATAACGTAGGAGCTACGCTGACTTACATGACCAACAAGTTGATTGACGGTGGTGAAACGGTGAAAGTAGCCGGTTACAATGCAGCTATCAATGGTTATCCGTTGAATTCCGTATTTGGTTATCGTTATGTAGGAAAGATTCAGAATGAAGAACAGCTGATGAAGTACATCCAGCGTTATGGAGGAAACAACTCCATCGACATGCCTACCAATTTGCGACTGGGAGATAACATGTATGAAGACGTCAATGGAGACGGAAAACTGACACAGGATGACCTGGTTTACCTGGGTTCGGATGACCCGAAATTTTCTTTCTCTTTCAACTTTGGATTTGAATGGAAAGGATTCGACTTCTCGGCTGTATTCCAGGGAGTGGGCAAGCGTACTATCTATCGTGGCATAGACGCGTGGAAGGTTCCTTTCAAATCCATTTGGTTGAATACGTCTAACCAGTCTGTAGGTAATGTATGGAGTCCGGAAACTCCGGATAATTACTATCCTACTTACTCGAATAATTCATCCATCAATAATTATAACTACATTGCTTCTACCTGGTCGTCCGACAACGGTTCTTATCTTCGTCTGAAGGATGTGGTGCTGGGATATACCTTGTCGAAATCAGCATTGAACAAGATAGGGAATTTCCTGACCAACCTGAGAGTCTATGTATCGGCTTCCGACATTTGGGAGAAATCGTATATCCGCGACGGATGGGACCCGGAAGCAAGCCGAAGCGTATCAGAAAAGGAGCGTTATCCGTTCAATAGAAATATAACAGTGGGTATTAATGCGGCATTTTAAACGAATGAGACAATGAAAAGAAATATATGGACATCAATTTTAATACTGCTTGCAGCATTCAATTTACAGTCATGTCTGGACTTTGAACCGGAAACGCAGCTTGCAGACAGTAATTACTGGCAAAAACCCGATCATTTCAAATTGTTTGCTACACAGTTCTATGGATGGACGCGTGATTTCAAGCATTTGGACGGGACTGCTCACAGTGACGGGCGTTCTGATTTGCTGACAGGACAGGTGCTGGACTTTTACAGTAACGGAACAAATACCGTACCGTCGAGCGATAAGAATTATACGGATAACTATAACCGTATTCGCCAGACTAATATTTTGCTGGAGAAAGCAGAAGCTTATGCTACTGTCAATGACATCAAGACGTATGTAGGTGAAGCCAAGTTCTTCCGTGCTTACTGCTACTTTGACTTACTTCAGATTTTTGGCGACGTGATTATTGTAAAGACACCTTTGGACATTGATTCGCCGGAAATGAAGAAAGCGCGCGATTCCCGCAATGATGTGGTAGATTTCATCATTGAAGACCTGAATGATGCAATTGACAAGTTGCCCAAGCACAGTGAGATTGCAGAAACAGATAAAGGACGTGTGTCGAAAGAAGCGGCTCAGGCTTTTCTGTCGCGCGTGGCATTGTATGAGGGAACCTGGCAGAAATTCAGAAATGAAGGTCAGCAGAACAGTGAACGGTCTAAAAATTTGCTGAATATCGCAGCCAATGCAGCCAATGAAGTGATTAAGAGCGGAACCTTCTCTTTGTTCAAACCGTCGGAGTTAGGCGACTGGGCGTATAAGTACTTGTTTATTCTGGAAGATGAAAAGTCGAATCCGGCCGGTTTGATGAAGAGTAGCAACAATGAATACATTTTCTCCCGTCGTCATGACCCGGTGGTAAGTACCATTGGTTTTAACTTGACAGAGGGTCGTTTAGGAAATGCGGTATATGTTACTCGTAAGATGGCTAACATGTATCTGACTTCAGAAGGACTTCCCATAGATCCGAAAACGCATGACTATTCTATGATGAATTCCGAGTTTCAGAAGCGTGATAACCGTATGAAGAATACCCTGATGGAACCGGGAGAATATTTCTGGAGCCCGGGTGGAGGTCGTGTTGACTGGAAAGGTGGCGAAACAGACAAGAGGAATGCGGTGTTCAAGAACTTCAAGCCGCAGAAAGGTACAGGTTATTTCCCACAGAAATGGTGTTGCGAACGCGACGGTGTGCCTACCGGAAATGAATCGTATGACTATCCGATTATCCGTTATGCGGAGGTGCTGTTGAATTATGCGGAAGCTGTGTTCGAACGGGATGATAAGATTGAAGACACTGATTTGCTGAAATCACTGAATTTAGTTCGTAAGCGTGTGAACTCAAAGATGCCGGATTTGACCAATGATTTTGTGGATGAGCATGGTTTGAGTATGCGTACTGAAATTCGCCGTGAACGTACGGTAGAGTTGTTTGACGAAGGTTTCAGAATGGATGACCTGAAACGCTGGAAAACAGCAGAAACTGAAATGCCGATGAACCTGTTAGGGATAAAATGGACGGGTACAGAATACAAGAATGCATGGACTTCGGCTGCTGGCAAGGCGAAAGATGCCGATGGCTGCCTGATTCACGAATCCGGACGTGTGTGGGAGGAAAAGCATTATCTTTATCCGTTGCCGACCGACCAGTTGCAGTTGAATACGAATCTGAAACAGAATCCGGGCTGGGAATAAGCTATGTGTAATTATGTAAAGGTGAGTTCTATCAATTCAATTTATCCTCTTGTATCAGACAGCAGAACTCT
>OGZB01000843.1_pt1 | contig 18681 bp, 16 predicted proteins | sample 1576691 | NCBI WGS metagenome assembly OGZB01 (sample SAMEA3541479, study PRJEB24748) | human gut metagenome | biome: human gut; feature: human-associated habitat; material: faeces | place: China | collected 2012
GCGTTCACGCACGATTTTCTGTCACTTGCGCAGGTTTTGTAGATTTCGGGGAAACACTGTGGTATTTTGGGGGCACAGCAAAGGTTCCCAGCATCGGCGCGCAGATGCTGAACATATCCGCCCCGCAGCCAACCCAATACAACTCGGATACCACAAACCACTACAGTTAAGGAGGATTTCCATGAAAACCAAAAAGCGTTTTTTCACCCTGATGCTGGCGCTTGCGTTGGCCGTCTGCATGGCGGTTCCTGCGTTTGCTAGTTACTCTTCGACAAAACCATCAGGTGGGTCGGCAGGGATTTGCTGCATATGCAAATTCCTGCCGACTTCATAAGTTGGAGGAATTGCAGCATGAGAAAAAGTACAAAGTGGTTTGTCTATGGTATCGCCATCCTCATAATCGCAGCAGCGATACTTTTTGTTTGGGTTTACCCTCAGCTGGATCGAAGCGCACAGCAAACGATCCGAGATATTCAGACAGGTGCGCTCGCAGATGATACACAAACGGAATCGCCAACCGTTGACGGCCATACGGAAGCCGACAATGGTGGTGTCCCGACGGCCGCACCGGAAGCCTTGGCCGTCGGCCTGCGCGGTGTTGGGGAAACCATTCATGACACAGAAACGATGGGGGAAGGTTCCCGTGACTATACGCTGAACCGGGTGGATGTATACGACACGATAGAGGACTCTCCCATTTCTTTGTCCGAGTGTGTACCAAACACTTCCTATGACACCTATCAGACATGGAAGTTTATTCTGCTCGATATGAACGTGACAAACACTTCAGAATCTGAAATGGAACCCCGTGCGGGTGAAGAATACCAATTTATGCTTGACCTCATTCCGCGAAATGAGGGTGATTCACAAATGCTCTATTTCAGTGCACACCCTGACAGCACAAATAGCGCTTCCGACTACAACAAGTTCAATTTGGCCCCTGGTGATACGTTAAATTTTCAGATTGGAATTTTTATTGAGCCATCCGCGTGGGAGGAACAGTCTGTATACCTCCAAGTCGGTTATGACAATGCGTCCGGTGTTGGCTTTTCTTATTTCTCATGAAAATGGTGGTGGCGCAGATGTATAACTGTATCCGCATGGAGTTCCGCAAATGCTTTCACTCTCATAACTTTATCATTTCAATGGCAACCTGCGTTCTTCTCGCATTGAGCAGCGCATCCTATTGCTGCCAGGGATATTTGAATATACATGATGCTCTGGATCAATATTGTTTTGAAAACGGACATATGGTCTCTAACGAGTTGTTCCCTGTCTGGACTTCCTATAATTATTGGATTGGCGGTGAGTCGGAAACGCTTGCTTACTCTGCCTTCTACACGCTGCTTCCGCTATTTGCAATTCTTCCCCACTCGTTATCTTGTCTCCAGGAGAAAAAATCATCCTATGCCAACCAGATGATTGTGCGTGTCGGCCGTCAGCCTTACTATCTTTCCAAAGGGATCGTATGTTTTTCCGCAGCGTTTATCACGATTGTTATTCCACTCATCTTAAATTTTGCTGTCACGGCTGCTTTTATTCCAAGCACGGTCCCTCAAATCAACTACGAAATCTATAACCATGTATATTTTGGCGCTATGTGGGCGGATCTGTTCTATACCCATCCGGCGCTTTATGTTGCCCTGTACATTCTGCTGGATGGTTTGTTTGCCGGGTTGATTGCTTTGATCGGCTATGCGTTTTCTTTCTATATCACAAATCAATTTGCCGCAGCCGCTTTCCCGTTACTGCTTTTTTGGGGAATCGACTATCTTTCCAGCCTATTAGCCCGTGCAATTCCAGGGGCGAAATGGTCATACGAAATTTCGCCAATCGCATATCTTCATCCGGCAACTCTCCGCTATGATCCAAACGCAGCTATAATTCTTATAGAAGCTGTCATGCTGTTTTGTTCAGCAATCGCAATCATTTTCAAAAGGGGAGTATGGCATGAATAGAAGCAATCCCTTCCGTTTCGATTTAAGAAACGGCATCCGTTTTATCGCAAAGAAATTTCTGGTTTTGCCGCTTCTTGTGTCGCTTGTCTGTTTTGAATTCATGCTTCGCCTGAGAGAAACAGCTTCCCTCAATCATCAGTACGCAGGCGCACAGCCAACACTGGGGGATTTTGCCATGTATCTTTTTGGCGGCATGAAACCCTATTTTCCGAATCCAGACGAACCATTCCTGTTTCCTGTTTCTTGGTTTCTGGTCTTTGGAATTTGCCTGTTTCTTACGCTTTATTATCCTGTGTATGATAGAGATACATTTGGGAAAATGGTCATCGTATATTCCGGCAGCCGCACAAAGTGGTGGACGGCCAAATGTGCCTGGATTATCGTTGCAACCTTCCTTTACTTTTTCCTGTGCTGGATCCTCCTCCTCATCAACTGCCTGCTGTACGGCGGTCAATTTACCCTTTCTGTTTCCCCCTATATGAGCGATATTTTTTTGTTAAGGGAAACCGTACCGCCAGACCAGTGGAATGTATGCCATGTACTCCTGCTCATGCCTCCATTGATCGCATCTTCTTTCGGCATATTGCAAATGCTGCTAACGCTTTGGTTTCGCCCCATTATCTGTTTTTTGATATCAGCAATTCTTATGTTGGCATCGGCATACTTTTGCGTCCCTGTATTGATCCTCAACTATGCATTCTGCATTCGCAGCAATGAAATACTGGTGGATGGGTTTTCCTTTCCCTCCGGAATCGTATACGCGCTTGCTTTGTCCCTCCTTTGTATGTTCATTGGGCGACATCGCTTCCGAAACTTTGATCTTTACTGAGGGGGTCGTACCTTATGGATTTATTGCCAAGAATCGAAATTGACGGTGCATCTAAAACTATAGGGAACAGCGTTGTACTTGATCAGATTCAATTAACGGTTAAACCGGGAGAAATGATCGGTTTGCAGGGGGTTAACGGCTCCGGTAAAACAATGCTGCTGCGGCTAATTTCCGGTCTCATATATCCTACAAAGGGCCATGTCCTAATTGACGGCAAAATGTTAGGTTCCGACTTGGAGTTTCCTCCCAGCATCGGCTTTCTCATTGAAAATCCTACGTTTTTACCACAATACACGGGCGCTGAAAACTTACAGATGCTCTCGTCTCTTCATCAAATGATGCCCACTGCTCAAATCGAAAGCGTATTGCAGCGTGTTGGCCTCCATGACACAAAATATAAAAAATATTCACTTGGGATGAAGCAGCGGCTTGGCATCGCAGCGGCTGTTTTCGAACAACCCGATATTATTCTTTTAGATGAGCCAACCAATGCTCTTGATGAGAGCGGCATTACCATGCTGGAAAATGTGATTCAAGATGAAACTTCGCGTGGCGCGACTATTGTCATGGCAAGTCACGACATGAACTTTTTGCACCATTGCTGCAGCAAAATCTATACGATGCGGGCTGGCACACTGTCACTGTAAAGAGGTACTTTGCTATGGGAAAAAAGATTCGCTTAAAACGGAAAAGCACCATCGCTGTGTTGTCAATTCTTGCGTGTCTCGTCGGTTTGGCCTCCTGGATGGCGGCTTTTTACCATACCAATCATCTTCCGTATCAAATCCCTGACAAAATTTATCAGGCGGGTGATTTTGTTCCAGTTGGCAACAACTATTTTATTTCTCAGGATGAGAACCCTGACGGTTATAGTGTGCAAGTCAATGATGCAAAATTGCTGACTTATCAGCAGTTGTTTGAACAGTACAACTTGGATTATCATGAATATTCCAGACTGGATGAATATGGGAACGTGGAATCTAATTATGTATATGACATAGAACTCAATATTTCTAACACAGATAATACGACTGGGTATATTTTCTTTGGACGATATCTTTTGGTAGACAAATCCCTGACGCTTTTCTATAACAGCACAATTCAAGCTCTGGTATATCCCGAACTTGCAGATGTCGGCAGCCTTAAGCTGAAGCCCGGAGCCAACAAAACCCTTCATTTCTTTTTTACGCCGAGCACTGGTGCTGTCCAAAAAAGAGTAAGAAAAGTCGAGAAGATGCTTACGGAAGATGTTTTTTCACTCTGCGTTTCCGAATTCCCTGCTCGTCTGCTAATAAAAATCAAGTGATTGCATCATCGGATACCGAACGCTATGTTTTTCTGTGATGTGATTCGTACGCGAACGGTAGATATCCTCATCTGTTCGTTGCGAAGAAAGCTTCATCTTGAGAAGATCATTCGAACGGTTCCGACAGTTGGCTATATGTTGGGGCGACTGTGGCGCAAGTTGTACGGATGGTAATTCTGCCAACATGAACGCGAACGTGGCCACTGCAATCAGCCGCGCGACCGACGGTTGACGCTCCGTAACAGACAGAAGGCGGGCATTGGATTGCCTGCCTTCTTTCATTATGTATGTTGTTTTGCCGGCAATACCAAGCAAAAGGAAGCGCCGCCACCTGGCGTATCCTGTACGGTCAAAGAACCGTGTTGCAGGTTGGCCAATTCCGTGGCCACCGTCAGCCCCAATCCATAATGATGGGCGCTGTTTTCGACAGTTGCCGCGCATTCATTTTTAGAAGTTTGCCGGTAGAAATAGGTAAACACCGCCTGTTTTGCATTGTCCGGTATGCCGGGGCCGTGGTCGATTACCCAAAACCGAACCTGGTTATGTTGGAAGTCTACCCGCAGCGCAACAGCGCTACCAGGAGAGGCGTAGGTGTGCGCATTGTCCAGCAAGATGGCCAAAATTTGCTGTAGCCGTTGCTCATCGGCCAAAACCATCGGCAATGGTGCATCCGGCATCTCCAGCGCAAGCATTTGTTCCGCGCGGGCCAGAACCGGCTGAAAGGTTTCGTAGGCAGTCATAGCGGCTTCCTCCGGCAAAACAGGTCGAAGCTGCAGTGTCCAATGCCCGGTGTTGCTGTTTGTCAAAACTAGCATATCGTCGATCAGACGTCCCATTTGGCGGGTCTGTTGCTGAATCAAATGGCATGGCTCCGCCAAATCTTGGCTTTTCTGTTTCAGAAGATCAGCCGACGTGGAAATCACAGCCAACGGCGTTTTCAATTCATGGCTGGCAGACGCCAGAAAGCGGATCTGCTCCGTTTGCGCCTGTTCAATCGGGCGTACAGCAAAACGGGCCAAGATGGCAGACATCAGGATAAGTGCGGCCCACCCCAACATAAAAGCGGCAGCATACACGGCCAGTAAGCGCAAGACTTCGGCCGAATGGACTGTCACAGGTTGCATAACCAGTATATTGCACCACTGAGTAGTGGACATCGCCTGCCCTTGCAGGAAGCACCGCCAGTTTTGCCCTGCGGACTGTACCATGAAATTCCCACTTTGCGCTGCGGAAGAGTATAAGCCTCGCCCAATTGCAGATGCCTGCACAGATGCCAGTAGTTGTGTCAACGTTTCTTTTTGTAAGTCAGGGACGAAGGTCAGCAACGTGCCGCCGTCCACAACCGCCACGGCCAATTGATTCTGCCCGGCAAACTGCAACACAGTTTGGGTATCCACACCATAGGGCGAGGAGACATAGGCGGTTACAGTCTGACATTGGGAGAGAAATAGAGACTCGTCTGCATTGTTCATCTGACGACGGGCGGCCTGCCAGGCAACGGCGAAAGCAATCAGCAGAACCAGTCCGGTAACCAGCGCACAGAACGCAGTGATTCGGTATCGTGATTTCCTATAGATGGCTCCCCGTGTGGTGGATTTATAGCTCTCTTTCATAGGACAGTTGGTAGCCGGTGCCCCGGCTGTTTTGTATTTTCACGGCGGATTGCAGGTGCGCGAGCCGCTGCCGTGTCAGATGGATATAGGTGTCGATGACAGCATCGGTCACTTCCGCGTCCGGTCCCCAGATGCGGTTGAAGATTACGTTGCGAGTAATGGGCACTTCTGCATTTCGCAGCAGTAGTTCTATCAATTGGGCCAGCCGTTTGGGCAGGACTTCCTTCCCGGCAGGGCCGCTGAGCTGCCGCACGCTGGGGCGGTAGCTCAAGTCACCAAAACACAGCTCTCCGGGATCCTCAAGGGATACCGTGCGGCGCGACCAGATACGCAGCCGGGCCAGCAGTTCCTCCATGGCAAAGGGCTTGACGATATAATCATCTGCCCCCGCATCAAGACCGGTGACTTTATCGCCCAGGGTATCCAGCGCCGTCAACAGAAGAATCGGCACTGTGATACCAGCCGCGCGAGCTTCCCGTGTCAGTGTGATGCCATCTTTTCCGGGCAGCATTCTGTCGAGCAGGATCAGGTCGCTACTGTTGTTGAGCATTTGAAACTCTGCCTCGTTTCCATTGCTGCAAGTTACGACCGTGTACCCCTCGTTTTGTAAAACGGAAGCAATATTTCGGCACAGGGAAACGTTATCTTCCACAAGCAAAATTTTCATGCCCGCCTCCCAGATTCCTTGTCAAAAATTCAGGATAAATTTAGAGTGTGTTTGCTACAATCAGTTTAGAACAATTCAGGAAGGAAGTCAACAACCATGAAAACAATGCGCGCCAAGGCGTTGGCCTCTCTGCTGGCAGGGTTCGTCACGCTCGCTGGGTTTTCCGGCTGCCATGCATCTTCGGCAGCCATGTTTTCGGAATCGGCAACCATCAGCGCTTCTTCTGCTCCGCAGGACAGCGCGTCATCGACAACACAGATTTCGCAAACCAGTGAGGCGGGGACGTATGTGCAGGACGACATGACGGAACTGATGCCGCAGACCTATGCATATTTCACGGATTTGCGTCTCTCCGCGGATGGTGCTGTAGAAGTGGTGGGGCTGAGCCAGAGCGGCGGCGTACAACTTTTGCGCTGGACCGAGGATGTTTGGGAAACAGCTGTCGAATCCAGCCAGCCGGCCGTGGCGAACGGAGCTTTGACCGTCGCGGCAGACGGCACGCTTTGGACCGTTTGCCGCGATGACAGCGGTGCCTACACCCTGCAGAGCGGTACGGACCCTGCCGCTATGCAAACCATTCCGGTCGAAGCTTTGTCGCAAGAGGAAGCGCTGCCAATCAGCCTGCGACTTGCAGCAGACGGAAAGATATTTTTGACCGCTCAAGTCGGGGAAACCACCGTCTTTGTGCTGGTCGATCCTGCCACCCGGCAGGCCACGACCGTGACGCCCGGTTTCTATGGCAGCCCGGCCTTTTATGCAGAGGGTTCCATCTATACGTTTGCGGCCGGAAGCACCAGCTTGTCTGTACTCGATGCCACGAATGGCAGTGTATTGCAACAATACAGCTTGCCGTTGGCAGAGCCTTTGGCGCGGGCCAGCGCTGCCGCAATCCAACAAAACTGCCTGATTTGGGCAGACAGCAACGGTATCCATCAAATTGCCCTGGGTGGCACTTTACAGCAAAATCTGGCCGATAACCGCAGTTTTGCGCTTGCCAGCAGTTCCTTCATCGTACAGCAGATCGTGTTGGACGGACAGGGAAATTACTGGGTCAGTGGCGTAAATGCCGGCGGTCAGGCACAAATATACCGGTACCGGTATGATACCCAGGCGGCCGTCGCGTCCGGCGGCGAACTGGTGGTTTGGGCCATGGAGGATAGCCTTTTGCTACGTGAGACCGTCAATACATACGCATCTGAACACCCGGAACAGACGGTCACTGTGGAATATGGTCAAGACAGTCTGGACAATGGGATGACAGTGGACGATGTGATCCGCACCCTCAACGTAGAGATCTTTTCCGGTGAGGGACCGGATGTACTTGTGCTGGACGGTCTGCCCGTAGAATCTTACATTCGTCAGGGAATCCTCGCAGATTTAAGCAATATCGATACCAGCAACTGCTACGAAAACATTGTACATTGCTATGCCGATGAATCCGGCTGTTGGGCGCTGCCGCTGCTGTTCCGCCCCAGCCTGGTTTATTGCCAGTCTGAGGAAAACAAAGCACGGTTGTCTGAGGCCCAAAATTTGACCGATTTGCAGGATCTCCTGTGTGTCAAATCAAACTTTCATTATGATGGGTACTACAACCTGTTCAGCGAGTTATACCCGGCGGCCAGCGCGTCGATCTTTGCTGTCGAAGGCGAAGGTGTGAACGAGGATGCTCTGCGAGAGTTTTTGTCTGTCACCAAAGCGGTTGTTGATGCGCAGCAGATCAGCGCGGAATATGATCCGCTTTTTGGGGACGGGGAGGATACCGCCAGCGGGGATGACGGCCAGCACCTGGCTGTGGATATTCCTGTCAGTATGAACTGGTATGGCCGGGCGCAGGATCCGGCTGACTGCGCGGCAGGCAACCCCAGCGACTATCTGCTGACCTATATCTACATGGTCAGCGAAACCGGGAGCGTCCCGGCTCTGATTCGCCCCTTGCCGGGTGATGTGTTTACACCGGTGATGACAATGGGCGTATTGAATACATCTGACCAGGTAGACGCCGGCGTGGCGTTTGTTGGAACCATGTTGGATTGCGAAACGGAAGACCTGGCTGGCCGAGGCAGTTTCAATGGTTACTTTGTGCGTCAAGGCGTCCAACTTGCCAAAGTCAGCCAGCGTTATGATGGTACCGACGGTAACCCTACGCCGTCTGAATTGAATCTGGATGCCGTGATGGCCCAACTGACCACACCGTCGAACACGGATTTGAGTTTGAGGGAACTTGTCTATGAGAACGCGGCTCAACTGTATACGGGCGCGCAGGACTTGGAAACGACGGTGGCCAACATCCTGCAGCGAACGGACTTGTACTATGCAGAGCAACAGTAACCGGGGCCGCAACTGCTGTACGGCCACCCAACGGGAAACTCGTGCGGCCTGGTTGTTCCTGCTGCCCAGCTTGACTGGCGTTGTTCTGTTTGTTTTGCTGCCCTTTGCTGAGACGGTACGGCGCAGTCTGTTTGACACGATGGGAACTGCCTGGGTCGGCTTGAGCAATTACCGCTCTGTCATACAGAACGGTGCCTTCCAATTGGCCGTACACAATACGGCGCGCTTTTTGGGGATTTGCCTGCCGATTCTTCTTTCAGGCAGCCTGGTACTGGCGCTCGTGCTCCACAGCCGTCCGCTGCGGCAAACACGGGCTGCCCGCATCTTCAAAACCACCTTTTTGCTGCCTATTGCGATTCCTGTGGCCAGCATTGTGCTGTTGTGGCAAACCTTGTTTGCCCGGCGGGGGGTGTGCAACGGTTGGTTGACCTGCCTGGGGGTGCAGCCTATAGATTTTATGGGGACAGGTACAGCGTTCTGGGTTTTGACCGGCACCTATCTGTGGAAAAATTGCGGGTATACAAGCATTCTTTGGACGGCCGGGCTGGAAGCGATTCCGGTCGATCAGTATGAAGCAGCCCGCGTCGATGGTGCAGGGACATGGCAGCAGTTCTGGCATATCACCTGGCCTGAGCTCCAGCCAACTTTAGTCCTGACCTTGATTTTGAGCCTGCTGAATGCCTTCAAGGTTTTCCGCGAGGCCTACCTGGTGGCAGGACGCTATCCGCAGCAGAGCATCTATCTGTTGCAGCATTTGTTCAACAACTGGTTTTTAAGTCTGGACCTGCCGCGCCTTGCTGCTGCCGCCGTGTTGGTTGCGCTGGTGTTGTTGGTTGTGATTTTGGGATTATTGAAATGGTGGGACCACTGTGCGAAAGATGAGTAGGGTTCACAAACCGCACCGCTGGCAATGGCTCTGGCTGATACCGGCGGCGCTGCTGGTATGGTGGCCACTCTGGTTTCTCTTTATGGGCGCGCTGATGTCCCAGGAAGAATTGCGCTTGACAATTGGCCCGGCCCTAGGGCTGGGCACCGGATATACCGTCTGGCACCTGTTGCCAGACTGGCCGACGCTCGAACCGTTGCTAACCCTGCTGTTGGATACGCCGCAGTTTTTTGTCATGTTCTGGAACAGCATCGGCCAGTCTGTAGCCCAGGTGGCCGGGAACCTGCTGGTGGGCGCGCCTGCCGCTTGGGCAATCAGCCGGCTTCGCTTTCGCGGGCGCAGTATGGTTCGGGGGCTTTACATCGTTCTGATGCTATTGCCCTTCCAGGTAACCATGGTGCCCAGCTATCTGGTATTGCGCCAATTTGGCCTGCTGGACACGCCGTGGGCCATCATTTTACCGGGCATCTTTTCTACATTTCCGGTATTTATCATGGAGCGCGGCTTTGACACGGTTCCGAGAGAAGTCTTGGAGTCCGCTTCGATCGATGGTGCAAATCAATGGCAGCGTTTTTGGCGCATCGGGATTCCATTGGGGATTCCCGGTCTTATATCCGCCCTGACGCTGGGATTTTTGGATGCCTGGAACGCCATAGAACAACCGATGACTTTTTTGGAATCTCCACAATATTGGCCACTGTCCCTCTTCTTTACCGACCCGGCCAATCTGGATACAAAACAACTGGGGCTCGCGATGGCTGCCAGTCTGTGGATGTTGCTCCCTTCGATTCTGGCCTTCCGCTTCGGGCAAACATACCTGGAAGCAGGCTTGACAAAAGGGGCTGTGAAAGGATGAGCTCTTTGGACGTGATACATAAACTCAGACAGCGGTTGCACGCTACTGTCGCTGCCAAACCCAACCAGTGGCATACCGGTGTTGCCATGCTGCGCTTTCTTGCGCTCATGTTTTTGTTGACTTTGTTGGTGCGCGGAACCGCGGCCACCACGCTTCCAGTCGTCTCGGTGACCGCCCCGTACCAGGGTGTAGTTACGCAGAGCTTTACGGTTTCCGGTCAAATATCCCCCGGAATTGGAACTCCGCTGACCATCCCGGAAGGTCTTTTGGTCGAACAGATTTTCGTCCAACCGGGCGATCAGGTGACAGAAGGGCAAACGCTGGCACTCTTGTCTTTGGACGATGTGCGCACGGAAATCGAACAGGTACAGGCGTCCATGCAGCAGCATCAAGTACAGGCCAACCAGCTTCTGGCAGGGCAGGCGGCCGATCCGTTTGCCTGGCAGCAGGCGCAGCAACAGCTGGATCGAGCGTATGCAGACTATCAACAGGCAGCAGCGGAAGGCGAGGCGGATGTTTCGCAGGCACAGAATGTGCTGGATGCTGCCCACCAGGTTTTGGCAGAGGTAGAAGGCCGGAAACCGCAACGCCCTTACGAGGACGGCTTTTGGGAGATGGCAACGCCGGAACAAGCACAGACGGAACAGGATTACGCGGACTGGGAAGCGGAATACGCGACCGCGCAGGCGGCTGTGCAGCAGGCACAGGCGGATTTGGAAGCAGCACAAGAGGCCGCGGACAATGCAACGGAGGCGGCGCTGTCCGCCACGCAAAACGCAGAGGATTCGCGTAATAGCGCCCAGCACAATTACGCAAAGGAAACGGAAGAACTGGCTAAGTCAAACCAAACTGATCAAGCGGGCGCTCAGGTTTTGCTAGCCCAGATTCGGCAGGAAGATCAAACCTTGAAATCTCTCGAAGCCCTGCAAGCAGCAGGCGGAGCTTTTTTGGCCCCATCAGATGGCATTGTAACCGAGATGGCACTTACAGTCGGAGCAGATACGCCAGCAGTAGCGGGACTGCTGGCAGCAAACGAACAAGAATATGCGGTCACTGCCTCCTTGACAGCGGAACAAGCAAGCCTGTTGAAGGCGGGCGGTACGATTTCGGTGATGCAGGAACAAAATACCGGAACAGCCACATTGGAACAAGTCAATGATGATCTCGCCCAATTCACAGTGTCTGGTACACAGTGGAAAACGGGGGCAGCGGATATAACCGTCACGACTATGGGCGGAACGACAGGGCTTTGCCTGCCAGCCACCGCAGTCAACAGCGATAACGCCGGGAATTTTGTGTACCTGGTGGAAACTAAAAATACCGTGCTGGGCGTCCAAAGCGTGCTGGTCCGGCTGGGGGTTACCGTAGAAGAACGTGGCGATGGTGTAGTACGTATTTCGGGCGCTTTGAGCGGGCAGGAACAGATTGTCAGTGCAAGCAGCAAACCACTTTCCGCAGGAACAGAGGTGAGAATCGATGAGTAGGCGGCTGATGTCACTGATCTGTCTGGATATGTATTGCCTTTGCCTCTGGCTGGCTGTGCAGACTGTCGAGAAGGTTAGACAAATCAGCCCAGGCGTCAGTTTGCGCTACGCGCAGGCGTTGACCGGCGAACAGGTAAAAAAAGCGCAGACTTATATAAAAAGTAGTCAAAACACAGATGGGCTGATGGTAACTTTCTGGGAAGAAACCCAGGTGGCGGTGCGCTCCCCTGTAAGCACACGGACCTGCACGGATGTTTGCAGTATCGGTTTCTGCGGAACGGCCCATGATGCATACGGAGCAAGCTATGTGGTGGGAACTGCACCCGGCAGTGGCGACACCAGCCAGTGCGCTGTCAGTACGGCGCTGGCATGGCAGCTTTTTGGAAGTACAGACATATTGGAGCAAGCGCTTACGCTGGACCCGGATACAGAGGATGCCCGGACTTACCGGGTGTGCGGTGTCTTTGTATCGGAAACAGAGCAGATCCTTTATGGTGTTGAAACCACCGCTGCATTCCAACTTCTTGAATTGACCCATGTTTCTAGAGATAATCCGGGCCAAAGCGTTCAGCAGCTTTTGGCTGCCGCCGGTCTGGCTCAACCGGACCAAATCCTATATGATGCCGCCCTCGCCTGGGTTCTGTCAGCGTTGATTGGAATACCCGAATTGCTTCTTCTGCTTTGCGCCGGTTGTCGTCTGCTTCGCTTATTCCGCAATAAATCTCTGAGAGAAGTTATAGGGTTCGGGATTGCACTGCTGCTTGTTTGCTTACTTCCGACCTGTTTGGCTTCGCTGCCCGGATGGATGATTCCCAATCAATGGGGAAGTATGGCGGCGTGGCATTCGCTTTTGTCTGCCGCAGGTGACCGGTTGACGGAATGGTTTGCCTTGCGCCCAACTGCACGGGATGTGCAATTAAAAGGCGAAGCAGCACAAGTGGTTGTGTTTACCTGCGGGAGTCTGGTGTTCGCTGTGGCTGCTTGTTTGAGTTGGGGTTCTTCCGTTAAGACAAAAGGGAAACGCTCCTTGTGCCCGTATGACAACCACGCGACGTTAAACTTATAAGATGGGATCGATGAAAGCGATTTCTCCGTTCAAAGGCAAGGCTGCCGCATTCACCTGACGACCACAGAATATCAACTATTCATTACGCTGCTCGACCATTCTGGGCACATCTGCTCCCGAAACTTTCTTCTGGCATCTGCATGGAATATCACAGTGCCGATTCAGACGCGAACGGTTGATGTGCATATCGCAAAGCTGCGGAAGAAACTGGATCTAGGCCCGGATGATTTGAAAACCGTAATGGGACGGGGGTATGCGCTTTCAGGATAATGCGCGATGCCCGACAAATGGGTGAAATACATTTTGAAAGTCACATAAAGTATATCATCTATATTAGCGATTATTTTAGAGTTGACTCTCCCTTGCTTCCTTAAAGGAAACTCTAGTGTTTAGCCTACAAGAGCTTCTGGAGAATACACAATTAGAACGATTTACCTGCTCAACTAGAAAGGAAAAGTGTAAAATGATTACGAAAGAGAAAAACCGCACCAAAATTATTTGTGCAGTAGTTACCGCCATTTCCGCTATTGTAGCAGGTGGAAGCGCTTTTCAACTTTATCGCGGCACATCCGGCAACCCGCCAGCATTTTGCAACAGTGCTATACAGTCGATGAGCGCAGCGCGGCGGAACGGCGTAAGCACGAACGGTTCGCTCGCTTTTCCTCGCAGCTTGGAAAGTCCCTGCGTGCAGGAGAACGACAGCGTAAGGAACGCCGTCCGCATCTGTCTGGCAAAATCCTTGTAGTGCGCCTGTTGTAATACAAGGCACAATTCATCCATGTTGTGCGGGGATAAGGTTTCTGTGTACATCTGGCGGGCGGCATCGGGCAGCTTGTGCGCCTCGTCCACTACCAGTGCCTGATAACTGCGCAGGAGCAGTGGTCTATCTTCAAGTCGGTGCGATGCGTCTGCCAGCAAATAATTGTGATTGCAAATTTGGATGTCGGGTTTCATGGAATCTCGCAGATACTGCTGGTAGCGGCAATCCAAACGCATAAAGCAATCGCGCGGGCAGGACTGCGGCACACAGATCCGGCAGCGGTCATACCGAGAAAGTTCTGGGATATGATCCATGTCCAAAATATTTTCCGCAATGTGCAGGCTGTTCTTCTGCCGTTTTCTGCTTGGCTGCACCAGCGATGCTCTCTCAGCAAGGCGGGCATCGCAGACAAAACGCTCTTTGCCCTTGCGGACAACGGCTGTGGTGGGTGCGGTGATGATACCTTCGTCCAGCAAGACATCGGACAATTCGGGCAGATACTCTGTAAGGACCCGATGCGGATTGTTTCTATGTGCATTTATCGCTCAAGGTGCTTCTCGCTCTATTTATTGTATACCAAAAGGATTTGAGAATTATCAAGGAGAAATTAATCTGTTTCATAATGTTTCTCTGTTTGGGCAGACAAGCGGAACTGTCTTAAAGAAAAGCGTATTTAATCGGACGCATAGGTATATTCCACACATGATTTATCACGAAGATTATCTTCTTATACAAGCTGTTGCTTTGATAGCGCCAGTTTTTTATTGTGGTATTCCTTTAAATAAGTATAGGGGGGATGTGCCAGGTCAAACGACTCAAAACCCCAATACGCCTCAAGCTGAAGAATCCAAATTGATGTATTACAATATCGGTATGGAAGATAGCTTGCGGGTAAGTGAAAAAGGGAATGAATCTTTGAATATTTATCTTAGGTATTTTTTGTTTCATGACTTTAAAAGGAGACTTTCTCTTAAAGATAACGAAGCGTTGCTCCGTTTTATACAACGTCTTTCCTTTGATGTCAAAAAGTTGTTTTATCCTTTTGAGCTCAGCTTGATAGCGCATTATCCAAGAGTCGCTATTCTTTACATAAACCTGACGAAAGTTCGCTGGAGGTTAAGAAGGTATCCTACATGGGGTGATAAATGTGATTTGAATAAAATTAATCCACAATATTTAAATTGGTAAACAAATGACGTACATAGAAACAGTGCTATGGAGGAGCTTGCGTAAAATTTATGGCAAGATGACTGGATTTCAGAAATCAGCCGTCATAGTTGAAGAAACCGATCCTCTGAAAGCTTCGGATGCAATCTATACTTTACTTGATTCCAAGAGGCCTTGCATGATTGCACGCTTCGGAGCTACGGAAATGGCTTGCATTCTCAATTACTTAAGCATTCGCCAAGGAAAACCTCTTCTAAAAAAATATCTGAGAGGTGATGTCTCTGATTGGTGGTGGAACAAGAACGTCATGAACCAAATGCAAAATTGGAGTGGATTCTTCCCTCCTGACATTGAGCATCTTTCCCGGTTTTGCGAAATGATGCTTCAAGACGCTTCTTTGCTGGATATATGTGGGTCTTTTGAGACCGTACAGAGAGGATTACATATTCTCCGACCTTATATGTGCAATCCATTATTTATACCCTTATCTTTCTTTGATCCATTCGTAACATCTCGACCTTGGTCAAGAGTATTGAAAGGGAAGAAGGTTGTTGTGATTCATCCGTTTGCCGAACTGATCGAAGCGCAATACGCCCATCGTTCTGATTTGTTTGACAATAAAGATGTTTTGCCGGACTTTGAGCTAAGGACAGTAAAGGCTGTACAAAGTCTGGGTGGCGACAACCAAGGTTTCAAAGATTGGTTTGACGCACTGGAATGGATGAAGCGGGAAATAGGAAAAGCGGATTTTGATATCTGTCTGATAGGATGCGGAGCTTATGGATTTCCTTTGGCTGCACATGTGAAAAAAATAGGCAAACAAGCCGTTCATTTTGGCGGTGGCTTGCAATTGATGTTTGGTATCAAGGGTATTCGTTGGAAAAATCCACAAATTGCACTTGATGTGGGGCTTCCAGAAGATTGCTATTTGAAATATTTTTCTAATCCTGCATGGGTTAGTCCAGACGCATATCGTACGGTACATAGCGATAAAGTAGAAAACAATTGTTATTGGTGATTTATGTATGCTTTACTTCGATTAATCATGAAGACATACAGAAAATATCATTTTCATGTATGGAAGACATTGGTTGTAAACTTTAAGTTGCTTCCTTTCAAGCAAGCTATTCATTTGCCGATTGTCATTTATGGGAAAACGCAATTAATCATAAGTAATTCTTCGGTAAAGCTTCTCTGTTCTCCTCGTTTTGGAATAGTCAAGTTTGCCAAGAATCATGAATATTTTTATCCAACCCCAGCTCCCTCATTATTGTTTATGATAAATGGTACGATGGTACTAGAAGGTGACGTTCAATTCTCTTCAGGCTGTACTTTGCGCATCAATGATGGAATATTGCAACTGGGAGAAAATGTCTGTTTTTCAGGTGGATGTAAAATCTTATGTAACAATCGGATATTTATTCGAGCGTATAGCCAGTTCGCTTTCGATTGTGTTTGTTGTGATACGAACTTTCATTATATACTTCAGAAAGACGGCTTGGTAAAGGATTGTGTGGGAATTATCGAAGTGGGGAATAGGAACTGGATTGGAAATTCTACTACCCTTATGCGGGCAGGCGGGATTCATTTTTATCCGGCTTACGTTCGGACTGGAAGCAGCTTTGGAGCGGTGCTTACAATCTATGATTGGAAAAGTGAACTGGATATGCATTGGCTGTCACCAATCGTCAATCAGGACACCTCCAGCTTCTTCAAAGCTTCTTTCAGGGCCAGTTTCTGCACAACGTTCATCTCCATATCGGTGACCTTTTTGCCGTCGCGCAGTTTTACGGTGGCATCAAGCAGGTCGCGGATATCATATACGCTGCCCCAGACCTCCGGTACGCCGCGGTCAACGTTCAGCAGGGTGTAAACCGCTTCCATGCCGGTGCGGATGGAATACTCGGTGGTAAAGATGGTATCGCGCTTGGTCTCGGCAAACTGGCCGATGAAAGCGAAATTCACAGCGCCTTCGGGCACAACATCCGGGCGGTCGCCGGCAGCGCGCGGCATAAAGAAAGCGTCGATATACGGCATCATGCAGGGCACGGTGTTGGCACTGTTGGCAGCCAGATCCTCGATCTGGTCAACTGGCACACCAATGTGGTACAGCCATTCCTGGCAGATCTCCTCGCCGGTGCATTCGCGCATGGGCTTCTTGACGTAATCGCCGGGCTTATCACTGAACAGACTGTACACCCAAACGCAGAGCTGGTCCTTGGGCTGGTCGCGGAACTGCTGCTGGCGGTTCAGGGTCCAGCTGAGCAGCCAGCTGGAATCCTTGACGGAGACAATGCCGCCGGTGACGACCTTGCCGGTGAAGGGATCGCGCTTGCAGATCTTTTTGATATAGGGCACAATGCGCTGGTCCAGCGTGGTGATGGTGGCGCTCATCCAGTTGCTCAGCTCCGGGTCATAGCAGAACTTGTCCGGGTGGCCGAAGCTGGGGTCCTGGGCGGCGATCTTGCGCCACAGATCCCAGCCGCCGCCTTCCTTCAGATCAAACTTGAGGGGGGCAACGGTAGTCTGGCTGCCAATGGTGGAGTTTTCGACACAGCCGCCGTTGGTGATGAACACCAGGTCGTTCTCGGTCAGGTCAATGCACTCTTCGTGGCCGTCGCGCAGAGTATCAATGCGGGTGGCCTGCTTTTTGCCGTTGGCGCAGTCAAAGGCAACGTTGGTCACCTTGACGCCATAATGGAACTGCACGCCATAGCTTTCCAGGTACTTGACCATGGGCAGGATCATGGATTCATACTGGTTGTAGCGGGTAAAGCGCAGGGCGGTGAAATCGGGCAGACCGCCGATGTGGTGGATATAGCGCTTGAGGTAGAGCTTCATTTCCAGCGCGCTGTGCCAGTTCTCAAATGCGAACATGGTGCGCCAGTACATCCAGAAGTTGGAGGAGAACACCTCATCGTCAAAGATATCGGTGATCTTTTTGTCCTGCAGCTGCTCGTCCGGGGTGAAGAAGAGCTTCATGATCTCCATGGCACCCTGATCGGAGATGGCGAATTTGCCATCGGTGTGGGCATCCTGGCCGCGGTTGACGGTGGCACGGCAGAGGGACTTGTTGGGGTCCTCCTTGTTCAGCCAGTAATACTCGTCCAGCACGCTGGCTCCCTCGGTCTCCAGCGAGGGGATGGAGCGGAGCAGATCCCACATGACTTCGAAATGGTTGTCCATCTCACGGCCGCCGCGCATGACATAGCCGATATCGTACTTGTAGCCATCGCAGGCACCGCCGGGCAGCGGGTCCTTCTCAAACACATGGATGTGGCCGCCCTGCATCTGGCCGTCACGGACCAGGTAGCAGGCGGCAGTCAGGGCCGCCAGACCGGAGCCGATGAGGTAAGCAGATTTATTGTCAACGCCCTCAGGCTTTTTGGGGTGTGCAAATGCTTCGTAGTTGCCACTGGAATAATACATACTGGGAACCTCCTGTAAATCGTATTGGGAAGACCGCGTTCATGGTTCTGTGTCGTCTTCCCTTTCGTTGTGCTTAGTATACCCCAGTGGTTTTTCCGGAACAACAAACAAATCCTGAACAGTGTATAAAATTTATACAAACCCCGACCATTGTCGGAAATATGGCGAAACTGTGTATAACCCCCAGCCACCTGCGGTGACAGCCCCCGCTAATAGGGGGGCCTTTGGCATTGCATAAAGCTTTGCAAGTCCCCCTTTCCGCACAGACTGCACCATTATGCCAAGGGCTCCCCTACCAGGGGAGCTGGCGAGCGCCAGCGAGACTGAGAGTT
>OGZB01000850.1_pt1 | contig 18629 bp, 9 predicted proteins | sample 1576691 | NCBI WGS metagenome assembly OGZB01 (sample SAMEA3541479, study PRJEB24748) | human gut metagenome | biome: human gut; feature: human-associated habitat; material: faeces | place: China | collected 2012
TTGTGTATTATCGAGCATTTTGGCAACGCAGATGCCGTGCCGCAGCCGCCGGAGCAGTGCTTAAGCCGTAAGGCGGGAATTGTGCGGTATTGCCTTTATCTTCTCTTTTTTATCCCGCTAAAGGCATCATCCCTGGTTTTTGGCCAGCAGCGCTGCTCCAATCACCCCGGCGCGGTAGCCGAGGGTGCAGGTGGTAATGCGGGTGTGCTTTTGGGCGTAAGCATTGCCAAAAACCATTGGTCCCACCGCGGCGCGCAGGGGAGCCAGCAGGTTCTCCCCCTGGTTGGCCACCCCGCCGGACAGACCGATCACTTCCGGGAAGAAGATGTTGATCATGTTGGCAACGCCCACCGCAAGGTAATGAATGTACTGTTCCACCACGGCTTTGCCTGCGGCATCGCCCTGGGCGGCGGCATCAAAGGCGGTGCAGCCATTTACCCCGCCGCTTTGGGCGGCTATGCCATGCAGGGCGCTTTCGGGGTGGGCTGCCATGGCTTCTTTGGTCATGCGGATTAGGGCGGTGGCACTGGCCAGGCTTTCCAGGCAGCCGGGGCGGCCACAGGTGCAGCGCGGGGCATCCGGGGTGTCCAGAATCACCATGTGCCCCGGCTCCGCCGCTGCGCCAGTGTAACCGGTCAGCAGTTTGCCGCCCAGCACCACACCGCCGCCCACGCCGGTACCCAGCGTGATGATCACTGCGCTTTCGGCTCCTTTGGCGCAGCCCGCCAGTGCTTCGCCCAAAGCGGCGGCGTTGGCATCATTGGCAAGAGCAACCGGCAGGCCGGTTTTGGCGCGCAGATAATCCCCCATGGCAAAATCATGCCAGTCCAAATTGTTGGAGTAGCGCACGATGCCGCCATCCACCGTACCGGGGCAGCCAACGCCAATGCCCGCTACCTGCTGGCCCTGTGCCAGCTGATTGCAGAGGGCTGCAATATCATCGCACACGGCCTCGGCCGGGCGCGGCAGTTTGGTGGGGGTGCTCGCTTCCTTTATAATAGCACCGTCTGCATCCACAAGCGCAGCTTTGATATTGGTTCCCCCAAGGTCCACACCCAGATAATACATGATTGCAGCCTCCTGTACATAACATTTTTTTCAGTGTAGCAGATTGCCCGCCCCGGCGCAAGAACCTGTAGACAAAAAAGCATCCAAAAGTAAACCCGGCACTACCCACTGCTCTTTTGTCGGGTCGTGCCGGTTGGATTTTATTTTTTATTAGCGGCTGCTCATCCGTTCAGTTTGGCGTACTCTTCGTCGGTAACGGGCTCGCACCATTCGTTGCTGCAATCTTCGCCGGGAACTTCCACAGCAATGTGGCTGAACCAGCTGTCGGCCTTGGCGGCGTGGTGGATGTGCCAGTTGTTGCGGCAGCCGGGCTCAAAGGTAACGTTGGCCAAAAACAGGCCGGTTTTAGGGTCGGTCAGCGGGTTCAGGAACGACTGGCCAATGAAAAACTTGGCATAAGCGGTGTTTGCGGCACCGGTTCCAAAAACATTCTGCTGCTCAAATTCATGTTTATCCATGCACTTCATACTTGTTGCCTCCTGTTTTTCTGTGTCCCTGCCCTGTTGTGCTTGACGCTGCGGCGCTGGGATACTATGTGGCCGCTATATTTTTTCAAACCCCTTATCGAAAAAAACTGCCCGCACAACGGCTTATCATACCGTGTACGGGCAGTTGCCTTATAATTATCTACTTTTCTCTCAGGTCTGGGTCGATAAGCGCAACCCCACCTGGTACCCCAGCAGGGTGCGGGTTTCCACCGGCTGGTGGCGGATGAGGGAAAGCAGCTGCTGTGCGGTACGGCGGCCCAGCTGTTCGGCATCAAAAGAGACCGCCGTGATCTGTGGCGTACACCCCTGCAGCGCTTCGTCGTCATACAGGGAGGCAAGACGGATATCCTGCGGCACGCGCAGGTTCAGCTGTCTCAGGGTGTTCAAAGCCAGCTGGGCAACCTGGTCATCCATGCACAGGATGCAGTCCGCCCCACGCTGTACCGCCAGCTCCACAGCGCTGGTGCGTAGATCGTCGCTTTCCAGCTCCAAAAACAGCAGGCTCTCATCAATCTTGCAGCAGGCGCGGTCATGCGCCTGCTTATAGCCTTCCAGGCGGGACTGGTTGACGGTGTACAGCATGGATCCGCCCAGCAAAGCAATGCGGTGCAGGCCCTTCATCAGCAGCAGGCTGACCAGCTCGCGGCAGCCGCCCACCTGATCATGGTCCACCGAGATGACATCCTGGTCAGCCGGGCGGCCAATGGCAACAAAGGGGATGCCGCTTTTTTGCAGCATGGGGATCAGCGGATCACGCTCCAGCGTGCGGGCCAGAATCACGCCATCAATCTTGCGGTTGACCAGTAGACGCTGCATCGGGCTTGTTTCCTGCTCGCCCACCATCGTCATCAGCACATCATAATCATTGCGGGCGGCAATATCGTACACGGCGCTGACGGTTTTGCGCAAAAATGGTGCGGCAAGGTTGCCGAACTGGCGCGAGAACACCAGTGAGATATTATAAGACTGCTGGGTTACCAACCCGCGTGCCAGCATATTGGGCACATAGTTTTTCTCTTTGGCGTACTGGACCACGCGGGCGCGGGTCGCTTCGCTGACACGGCCATTGCCCGAAAGGGCACGGGATACCGTGGTCTTGGACACGCCAAGGTCTTCAGCCATCTGGCTGATGTCAATTTTTTTTTCTCCTTCTGTCTGTTTACGGCGCGGCATGGGTTTACTCCTGTTAACGTTTGCTTCTATAAGATCTTCTTTCTGTCCTTGCCGGTTTTCCGCCCCACGGGCAGTTCCCAGGGTACTGTTCCAGAAACCAGTCCCCCACCCCGGCCATTCCCTACTTGGTTAACGGACTTAACATATTATACCACATTTCCCTGGATCATGGTAGCCCCCTGTGCAAAGAAAGCAAAGAACACGCTACCCCAGTATGGGGTCATTATATCATTCCTGGCTCTGTTTTTCAACCGATTTCTGGCTCTGTTTCCGTTTTCCAGTGTGTTTTATAACCTGGTAAAGTTTTCTCATTTTGTCCGTATCCTGCTCAGTCATCGTACCTGCGCCAAATTGGGCGGCTTGGGCCAATGCCAGCAGAGCTTCGGCATCCTGGGGTTCAAGGGCGGGGACACAACTTTGCAAAAATGCGGCAAACTCCGGCGCATCGGATGGTGTATCCGGCGGCAGGCCGCGGCGCACCAAAAGGCGGTAGATGCTGCCAAACACGGCCAGCACCCGCGCGTTGCAGCTGCCCCGGCCATACCCCATGGCATGGCGGCGGGCCAGCACCAGCAGCACCACAGCAGCCAACAGGCAGCCCCCCAGCAACGCCGCCAAAACCAGCCTGCTGCGGGGCACGATGGTGGCTGCGGGTTCGTTTGCGCTGCTCTCCCCTGCTGCGGGGGCAGTGTCTTGACCTTGAGTTTCGGGCAGCGGGTCGGTGCGCAGGTCGGCCTGTTGGGCACTGACCAGCACGCCGGGGGTCATCTCCATGGGGGTCCAGCCCTGGCCAGAAATGTACACCTCCGCCCAGGCGTGGGCGTTATCGTCCTGCAAAATGGCGTGCCAGCTGCCGTCCTCCTGTTGGGTAAACAGGCTTTGCGGCGCGGCATAGCCCACCACATAGCGCGCAGGCAGCCCGAACATGCGGAACATAACCACCGCCGCCGAAGCAAACTGCACACTGTACCCCTGTTTGGATTCCGTTAAAAAGTAACGGATGGGGTCGGCCCCCTCCGGCGGCTGGGGAGCGCTGGCGTTATACTGGTAGTTGGTGTTTAGATAGGCGCGGATGTAATCGCCAATGTCCGCAGCTTTGGTCAGCTTCTGGTCCTTTTTGGCTTCATCGCACAGGGTTTGCAGCTCGTCATAGCCGTCCGGCACGGCGGTGTAGCGGCTGGCGGCGTAAGCGGCATAGGATGCTTCCATCCGGTCCAGCACGCTGGGGTCGGCATCGGCGCGGGCTTCCAGCTGGGTTTGGGCGGTATCCCGCGGGTAATACAGGAACACATCGTCCTGCGCGGTCTGGCCCGCGGCGGCGCCATCGCCCTGGATGGTGTAATAATCGCCCCAGTAGGCGTTGTACGGTGCATAGGTGTACTGGGTATCGGCGTGGATGCGCTCCACCGTCAGCGTCTGGGGCTGGGCGGTGCCGTCATAGGCGGTGCGCAAAAACGGCAGGCTTGCAATGGTCAGCCGGGCATTATCCTCGGTTTTCCAGTTCATAGCGGCGCTGTCAAAGGCATCGGCATCAGGGGCCTGCCAGGTGGTGCCGTCATAACTGCCGCCGATAAATCCCCGCAGGTATACGGTTTCTTCGGGTTTGTCGCTGGCGGTCAGGGCCAGATCCGTCACTCCGCTGACCTGGATACCCCCGCCCTGGCTCAAGGCGCCATCCGCCACACCACCGGCAGCGGCTTCTACCTGAATGTTCAGCCTGCCGCCGCTGACCCGCGGCAGCCAGGTAATGGCGGTGCTCAGCGCGGCGGATTCCACCCGCTGGGCCGCGGGCTGCAGCCAGCCAAGGGGAACCCCCAGCGCCGGGCGCAGCAGCCACCAACAGGGCAGCGCCAGCGCAAGGCAAAGCCCGCCCGCCGCCAGCGCGGCAGACTTTTGGATGTTATAATGGCGGCAAAGGTTCTGGCGGTAGTTTTCGGTATCGCGCCTGCCCCACAGGGCCCGCCGCTGCACCGAGCAGGAAGCCGCCCACGCCCCCATCCAACCGGCCAAAAGCAGCAGGCAGGCGGGCACAGCAGGCGCGGCCCCGGCCAGCGCCAGCAGCACAACAACGGGCAGCAGCATTAGATCCAGCAGCAGGGCATCCGCACGGCGCAGGGCCGCAGCGGCCAGCGCCCCGGTAACGGGCAGGGCGGCCAGCAGCAAAAACAGCCCCAGCTGCGCCGCACTGCCGCCCTGGGCCACCGGCAGCGCGCTGCCAAGGCGGGCGTTCAGGCTTTGGGCAATGTTCCCGGCGCACTGCTGCGCCCCGGCCAAAAAGTTCCGCTGGCAGATGAACAACACCACAAGATACACAATCACCCCCGCCAGCAGCCCCCAGCGGCGCAGGGCTTGCGGCGCACGCAGGAACAGCGCCCACCCGGCGCAGAAAGCGGCTGCCGCGGGCCACACCCACAACGGCACCGCAATGTCGAACCCGGTGGAAAGCACCAGCAGCAAACCAAAGGTGAGCGCCAGCAGCAGCGCGGCATCTGCCGCCAGCCACAACGCAGGGTGCGCTGCGGGGCGCTGGGTGCTCACCAGCACACGGTCCACAAACTTCAGCCCACTGCCGGGGTCGGCAGCGCCGCGCCGGCTCAGGGCAGTACGTTCTTTTTTGCGCTTGGGCGGGTTTTTGCGGTGCTTCGCCGCCTGTTGGGGAAAATCCCCCCATTCCTCCGCTCCGTCCAGGTCCCCACCGAGGGTCAGGGCAGCGCGCAGGGCGGTCAGCGGTTCGCGCACCATCAGGCGGTCCAGCTTGGCGCTCAGCTTCCAGTGTACCTGCTTGATGGTATCCCCGTCCCGGTACTCCCGCAGCTCATAGCTGCCGCCCAGGGCGGCGCGGGTGTCGGCTTCGTCGCCGTCCTCATCGGGGGCGGTTTCCGCTTTGGCTTTGCCAGCCGCGGCAGCGGGCAGCACACAGATGCTCCGGCTTTGCACGGCAGCCGGGCATGCCGCGGTGAACACCCCCAGGTGATCCCGCAGGGTGATGCCCCGCACCGCAATGCTCCACACGCCGCTTTTGCCTGCGTTTAGGGTAATGCGCTGTTCGGCGCTCTCCTTGCCGCCCAGCATGGCGGCGCAGCGCAGGGTGATCTGCCCCCCGCCCCATTCATCGGCGGCGTTCAGCAGCACCACAAGCGCAGGTATGGGCAACCGGCTGCGGTTGCGCAGCCGAACCGTCAGGGTAAAATCTTCGCCCTGTATCACGGGTTTGTCCGGCACCAGCAGCTCTGCCGTTACCTGCCTGCGCAGATAGGCGGCGTCCAGCCGCAGCAGCACCAGAAGCACCAGCGCAAACGCTAACAGGAACACCGCCAGCGGTGCCTGGGTGATGAGCGCCGCAGCCAGCAGCACCAAAAGCACCAGCGCCCGGCCCAGCTTATCTGCCATGGCGGTCAGCCTTTTCGGGGCGGGGGCGCGGCACGGTGCGCAGCAGGTCCTGCATTACGCTGTCCACCGTTTCGCCGCCTGCGCGGGCCTGGTCGTTCAGCACCAGGCGGTGGCGGGCAACCGCATCAAACACAGCGGTCACATCCTGCGGGGCAACAAAATCCCGCCCCGCCAGGTACGCCGCCGCGCGCGTCATGCTGGCCAGCGCCAGGGTGGCACGGGGGCTTAACCCCACGGCCAGGCGCGGGTCCTTGCGGCTGGCCTGGGCCAGCGCCACAATGTAGCGGTACATCAGCTCATGCACAAATACCGTGCTGACCTCCTGCTGCATGGCAAGCAGATCCGCCTGACCGGCAACGGGGCGCACACGGTCCAGCAGGCGGCCTTTGCTCTGCCCGGCCAAAATTGCCAGCTCCGCTTCCTCATCGGGGTAGCCCATTACGGCGCAGACCATGAAACGGTCCAGCTGAGACTGCGGCAGCATCTGCGTGCCGGCGGCGCCGATGGGGTTCTGGGTTGCAATTACGGTAAAGGGTGCGGGCACCGGGCGGGTGGCGCCGTCCACCGTCACCGTGCCTTCTTCCATCACTTCCAACAAAGCCGACTGCGTGCGGGAGGAGGTACGGTTGATCTCATCGCCCAAAAACAGGTTGCACATCACCGCACCGGCGTGGTACACAAACTTGCCGGTCTCTTTCTGGTAAACGGAAAATCCCACCAAATCGGACGGCAGAACATCCGGCGTAAACTGCATGCGGCTTTCTTTCAGGTCCAGCGCGCGGGCAAAGGCCAGCGCCAGCGTGGTTTTGCCCACGCCGGGAATATCCTCAATCAGCACATGGCCGCCCGCCAGCATGGCCATCCAGATGGTGTTTACCGTTTGCTGTTTGCCCTGCACGGCCTTGTTTACTTCGGCCGTAACGGCGGCGGCCTGCTGTGTGTACTGCATGATTAATCCTCCCGGTGTTTTTTCCATATCACCATAATGCCAACGGCGGCGGCAATAACCACCAGCCCGGCCCACAGTGCGTTGTTTTCCAGCCAGATCATGGTATTGGAGATCGCGCTCCCCTCGGATTCCGCGCTGCCCTCCCCCGGCAATGGGGTCAGGGCCTGGGGGGCCACTTCGGCAATGGAGCTGCCATCGGCATCCTCCACGGTCACCTGGCGCGGCGTTTCGTCCCAGGTAGCGGCGCTTTCCTGCAAATCCTCCTCTTTGGTGGTGTCCGCAGCGGCGGTGTCGTGCTCCGCAATTACCAGGTAGCGCTGGCTGTTGCGGGTGTAGGGGTGGCAGGTGGAAAGGGTCAGCAGGTCCCGCCCCGGCTGGATCAGCACGGCGTTGATATCGCTGGGGTCAATAATTTTCAGCTCGCTCACGCGGTAAATCAGCGTTTCCCACGGGGTGGTCAGCTGGATCTTGTCCCCCACCTGGATCTGCTGCACGTTGCGCAGCATTTCCGCGCCATAATAGCCGCGGTGGGCGGCAATCACGGTGTTGGTGTTTTCGCCGCCCAGCGGCATCGAGGTCTGGCCCAGCAGCGCCGCGCCTTTGGCCAGGTTTTCGCGGCTGGCGCCCAGGTAAACGGGCAGCTCCAGGTTCAGGCGCGGGATCCACAGCACAGCCAGCACATCATCGTCATAGCCATAGGCAGCAAGGTCCAGCGGGGCTTCCTCGTAGGCGAACGGGTCGGTCAGGCCGCTTTGGCCCCCGGCGTAAATTTCCGCGTTATAGTCCTGCATCGCGGCGTACAGTTCAGGGTAGGCGCGTTCCGGCTCCGGGGGTTCGGCTGTGGTTTCCTCCGCCGCGGGGGCGGTGGGCTGGGCTTCGGCGCGGGCCGCAAACTGCGCAGCGGTTTTGGCGTTGCGGGTGCTGGTCCACCACTGGGCAGCGGTGGGCTGTATCAACAGCGCCAGCCCCAGCAAAATGGCCAGCCAGGCCAGAATTTTAGCAATCAGCCGTCCCATTTAGTCATCCTCCTCGCGCTTTTTGCAGCGGTGCAGCAGCAAAAGCAGCAGCAGCGCTTCGCCGCCGATCACAATGCTGCCCGTTACCGCGATCCACGGCCAGGCATCCACCACGCGCTTGACCACCGTTCCGGTGCGCAGCGCCTGATACTGCACGGCCTGCGGGGTGTTGGTTTCTTCCTCTCCATTATAAGGGATGCGGGTGCCGCGCACAAGCATGCGGTGGGTATTGATGGCATACGGCGTGCAGGTAACAAGGGTGCAGTAATCCTGCCCCGCGGTGATTTCCAGATCCTCGGTGTGCTCCGGTTCCACCACTTTGATTTGATCCACCTGGTACGCCAGCGTTTCATCCAGAATATGCAGGTAGAAACAGTCGCCCTCTTCCAGCTTGTCCAGGTCGGTGAACAGCACGGCTTCGGGCAGGCCGCGGTGGCCGGTCAGCACGCTGTGGGTGCTTTCGCCGCCAAGGGGGTAGCTGGAGCCTTCCAGATGGCCGACGCCCTTTTGCAGCACATCATCGCTGGTGCCTTCGTAAATCGGCAGGTTGACATCAATTTTCGGGATGGTGATATACCCCAGGCTTTCGCCCACATCCACAAGGTCCACATAGCTGGTGCCGGTATCCTCCGCTTCGCCTGCGGCATCGCGCTCCACGGCGCTGTCCAGCTGCTGGTTATAGCGGCGGGCGGCCTCCTTGGCGGCGTCCAGTTTTTCGGTATCCATGCTTTTTACGGTATCATCGTAATTTTGGATCGCTTCGCTGGCGTGGCGCTGCGCCACCGCGTTGCTGATAACCGGGTACGATGCCACCCCAATGCCGGACAGGATCATCAAGGCCGCAAAGCCGACTTTTAGTTTTGTTGTGGTATCCATAGCGTCACCGCGAACCTTTCCGTGAGAGGGTTGAAGTTGGGAACTGATGCAATTAGAAATTAGGAATTAGGAATTGGAAGTAGGCAAAAGAATAAATAATAAAGAATAATGAATCATTGTGGTGGACCGCGCCGCATTGCGCCGCTCAGGAGATATTGGGTTGGGGGTGGTTTTTAGGGTAGTGAATAACAATAAAATAATCTGTAGGGCCTTACGGCGTTGCACACCACAAAATTGTAATAAACCTCGCCCTGCATGTAGGGGGCGGCGTCCCCGACGCCCCGTTTGACGGGCCTAATAATTGCCGCCCATCCACCCCGCGCCGCAAACGTTGCAAATCATTTGTAGGGGCCGATGCTCGCCATCAGCCCGTTTGACGGGCCTTGCCCTATTTATTTTTAGGTTCCCCACGCGAGATATTGGCGCCCCTTGAGGGGTGACTCCCCGCGGGGCGGGGAGATGTCGCGAAGCGACAGAGGGGACGGGGCGCTGTTTGCGCTGTCACCGAAGGTGACTGAGGGGTGGTTCCTCGCCGCAAACCTGACGCCCATGGGGTGGTTCCTCACGCAGGGCCTAAAAATCAACCGAACAACGGCCACGTATGCCCAAAAAATTTATTCCCCAATAACCCACCATAGGGGGAGGGCCAAACCCGGCCCTCCCCCTGTGTATGATGGATTATCCCTCTATACCCTATTGGTGAATTGTAACATTGTTTTGCCTTGCGGCGGGCGCATCAGGCGCGGTTCTTCTTTTTCAGGCTCAGCAGCACGCCAACACCGGCCACAACCAGCAGCACACCAATGCCGCTGAACAGCAGGGTGCCGAAACCACCGGTGGTGGGCAACTTGAAGCCCCTACGGTTGATGACAGTAACCGTGATTGTAGCAGTGTCAGTAACGTCTTTTCCCTTATCATCGGTAAACTTCGTTGTTTTCTGATCCCAATCATGCTTTGTCAAAACGCCATCTTTGTACTCAAAGTTTTCATTCCAAGACGTCTCTTCGCTAATGTTCAGCGTAACCTTGACAGGACCGTTCAGCAAATTATAACTATCAAGAGTCTCTTTCTCAACCAAGTAGTAATCACCATTTGCTAAGCCATCCTGATGAATATTACCTTCGCTATCTGTTACCAACGTATCTGTGTTTACTTTAACCCACACTTTTCCAGCTTCTGCAGTAGGCAGACCATATGCTTTCACTTCATCCGCTGTCAAAGCCTTATCTCGGGCTTCCTGCTCCGGAACCTGCTTGTACAAGTCAAACTTTACACCGACTAGATTCTTTTTATCATCACCGTCTTTATGCACATTGATTGTATAGCTATAAACAACGGTATCGTCATGAATCTCGCTGTTAGAGCCGTCATCCGGCTGACCATCGACATTAATCTTATTGGTATACTTCAACTTTGCAGTATTGTGATTACCATCTTTCGGCGTGCTAGCAGCAGCCGTCATTTCGGCAGTATAAGAAATCACAATATTCTTCCCTGCATAATTTTCCATAGCAGCAGGGGTAAATGTAATCTTAAAGCCATTTGCAGGAACATCTTCACCCTTGGTAGTAATCCTATATACCGCTTCATCCACAGCAACGCCTTCGCAGGTCAATGTAGCATTCCCATCATACTTCAAGTTGTTAGGCGTATCCGTTACTTCAAAGGTACTAAGCTTCGTAATGTTATTAGGAACACTTACTGTAATCGTATACGGAACATGGTCGCCTACGCTGTAATCTGTATCTTCTGTTTCGGTATTGTCTTTATCAATTACTTTCTTTTCCAAATCCGGCTTTTCATTGATAACTTCAATGGTAACATTTGATTCCGTTTTGCTACCATACGTAATCTTGCCCTCGCTGTCAACTACAAACACAATCGGAGTCTGATCAAGAATATAACCAGTATCTGGATCATAGCTCTGTTCGATAAAACGGTAGGTACCCTGAGACAGACCGCTTACAGTAATCTTGCCATCAGTCGTCTTTAACGTTCCAAGATCTTCATCCGTTTGCTCATTTTTGGTTACTTCTTCCCATGTTTCGGGATCATCTTTTACCTTCTTTTCAAGCTTGTATGTAACGCCATTCAGATTCTCTGGAGTTCCACCGCCCACGCGGCCTTTTTTCTCCAAGGTCACTTTGCCGTAGGTCGTTGCATTTTTAGGGAATACATACACATCGTACATCCACTCTGCCTTATTGGTTGGATTTGCCATAGGAAGCGATACCAGGAACGGTTCAACCGGGGTCGTTACCTTAGCGGGGGTTTCAGTTTCGATAATAACATACAAGCCAACCGGCAGGCCCGTCTCGCCATCGCCAAACTTTACAATGCCATTCTTGCCCGTCTTACCAGAGCCATTTGGCTTATTAGCATAAGCAGAAAGAATCTGACCATTCTCATCAACATAAGTGTTGATGCCTACCTTCTCTGTGCTCTTACCATTATAGTACTCGACCAGTTCATCCGCAGTCATTACCTGATAATAGGTAAAGGTTGCACCTTCCAAGTCTTTTGCATCTGTGGGCACATTGTTCGCGTCTCCTGCTACACCTGTGCCGTTTTTATCATCGTTACCATTATATTCATACTTGTGAATCGTGATGGTACCCTTTGCATCTTTATCAATAGCGCTAGCCAGGGGAGTTGTGGGTGTAGTTTCACCTGTACCCGCTGCCATTGCTGGCATGGCGCACAGGCTGAGGGCCAGGGCGGCGCTCAACAGGCCTGTGAGAAAACGTTTTGCTTTTTTCATTTCAGTACCTCTTCTCTTAAAAAAATCATCATCGGATGGGCGGCGGGGCCGCCCGGCTTAAGGGTTCTGCATCAGCACGGCGTGCAGTGCGGGGCGCTGCAGCGGTGAAACGCTGCCGCGCCGCCCGCACTGTGCCGTGAAGAAAAAAGGAGGAAAAACTGGGCCGCTTGCCCACTTGGCTTAAGGTGCATCTGAAACCAAAGGAAATAACGGATATTTCGCAGCCACAAGCAGGATGTAAGGCAAAGAGCCGCCGGAATCCTTTCCGGATTCCAAGGCTTCTTAACACAAAATCCGGCTGCGCTTATAGAAACAGGCGATATTTTCCGCTTTTCAGTTACACACCCCGGCTTATGGCTGCGCCTGCCGTAAACGGGCGCGCACGGGCGGGCAGGCCCTGTACCCTGGGGGTTGCTGGGTTTCCGGGGGATGGTTAATGTCGCCGGCCCCCTTTCCTGTTGTAGCGGAATGTGAATATCAACAGCCCTGCCACCGCCAGCGGCATGCCGATCAGCAGCCACAGGCTTGGCGCGTCTGCACCCGTGTGGGGCAGCTCAGGCGTTTTACGGTTCAGAACGGTAAGGGTCATGGTGTAGGTGTTGTCGGACTTCGTAAACTTGTTTTTGTCATCAATTAGCTGCCCATCAATATAACACTTGCCGCCTTGGGTAAATTCGATCACAATTGGCTGTGCCAACAGGTTGTACCCCGGATGTGCCTTGGTTTCCGTCAGGCGGTATGTACCGGGTTCCAGATTTGTGAACGGGTTCGGGGTTATTTTGCCGTTGTCGTTCGTTGTACCGGTATAGGTAGTATCTACCTGCGTTTTTCCTTCGGTTGTTTCGACCAGCTTTTCCAGCTTGAACTCAACACCACTCAAGAGCACATCTTTGCCCTCATTATTGGTTTCCGCGTCCTTCTTGATGATATCCAGTGCAAACTTCGGGTTCTGCAGCGTGTTGGTCAGCACAATCTTGCCGCTGCCGCCGGTGATGGTTCCATCGGGGGTTGTGGCTGGCGTTGTAGTTGCGCCGTTTTCGCTGTTTGCTGTGGCTGTATTGCCTGTTGAGCTGCCCGCGCTGTCCGCTTCGCTTTTTGGTGTTGCTTCAGCCGTTACCGTTACAACATACGTATTGCCTTTAATCGTAATGGTTCCGTCTGCCGCGGTAAAGTTGTCTTCATCGTCCACCGTACCTTCCACAATGCGGTAAATATAGTTATTATCCGCGCTGCCGTTAATTGGGTACTGATCCAGGTTGTTAAAGTGATACAGCCAGCCGTAATCTTTGGGGATAATGGTAACATAGTCTTGCGTGCTGTCAGCCGGGTACCTTACCGGTGTCCAGTTTTTTTCACTTGCCAGGCGGCGCTGGAGCTGGATGTAGATTTGTTCCGGCCGGTTCGCAGTGCTAAGATTGTCCGTACCTTCCCAGAGCTTATTGAACTCAATGTTGATCAGTTTGCGCTGGGTGTTGGTAAAGATTGCGGTAACTTTCAGATTGGTCGGATCGTTCGGCTTTTCGCTCGCCACAATCACGCCTTCCACCATGGTGTTGTTCTTGATCAGATGGGCGGAATTGCCAGCCGGAACGGTTACGCTTTGCAGTCTGGAACTACCATCTTCCGGTGCAACTTCCTCGATGGTATAGCAGGTGCCAACGGGGATGCCGGTGATGGTCGCGGTGTGGTCGCTGTTGGGGTCGCTCATATCAATCGTAACGGTTCTTTCGATGGGCTTTTCTTCCAGACTCTCACCGCCAACATCATTAAAGGTAACTTTGAAGGTGTAGATGCCTTTAATGTTATTTACCTCACCAGCTGCGGCCTGCTTTTGGATTTTCAGCCCGCCGGTTTTGACGGTGTTGACGTATTCTACCTTTAGCTTTGTCAGCGTGGAGCTTGTTTCGTCCGGGTCCTTATAGGAGCGGAAGACGATGGTGTCGGCGGAGGGTTTGTTTCCGTCATACTTGTTGTCCTTCTGCTCATCATTCGTTCCCTTCTTTTCCGTTCGGCCATCATCGGGGCCTTTGGAGGGATCATTCTGCTCTTTTAACGACCTGTCTTTCCCGAATGTTACGGTCTTTATACTTGATGTGTCCTTCGGATTCGTCGATTTAACCGCCTGCCCGTTCTCGTACACCGTCCATGTGGTGTCGTACAGTTTTGGGTTCAGTTCCTCTTTGAGCGAAATGTAGCTGCCGCGGCGGAACTGGTCGCTGAAGGTAACGGTTTCTCCAGCTTCCAGAACAAAGCGTCCTTCCTCGTCCACCAACTGGGTGTCTGTGTCCTCGGTGGAGGTGTACTGTGCGTTTATGGCGTTTTGCAGCTGACCGGTTTTGGCGGAGCCGTAATCCGGGATTTTCTCCTGATCGGTTGTAAAGCCGGTCATCTTACTTGGCACCGTTTTGGGAATGAAGGTAAAGTCCCTGAAATAGATGTTGCGGCTATAGTTATCGCCCACGCGGATGAATTTGACCTTGTTGTTAAAACCGCCCTGCTCTTTCATCTTGTGCAGGTCCAGCTTTACGGTGACCCATTTGTTTGTCACCAGTTCGACCGAGCCATACGTTGCGCCGTTAATGCCTGTTGTGCCAAGGCTGCCTTTTTGGCCGGGGGATTTTTGAGGATCCTGCTGTTCTTGATTATCCAGCAATTCCAGATACAGGTTGTTGAGGGAAAGTTCACCACCATCGTTTGAACCAACGTAAACCTGGAACGTAAGGAAGCGCATGTCTTTGATATCGATGGGGTTATTCAGCGTCAGGATGCCATAACGTTGCTTACGCCAGTAACTGACGGGTTCCGTATCCGGATAGCGTGCGTACCAGTGAAGGACCTTTTTGGGATCTTGCCCGGAACCTTGCTCGGGGTTTGTAGCCAACTCGAAAACGTAGTCGCCTTTGTTTGATTCGGTTGGTTCGGTTGCGGGTTTAAACGTGTTACCACCATTCTCAGTCAAATCCACCACTTCGGACTGAACACCGCCTGTATCCGGCTCAGCGGCATCTGTTTCTCCATAATGGGTTGCCTGGTTCTGGATGGTGAAGTTGAAGATTTTCTGGTTTTTAAAGCAGTTTTGGAAGGCCGGATTAACGTTGTCCAGCTTGACCTCTTTTTGAACCTGCAGCTCGTTATTATCCGGGAAGTTGAACGCCACCGCCATGTTAGACTCCCACATACCGCGTTCCATATAGTACATGGTAAGGGTGTGCTTTTTGCCTTTGTCGAGGTCATTAAGAGTAGTGCCTTGCGCGTAGAACTTGATGTCCTCGCCATGATATGTTACGGTCTTGACAGGGTTGCCTTTTTTTTCATCTTGATCACCTTCTAATGACGTTCCGCCTGTTTTGACCCTACTGACATAGGCTGTTACACTATTATTCTTTTCATCTGCCTTGCCAAATTCCAGCAGGCCGGAAACCTCACCATGGGCGCCGCCAACGTCAAGCGCCAGCTTGCCATCAATGAATACCCAAACGTCATCGTCACCGGAGAAGAAGAACTTGATGCTGGTTTTTTCCGTTGTTCCATCTGCCTTTTCTGTTTCCACCATGCCGTCATCCGTCAGGGTAAAATCCATCTGCAGCTTGGTGCCAAAGCCGTAATTGTAGGTAGAAAACACACCAGGGGTTGCTGTTTCATTGAACGGGAAGTAGCCATAAGGGTCTTTCGGGTTCGATAACGCACTCACATTCTTTGAAGGATCTCTGTTAGTGGTACTTTCTTGGAGAAAATATTTTGAATCCGAATTTTGTCCCGAATCTTGTTTTAGATACAAGGTTGTATCCTTGCTGTCAAAGCACCAATAATCAACGTTCGTCTCATTACCAAAAAGATTTTTCACTTTAGTAAATGGGAACTTTACATTCTCATACACTTCACCAAGCTTTGCATTTTTACTATTCTTTCCTAAGAGGAAGTCTTTGTTAAAGTGCGGTTCTACTGCTGATGTTGTTCCGTTTAACAACGGTGCTCCATCTGCTTTACCGGTGGATGTTGTATTCGCAACCAAACCCTGATAGGCATAGTATGTATGATTATTATCATTGTTTTGAGAATCTTCATTATACTGAGAGTTATTGATTGCCATAAAACGCCGATCGTTTGTGTTGTACCCAAACAAATTTAATGTCCCAGCAATATCGCTAAAGTTAGTTCCTCCTCCAGGCTGAAAATGTCCGGTATAAATCGGGTATTCGGCACTTGCATCCTTATAATAATCGCTCAGCGCCTGATCGAACTGGCGGAAGGGTACCCAGTTGCGGTGACTTACAGTAGAAGAATTTCGATCGTAACTACCACGGTTATTGCCGTTCAGTTCGTAATCTGTATAATAATCATACAGCGTACTGGTAACATACTTTGTATTTGGTTTTTCCGTAAATTCAGCGGCGGCAATATCTACTACTTTAGTGTCAGGATTTTTCCACGTTTCGGCATCACGCAGGGTACCTTTTGGAGCCCAGTAGCCGCCACGAGTGGTATCTTTATATACTGCATCGTCATTCGTATCCGCATAGAAGCAATTTTTGTCATCTGTGGGAATCGTCAGCCACGCTGTACTTAGTCCATGTTCTTTTGTCGCATTGTCATCGCTAATTTCTTCACCGGAAAAGATGATTGAACTATTTGAACTATATTCTTGGGGAATGTCAACATAATAAAGATTTTTGTTTGTACCATCTTTTACCAGCGTGCCGCTTTCGGATTTTACGCCGTTTTCTCCTTTTATCCGAAAATAAATGGTCTCTTTACTATTGGCTTTGGGGATTGAATAGTCGCCGCCAGTATCATCCCTTCCTGTTGTTGGCAGCTTTGAGAAAGTAGCATCGTAATAGATGCGGAAAGAGTTTTCTCTACCCCATCTTACGTTGTCTGCGTCAGTATAGATAAAGCAGTCACTTGTTTCACTGTACATAAAGGATTCTTTATCATTACCACTAACAGATTCGTTATAGAAGTTATAGTATTTGCTGGTTTTGTTTTTACCGTCCTCAACCCATGTAAACTGAACATAAGAGCATTCCACGTCTGGGATGGTAAAAGTAACGAATTCTTCCTTAGCAACAGGTTTAGCTTCTGAGCCATCATTAACCAATGTTAAGGTTTCACTTTTTTCATCAGGGATATAGAAATTTGCCTTTACGCTCGTTAAATCAGCTGCACTGCGGTTTTCGAACTTGATGGGTTTGCCTTTATAGTATGTATGACTCGTCAGGATGGAATCGTCTGTCCATTCACCTTTAGTTGGATCATACATTTTGTTATTGTAGGAGCTTATAGGTTTCGGTTTCTGCTCCTTTAGCGGAATCTGTGCTTTCCAACCACCATCCCTGTATAACTGGAACTGTATTTCTAGAATGTTATCTCCTAATATATCTTTACAATTCTTAACGGCATAAATCTTATGTCCATCTTCTGTTTTCCATCCGGTCGGCTCCATTGAAAGCTGAAGCCACCACTCATCATTATTAGAATTGCCCGGTTTTTTATCAGTTCTTACATTAAATTTAATTTCATCGGAATCTAAAACGGTCACCGTCTCATTATTACCTGGCATCGTATCCGGAACGACAAAGTAAACCGTGAATCCATCTGTCGCTTCCGGCTCACTAACTGCCTGCACGTTACCCACGCTTTTTGCGGCGTACATCTTCTGCGGCTGTTCGGTCGGTTCCGGGGTGGCGGTGGGGGTCACGGTCGGCACAGGGGTGGCCGTTGCGGTGGCTGTCGGTTCCGGGGTCGGGGGGGGTTCTGCCGTGGGCTCCGGCGTTTCGGTCGGGGCGGGCTGCTCCGGCTCGGCGCTTTGTTCCGGTTCCGGGGTAGCGGCATCCGGCACCGGGGTGGCGGCGTTCTGCTCCGGCGGAACGGTATCCTCCCCGGAGACCGTTCCCTGCTCATCCTCCAGCAGCTCTACTTCGTCAGGTGCGTCGGGCAGAAGATCCACCTCGGCGTATACAGGCAGGGCCATTGCCATAACCAGGCAAGCGGTGACAAGCAGCGCTGTCAGCCGGCGCGCCCAACCTGTTGTGTTTTTCCCTGTTCTATTCAATCTGCTCACTCGCCTTTCGCGCTGGTTTAATGAAAGCACATTGTTCCACAGGGGATCCCTGTGGAACAATAAAAGAAGCCATCTTCTTTTACTTGCGCAACCGTTGCCATGTTGTTTTCAAAAAAATTACGCATCGGATCTTCTCATTGCGCATTTACTTTCTAGTGTTAAAGTATAGCACCTTTATACCAGAAAGGCAATACAATCCACGTAAATTCCTGTTTTTCGGCACTTTTACTGATTGCGTTTTCCTCCAATTATACAATGTATTCAAAGCCTTTGTATAATTTATTCCTGATTTTCTTTTTGGCAGCGGTCCCTTTTATATACTTTGACCGCGCGTTTATGATCCTCTGCGCACACAGAGCGCAACTTTGCGGCAAAATTCGCCTTTTTTGTTGCATTTCCCTGTTTTTGCGCAATTATTTGTTTCGCATGCGCCTGTTTGCGGCGGGGCCTGGCGGCTGGGTGGGCGCCTTGTGGGAGGGATGGCAGGTTTGCGGCGCACGGTTCCCGTTTTTTTGCGGCGCGATGGGTACACCGCGCCCCTGCAAACGGTTTGCGGTGTTTGCGGCGGCGGGTGTGTGTGGTGGATTGCACGCCCGCCAACGGGACGCCGTTCTCCCTTTACAACGGGGTGCGGGTTTGCTGCAGATATGCCATTCGCTTTTTTGTCCCCCCTGCCCTGCCCCTGATTCCCGGTTCCCCCTTGCCGATTTCTATTTGCGCCAGCTCCTGAGGTGCATCTGAGAGCAACGAAAATAGCGGATCTTTCGCAAGCACAAAATCCGGCTGCGTTTACTGAGGCAACACCGCACAATTCCCGCCTTGCGGCTTAAGCACCGCTCCGGCAACT
>OGZB01000877.1_pt1 | contig 18300 bp, 13 predicted proteins | sample 1576691 | NCBI WGS metagenome assembly OGZB01 (sample SAMEA3541479, study PRJEB24748) | human gut metagenome | biome: human gut; feature: human-associated habitat; material: faeces | place: China | collected 2012
CTGAACCTAATGGAAATAGAATAAATATGGGAGTTTTTGGAAATACATTTCAGGCTTCAAAAACAGGTAACGGAAGTGTGCAACCAACTACAAATCCTGCCGGTAGAGAAACTACAACTCCGATGACAACTAAGTCCGATGGGGAAACTACAACTCATGGGGCAACGAACCCTGACAGAGAAACAACAACCACAAATGCTAAACCAACAGCTTCCGGAACAATACTTATCGGCAGTACAACAGCTTCAGAAAAGGAAACACTTAGAAAACCATCAGTTAAGAAAATAACAAAGGGTTCCAAAAGATTAACAGTAACTTTTAACAAGATGAAGAATAGTGGTAAAGTATTTTATGAAATACAATATTCTACAAAGAAAAATTTTAAAAAAGCTACAAAGACTTTAAAAGTAAGTGCAAAGAAAACCAAAGTAATAATTAAAAAACTTAGAGGAAACAAAAAATACTATGTACGCATAAGAGCTTATCAGACGAAAAAAATAAATGGTAAGAATAAGAAAGTTTATTCAGTATGGACAAAAGTTAAGGCAGTGAAAACCAAAAAGTAAACAATAAAATCCACGTTTATGGTATAATATCAGAGTTGAAACAATTAATTAAGCTTCAAAGAGGTATAATATGTTTAATTATGAGATTCTGAAGTCATTAAACGATATGGAAATGCTGGTGTATGATTATTTAATGAAGAACAAAGAGAAAGTAACTTACATGACTGTAAGAGAATTGGCAGACGAAGTTCATGTATCAACTGCAACAGTTATGCGGTTTTGTAGAAAAGCCGGTTTTGACGGATATTCTGAATTTAAAGTAAAGTTTAAGATGTTCTTAAACGAAGAGAAGAATAAGAAACATCAGGTTAATGAGGATATTCAGGAGATTCAGGAATATTTTCAGAAGATAAGTTCAGAAATTCACCAGAAGGAACTTGATGAAATTGCAGATGTTGTAAGAGATGCAAAGCAGGTTATTTTTATTGGACTTGGAACTTCAGGCATTCTTGGAAAATACGGTGCAAGATATTTTTCTAACTTAAAGAAATTTAGTCAGTACATAGAAGAGCCTTATTTTCCAATAATGGAGGGAATGAGTGATGCAGTTGTTATAGCATTATCTGTTTCAGGTGAAACGGAACAGGTTGTACAAATGGCAAGTGATTTTAAAAAGAACAAATGTAAAATCATAAGTATTACGAATAAGAGTGTTTCTACACTTTCCAAATTATCAGACTACAGTTTATCTTATTATGTTACTGACCATGATATGGGAAATCACATTAATACAACAACGCAGATACCGGTTATTTATTTAATTGAGGCAATAGGAAGAAGGCTATAAAATATAGCAATTTTATTATTGAAAAAACTGTTAAATAGCGGTTGAAAGAGTATATAACAGGAAATTAAAATAAATTTTAAGGGTTAAGAAATATGTTACAGGGTGTTACGCCTATGTAACATATTTCTTTTTTTATTATATGTTACATAAAACGCAGATTTGTAGAAATAAAATATGGTTATGATAAAATACTTTTAGCCGATGAAGACATGACGGAAAAACAAAGAAAAAGGAGAATTTAAAATGGCAATTGATTATCAGAAGACTGCCAAAGATCTTGTAAAAGAACTTGGTGGCGACGGAAACATTTCAAATGTAACTCATTGTGCTACAAGACTTAGATTTATTTTAAAAGATGAGTCAATTGTAGACAAAGAAAAGGTCGCAAAAATCAAAGGTGTAATTACTACTGTTCAGGCAGGAGGTCAGTTTCAGGTAGTAATCGGAAATCATGTAACAGATGCGTACAAATATGTTATGGAATTAGTTACAGTGGATGACAGTACATCAGAGGGCACAGGAAACAAGAAAGCAGGAGTGGTTAGCAGAATCATTGACGTTATTTCAGCAATATTTGCACCGTTCCTATACACACTTGCAGCTTGTGGTATTCTTCAGGGTATTCTTGGAGTTTTGGTTGCGCTTAATGCTATAGATACAACAGGTGGAAATTACAGAATTTTAAACTTTATTTCATGGACAGCATTTACATTCTTACCTGTTTTAATTGCAGTAACAGCGGCAAAGAAGTTTAAGGTAGATACTTTTATTTCGCTTGTAATTGCATGTGCACTTGTTTGTCCTGATTACATAGCAATGGTTAACGCAGGAGAAACAATTAAGTTTTTGGGAATTAAAGTTCAGCTTTTAAGTTATACATCATCAGTAATCCCTATTATTTTGGCAATATGGATTGCATCTTATGTTCAGAGATTTTTTGAAAAGTATTTGCCAATCGTAATCAGAAACTTATTTACACCAATGTTTACTATTGCAATTATGGTTCCACTTACATTGCTTGCTTTCGGACCTATTGGAAATACAATTGGTGGAGCAATTGGTGGTATTTATAATACATTGTACAACTTAAGTCCTATAGTTGCAGGATTTGTAGTTGGTGGTATATGGGAAATTCTTGTAATTTTCGGTGTTCACTGGGGGATAACACCGGTAACAGTTGGCAACTATGCTAACTTAGGTTATGACACATTTACAGGTTTACAGTCAGCAGCAGTATTTTCACAGGCAGGTGCAACACTTGGTGTATTCTTAAAAACTAAGAATAAAGAAATGAAAGGTGTTTCAGCATCAGCAGCTATTACAGGATTGTTCGGTATTACAGAACCTGCTATTTACGGTGTAAACTTACGTCTAAAGAAACCTATGATTTGCGGATGTATTGCAGGTGCAATTGGTGGTGCAATCGGTGGCGCTTTCCATACAGTTTCATGGAGTTACAATATGCCGGGTATTGCAACATTACCTGCATACTTTAAAGCAGGTCATACAACACAGTTTATTGGACTTTTAATTTCAATCTTAGTTTCATTTGTACTTGGTGCGGTTCTTACTATGATTGTTGGTTTTGAAGATGAACCTACAGATGACTTTGAAAACTTAGAAGGAAACACAGCTATTGAAGAAAATAATGAACCTACAATAGAATTCGCAGTACCTGTAGCCGGAGAAGTTTTCCCAATAAGTAAAGTTAAAGACCAGGCTTTTGCATCAGAAGCAATGGGGAAAGGTGTTGGAATTATCCCTGCAAATGGAGAAGTCCATGCACCATTTGATGGAAAGATTGTTGCATTGTATCCATCAGGTCATTTAGTTGGTATGTCAGACGGAAAAGGTGCAGAAATTTTAATTCACATTGGTGTAGATACAGTTAACCTTAATGGAAAGGGATTTAGCATTAAGGTTAAACAGGGAGATGTGGTTAAAAAGGGAGATTTGCTTATAGATTTTGACAACGAACTCCTCAAAAAAGAAGGTTATGACAATACTGTAATGTACATTATTACTGACACATCAAAAAATATTGAAGTTTTAGAAGGAAAGAAGGAAGCTGTAAAGGATATTGCATTCTTAACAGTTTAGGAGGATTAAATGTTATCTAAAGATTTTTTGTGGGGAGGAGCTGTAGCGGCTCATCAGGTTGAAGGAGCATGGAACGTTGGTGGAAAGGGACCAAGCGTTGTTGATGTTTTAACAGCAGGAGCACACGGTGTTGACAGACAGATTACAGACGGAGTGCTTGAAGGATACAATTATCCTAACCATGAGGCAATTGATTTTTACGGTCATTATAGGGAAGACGTAAAGATGTTTGCTGAAATGGGATTTAAATGTTTTAGAACATCCATAGCATGGACAAGAATCTTTCCAAATGGAGACGAAAAAGAACCTAATGAAGAAGGTCTTAAATTCTATGATGATTTGTTTGATGAATTACTTAAATATGGAATTGAACCTGTTGTAACATTATCACATTTTGAAATGCCATATTATCTTGTAAAAGAATATGGTGGTTGGAAAAACAGAAAGGTTATTGATTTCTTTGTTCATTATTCACTTACAGTAATGGAAAGATACAAGGATAAAGTTAAGTATTGGATGACTTTTAATGAAATTAATAATCAGAAAAACTATGAGTATCCATTATTTGGATATACTTGTTCGGGAGTGATTTTCACAAAAGAAGAACATCCGGAAGAATGTATGTATCAGGTCGTACATCATGAGTTGGTTGCCAGTGCAATGGTAGTTAAGGAAGGACATAAGATTAATCCTGATTTTAAGATTGGTTGTATGATGGCTTGTGTTCCATTATATCCATATTCCTGTAATCCCGACGATATGATGTACTCAGTTGAGGCAATGCATGACAGATATTTGTTTGGCGACGTTCACGTAAGAGGTGAGTATCCATCATATATCTGGCCGGAATGGAAGAGAAAAAACATTCACGTTAATATGGAAGAAGGAGATGCACAGATACTTAAAGAAGGCACTGTGGATTATGTAGGTTTAAGTTACTATATGACTAATGCGGTTAAAGCAGACCATGTGGCAGATGGTAATGGGATTGACGGATTTCCGGGAAGTGTTCCTAATCCATATGTTAAGTCAAGTGATTGGGGTTGGCAGATAGACCCTGTAGGACTTAGATATGCATTGAATCTTCTTTATGAAAGATACCAAATTCCACTATTTATAGTAGAAAACGGATTTGGAGCTATTGATACTGTTAACGAAGATGGCACAATTGATGACGATTATAGAATTGAATACCTTCGTGCCCACATAGAGCAATTAAAGAAGGCTGTAATTGATGACGGCGTGGACCTAATGGGCTACAAACCATGGGGCTGTATCGACTGCGTATCATTTACAACAGGGGAAATGAAAAAAAGATATGGCTTCATCTATGTTGACAAGGACAATGAGGGCAAAGGAACCCTCAAGCGAAGCAAAAAGAAGTCATTCTATTGGTATAAGAAGGTTATTGAAAGCAAAGGGGAGCAATTGGATTAGCTAGTGTTAAATAAATAATTTTTCTAAAGGGAAGCTGAAAAATGTGGCACCCGACAATTATTTATCACGTAAGTTTATAGAAGCAGAAATTTGATTAATAGATATGCAAAGAAAGGGTGCCTTGCAAATATTAGGCACCCTTTCTGTAATATGTAATAATAAATTTTAATAGATATCTAGGTTGTAATCACCAAAGTCGGCATAGTCGAATTTTAATGTTTCTACAACTTTTGTTTTCTTGTTTGTCATTGTAAGTGTCATTGATGTATCTTCAGGAAGTCTATAAGAAGAACATTTAAGTTTCTTTAATTTCTTGCCGTTTTTGTATAGGTAGCAAGATTTGATTTTCCAATTCTTGTTAGGTTTTAAAGATATAGTTTTTCCAAGGTTACTTTCCTGACTTGAAAACTTATGGTTATAGTATTTTGTGATGTCTGTATTGTCTAATAAGATTTTCTTAAATGGGTTAGCATATTTTACAACTTTAACTGTTGTTTTGCAGTTGTATATCTTCTTTCCGCATCTTACCTTAAAAGAAACTTTTGTTGTTCCTGTTTTTTTAATCTGCATTCCAACACCGGCATACTGTCCTGCATGTGAACCATCAAAAATTGTGTAGAAATTGTTGCAGACTTTAACTGTAGCTCCTGAAAAAAGACCCTTATCCATACAACTTAATAATAACATAAATCACAAGTATATAAAAATAATTTTATAAGTATATTTAAAAATTTAAAAGAATATTTCGAAATACATTTCTAAAATAATGTAAGACTTTACATTGTAAATATGATACAATAGGTTTCATATAGCGAGTAGAAAGGATATTTATTTAATGGAAAAAACGAGGGACGGTTTTAAGAGCGGAACTGGGTTTGTTATCGCCTGTATTGGTTCTGCCGTAGGTATGGGGAATATTTGGAGATTCCCATATATGGTATCAGACTGGGGAGGAATGACTTTTTTGATTCCCTATGTTTTGTTTGTAATTTTGATAGGTTCAACTGGACTTATTGAAGAGATGGCTTTGGGACGTGCGGCTAAGGGCGGTCCTATTAAGGCTTTTGGAAAGTGTACTGAGGTGCACACAGGCAAGAAGAAGTCAGGAGAGATTGTGGGCTTACTGCCTGTAATTGGTTCTCTTGCATTGGCTATTGGCTACACAGTTGTTGTAGGATGGATTTTTAAATATGCATTCCTTGCAATATCAGGTCAGCTTTCAGGAATGGGAAAGAATATGGATGTCATAGGCGGTATGTTTGGAACTACGGCTTCAGCTTTCGGAAACAATACTTGGCTTGTAATTGCGGTGATTGTTACAGCAGTGATTATGGCATTTGGTATTGCCGGAGGTATTGAAAGAGCCAATAAGTTTATGATGCCTTTATTGTTTGCGTTGTTTCTTGGACTTGGAATTTATATTTTTACACTTCCGGGAGCAAGCGAAGGATACAAGTATATTTTTACAATTAATCCTAAGGGATTGCTGAATCCAAGACTTTGGATTTATGCTTTTGGACAGGCATTTTTCTCATTATCAATTGCAGGCAATGGAACAGTTATTTACGGTTCATATTTAAGTGAAACAGAAGATGTGGTAAGTTCAGCAAGAAGTGTGGCTATTTTTGACACATTGGCAGCCCTTCTTGCATCATTTGTAATTATTCCGGGAATGGCAGTTGGTGGAGCAGAGCTTTCATCAGGTGGACCGGGATTAATGTTTATCTACCTTGTTAACGTATTTAACGGCATGCCAGGTGGCAAGATTGTTGGAATTGTTTTCTACATATGCGTATTATTTGCAGGAATGAGTTCACTTGTTAATTTATATGAGGCACCTGTGGCAACATTAGAAGAGCGATTTGGGTTCAAAAGACCTGTGGCAGTTGGAAGTATTGCCGTTGTAGGTTGCATTGTAGCATTGGTTATTCAGGGAATTGTTTCAGGCTGGATGGATGCAGTTTCAATTTATATTTGTCCACTGGGAGCAATGCTTGCAGCAATAATGTTCTTCTGGGTTGCAGGAAAAGACTTTGCGGTTAATGCGGTTAATCAGGGAAGAGATAAGAATATCGGTCCATGGTTTGTGCCACTTGGAAAGTATGTTTTAGTACCACTTGCTTTTATTGCTTTGGTAGCTGGAGCTTTACTTGGTGGTATTGGTTGATAAAAAATCTCAATACAACTCCTTGTTGAGACAAAAGTTACCAGTTTACATAATGCCATAAACCTGGAATTAGAAGTGTTACCAGTTTACATAATGCCATAAACTTGGAATTTAAAGAAAAACTGGTTTACATAAAATTAAGAAAATATTTGGTATATTGAGAAATACCCCAAAAATTCAGAAATATTGAATTTTTGGGGTACATTTTTTGCAACACGGCTAGTATAAGTAACATATTAGTTTACATAACAATATGAGAATAAGTCAATATGTGATAATAGCAAGCTTAAAGCAAGAATATGTGACATAACAAGTTTACATAAGTTGAAAACGTACCACAAAAAAACAAGAAATGGCAAAATTTGGGGTACGTTACCGAAAATATGGGACAAATCGAAGATATGGGAAAATTTGAAAGCTAAGAGCCTAAAGGCTTTCTGTGATAAGTATAAGCCAAAATATGCGGTGAGAACATCCATATCAGATTTCATGCAGCAGGATTGGATGACAAACATTCCTCTGTATAACATAGATAAGATATCTGAAATTTTGGATGAATAAAGAAAGATAGAAAAATAAAATACTAAAATAAAAGACAGCCGATTCAGTGAAGCAATTCTTCAGTGGTGCGGCTGTTTTTTTGTGGAAGAACAAGGGGTCAGTTTGTGAAAAAAACGACCATTCCATAGTGGTAAAATTATATCAGAGCTCAAAAATAAAACACATATTTAAGAATTAGGTTAATATTTGAAAAAATCAATGAGATTTATGAATAAAATTTGTTGTATATGCCTAGAGTGACAATATGTGTCTATGCAAATTTGTATAATTCTTATAAACAAAAAATGGAGGAATGAATATGCAGCTTGAAAGCACTGATAAGATACAACGAGTTCTTGGTATATATAAAAAATTAGTCAGTGGTGAAATTGTTAGCAAGGTTGAAGAAGCCAATAATTACGGAGTAAATGAAAGGAGTATTCAAAGAGATATAGATGACATAAGAAGCTTTATGGAATCAGAAGTAGGGCGAACAGGAATTATAAATAATGTTATTTATGATAGAGCGAAGAAAGGATTTCGTCTGGAACAACAGAATCCGACGGAATTGACTAATGGTCAAATGTTGGCAATCTGCAAGATATTACTTGATAGCAGGGCACTTCTAAAAACAGACATGATAGAAATTCTGAATAAGTTGATTGAAAATTGTGTTTCCAAAAAAAATCAGAAAGAAATTCTTGATTTAATAAAAAATGAAAGATTTCATTATATTGAACCAAGACATAAGGTTAGCTTTTTGGACACAATGTGGGATATTGGACAGGCAATCAGAAAATCACAATACATCCATATTAAATATGAAAAAGCAGGAACAAAAGAAATAGTAGAAAGAAAATTAAAGCCGGTGGCAATAATGTTTTCGGAATACTATTTTTATGTAACGGCATTCATCAGTGATGAAGAAATCAAAAAAGATTTTGAAGTTTTAAATGATTCGTTCCCAACAATATACAGAATTGACCGAATAAGAGAGCTTAAAATATTAGATGAGAAATTCTTTATACCATACAGAAACAGATTCGAAGAGGGAGAGTTTAGAAAACGAATTCAGTTTATGTACGGTGGCAAACTTAGAAACGTAAAATTCAAGTATACAGGCGACGATATTGATGCAATACTTGACCGACTTCCGACAGCGCAGATATTAGAAGAAGAAAAAGGCTACTACATTGTGAAAGTAGAAGTATTTGGCAAGGGAATCGATATGTGGTTGAGAAGCCAGGGGGATAAAGTTGAAGTGATGGGATAGAACGGATGAAAAGAAAGTAAAAAATCATATCCAGATATTCAAAGAGAAAAGGGTTTCCTGAATTCCGGGAAATCCTTTTTCCAACAATACTTTATCTTCCACATATGGTACAATAGAACTACCATAAAAATACACAAAGAAAGGAGTCCCCATGAATCAATTCGCATTAACAAAAAGCATTGATACATACCTAAAGCATAACAATTTAACTATGATTGAACAGTCTTCATGGAACAATGGTGTTGTTGTTTTTAAGATTGAAGATGGGGACGGTTTGCCGAAATCATTGGTTGTTATTTATTTAGAGAAGGATGAACTTCATTTAAAGAATATGGTAAAGCAGCTTTATGGAGAAAGCAGCAACAGCTCTAATCTTATTCAATGCACAAGTATGTATGAGGAAAGTGTTGAGGACGGAATTATTATTTACATAGTGACGGAAAGGGTGAATCAGTTAGTTGATTTGGTTTTGGATGGTGGAGATGAGTTAAAGAACAGGACTGAGGAAGAAAAGAAGATTTACCTTTATGAGATTATGTATGATGTTGGAATGAGCGCAAAGTATTTGAAAAGCAGGCTTTCCAAGTTAAATATTTTTGTTAACAATGAAGAGTTGTGCGTTGATGGAAGTGGAAAGGGCAAGTTGTTGCTTTTTGATTTGATTAAGAATCAGGTAATGATTAACAATGAAGCTTATGAGATTTCAAGGCTTGTAAAGCAGGTTGCCAACGGACTGGGCACCAGGATTGACATAGATGTGAGAGAACAAAGTATTGAGGAACTTAATAGGGAATGTCTGGAAAAGATTGAATATTGTAAAAAAAAGAATGAACAAAACAAACTTATTTATCAAATAAATATAGAAAACGCAAAAAAAGGAGACGAAAAGGCCCAATATGTGATAGGCTATATGTATCACAAAGGAAAAGGTGTTCCCAAAAATTATGTTAAAGCAGCAGATTGGTACAAAAAGGCAGCAGAGCATAAAAATACGAAAGCACTAAACAATCTTGCCTATCTTTATCAAAAAGGAAAAGGTGTAAACAAAGATATACATAAAGCTGAACAATTATTGCTTAAATCGGCAAAGCAGGGGGATGATGTGGCATGTTTAAATCTTGGGATTTTATACCAGACAGGAAAACTTGGAACAGCCAATATGGAAGACGCTGAATACTGGTATAGGAAAGCTATGGATAAAGGAAATCCTACAGCGACAAGGATATATAGAAGAATCCAATCAATGGAGCAAAAAGAAAACTAATATACAGAACAGATATACAGAGCAGAAAGAAAACTAATATACGGAACGGAGACAGGATGAAACATGTAAACACTACAGATATGTATTTTCAGGTAATTAACTGTGAAGAAATAGATGAATTAAAGCAGATTTTAAATAAATACAGCCCATACTATTCCAACTGGAGGGATTACGTTAACAATGTTATGTTAACCAATGGACTGTCATATGAAAAACTAGGCAAGAAATGTGGTTTTAGCAAGAATACAATTAAAGGTTGGGTAAAAAACAACTGTATGCCTAAATCAAGAGAGAATTTTATAAAGTTTGGTATGGGTCTAAGATATAATCTACAGGAGATTAATTTTGTACTTCAAAGATACGGCAAGTATCCAAGACTGTATTCTAAGTCATTGGAAGATGCCATTTGTATTTATATTATTTCCCATTATCCAAAGGACGAAAGCATAAATCCATATGACGAATATGAGAAAATTAAAGCCAATTTCCTTGATATTTTGAAAACAAAAAATAAAAGAAAGTTTCTTGCAGATTCACCTAATAGTACAATGGATATGGAAAAGAAAATTATTGGTTTTTCTAATGAAAAGGAACTGGTGGATTTTGTAAGAAAGAATGAAGTAGAATATTTAAACAGTTATTATAAGCTGATTGATTATATTGAAGCCTATGTTAAAGCGGAAAATTTAGGAGGTTCTTATCACAGCCTGATTGAAAATGAAAAGCTTGATAAAGGATTTGAAAAGATGATTTCAAATCTTAAAAACTGGGGCGAAGTTCCCAACAGACAGCGCCTTATGGCTTTAGGTATTAAGCTTAATATGTCTTGTCTTGAAATAAACCAGTTGTTATGGTATGCCAATATGGAGAAGCTTTGTCCAAAGGACAAGATAGAATGTATAATTCTTTATGTGTTGTCTAATATTGATGTGGCAAATCCCACATATCAGACTAATCATATGGCGCTTGTAAGTGCTTATTCCGACAATCCACATATAGAAGAACAGTGTAAAAATCTTCTTGTTGAGCTAACAGGACTAAAAACTTCTGAGGAAATACAGGAAGAGGTACAGTATTATATTAGAGACACATTGCAGTCGTTAGATTTGGAAGATGAAGACTATGGAATGCTGCAGTTGTTTGTGGAAAATAATATAGAAAAATAGGATGAATGTTTATGAAAATGAATCATAGATATGAAATTGCAATATATATAAATAATATATGTCATATAAAGCATTTTTTTACTTTTTATAAACCCCTTGTTAAACAGAATACAACTGTTACTCCAAAGCAGATTAATGGAAAACAGAAAGTGTCACTTAAGTGGGGAGAAATCATTGGAGCTGAAAGGTATAACATATATCGTTCGGAAAAGTATAACGGTGTATATGTTAATATTGGTACAAGTATAAGAAATCAAATAGAGGATCAGAATGTTAAAAACATAATAATACAGTTATTTCTAAAAAAATTAGAAGGAGAACAGAAAAAATATGAAAAAAATTGAAGGCCATAGTAAAAAAATCAAAATAAGTATTCTTATTTTCCTTGCAGCAATTTTTTTAGGAATACTTGTTCCAATAAATGCTAATGCAGAGACTGTATACACAGATGTAAAATATAAACAGGAAGTAGAATTTGCAGATAGTAATGGGGACATGTATTTAACGGAAAACTATCCAAGTATTACTTTTGAAGAGGATATTAAGGGTGAATGGGCTAAGGCCGGAGTACAATTCAGGTTAGGTTTTATAGGAAATTCTATTTATAACAGCACATTTTCCATACGTATTGATGGAACTACAGTTATAAGTGATAAGTGTAGTAAGTATTGGTACGATACGTATATGAGTCAAATGGTTGATCTTTCACCTGAATTTTTTAAGAAAATGAATCACAGATATGAGATTGCATTGTACATAGATAATAAGTACTACGTGAAACACTACTTTACATTTTATAAGCCACTTAAAAAGAATAATACGAATATTTTGCCAAAACAGGTTATTGGAAAACAGAAGGTGTCACTTAATTGGGAAGAGATGATTGGTGCTGTAAAGTATAATGTATATCGTTCAACAAAGTATGATGGAATGTATATTAATCTGGGAACTTGCACAAAAACACAAGTAGAGGATGAAGAGGTAAAGATAGGGAAGAAGTATTACTATTATATTGAAGCACGCTATGTTGATGGTGAGACACTGTCAACACCCATAGCATCAGTAACAGTTAAGCGCCCCAAGCTGTTAAAGCCTAAGATTAAAATAAAGAAGTCATCAAAAACATGGCAGATATATTGGGGAATAATATCAGATGAAAGTAACGGAATAGAAGTATATATGAAAAACGGTAAGGGAAAATATAAAAAATTCCGAAATATAAATACTTCATTAAATATCAAAAAAAGCAAGATTAAAAAAGGAACAGTAGGAATAACAAGTTCAAAGAAATCTTTGAAGAAAAGATTAAATTATAAGTTTAGGGCACGAACATTTATTATAATAGACGGGAAAGTTTATTATAGCAAATGGTCAAAAACCATTAATATGAGAACTTAAAAAACCAAAAAAAATAGATGAAAATGGGAGACAATTATGGAATCTATTTTAGGCAGAACAATATTAGGTTACAGGGTTGTAGAAAAAATAGGCTCTGGTGGTTTCGGAGATGTTTATAGAGTAGAACGAAGCAATATTGTAGGAAATACAACAAGAGCATTAAAAATAATTACAATACCATCAAAAAACGAATATATTGAAGTTTTAAACTCTATGGGTGGTGACAGGGAAAAAACTAATTCTTATTTTAGAAAAGAATTAAACCGTGTCATTAATGAAATTAGAGTTTTTTCGTTGATTTCAGAAAAAGATAATCATAACATTGTTTCTTATTATGAAAGTGATGTGGAACAGGTAGGAGAGTTCAGATACAATATATACATATTAATGGAAATGCTTATGCCACTAAGCAAATGGGTACAAAATACTAATATAACGGTAGAGGATGTTTTAAAGATAGGAATAGACATATCAAGCGGTTTAAGCGTATGCCACAAGAACAATATTATCCATAGAGATATAAAGCTAAGCAATATATTTGTGACAAAGGATGGCGTATTTAAATTAGGTGATTTTGGAGTTTCCAAGAAGATAAATGATACAACCGGAGCAAAGACAATAAAAGGAACTCCCAACTATATAGCACCGGAGGTTTATATAGGACAGGGACAGTACAACAGCTCTGTAGATAATTATTCTCTTGGAATACTTTTGTATTATTTATTTAATAAAAAAAGATTTCCATATTATCCTGACTTTCCAAGTGAATATACTACAGAGGATGAAGATAAAGCTTTTTATAAGAGAATGAAGTATGAAAAATTAAGTAATCCGGTTTGTGCACCTAAGGAGATTGCAGCAATAATAAGAAAAGCAATATCTTCACCTGAAGAGAGATATAAAAGAGCAGATGATTTCCTAAATGATTTACTCGAAGCAAAAAACAAATTAAGCAAAGAGGAACTAAGTAGAAAAATAGGATTTGATTCAATAAATTTTAAGGATGAAGTTATTAGTGAAAAAGAGGCTGAGTTAGTTGAAAATCTATATGGTAGAAATGATGATAGCATAAGCTTTCAACAATATGGAATCACACTGGAAGATGACAGTATAATAAAAGAGAACCATAATGCTGCAAATCATATGGTTAAGGAAGAACAGGAAGGGTCTGTAGGCATTGTTAATTCTTATGTAGGGGAGGCATCAGGTACTAAAACAATAAACAATGAATCAGAAAATCCCGTAAAACAAGAAGAAAATAAAACTGACAAAAAATATAGAATTCCTATAATTGTTATTATAATATTAGCTAATATATTGATTATTTTATTAGTTGCATATGGATTAACTGACAGGATATTTAATATGGCAATGGAGAATAGCACACAGTTTAATACAACCGTGCCTGAAAATACAATGTTAGAGACAACAGCGGTTCCGGAGACAACAACTGTTATACCAACAACTGTTTCGGAAACAACAAAGAAGAAAAAGAAGAAAAAAACAGGAAAAAACACAGTTACAACTGTACCGGCAGTAAATAATAATTCATCATGGAGTACAGGAGGAAGCTATGGAAGCAGTTCAACCGGAAACACAGGAAGTAGCAGTGGAAATAGTTCTTCAAAAAATACAGGAAGTAAGTCATCTTCAGGTTCAGAAAACAAAAGTAGCAAAACTAAAAAAAATGATGATGATTTTGACTTTAAAAATGTGGTAGAATAAACACAGTTACAATGTGTTGGGATAGGATAAGAGAATTCTATGTTAAACATAATAGTGGACACATAAGGAGAAGTCATGAGAATTGCAATTGTTGATGACAACCATACTGACAGAATTTTTTTAAGAGAAGGTTTGGAGAGAATTCTTTTAAAAAGAAATATTGAAAATTCAGAGATACATATATTTAACAGTGCAGAAGATATACTTGAATATTTGAAAAATGAACAGGAAACGTTCTTTGATTTGATTTTTATGGATATATACATGGAAAAATTAACGGGTGTTGACGCTGCAAGAGAGATACGAAAGAAAGATAAAAAAGTTAAAATTGTATTTATTACAACGAGCAATGAGTTTGCCAGTGAAAGTTATGAAGTAAGAGCAGAAGATTATTTAATTAAGCCTTATGATAAAACACGTCTTGAGAATGTTATGGATAGAATCTTTTCAGAAAAAAAAGACGGAAAAATTTTAGAACTGAAAGATGGTCGGAAAATAATAATTAATTCTATTGTGTATACAACATTTTCAGGTCATTATGTAACTATTTTTATGAGTGATGGAGAACAGATACAAACAAGAAGTACACAAAAAGATTTTGAAAAAATGATGGAATCATTCGGACAATTAATTCCAAGTTTTAAAGGTGTAATGGTTAATTTGGAACAGGTTGACGGAATTGAAGAGGACAGATTTAGAATGAAGGATGGTGAATTTGTTCCAATTAGCAGAAGAAAGTATGGTGAAGTGAAGAAGCAATATACAGATTTTCTTATGAAAAAATTAATGGAAAAGGAGGAAACGTAAATGACCTCTTTTAGAATGTTTGAAATTATATTGTATTCGATGGTTAGTCTTTTGCCATATTTAGGACTGGCGTTGTATCCTTTCGAGGACAAGTTTAGAATGTCCAAAATTAAGTTAAGCGGATGCATTGTTATTCTTACGGTAATTCAAAGTGCTCTTGGAATATATGCAACAATGTGTTCACAGGAACAGAAAGCTTTATTTTCACTGCTAAGCACAGTATGCTACGGTGGATTTTATTTTCTTGCAATAAAAGAGAATGTAGGAAAACTTGTATTTGTTTTATTAATAGTATCTAATTTTGCCAACTTTGTTGTAATGTGTGCAAAGTGTGTGGAAGGTCATATTTTTCCACAGCTTGCAGTTGAAAACAACAAATGGTCTTTTTCTTTATGCACAATGATAGTGCAGCTTATTTTTATTCCACTTTTATTTTTATATTTTAAAAAGTATATAAAAGGGATGGCTCATATAGATACGGGGAAAAAGATTTGGAGATTTTTGTGGACAATTCCGGCAACTTTTTATCTGTTTTGGTATCATGGGCTTTATTTTAGTACAAAATCATCAATTGAGTTAGCAATGGACCCGGTTAATATGATTTTTACGTTTTTTATTAATCTTGGAGCTTTGGTTGTTTATACGGTTATTGTTAATTCTATGGCTGAATTTCAATATAATCTTAATTTGGAAGAAGAAAAGAAACAGCTTGAAATTGAAAATCTTTGTTTTGAAAATATGAAGAAGCAAATGGAATCTACAAGGAGGGCGCGTCACGATTTGAAGCATCATATGAAGGCTGTTCACACAATGGCAGAAAACAATGAGTGTAAGAAAATTACAGAGTACATAGAAACATATTTGGAACACGTGTCATTAAAGAAGCCTTTGGTTTATTGCACCAATTTTACTTTAAATGCACTGATTGTATATTATGTTCAGCAGGCGGAAGCTCACAAAATAAAGTTAAAGTTAAATATTGAGTTGCCGGAAGAAACCAATGTTAAGGAGGCAGATTTAACAGTATTGTTTGGAAATCTTTTGGAGAATGCAATTGATGCCTGTGATGAGGTGCAGGAAAATAAAAGATATATTAATTTAAAAATCTACAAGCCTAATTCAGACTCAATAGTTTTTTATATTGAGAATGGTTTTAATGGAAGTATTAAAAAGAAAAATCAGCAATTTCTGACAACTAAGGCTAACGGCAACGGTATTGGAATTGAGTCGGTAAAATATGTTGTTCACAAATACAACGGAGACGTTAATATAAAAACAGACGAAAACAAATTTATCGTTTCAGGAGTTTTATTACAACCACTTGATGCCACAAAATAACCGTTTGACGCCAGCTTATAGATTTCTTATATATTATTTTTTTATAATAATGTTGTAATAGACAAGGTACGATAAAAAAGGAGGATAATATATGAGGAGAAAATGGAAAAAATTACTAAGCACAACATTGGCATTGGCAATGGTTGTAACAACTATTGGTGTACGTGAAGTGCCGGTAAGTGCAGCGGAAGAAGAGAATACAAATGAGAGTGTGGTTTATATGGATAACATGGCATATGATACCACAACAGGACATTTTTATAAGTTAAGTAGTGTGGGAACATACGAGCAGGTAAATGCAGAAGCTAAGGAAAGCGGTGGCTACCTTGCCTGTATTTCTTCAGCAGAAGAGAATGAGATAGTTGCAAAGGTTTCAAGTACAGGAACAACAACTGCATCATCTTATATTGGACTTACAAGAAATGCAGAGAATCTTCAGGAATGGTTGTGGGCAGATGGAAGCGAAGTAAACTACACTAATTGGAATGAAGGTGAACCTAACAGTGAAAGTGAAATAGTAGCGGAAATTTACAATAGCACAAGAAGTTCAGGTGCAGAAAAATGGAATGACTGCACTGTGTCAAGTGGAAAAACAGGTGTCGTAGAATACAATGAATGTATTCATCCTGAATCACAGTATGTTGTAAAGAATAAAACTTTTGCAGACTGTGAACAGGGAGGCTATACAGGAGATACTTATTGTGGTTTTTGTAATGAAAAGATAGCAGACGGAAAAGAGACAGAGCCGGGAGGACATGCAGAAGCTGTTATTGATGAAAAAACAGTAAAAGAGGCAACATGTACAGAAGAGGGCTATACAGGCGATAAGATTTGCCCTACATGTAAGAAGGTTTTGGAACATGGGAAAACAACTCCGGTCAATGGACATACAGAGTCAGAAGAGCTTCGTAAGGTTAGGGAAGCAAGCTGTTATTTAGATGGTTATACAGGTGAAACATATTGTACAGTTTGTGGAGAAACATTAGAAGCCGGGGATGCCATTACAAAATTAGAACATGAATATGAAGATAATGTATGTAAAAACTGTGGAAGAATTAATAATGCCCAGTTAGATACAACATATACATCAAAGACAACAAATTCATATCCGTTCCAGGTAATACAGTTTAAGGCACCTGAAAATGGAAAGTACAAGTTTTATTGTGAAAATATTACAGTTTGGGATTCATATGGCTATTTATTTAAAGAAGAAAACTTTAATGACCAGGTTATAAAAGGCGGAATAGAAAAGTTTAATGCAAAATTAGAAAATTCGAATGTAGAGAATTCAAGATTAGATGGTTTTTGGGGTGTTAATGATGATGGGGGTAAAAATGGTGCACCTGCAATAACAGAAGAATTAGAGAAAGATAAGACATATTATTTCGTTTTAGGTACTTATTATGCTTATACATATACAGGAGAATTTAGCGTAACAATAACATGTACTCACGATAAAACACATATAGAAGGAAAAACTTTATCGGATTGTACAGTTGGAGGTTATACAGGAGATACTGTCTGTGATACATGTGGAAAAGTTGTGGAACAGGGACAGACTTTGGAACCGGGTGAACATCAGGAAGCAGTATTAGATGTTAAAGATGCAACCTGCTATGTAACGGGTTATACAGGCGATACATATTGTAGTTTTTGTAATATAAAATTAGCAGAGGGAACAGTTATTCCAAAGCTTGACGAAGACCCGTTGCAAACGCTCCGTGATTTGAGT